>Ga0222749_10001622_pt1 | contig 11332 bp, 9 predicted proteins | sample IncBWH2Mmetat_FD_197234 | JGI IMG/M metagenome (GOLD analysis project Ga0222749, IMG submission 197234) | Metatranscriptome of lab incubated forest soil microbial communities from Barre Woods Harvard Forest LTER site, Petersham... | ecosystem: Environmental > Terrestrial > Soil > Temperate...
ATGTCATCCGCAATTCGAAAAGACTCGAAGAAGCCGGCGTCTTCGGCCACGGCGAGCAGCTTTTCGTTGGGAATGACGATGGTGGTGTCGACCGACTCCATCAGCTCAGAGATGCCCCGCTCGGCCTGCTGCATGCGGCGTTTGCCTTCAAAGGCAAAGGGTTTGGTCACAACTGCAACCGTCAGCGCGCCCATTTCGCAGGCAAGCGACGCGATGATGGGAGCCGCACCTGTGCCCGTTCCGCCGCCGAGGCCGGTGGTGACGAAAACCATGTCGGCGCCTTCGAGCGCTTCGATAATCTTGTCGGAATCTTCGAGCGCGGCTTTGCGGCCAACCTCAGGATTCGCGCCCGCGCCCAGGCCATTCGTCAGCTTCACGCCGAGTTGCAATTTGACGGGCGCGTGCGACATGCGCAGCGCCTGCAGGTCGGTGTTGGCCACGATGAACTCGATGCCCTCCACCCCGGCATCGATCATGCGGTTGACCGCGTTGCCCCCGCCGCCGCCGACTCCGATGACTTTGATCTTGGCATCGTTGCGGGCCTCTTCATTGAAGCTGATGCGAATGCTCGAATCTTTTTTCATAGTGTCCACCTGTTTGAAAATCTGTACTACAAGTGACTAGTGGCTAGTGGTTAGTAAGAACTGTCGGCCATCGCCTCTACTAGCAACTAAACCACTAATCACTAGCCACTGCTTTTATGCTCCTTTTCCCACTAACAGCGCTTTCAATCTCGTTCCCCAGCGATCTTCCTGCAGGCCGCGCGCGATGCGGGCGCGCTGGCCGTAGTTCACCATACCCAGGACCGTGGCGAACTCGGGCTCGGATAACGTCGACGGCATCCGCGCCAGCGGGGCAGGCCACGAAAGCCGCACCGACCGGCGCAGCACAGATTCCGCGACGTCGAAGATTCCCGGCAGGCGCGACGCACCCCCGGTCAGCACGATGCCAGCGATGCAGACTTCGAACATGCCGCTCTGGCGGAGGGTGTCGCGCATCATCTCAAAAAGTTCACGGGCGCGAGGCTCGAGAATCTCCGCGACCAAGCGCTGCGGCAGCAGCCGCGACGGGCGGTCGCCAACCGACGGAACCTCGACTTCATTGCCTTCCGGAATCAAAGTCACGATCGCGTTGCCATAAATCCTTTTGATCTTCTCCGCCTCGGCGAGTGGCGTGCACAAGCCCACCGACAAATCGCTGGTGAAATGGTCGCCGCCCACCGGGATCACGCCCGTGTAGGCGACCGCGCCCTGCTGAAAAACGATCAGCTCGGTCGAGCCGGCGCCAATGTCGGCGAGGCATACACCCAGTTCGCGCTCGTCGTTGCGAAGCACGGAGTCGGCCGCAGCCAGAGGCTCGAAGACAGTGTCATCGACATGTACTCCCGCGCGGTTCACTGCTGTGATCACATTTTGCGTGGCGCTGGTCGCCGCCGTCACCATGTGAACTCTAACTTCCAGACGGGCGGCCATCATGCCCAGCGGATCGCGCACTCCAGCCTGCTCGTCGAGAATGAATTCCTGCGGCAGCAAATGCAGAATCTCGCGATCGGCGGGCAGCGGGATGGCGCGGGCGCGGTCGACAGCTTGCTTGATCTCGTCGCGTCCGATTTCTCGCGGACGTGTGCCCAGGCTGATGCCGCCATGGCTATTGACGCCGCGCACGTGCGCCCCGCCCAGGCCGACGATGGCATGCTCGACTGCCGCACCGGCGATATCTTCGGCCGCTTCGACCGCCTTCTGGATCGCAGCCACGGCCTTGTCGAGTTCGACGATGATGCCTTTGCGCGAGCCGCGCGACTCGGCGACGCCGTGCCCGCGATAGCGCAGGCCGCCGTCGGTCAGCTCCGCCATCAGCGCACAGGTCTTGGCGCTGCCTACGTCGATCGCCGTCAGAAAACTTCCCTGCTGGTTCCCCATACTTTATAAATCCCTCGACTGCAATTAATTTGAACTCGTGTTCACTGGCGGTTTCGCAATCGCTGCACTCGGTTTCGGAATCGCCGGTTTCGAAATCGGAGAATGCGTTGTCGCCGATAGCGTCGGCTTTTTCGCTCCCGGTTTCGGCGGCGCACCATGCGTGGCGCCTGCCACGGTTTTCGGAGCCGCTGCCGGAGACTTCCCTGCCACTTTTTTCGAGCTCGTCGCTTTCGCCGCCTTCGGCTTCCTGACCTTGGCTTTCGGAGCGGGCTTCTTCGCCGACGCCGATTCCAGCTTCTTGTCGGTCAACTCGAACGCCGGCTTGGGCAGAGTCCGATCATGCGGGACCATGCGTGTAATCAACGCCGCCGGCTTCACTCCCGCGGCCACTGCGGCCTTCGCCGCTGAAGCCGCCAGCGCCGGCTGTTTCGACTTCGACTTTCCTTCCAGGTCAGGATTGACGATTACCTGGTTGTCATAGCGCAGGTTCACCGACTCCAGCTTCTGGAATTGCTGCCGCCACTCCTGCAAGTGGCTCACATAAGTCTTGTAGCGTTTCAGATAATCCGACGAACCCAGTTCGACGAGCACGTCGCCCGCGGGATCATTCACCCGAACCTTCAGGTTGTCGAGATCGGACAGATCCACTTCGCTCAGATCCTGCGAGTAACGGGCGCCGCCGGAGTCGAGTTCCTGCACCAGTTCGTTGTAGGCCTTCATGCGCGGAGCCCGCGTGGAGAGCGGCTCGCCGGGATTCATCCCCAGAATCACCGGGAAGGAATATTTGCGTTTCTGCGGCAGTTCCATCAGAGTGCCGCCGGCGTCGATCAGGAAAATTCGCGGGCCGACGCGGGCGAACGCGACCGGAGTGCGCTCGTGGATTTCCACCTTCAGGCGGTTGGGCACGAAGCGCATCACGCTGGCCGATTCCACCCACGGAATCTGCTCGAGTTGCGCTTTCTGCTGGGCCAGCGGGATAAAGAAAATATTGCGGCCGATGTCGGCGCCCATCACTTCCATGATTTGCGCCTTGGTCACATTCTGCATGCCGGTAACGTCAATGTTGTCGCTCGACTCCACGCGAAAGCGCCACGAACGCTCGCCGTACTCGTACAAGCCGGCGGCGACGATCGCGCCGGCGCATAGAACCGCGGCCGCAACAGAGGCCCACAGCAGGCGGCTGGCAGTTTTTCTGGGAAGTGAGCTGCGGCGGGCGGAGACGCGCTTTTGCCCGCGCAGAAAGGGAGATTCCTCATCTACATCCAGATCGACCAGACGCGCGTCGTCGAGCCCCGAATCGAGCCCCGGAGCATGGAGCCCGCCGCGCGCAGGTTCAGCACGAGCCGATTCAACGTGAGAATGCTCGGCGCTGGATGGGTACAACTCTTCCTGCAAGATGGTGCCGCTGGATTTCCGCGCCATCAGTTCAGGTCAGTTGTCGTGAGGAATCGCTGAGCTTTTTCAATATAACTTCATTTCTCGATTTGAGATAGATAAAAAATCGCCTCTTATGCACAGACGGGAACCGGATTGGGTACCGCCACGAACGGGCCACGCGCCATGCAGAGGTTTGTCATTCCGCCCGAGCCGTCCGTGCCCCATGTTTGTCATTGCGAAAGAGCCGACCGTACTTCAAGTTTGTCATTCCGACCGGAGCCGGAGCGCAAGCGACTGCGGAGTGGAGGAACCTGCTGTTGTTTTCCATGCGAGAAACAGCGGATCCCTCCGCCCTCGCTTGCGCTCGGGGGTCGGAATGACAAGGAGGACGCGGTGAGTTAAAAAAAATGGGCGCGGCAGGTTTTCCGCGCCCATGTTTGCCGGGGAGGCAAACTCCCAGAAAAGAAAAAGCTCTATCCCTAGCGCTGCTAAACCGGACCCGCCGAGCTGGATTCGATGTGAATCTCCGGCATCACCGGCATCTTGATCATTGGCGGTCGCGGAATGTTCATGCGAACCCGCGGACAAACCACCGGAACAGAAACCGCTTTGACGGTCATCGGGGCAAAAGTCGCAATTCTGAGGTGCGCTGTACGGGCCGCGATCCGAGTTTCTATCCGCGCGCGATTCGCCTCGAACCGAACTAGCTGCCCCTCTTCGCGGGCTGACATGACCTCAAGTACCGCCGGGGACCGCTCGATCATGCTCCGAACCCGGGTCAGCGGGCACGACGCCGTCTGGTCTCGGGCTGTCAGCAACCGCGTTTCAGTCAGAAACTGGTCGGCCCGTCCCGAGGCCAGGGCCACTACTGTCGCCGTGTTGTGCTCGAAGCGATCCGCGATCTGGTGCACCCGCTGCAGGCCGCCATCGTGATAGCTTGCGTTCAACCCAGATGCCAGCACCCCTGCCGCCAGCCATCCCCATGCCTGTGTCATAAGCCTGTTCATTTGCCTTAACCCCTTATGGCTGATAGACGAAGGGCCTTTGAATCGGTTAGCAAGGGAAGATACGAGCCGGAAGGGTGGTAAGTTCCCCGGCGTCGTCGAAAAGGGATTTATTTATCTGCAAAGAAAGTAGCTTGTCGCATAAACCGGTTCCAATACGTCTGCGGCACGTCATTGTGGTGGGTTCCCGTATCGCCGTCGACGTCGATATTCGATTGTTTCGCAGCCAGTCTCTTCAGTGTTTTAGATCTGTCTGGAGTGCTTTCACCGTAGCGGATCAACAGCATTTTGCCGCTGTTTTGTTGTGCCCATTGCACCCAGCTGCTTTCGACAGGGCCGTAGACACAATCGAAACCCCAGAGTTGCTTGATATTGCCGGAGTACGTCTGAGTGGTCTGGGCAATCTTAAGCATTGGAGAACCGCCTCCGGAGTGGCAGGCAATGACCAGGTTGCGGAGTGTCGGGATGCTTTGGAAAGAACTATAAGCTCCCAACGCGGCGAATACCTGGTCGAGATAGTTGGAGAGTCCACTGGAGTTAGTCAAGTTCCCGGACTGCGAAGTTGGCCCTAAAGTCGGGGCCGCAAGAATCACGTTCTTGTTGCCGATGTTCACAAACTCTCGGAAATGAAAGCTCGAATATTGCGTCCAGTACTCCTTGATTGTGAGGGATGCGGGATAGGTTGGGTTGTTGTGGTGCCCCATCAGCCACAAGATCACATCCACCTCTGCTGAAAACTTATAGTTTTCAGGAACAAAGATTCCAGTCATGGGGTTAGGGGCAGGTCTCCCTCCGAGATCAATGGTTACGAAGTAGGTCTCGCTTTTGACAGTGGTTTCTTTGGAGATCAGAGGTGGCGGTGCCATAGGATCACTTTATTGTGACTCTTGGAGATTGTGCATACTTGGCTGAAATCGTTTCATGCGGCTCCACGGCTCTGCCCAGTGGAACGTACGGCGCCGTTCATTTAGCTCTTCCGAGTGCCGCACATCAAGAAAGCGCGACGACTCAGTCACCCGCGCGCGCGTCCTCCCGCTCTTCCAGCTTGTCCAGAATCATGGGCCCGAACTGTGACACGCTGCCCGCTCCCAGGGTCAGAATCATGTCTCCGTCTTGCGCGGCCGCCACGGCTGAATCAGCAGCGTCGGCAGGCGAACTCGCGTATTGGACGCTCTTCCCGCTTTTCTCCCGAATCCTCTGCGCCAGGATTTCGCCGGTGATTCCTTCGATCGGCTTCTCACTCGCGGCGTAGATGTCGAGCACGAAGAGTGAATCGGCGTCGTCGAAAGCGATAGTGAATTCGTCCATCAGGTCGCGGGTACGGGTGTAGCGGTGAGGCTGGAAGATAACGTGAATCTTGCCAAAGCCGCACTGCCGAGCCGCCGCCAGCGTGGCCTTGATCTCGTCGGGATGGTGGCCGTAATCGTCGATGACGCTCACGCCCGCCGCGCGGCCACGCAACTGGAAACGCCGGTCAACGCCGCGGAACTGGTCGAGCGCCGTGCGGATGGCCTCGACACCAACGTCCAGGCCGATGCCCACGGCTATCGCCGCCGTCGCGTTCAGCACATTGTGTACGCCGGGCACGTGCAGCGTGAACTCGCCCAGATCCTGGTCGCGGTAGCGCACGCGAAACCGATTCAGCGGGTGCCCCACCTTTGTCGCGTCTTCTGGGACAAGGTGGGGATTTTGACTCTTCCTAGCTACATCCGACATCTTGATCAGAAAATCAGACCCACGCTTGGTCCCGTAAGTCACCGTACGCCGCTGCACGTCCGGCAGCAGCCGCCGCAGCACAGGATCATCGTTACAAGCCACGATCATGCCGTAGAAGGGCACCCGGTCCATGAAGTCTAGAAACGTTTTCTTAACGTCGCGCATGTTGCGGTAGCAGTCCATGTGCTCGCGGTCGATGTTGGTCACGACCGATAGTATTGGGGACAGTTTAAGAAAGCTGCGGTCACTCTCGTCGGCCTCGGCCACCAGGTATTGCGACTTTCCCAGCCGCGCGTTCGACCCCATCGCATCGACTCGGCCGCCGACCACCACGGTCGGATCAAGCCCTCCCGCGGCCAGCACAGCAGCCACCATCGAAGTCGTAGTCGTCTTGCCGTGCATACCGGCGATTGCGATGCCGTATTTCAGCCGCATCAACTCGGCCAGCATCTCCGCGCGCTGGATTACGGGAATGTGCAACTTGTGCGCCTCGGTGACTTCGGGATTCTCGGCGGCGATGGCCGAACTGGTGACGACTACCTCGGCGCCCGCAATATTTTCCGCGCGATGTCCTTCAAACACCGCCGCGCCCAGGCCAGCCAGGCGCTGCGTGACGGAGGAACTCTTCAGGTCGGAGCCGGAAACTTTGTAGCCGAGATTAAGCAGCACCTCGGCGATGCCGCTCATGCCGATGCCGCCGATACCGACGAAATGAATGCGTTGAATTTTCGCGAACATAAGTCAACTTCTTGGCCACGGATTTACGCGGATCACACGGATAAACCCAAACAACTCTAACAACCTTGTCATTCCGAGCCGCTCGTAGCCGCCCAAGCGGGGAGAGCGGGGAGGAATCTGCTGTTGTTTCGATCCGTAAATATCCGTGTTAATCCGTGGCTAGGTCTTCAATCCCCGCTACTCGCGCGGCCATCGCGGCAATATCGCGCGCGGCATTGGGATGCGACAACTGCCGCGCGGCCTGGCTCATCTGCTGCAGCCGCCGCGAATCCTGCAGCAGCGCGGCGATTGTTTCCGCCAACCAGACTCCTTCCAGCTTCGACTCTTCGACCACCACTGCGGCTCCGTGCCGCGCCAGGGCTTCGGCGTTGACGCGTTGATGATCGTCAGCCGCGCGCGGGAACGGAACGAATACTGCCGGCTTCCCTGCCGCCGCAATTTCCGCGACCGTACTCGCGCCCGAGCGGCAGACTACCAGATCGGCGCGCGCGAAGGCCGCCGGCATGTCCTCGATGAACTTGAAAACCTCGGCGGTCTGTCCCAAAGGCTGATACGCTGCCAGCGCGTCATTATAGTCACGCTCACCCGTTTGATGAATGATGTGAACGCCCGGGGCCTCGCGCTGCAAGACCGGCAGACAGCGAATCATCGCGTCGTTGATGGCGTGCGCGCCCTGACTGCCGCCGAACACCAGCAACGTGGGAGTGCCTCCGCGCTTGGGCGCGATCTCGAAAAACGCCTGCCGCACCGGCACACCTGTGACTTCGGCGTGACGAAAATATTTTGCCGTCTCCTCGAAATGCACCGCCGCGCCCGAAACAAATCGCGCCACTACACGATTCGCAAACCCCGGCACCACGTTCGGCTCGAAGGCCAGCGTTGGAATATGCTTGATGATCGCCGCCAGCATCGCCGGACCCGACGCATATCCGCCCACGCCGATCACCACGTCGGGCGCGAAGTCGTTGAGCATGCGGCTCGCATCCCAAACCGCGCGCGGCAGGTCGAACGCCGTCTTCAAACGTGTGGTCAGGCTGACGTTCTTCAGCGCGCCCACGCGCACCAACTGCAGGGGAAATCCCGCCGCGGGGACCAACCGGTTCTCGATGCCGCGCGCCGTTCCGATGAACAGCACCTCGGCGTCGTAACTTTTCTTGAGTTGATTGGCGATGGCCAGCGCCGGGATCACGTGCCCGCCCGTCCCGCCGCCCGCCAGGATTGCCCGCATGCAGTGACTATAAACCACAAACAACTGGCCACGGATTACACGGATTCACACGGATTCACACGGATAAAACAAATGCCCTAGGAATACTTTGATTTCAAATCCGTTAAAATCAGCGCGCATCCGGGGCGACAGTCCTTCACTCCGCCTGCTTCGTGATATTCAGCAGCACGCCCACACACGCCAGCGTCACGAACAACGACGATCCTCCGTAAGACACGAGCGGCAGCGGAATTCCCTTGGTCGGCATCATGCCCAGCACTACACTGATGTTGATGAAGGCCTGCAGCACGACCATGCTGGTGATGCCCACGGCCAGGTAGCGGCCGAACATGTCTTCCGTGCGCCACGAAGCGCGCATCCCGCGCCACAGAAAGATCGCGAACAACGTGACCACGAAAAGCGCGCCGACCAGGCCTAACTCCTCGGCGGTTACGGCGAAAATAAAGTCGGTGTGCGGCTCCGGCAGGTAGAACAGTTTTTGCTTGCCTTCCATCAGTCCAGTGCCAGTCACGCCGCCCGTACCCACCGCAATGAGCGACTGAATGATGTGAAAGCCAGTCCCTTGGCGGTCCGCATAAGGATTCAGGAACGCCAGGATGCGGTCGCGCCGCCAGCTCACATGAAAGATCAGAAAATAGAGGGGCACCAGAGCGGCGCCGAATGCATACGCGAAATAGCGCATCCGCATCCCAGCCACATACAGGATGCAGGCCGCGATTCCGGCGCACGCAATTGCTGTGCCCAGGTCGGGTTGCAGGACGATCAGGCCTAAACATACCAGCACGGGCGCGGCCGCGGGCAGCAGCGTGTTGCGTACGTCGTCGATGGTCTTGACACGGCTTTCCAGAAAATAAGCAAGAAACAGAATCAAGACAGGCTTGGCGAGTTCCGAAGGCTGGAACGAGAGGCCGCCGGCGTGAATCCAGCGATGCGTGTTATGCGAGCGATCGAGGAAGAAGACGGAGATCAACAGCAGCGTGGTGAATCCCATCAGCGAAAACACCAGCGCGGGATGCTGGTAGCCGCGGTAGTCTACACGCATGGTGACGACCATGGCCATGAGTCCGGCGACCGCCCAGATCAACTGCTTCGACAGAAACGCATACTCGGACCCGAACCGCTCCCGCGCCATGACCGCCGACGCCGAGAACACCATCACCAGGCCGACAAACACCAGCAGCATGGTGACAGTAAACAGCCAGCGATCGACACTCACGCGCTTTGCCATGGGAAGTTCATTTCACCACGGAGGCGGGAGGGAGTGTTGATTGTTGATTCTTGATTGTTGATTGTTTTGGTTCGGGGGCGGAGGTTTGGCCTGAGCGCCAGAGCCATCTAGAATTGGCTTTCATAAATTGGTGACTAATGCAGCCGTTGAAATCCGAGCTCGTCGGCACTCTCCGCAGGTTGCCGCTGTTCACGGACCTATCGGACGCGGAACTGACTCTCGTCGCGGAAAATGTGACCCGTTTGCGTTATCAAAAAGGAGCCACGATCTTTTCGGAAGGAGATCCTTGCCATGAACTATTGATCGTAGAGGCAGGCACCGTGAGGATCGTCAAGTCAGCTACGAACGGAAGAGCGCAGTTGATCGGCATCGAACGACGGGGAAATTCTCTGGCTGAGGTACCGGTCTTTGATGGCGGGCGTTATCCTGCAAGCGCAGAGGCGGTTAGCGATACCGTCCTTCTGCGATTGCCGGCGGATGATTTCAAGAGAATCTGTCTGCAGAATCCAGAACTGTCTCTCAAGGTCTTCAAGGTTCTGGGGCATCGACTGCGTCATCTGGTGAGCCTGGTTGAGCATTTGTCATTTTCTACAGTCCGTGCGCGTCTGATCGCGCACCTCGTGCAGCTTGCAGCCGAGACTGGGAACCAATCTTCGACTGGAGTTCAGTTCAACCTAACCGAGAACAATGAAGAGCTGGCCGCGCGCCTGGGCACGGTTCGCGAGCTCGTCTCCCGGAATCTGGGACGCTTGCACGGAGCTGGCCTCATTGAAATGAAGCGGCGGACCATCAACATTCCCAGCCTGGCCGCCCTGCAGAGCGAGATCACAAAAAACGATTAACCCAACTTTTTTCAATTTCCGTGACATAAGTCATGGTCCTAGGGCCCAACCACTCTCTATTCTTCAACTTCAACGACGCGACAGAGGCTGAGCTCCTGCGTTTGCCAGGGCGCAAAGGTTTCGTCGCTGAACTCGGGAGGGGTTATGGCTTACGTCATCGCAGAACCTTGCATTGGTACGAAAGACACTGCGTGTGTGGATGTGTGTCCCTGTGACTGCATTCATCCGCGGAAGGATGAGCCAGGTTTTTCCGTGGCGGCACACCTCTATATTGACCCGGTCGAGTGCATCGACTGCGGCGCTTGCATTCCCGCGTGCCCGGTGTCGGCGATCTACCCTCTTGAGGATCTTCCGGAAAACTGGAAGAAGTTCGCGGCGATTAATGCTGAGTGGTATGCGGCGAAAACAACTTGATCGGGAGCCATGCGCTTACTCGCGGGGAGCGTGCTTGAGTCCGGCTTATGACACTAATCCCCGCACGATCTCCTTGAACACCTTCCCGCGGTGCTCGTAGCTCTTGAACTGATCGAAGCTGGCGCAGGCGGGGGCCAGCAGAACTACGTCACCGGGTTGCGCCACGGCATTCGCTTTGCGGATCGCGTTCTCCAGCGTCTCGGAGTGCACGACTTCCGCACCTTTAATCTGCGATTCGATCTTCGCCGCTGCCGCGCCGATGGTGTAGACGCGCTTCACGCGCTGGCGCAGCAGGTCGTTGAGCACGGTGTAGTCGCTGCCTTTGTCTTTGCCGCCGAGAATCAGGTGGATATTCGCCGGGAACGATTCCAGCGCTTTGATGGTCGCGTCCACGTTGGTGGCTTTCGAATCGTTGTAATAATCCACGCCGCGGATCGTGGCCACATATTCCAGCCGGTGCTCGACGGCCTTGAAGGCGCTCACGGCCTGGCGGATTTTCTCGGGACCGCACCCCATGAGCGCACCCGCGCATACCGCCGCCAGCACATTCTCCAGATTGTGCGCGCCTTTCAGTGGAATCTCCGAAACCTGCATGACCTCGTGCTGACCCAAACTATCGCGGAACACGATGTTGCCGTCGCGCACCCACGCGCCCTGCTGCACTTCCTTCTGCCGGCTGAACCAGAACACTTGTGCGCGCGTTCGGGCCGCCATCGTCACGCAGGTGAGATCGTCGGCATTGAGGACGGCGAAATCACTCCCCTGCTGGTTTTCGAAGATGCGCGCTTTCGCGTCGACGTAGACTTCAAATGTCCGGTGACGATCGAGATGGTCGGGAGTCACGTTCAACACGACCGCAACTTTCG
>Ga0222749_10001624_pt1 | contig 11325 bp, 4 predicted proteins | sample IncBWH2Mmetat_FD_197234 | JGI IMG/M metagenome (GOLD analysis project Ga0222749, IMG submission 197234) | Metatranscriptome of lab incubated forest soil microbial communities from Barre Woods Harvard Forest LTER site, Petersham... | ecosystem: Environmental > Terrestrial > Soil > Temperate...
CCGCTGCTTGTCGGGCCGGCCTTTGTGTTGACAAAAGCTTGGGGCACTTTAAAACCTTCGACAGGAACCTATCCACCAATAACGCGGAAGAGCTTCGAAGACTCTCTATGAAGAATGCAATGCTTTTACTCTCGCTGGTGGGAATCTGCTCGTCCCCCAGGGCGCACGCCGACCTGGTCCACCGCTACAGCTTTAATGACCCGGCTGGCGCCTTAACGGCAACCGACTCGGTCGGCGGCCTATCCTGGAGCGCGACTCTCAACGGAAATGCGGCGCTGGATGGCAGCCAGCTCGTGCTTGACGGATCGTTCGGCACTTTTGTGGAAATGCCGGCCGGGTTGATCACAAACGCCAACGCGGTAACGATCGAAACTTGGGCGACCTTCGGCACGCAAGTAGCCGATTGGGCAAGGCTTTTCAACTTCGGCAATACCGACGCTTCGGGCAACGTCCTCACCGATTTTCGGCTCGTGTCCCGCGCCCCCGGCAATTACGTGGACCTGTTTTATGGGACCAAAGCGGGCGGCGCGGATGCCAATCATCCCCAGGGCCTCGATAACCAGACCAATGTGCATGTCGTCGTCGTGCTGGATCCTTCCTCGGGATCCCTCGGGGCGTATACCAATGGCGTTTTGATTACCAGCCCGCCCTCAGCCGTCCCTCCTCCCCTGTCGGGTTTTACCAACGAGTTGAGTTACCTCGGCAAATCTTTTTATGTGCCGGATCCCTATCTCACCGGTTCCATTGACGAATTCCGCGTGTGGAACCAGGCACTGAGTCGGGCACAAATAGAGGCGAGCTTTGAGGCGGGTCCTAACAACGTAAACACCAATCCAGGAGCTCTTCAATCGATCCAGTTGTCGCTTGCCCAGCCAGTAATTTCAATTGGATTGGGTGAAGCAGCGGTTGTGAGCGGCCTTTACGCCAGTTTGACCAATGCCGTTAACCTGACAGGCTCGTCGGGTATCGCCTATGCCTCGGGCAACACGAACGTCGTGACTGTTTCCGCCGCAGGCCTCGTGCAGGCCGTCAGCGCCGGAACGACTACCGTCCGGGCATCCTACCAGGGGTTCGCCAGCACGCAGTCCGTCACAGTGGTTCAGAACTACCTTGCCCCTTCCCATCGATATAGTTTCAACGACGCGGCCGGAAGCATTACGGCGGTCGATTCTATCGGCGGTGCCACTTGGAACGGCACCCTGTTCGGCAACGCTATGATCAGCGGCGGCCAGTTGGTGCTGGATGGAAGTGATGGCACGTACCTGGGTCTGCCCGCCGGCATCATCGGTAACGGCAAAGCGGTCACAGTCGAGGCCTGGGCCAGTTTTGGTGTTCAGATCCGGGATTGGAGCAGGGTCTTTTCCTTCGGCAACGTCGACCAAGCCAACAATGTCACCGAACAGTTCCGGCTCTCACCGCGCGCCGCGGGAAACTACGTTGACCTCAACTATCTCGGCGCCGATGCCAATCACGCCCAAGGATGGGACAACCAGACCAAGCTTCATATCGTCGCGGTGGCAAACCCGCCCTCCGGATTCCTCGGTGTTTACGCGAATGGCTTTTTAATTGGCCAGAGTTCCAGTGCGACAACACCGTTATCGCCAACCCCCGACCAGCTCAGTTACGTAGGAAAATCCCTTTATGTGGCGGATCCCTACCTAATCGGCTCCATCGATGAGTTCCGCGTTTATGAAGGGGCACTCTCGCCGGACCGTATTGCCATCGATAGCGCCGCCGGCCCAAACAATCTCGTGACCAATGCGGGCGCGCTTCATTCTGCCCGCCTGGTCATTGGCAACCAAGTTCACCTGGGCGAAACCGTGCACGCGGTGTTCTCAGGCAACTTCGCCAACGTCTCCAACGTGGATCTGTTCCTGTACGGATCGCCCTCGGTCAGTTCAACGGATACCAACGTGTTGACCATTGACCCAAGCGGCCTGGTCACTGCACTCGGCGCCGGAACAGCAACCGTGTCCGCCAGGTTCGGCACTTTCCAGAGCACACAGTCGGTAACAGTCATTCCTGCGACTCTCACCCATCGCTACAGCTTCAACGATGCGACGAACAGCACTTTAGTGGCTGATAGTATTGGCGGTTCGGCCTGGAGTGGCACGCTCAACGGTGATGCGGCCCTCGATGGCACCGAGTTAATGCTTGGGGGTGTCAACGGCTACGTCCAGTTGCCGCCCGCCATTATCGGGGGTTACTCGGCACTGACCGTTGAAACCTGGGCCAGCTTTGGAGCCAACAGTTCCTGGGCCCGCCTTTGGGATTTTGGCGACCAGAATTCCAACGGGAATGGCAACAGTTCCATTTATTTTACCCCGCACAATGGGGCAGGCGGAATGCAAACCACGATGTTCAAACCCGGGTTTGGCACCGATGTCGTGCTCTCGACGAACCTGGATAACGCAAGCGAGATGCAGATAGTTGGCGTATACACCGCTAACTCCGAACAACTCTATTTGAATGGCGTCCTTGCGGGCAGCAATAAGCCGGTGAATGTTGCCGTAACCGATATTATCGATACCAACAGCTTTATTGGGAAATCCATGTTCAACGCCGACCCTTATCTCACCGGCTCCGTGGATGAATTCCGGATTTATCAGGGCGCATTGACCGCCAGCGCAATCGCGAGTGATTTCGCAGCGGGACCCAACGTCCTGCCCACTCCTGCCCCCAGCCTGGCCATTCGGTTGGGCAAAGGCACGGTGACGATCTCTTGGCCTGCAAACGGCCCGTTCATCCTCGCCACGACGACGAATCTGACAAGCCTGTGGAGCTTCTCTACTTTGTCTGCGACCAACCAGAATGGTCAGAACGTGGTCACAGACACGATATCAGGCAAAGCAAAGTTCTACCGCCTCCAGAGAGGCCCATAGGCGTATCACCTGGCAGATTCAACGCGGTAGAACCGGTTTGAGTTAGACGGGCCGTCAACAAAGTCGATCGAAAACTGCAGACCGGGTATGTTCGTCACCGTACTCCACTGGGTGAGGTTGGGAGAAAGCTCGAGGCGCCATTGATTTGTCACCAGGGGCAACGGCGCGGAAACGTCCAGACGGATTGTGCCGTCCGGTTGCGGCGTGATAGCGTTGAATCGAGCGGGCGTGAACGCGTCCCCCGAGGGGATCGGCACAGGAACTCCCGCCGGAATGGGTTGCCCAAAATTCGGATAACCGGCGGCGGTCCAGGAGAACGATTGCATCCGGATGTTCCGAGTCCAGCCAGAGCCGCTGTATTTCGCGGCGTGGTAAAACATCCAATCCTGGGTTCCATCGAGCGATTTCGTCAGGCCGCAATGGCCCGGCCCGTATACCGCGCCGTTGGTGCCGACAAAAGTGGCGAAGACCGGTGCGGACGATTTGGTCCATGAGTTCGGGTTGAGATAATTGCCATCCGTGTTCACCAGCATTCCCAGGCATTCGTTATCCGTCCATGACAGATTGGCCGCGTAGATAAGAAAGACGCGCCCGTCCGTTTGCAGAACTTCGGGGCCCTCTTCGATCCAACTCTCCCAGGTGTGATTAGGCGTTGCCAACAGAACGCGCGGCCCGCTGATGGTGAGCGGATCGCTCATGGGAGCGATATAAAGGTTCTGGAGTCCGTTGTTTGTGCCCGGCCAGCCCGACCAGAGGAAATAGAGCGAGCCATTGGTCGCCTCGAGCACGGTTCCATCGATGGCCCACCGATCGGTCGTTGGATCGTATACCTTGCCCTTCGCCGTGAACGAGAATGCCGGCCCTGCTTTATCGGATTCCGCCACAAAGATGCGATGGTCGGCGGTATTGCCGTCATCGGCCGCGTAGTACAAGTAAGCCTTGCCACCCAGGAAGTGGAGCTCGGGCGCCCAAACATTTTGATTAAAAGGCGCTGGCGGATAAAAAGCCGCAACCACGGGCGCGTGGCCGATCCCATTGGTTCCCGCCAGATTTGTGGCGCGATAAATCTCGACGCTCGAGCCAGTCGTGTAGGTCAGATAATAATATCCGGCTTGATAAACTATCCAGGGGTCCGCTCCGTCTCCAATGATTGGGTTGGTAAACGTTTCGGACGCTTCACAGCTAATCGGCATGCGGCCAACAAAGGCCACCACGAGTGAAATCAAAAGTAAGGATTGTCCTATCACGCGGCGGTCCCGGTCACTCATGCTTACGCATTATTTCATCTGTGGATGGGAATGCAACCGCCACAAATCCTGATGTCCCTCGGCGGTCGGCGCTGAGATCTCCGGCAACGTCAAGAGCCGAAAGGCTTTGTCCTTTGCAGGTTCCTCCGCGCCGATTATTGTTTTCCAATATTGTTGATTGAGCCAACTAAATAGATTATGTATATTAATGATCGCTGGGAAGCTTTCGTAGCGCCGACTGTTAGTCGGCTGTATCGCCGGTTGGCAACCGACGAGCGGGAGGATTGGTGGAGCGCGGCGAAGTCCTGCGGATTGCCAATCCGCGATACGGCCTACCAGTCGGCGCTACGGGTGGCACGATCGCCCATCGCGAACGGGACTGCTGACCCATGACTGATCCAGAACCTAACCCTGGTCTTGAGCGAGTCCGCCACGAATTGCGCGCCGCCGGCGTGCATCCGGATTCCTCAAATCCCCTTCGCAGCGGCGTTCATTCCCGTGGTTACCTGCCTCATGTCAAACGAGAAGGTGCTTCTTATTTCGTCACTTTTCGCCTTGGAGATTCCTTGCCGCGGCAAGTATTACTCGATTTCAAACGCCAACAAACGGAGAGACTACGTGCCCTCTCTGATGGGAACGTCGCGGCACGCCAGGAAATCGATCGTGAGTATCATCGCCAGATTGAGCGATACCTGGATCACGGAGAGGGCGAATGTCTTTTGCGACAGCCTAAAGTAGCTGGCGTGATGGTCGAGGCATTACTCCATTTCCATGAACATCGCTACATCCTGGACGAGTGGGTCGTCATGCCAAACCACGTCCATGTGATTCTCTGGCCCATGCCCAATCACACTCTTAGCGAGATTTTGCAGAGCCGCAAGGGGCATGTTGCCCGGCAAGCTAACCGGCTTCTGGGCCGGACTGGGAAGACCTTCTGGGAGCACGAATCTTATGACCACTGGATTCGCGACGACGAGGAGAAGTTCCGAGTCCGACGTTATATTCGCAATAATCCGGTAATCGCTAGACTCTGTCGATCTGCTGAGGATTGGCCCTGGAGCAGTGCGCATCTGGCCAAACGCGGACCAAACACATCGTAACGGCAACTACTAATCGGCGCTACGGGTGAGACTCTCGGCAGTAGCGCCGACTGTTAGTCGGCTGTATCGCCGGTTGGCAACCGGCGAGCGACAGGATTGGTGGAGCGTGGCGAAGTCTGCGGATTGCCAATCCGCGATACAGCCGACTGCCAGTCGGCGCTACGAGTGTCGGCGCTACCGCGGCTTTGGCGGTTGAAGGGCTCGTTTCAAGGCTTCGTTCCACTGGTTCGAGCCTATGAAGATTTCTTCAGGAAAACGGCGGTAACTCGTCAGGTCAGTATAGATAAAGTCGGATGCCTTAAAATTCAGCCCCATGCCGGCCAAGTACTGGAGGCGCAGGTCGCGATCACGGTTAAGCTGTGCGTTCCTGAGCCAGGGCTTCAAATCTCGCGCCTGGCCAGCGTAGGTCGCTACCAAGCCGAACGCCGAGCGAATGCCAACGTCTCGCAGCGATTGAGTCACCAGACTGTGGTCTGCTCTGCTCAACCGGCGCTGCAGAGTTTCCACATCCACTTCCAGCGGTTCGACCTGGCCCAACAGGACCAGGTCATAGCCTTCCCCCAGGTTTTCATTGCTCCAGATCGACCCCTCGGGAAACACCTCGAAAAACGTAGCAATCTCGGTTTTAACCGTAGCCAAATCGCTTTCGTAGAGAGGCACCCATTGGGTGACCATACCGCCGGGATTCAAGTGCCGCTTGCATAGCTGGAAATACTCCTTGGTATAGAGGCTTGCAGCACCCTTAACCCAAGGGTGGATGGGATCCGAGGTGATTACGTCGAACCTGTCGCGGGTGGTAAAAATAAAGTGCCGTGCGTCGTCATAAATCAGGCGCACACGAGGGTCCTGGACTACGTCATAATTCTCCTCGCCGAAGTAACGGGTAACGACTTTCGGAATCAGCGGTTCGATTTCGCAGAGGCTAATCCTCTCGATCCCCGGATGAACCACGAATGAGCCGGCGGTGACCCCGGCACCGCAACCGACGACCAGGACGGAGCGCGGATCCGGGTGAAACAGGGCGGGAATGTGCCCGAGCATGCGCTGAAGGCGCATATCTTGATTATCGGTAGAGGCTTCAATTTTCCCGCTGACGTGGAAGTTCCGCACGCCGCTCTCCAGTTCCGTCACGGCCACGGATGCATTCATGCCCTCCCCGACATAAAGCAACCTGCCTAACTCGGTTTTTTGCGGCAAGTAACGGCCGTAGGCAATCAGCGGCCAGGGAACCTGAGGCAGGCTCCATACCAGAAAGGCGGCGATCGCTCCTAGCCCCAACCAAAATGCGAGTTGGTTCAGTGCCATTTTCTGACGGTTAGTTGGTTTCGCCTCCGTACCAACCGCTTTCCCAAGCTTGCGCATTCCAAAATGAACAAATAGTCCAGCCAGGAAAGACAAGCCGACGAAAATGCGTTGCGTTTGCTGGGTGCCGAGCCAGGCGATCAAAACGACACTGGTACCGACCGCGCCCAGGATTGCTCCAAGTGTGTTAGCGGCATAAATCCTGCCGACCAGAAGTCCGGAATCCTGGCCAGGCTCGGCGGCGGCGGCCAGCGCCAGCGGAAAACTCGCGCCCCACAGGCATGTTGCCGGCAAAATGGCCCAGAGACAACGCAGTAAATCGACTTGGAAATCGAACCAAATGCTTTTGGAAATCGAGGGGCTGATCGGCCAATAAGGCAGCGACTTGGCCAGCATGAAGGCCGCCCAGGCGATCGCGCCGGCGAGCAGCACCTGGCAAGCTCCAAGCGCTAAGGCTGGAGCCCGAACCTGGCGTGCCAGCAGAGCCCCCGCCCCGCCGCCGATTCCCAGTCCCACCAGGAACACGGCCAGGATTATTGAAAAGCTGTAGGTCGTCCCCCCCAGCATCAGCGAAAGAAGTCGTGTCCAAACTACTTCCGCCCCCAACGCGCAAAAGCCGGATACTGCAATCGCCACATAAATAATACGACGCGGATTAAAGGGTTCCCCGGTTGCCCGTTCGTTTTGAGCTGTCGAATGGGGAGCCGATTCCGGCACTCTCAAGGAGAAACCAATCATCGCGATCGTCCCATTTATCGCCGCAGCAATAAACGTCGCCGTAGCCGCATCGAACCGGCGGAGGATAAAGAAGCCCGCCAGCAGTGAACCCAACATCGCTCCTAGTGTGTTCGCGCCATAGACCAGTCCCACCTGCGACGCACCCTGCCTGGTCGCGGGCGCCAGACGCGCGATCATCGCCAACGTCGCACCCATTAAAAAAGTCGGAGGCAGCAGACAAATCGCGCAGACCAGGCCCCGAAAAAGGATCCCCGCAAAGCCACTTGGCACTATGGCCGCATAGAACTTCGCCAGCGACGGCACCGTGAAAAAAACAACTATCCCGAGCAACCCGATGCCCAGCTCCATGAACGCCCAAACCCGCACTGGATTCCGCGCAGAGGTTGTAAGGCGTGGCAGGAAGATACTCCCCAGGCACATCCCACCCATGAACGAAGCCAATAAAACTCCCAGTGAAACAGCTGTTGAACCGATGACCAACTGGAGCATCTGGAACCAGACGATTTCATAGATCAACGCCGCACACCCGCTGGCGGCAAACAATGTGGCCAGCGCCGGCCAAAGGAGCGGGGAAAAGGGGCGCAAAGCTCCAGGATTTGCGGAAAGCGCCGGCCCGCGAACCGGGGCAACGATGGGATCAACCAACTCTTTGTTTTCCGGTAAAGGCATCGACGACGCCTCTAAAGTCGCCGGTTTCGATGGAAGGGCAAGCGCTGGTTTTCGCGAGAGTTCCGGCCCTACCGGCCTCAAGAGATCCTTTGGTTCCCTTTCCCTGGGCCTCCGCTTCGCTCCAGCCCAGGCTTTAACATCACGGGCTTTCAGCCCTAACAGGAGCCGAGTTACTGGTTCGCGGCGATGGGTTTTAGCCGGATGCATTTCACGTTCACGGGATGCCAGCCGTCTTGAACCCCGTGGAGCGAAAGCGTCGTCTTGCCAGTGTCCGGGATTTCGACCGAACCGAGATCGGTCCATTTATAATTCCCATAATCCCCGGTCGTTGGAACCGATGCCTTTGCTTTCTGACCTTTCAGGTCGACTTCGAGCGAAGCGGTTTCCGGTGCCGCAACTTCGGCGGCTACCTCAAAGCGCCCGGGTTTAGTAATGGCGAATTCCCAGTCGGCCCACTCAGCAGGATTAAACCAGAAGCCAAGATTGTCGCGTTGACGGCCGGATTCATACTTAATCTGCTGCCCATGCAGGCGGGCTTCGCTGGCGGGCAACACGATGGAGCCGTCGTCTAGCTGCGCCAGAGCCAGCTGCTCAATCTCCAGCGTCCCCTTGACCTTTAAAACGATGGTCGAGGACACCGAGTCAGGGGCGGTGTCAGGAAGGTTGAGACTCACCCCCACGGCCGAGTTCTCGGCAGCTAAGGCCTGATGTTTGCCGGCCAGCAGATAGGCTTTTTCGACTTTGTTCTTGAGGCCAGGAACCAGGAGCTTGGAGTCGGACGGCCAATCGAAGACATGCAGGTACAGAGTCGCGCCACCGGACGTGAGCTTTTTCGTGCAGCGTCCCCAAGGCAGGCGTTTGAAAGGACTGGCCGTCGTGGCATAGATGGCCTCACCGTTGAGTTTCATCCATTGGCCGATGGCTTTGAGCCGTTCGACGGACGGCTCTGGAATGAGGCCCTCGGAAGTCGGGCCCACATTCAGCAAATAATTTCCGCCCTTGCTGGCGATATCGATGAGATTGCGAATAAGCGCGTCGCTGCTTTTCCAATTGTTATCGTAGCTTTTATAACCCCACGTATCGTTCATCGTCATGCAGGTTTCCCAGTCTCGACCAGGATAGCCTGTAGCGGGAACGAATTGTTCCGGTGTTTCGGTGTCCCCTTTGTAGCCGCCCCCCAATCGGTTGTTATAGATGATCCCGGGCTGCAGCCTCAGCATTGGCAGCAAAAGATCAGCGCGTTCCTTGGTCATGTCGATCGGCGTGTCCCACCACAAAACCGAAATCGGCCCGTAATGACTGAGAATTTCGCGGACCTGTGGAGCGGCTACTTTCCGAATGTATTCGGTCATGTCGCCGTCCTGGGCTTTGTCCCAATGGCCGCCGGCGGCAGCTCCGCCCGGGTTGTTCCAATCCTGGGCCTGGGAGTAATAGAATCCGAGTTTGATGCCGTGTTTTTTGCAAGCAGCGGCGAGTTCCTTCAAGGGATCACGCCCAAAGGGCGACGCTTTGACAATGTTCCAATCGGAGGCTTGGGAATCGAACATGGCGAAGCCGTCGTGGTGTTTGGAGGTGATGACGATGTATTTCATTCCGGCTTGCTTGGCCAGGCGCACCCATTCGTCGGCGTTATACTTGACTGGATTGAATTCTTTGGCGAACTGACGGTACTCGGCAACAGGGATCTTGCCATTGTTCATGATCCATTCGCCGATTCCGCGAATTTTTTTGCCGTTGTACGTGCCGGCCGGCACCGAATAGACGCCCCAATGAATGAACATGCCAAAGCGGGCTTCGCGCCACCATTTCATGCGCGTATCCCTTTGGGCCGGGGTCTCTTCGGCGTAGGGATCGGGTTTGATCACCTCGGGTTTGCCCTTGATATCCAGGGCAACAACCGATGCATGGGAATCCGGCGCTTTTTCAGGCAAAGCGATGGCGACCTGGTTATCGGCAGCCGCAACTTCAAGCGGTTGGCCGCCGTCGAGGAGAAAGGCTTTAACCGGCTTGTTGGCCAGCCCCGGGAGAACCAGTTTGCCATCGGCAGGCCAATCAAAAATATGGAAGTATAGCCGTGTCCGGCCCTCCTCGATTTCCTTCTGGGTGCAGCGGCCCCAGGGAAACTTGTCGAAGGGGCTGGCGTGCGTGCCGTAAATGGATTCACCATTGGCTTTCATCCATTGGCCGATTTCGGCCAGGCGCTCGACGCTGGCCTCCGGGAAAAGCCCCTCGGAGGTGGGGCCGACATTGAGCAGGTAGTTGCCGCCTTTGCTGGCGCAGTCGATTAGGTTGCGAATGAGCGTCGTGGGGGATTTCCAATTCTGATCGTCTTTGTTGTAGCCCCAGTGATTGTTCATCGTCATGCAGGATTCCCAATCGACTCCCGGACCAAAGCCCGTGGCGGGGATTTCCTGTTCCGGCGTGCCATAATCGCCAATTTTGCCGCGCTCGACAAAGCCCACACCACTGGCGGAATCGACGGGTTTGCCGACGCGATTATTGACGATGATGTTGGGCTGCAACGAGCGAACGTAGTTGTAAAGATCGATCCCGCGCTCCGCGGTCCAGGGCTTCTCCCACTGCCCATCAAACCACAGGATGCCAATGGGACCATAGCCGGTCAGAAGTTCCTTAAGCTGGCCTTTGAGATAGGCGTCGAAACGGTCCATGTCTGGCGGCCCTGAAGCTTTGTCGTTCCAGGCCCGGCGCGTGCCCCAATCGGGATGATGCCAATCCATGATGGAATGATAGAGACAGAATCTAATGCCCTGTTCACGGCAGGCTTCCGCTAATTCTTTCAACGGGTCACGTTGAAAAGGAGTCGATTTGATGCACCAATCAGTCAGGGACGACCGGAACATGCCGAAGCCATCATGATGTTTGGAGGTGATCACGATGTACTTCATTCCGGCGTCCTTCGCCATCCGGACCCACTTGTTAGCGTCGAATTTAACCGGGTTGAACTGGCTGGCGAATTTTTCGTACTGCGATACCGGCATCTTGGTTTCTTCGAGGAACCATTCGCCGTAATTCGTGTTGCCGTTCCATTCGCCCGCAGGCACGGAGTAGACTCCCCAGTGGATGAACAAACCGAACCGCGCCTCGCGGAACCAGGCCATGCGCTGGTCATGCTCCGCGGCCGACTCGGCGGCTTGCGCGGCGCTCGCCCCTATGACCAATAACGCAAACAGCAAGCAATATTTCGGCGAAGGTAGAATTTTCATAGCTTCTCAGTCCGACATTACACGGTGGAGATCCTGCCGCAATTCCTTTTCTGGTTGTTGTGCCAGGCCGATCCCGAATGGTGGGGACGGTGCGCTAGCGCCGTCCCAGCCCGCGTTCAGCGGGCTGAACGAAAGCTCGAGCACGCGCGAACGCACGCCAACG
>Ga0222749_10001626_pt1 | contig 11320 bp, 13 predicted proteins | sample IncBWH2Mmetat_FD_197234 | JGI IMG/M metagenome (GOLD analysis project Ga0222749, IMG submission 197234) | Metatranscriptome of lab incubated forest soil microbial communities from Barre Woods Harvard Forest LTER site, Petersham... | ecosystem: Environmental > Terrestrial > Soil > Temperate...
ATCTTCGACGACATGGTATTAAAAAGGCGAAGCGCCATAGGGAGTTTCGAGCACCGGGAATGAAATTAAGATTCTAGGGTCGGCGCGAGAGTGGGTCAAATCGCCGTTAGACGGACGGATTCCGCGCTGGAGGCAAAGCGTGAGTGTGTTCTCGCAAACGCTGCTGCACCAGAATGACGTAGTGCAGCGCAGAGACGATGGTGAAGATGAAGGTGGCGCGAAGAAAGACGGTGCGCGCGATCCAGACCCCGCGCAAGGGGCGAATCTCATACAAGAGGACGAAGAACACGGCGCTGATTTGCGAGAACGTGTTGGCCTTGCCAAAAATGCTGGGGCGAAAGTTGCGCAACCCGGCAATCGCGAATAAAACCGCGCTGGCGGCAAGAATCGAAATGTCGCGGCTGAACACGAGCACGGTGAACTTCCACGGAATTTTGTGCAGGATGGAGAGCACAAGAAACATCGTGCTCAACAGAAGCTTGTCGGCAATGGGATCCAGATACTGGCCCAACAGTGTTTGCTGATGAAGCGTGCGAGCGAGCAGGCCGTCCAAACCATCGCTGAAGCCGGCGATCACGAAAACGACCAGTGCCCAGAGATAACGCCCTTCGACCAGATGAATCACGATGAACGGAACGAAGACCATCCGCAGCAACGTGAGCTGATTGGGGGCGGTGAAGATCTGGGAGAACTTCACGCACGCTCCTTGGAAGCATGCGGTCCGGAGTTGTGAAAGTCGGGGCCCTCTTCTTGCGTTCCTGGCGAGGGTGCGAGCGCCGCGGCCGGCTCCAATCCTGTCTTCGCGAAGAAGCGCTGCGAGAGCGAAGGCAGACTTCCGTCGGGCAGGTCGAGTTCGACGCGCTCAATGCGGTGCATGGGAAAGAAAACGACGGCCGGGGTGAAGGGTTCGCCGTCTCTCACCATGACGGCGAGATCCTCAAAGGATGCCAGTTCGGCTCCGCTCAGGCTGAGGCCCTCAGGCGCAAGCGCGAGTATCATTCCCCAGAACTTCTCCCGCGGGTTGCAGAGGGTTGCGATCACGAGTGCGCCGGGGACGAAAGGTCCGTGCGTCATGGCCGCGGGTGGAACGGCGCTGGAGGAATCTTTTTCCACTCCAAGATTGTCGCCGGGAGAAGGGGCGCATGGCAACTGCATCCTGACGAACTCCAGTAGAGGTTTGGTGCCGCGCCGGGAGCCAGAGCTCGCAGGCAACTACTGATCACTCACTTTTGCGTGCGAACTCCGGTATGCTTGGCGGACATGGAACCTGCGGCGGCCATTCCGGCGATTGAATTTCGCAATGTGTCCTACGGCATAGCGGGCACGCAAGTGCTTTCCGGTTTTAATCTGCAAGTCGAGAGTGGCGAGACCCTTGTGCTGCTGGGACGCAGCGGGTCGGGTAAGACTACATCGCTCAAACTGGTCAATCGGCTTTTGTCTCCCACGTCCGGGGACGTACTAGTGAACGGTGTGTCCAACGGAGAAGGCGATGTGATTCATCTGCGTCGCAGCATCGGCTACGTGATTCAGGACGTTGGACTGTTTCCTCACTTCACGGTGGAGCGAAATATCGGGCTAGTTCCGAAGATCGAGGGGTGGCCGGCGGATCGAATTCGGGCGCGCGTGCAGGAGTTGCTGCAGACGGTGGGGCTCACCCCAGATTTCACATCGCGTTATCCCCATCAACTATCAGGCGGGCAGCGGCAGCGGGTGGGTGTGGCTCGCGCTTTGGCAGCAGATCCAGAAATACTTCTCATGGACGAGCCTTTCGGTGCGCTCGACCCGCTTACGCGGGACGAGTTGCAACATGAATTTCTTGCGCTGCAGCAGAGACTCCACAAGACGGTCGTATTTGTCACGCACGATTTGCGCGAGGCCCTGCGGCTGGGATCACGGATTGCGTTGATGGAAGCCGGGCGGCTGGTCACGGTTCTATCGCCGCGAGCATTCCTGGAGTCTTCTGATCCATTGGCGTCCGCTTATGTCAGAGCCTTCGGCGAAGGGCTGGAGTCATCCGCAAATCGAGGCACGTCATGAACGTCTTTCGATTCATTCTGCAGAACCACAGTCAGGTGCTGGAACTCACGCTCGAGCACCTTCGGCTGGTTGGTTTTTCCACGCTACTCGCAATGGCCGTCGGCATCCCGCTGGGAATTGTGATTGCCCACCGACCGCGATTCAACAAGCCGGTGTTGGCGAGCGCCAACATTATCCAGACGATTCCAAGTCTTGCGCTTTTCGGGTTCCTACTGCCTGTGCCCTGGCTAGGCGAGCGGTCAGAAAGATTGGCGATCTTCGCGCTCACGCTCTATGCCTTGTTGCCCATCATCCGGAATACATATACCGGGATTCGCGGAGTCGATCCCGCAGTGGTGGAGGCGGGGCGGGGAATGGGGCTGACGGAATTGCAACTTTTGTTTCAGGTGGAGCTGCCGCTGGCGGTGAGCGTGATTCTCTCGGGAGTGCGAGTGGCGGTTGTCATTTCCGTGGGAGTGGCGACGATTGCTGCGGCGATTGGCGCCGGAGGTCTGGGCGAGTTCATCTTCCGGGGGCTGGCGATGGTCGACAACCGAGTCATTCTGGCCGGAGCGATCCCAGCGGCACTCCTGGCGCTGGTGGCCGACTTCGGAGTCGGATGGCTGGAGAGGCGACTACAGCCACGATGACGGTTCTTCGAACGATTCTTGGTGTGTCGGTACTGGCAGCGCTGGCGTTGTTGTTGTCTTGTGAGCCGTCGCACTCCGATAGCATCGTGGTGGGCTCCAAGAATTTCACCGAATCCTTCCTGCTGGGCGAGATCTTGGCGCAGCAGATCGAAGCTCATACCAATTTGAAAGTGGAACGGCGATTCTATCTGGCCGGGACATACATTTGTCAGCAGGCGATTCTGGCGGGGCGAATCGATGTGTATCCGGAATACACGGGCACTGCGTTCACGGCGATTCTCAAGGAAAAAGCGAGTGGCGCGAACGAGGACGTGTATGCGCAGGTCAAGCGTGAATACGAGCGGCGGTTCGGCCTGACTCTGGGACCGGCCTTCGGCTTCAACGATACTTTTGCGATGGAGATCCGCGGGGGGGATGCGCGGCGCCTGAGTATCAAGACTCTGTCGCAGGCGGCGGCATTTGCACCGCAATGGCATGCCGGATTCGGTTACGAATTTATGGAGCGGCCCGATGGATATCGAGGTCTGGCCGCGATGTATGGGCTGCATTTCGCGGAAGAGCCGCGGATCATGGATTTGGGGCTGCTCGCGCGAGCGCTAAAAGATCACCAGATCGACCTGGCGGCCGGCAATGCCACCGACGGGCTGATTCCGGCTCTGGATTTTGTCGTGCTGGAGGACGACCGGCACTATTTTCCGCCGTACGAAGCGGTCCCGGTGGTGCGCCAACAGACGATACAGCAGCATCCGGAGGTCGCCCGTGCGCTAGCGGAGTTGGCGGGAAAGATTTCCGATGAAGAGATGCAACGCCTGAATTATGCGGTCGATGGCCAGCGCCGCGACGCGAAAGAAGTGGTGCACGAATTTCTGAGAAGCAAGGGACTCGTACCGTGACACCAGGGTGATCGCACCCAGATCGACGGCGGGCCCAGATCGTTATGGCCGGACCTGGAGCGAAAAACACCGGCTGAGAAAGATTGTTTTCTTCAGCGACCTTCCGCAACTTCTCATCATCTAACCAGCGGTCAAGAGGGCAGACAGCGGCAAGATTGCCCGGCTGGTGAGTGCATCAAGGTGAAGCAGCGGAAAGCGCAGCACCTTGATTGTACTGGCGTGAGAGGAGATCTCGGCTGTCTGCGGCTCGGTTGCCGATTCTTGTGCGACGATGATAGTCTCTGAGACCTCGTCGTCAGAGAGGCGGATGGTCTGTCGCGCACCGGCGCGCGGGCGGCTTCCACCGGCACATGGTGATGGGTGCGCCCCCATCCCGCCGCGATCTGAGATAGCGGTTCCGCTGCTTCGTCCAACCGTTTCACCAGGAGGGCCAATGCTCGCGACTCAAGGAGATGTCGCCGTCCGGTACCAATTACGGGAGCGGATCTCCGATGCCCGTCGGCGAAGCGACGAGCTCTTCAGCGTGGTGCGGCCGGACGCCCTGTATGAACGGCCCATTCCAGAGCGCCACCGCATCATTTTTTACGTGGGGCATCTCGAGGCGTTCGACTGGAATTTGCTGCACGAGAACATCCTTGGGCTGAAGAGTTTTCATCCTGAATTTGACCGGCTGTTTGCTTTTGGCATTGATCCGGTGGGCGGTGGATTGCCGTCCGATGTGCCTTCGGACTGGCCTTCGCTCGAAGTTGTGCGCGATTACGTCAGCAGAATTCGAGCCGCACTAGACAAGAAACTGGATGGCGACCGGGACTCCTACGGCCGGACGCGCGATGGGTTCCCGATCGACACACTGCTGAACGTTGCCATTGAACATCGCTTGATGCACATCGAGACGCTGGCCTACATGCTGCATCAGTTGCCGCTGGATCGGAAAATTCCACAACAAGATCCCCGCTGTCTCGTGACCGCCCCGGTGACCCATCGGATGATAGAGATTCCAGCGGGAGTGACGACGCTAGGGCTCGCGCGGGGCAGTGAAGTTTTCGGTTGGGACAACGAATATGAGACCCACACGACGCACGTGCCGGCTTTCGAGATTGACCGGTACGAGGTGACGAACCGGCAATATTTCGAGTTCATGGCGGCGGGTGGATACGAGACGCGTGCTTTCTGGAGCGACGACGGCTGGAACTGGAAGACGGCTCAGGCGATCTCTCATCCTGTGTTCTGGACCAAGGGGCGCGACGGATGGCTTTACCGCAGCATGTTTGGCGAAATTCCGTTCGATGAAATTCCTCTTGACGAGGTTGCGCTGCCGCTGGACTGGCCGGTCTACGTGAGTCATGCCGAGGCCGTGGCATATGCACGCTGGGCGGGGAAATCGCTGCCGACAGAAGAGCAGTGGCATCGCGCTGCGTATGGCACGGAAGACGGCAATGAAAGGCGCTACCCGTGGGGCGTCGAAGCGCCGGATGCGCGATTTGGCAATTTTGATTTTCGCCGCTGGAATCCGACGCCGGTGAACGCGTTTCCGGCGGGCCGCAGCGCCTTCGGCGTGGATGACATGACGGGCAATGGGTGGGAGTGGACGTCGACCGCGTTCGGACCGTTTCCTGGGTTCGATCCTTTTCCGTTCTACCGTGGGTACTCTGCGGATTTTTTCGATGGCAAGCACTTCGTCATGAAAGGTGGGTCGCCACGGACCGCCGCGTGCATGCTCCGGCCTACGTTTCGCAACTGGTTCCAGGGACATTACCAATACGCGTATGCGGGGTTTCGCTGCGTGAATCATTAGATTTATGTGAATCATTGATTGAAAGCTGGGATTAACAAATCTGGATCAAGGAGTGGCCAATGCTCGTTCATGCAATTCCAACCAACGCCACGCAGGAATTCGCCGCGGATGTTCTTGCTGGGCTCACCCGGCCGGGGCAGAAGGAACTTCCCTCCAAGTATCTGTATGACAATGTCGGCTCGGCGCTGTTTGAGGTGATCAGCCATCTGCCCGAGTACGGACTCACGCGGGCCGACGAACGCTTGCTGCGCCGGCACGCGGATGAGATCGTTGACCGGCTAGGTGGTCCGGTTGCGGTAGCGGAACTGGGCAGTGGAAGCGGCAAGAAGACGCGCTGGCTGCTCGAGGCGTTCTGCCGGCGCCAGCAAACTTCCTACTATCCCGTGGAAATATCGCGCTCGGCGCTGGTGATGTGCGAACGGGAACTGCGTGACATTGACGCCATCAGCATTGTGGGTTTTGAGCGCGAATATCTGGACGGATTGCTGGAAGTGGCCGCGTACCGAAAGAGCGAGCAGCGTCTATTCGTGCTGTTCCTGGGCAGTACCATTGGGAACTTCGATCGTCCGGCAGGGGAGAAGTTTCTGGCCGAAGTCCGGCGCATTCTTGAGCCGGGCGACTGCCTGCTTCTGGGAACAGACCTGGAAAAATCGACTGCGCAACTGCTTGCGGCCTACGACGACGAACTCGGGGTGACGGCTGCTTTCAATCTTAACCTGCTGGCCCGCGTTAATCGCGAACTGGGAGCCGACTTTGATTTACGCGAGTTTGCACATCTGGCCTCGATTAACCGCGAGGCGCGGAGTGTCGAGATGCATTTGCTGTCGAAGCGGCGGCAGACCGTGAGCATTCCGGCGGCAGGAGTGGTGGTCGAGTTCCTCGAGGGAGAGACGATATGGACGGAAAGCAGCCACAAGTACTCGATCGACGAGGTGGTGGAGACGACGCGCCAGGCCGGCTTTCGGTGCGAAGCGCAGTGGATCGATGAGGAGTGGCCTTTTGCGGAGAATCTGCTCGTAGCAGAGTAAAGGCGTGTATCCGGGAGGCCGAATCTTCATGATGCCCCGGTTTGCGCCACGCGCGCAGGTTGATTGCGCTCATGACGATGCAGAATAGGTTGGCAGGAATGAATCCCATTTGGGCCGTTTTGAATCCGATGACGCACACGACGACGCTGTTGACGCCGGCCAGCGCCCAGCCTTCCCAGTACCGCCGCCCCACCAGAATGGTGGACGCGATGGTCAATACGCAAGATAGATAATCGAGCCGAAACACAAATGAAGACCTCTAAAAACATTGTGCGCCAAACACGCGGTTGTTGACTGTGACTGTGGCCTTTGGTTACATGACTGAGGTCACTTGACCTGAAATTGAGATTTTCCTCTGGAGGAACGATGGCGACAAAATGCACCCACCTGAACCAGATCAAAATCACATCAACGGACGTGCACGTGTGCGAAGACTGCGTGAAAACCGGCGACACGTGGGTTCACCTCCGCCTATGTCTCAGCTGCGGACATGTGGGTTGTTGCGACTCGTCCAAGAACAAACACGCCACCAAACATTTCCACAAAACGAAGCACCCTCTGATCCGGTCCATTGAGCCTGGGGAATCCTGGACCTGGTGTTACGTCGACGAAATCGAGGCCGGGGACATTGGAGCTTAAGGTTGGAGGTCTGAAAATGGCCGCAACCGAAGGCGAGTCAGTGTATCTAATGACTAAGTTCTTGCATATTTTCCGGGACCATCACCTGCATTGTTGATTCGAGAGCGATCATGGCGAAGCCGATCCTGCTGACGGTTGACGACGATCCCGATGTGCTGCGGGCGATCGAGCGCGATTTGCGATCGCAGTACGGGGCCGAGTATCGCGTCATTAGCAGCGACTCCCCGGAAGGAGCGCTGGACATTCTCAAGGGATTGAAGGTGCGCAACGACGGGGTGGCGCTTCTGCTGGCCGATCAGCGCATGCCGCGCATGGACGGTGTGGGATTCCTGCAGGAAGCGCGGCAGATATTTCCCGACGCGAAGCGGGCCTTGCTCACCGCCTATGCCGACACGAACGCTGCGATCAGCGCCATTAATCAGGCCAATCTCGACTATTTTTTCATGAAGCCGTGGGACCCTCCCAGCGAGAACCTGTATCCGCAGTTGGACGATCTGCTGGGAGATTGGCGAGCCTCGTACCGTCCCGCATTTCAGGGTATCCGGGTGCTAGGGACGCGGTGGTCGCCGCGAAGCTACGAGTTGCGGGATTTTCTGGCGCGCAGCCACGTTCCCTATCAATGGATCGACGTGGAAGGCGCGGCCAACGATCCGGAAACCAAGCGCCTGCTTGACGCTCTGGGTCCGGATGCTGCCGAACTTCCAGTGGTCCTGTTTGCGGATGGAACGAAACTGCTGAATGGCGCTCCAGCCGAAGTGGCGCAGAAGGTGGGATTACGAACCCGCGCCGAAACTAGTTTTTACGATCTGGCCATTGTGGGTGGAGGTCCGGCTGGCTTGGCGGCTGCAGTGTACGGCGCTTCGGAGGGTTTGCACACAGTAATCGTGGAGCGCGAAGCTCCGGGCGGGCAGGCGGGCATGAGTTCGCGGATCGAGAACTATCTCGGGTTTCCCGCCGGGCTCAGCGGAGGCGATCTCGCGCGGCGCGCGGTGGTGCAGGCGCGGCGTTTTGGAGTGGAAATCCTGGCGCCGCAGGAAGCGGTCGGCGTGCGGATTGAGGGACCTTACCGAATCATCAAGTTGGCCGATGGCAACGAGATTTCCTGTCATGCTTTGATGATCGCGAGCGGCGTGCAGTGGCGGCGATTGGAGACGCCTGGCATTGACCGCTTGCAGGGCGCGGGCGTTTACTACGGCGGCGGCGCTACGGAAGCGTTGTCGTGCAAGGGGGAAATCGTCTACGTTGTGGGGGGTGCGAATTCGGCGGGCCAGGCCGCGATGAATTTTGCCAAGTACGCAGAACGGGTCGTGATTTTGGTTCGTGGAGACTCGCTCGCCACATCCATGTCCCAGTATCTGATTGATCAGATCAAGGAGACTCCGAATATTCAGCTGTGGACTCATGCCAGCGTCGCCGAAGTGCACGGCGAAACGCACCTGGAGGAGGTTTCCGTCCTATGCTCTGACACCAATAAAGTAGAACGTGTGCCGGCGAGCGCGATGTTTATCTTTATTGGGGCGCTGCCGCGCACGGACTGGCTGGCGGGTACCATTGAGCGGGACGAACGCGGATTCATTCTGACAGGTCCTGATCTGATGCACGGGGGAGAGCGTCCGAAGGGATGGACACTCGATCGCGATCCATTCCTGCTGGAAACGAATGTGCCGGGTATATTTGGAGTAGGTGATGTGCGACACGGTTCTGTCAAACGCGTGGCCTCCGGAGTCGGCGAGGGATCGGTAGGGGTACAGTTCATCCATCAATATTTGAGCAAGGTATAAATGGCCGAAATATCGGAGTTGCTGGCTCGGGTTCCAGTATTCGAAGGTTTGCCTGACGACCAGATTGCGTGGTTCCTCAGCCAGGCACAAGAGCTACAGCTCAAGGCTGGCGATGTCTATGCTCGCCAGGGTGATCCCGCGAACGCGATGTTTGTGATTCTTGAGGGAAAGCTTCAAGGGCGGGGCGAACTTGCGGGAGAGACCGTTACCTTCGATCTAAAGCCGGGCGACGTCACTGGAGTGCTCCCGTTTTCGAGGATGAAGCAGTTTACGGTGAGCGGGCGAGCCGAGACGGACAGCCGCGCTTTGAGATTTCCTGCGTCGTTGTTTCCAGATCTTGTTCAGAAAATGCCGGAGCTGACGAAGCGTCTAGTCGGCTTGATGTCGGACCGGATTCGAGAAGTGACCCGGCTGGAACAGCAACAGGACCGCCTTGCCGGGCTGGGCAAGCTCTCAGCAGGTTTAGCCCACGAGCTCAACAATCCCGCGTCGGCCGCGAAACGAGCAGCCAGCCAGCTGCGCGCTATTCTGAAGCGGGTGCGCGACGCGAGTCTCGAGCTAGGAAGGCGCGATCTTACCGCGGCGCAAAAATCAGAGATCGAGAAGGTGGAAGCCTCGCTCGTTCAAATGGACGGGCCTCCACCCAACGCGCTCGCCGCCAGCGATCTGGAGGATCAGCTCGACTCCTTGCTGCGCAGTCACGGTCAAAACGATTTGTGGCAACTCGCCGCCGATCTGGCGCGCAAGAATTTCAAGCCGGCGTTGCTGGAGCAACTGTTCGCTACGTTCGATGCGGATACGGCCCGGGCGGCGCTGGTGAGGATTTCGTCGTCGGTGGAGATCGCCGACTTGCTGAACCAGATTGAAAGCAGCGCTGCGCGAATCTCCGATCTGGTGAGTGCCATCAAGGAATACACGTTCATGGACCAGGCGCCCATTCAGAACGTGGATATCGTCAAGACTCTGGAGACCACGCTTACCATCTTGAATCACAAGCTCAAGCGCGGCGTGACCGTGCAGCGCGATTATCAGAAGACTCCGTTTCTCGTGAATTCCTTCGGGAGCGAACTGAACCAGGTCTGGACCAACATCATCGACAATGCCATTGACGCGATGGGTGGCAAAGGCGAGCTGCGAGTGCGCACTTATCGTGAAGACAATTGCGTGGTGGTCGAAATTGGCGATACCGGCCCCGGAATTTCGCCCGCGATTCAGGCCCACATTTTTGAACCGTTCTTCACGACTAAAGGAGTGGGTGAAGGAACCGGGCTCGGCCTCGACACCGTGCAGCGCATAGTCAAGAAGCACCGGGGCAGTATCCAGGTCCGCTCCAAGCCGGGAGATACGCGTTTCCAGGTCTGGCTGCCGTTGGCGCAAGACGCAGGCTAAGCTGAAGGACGAAACGGAGCCGCATGGATGTGCACCTGGTGGACGGGACGTACGAATTGTTCCGGCACTTTTTCGCTGTGCCAGCGGCGAAAGATATAAATGGCCAGGAGATCGGCGCGGTACGAGGCGTTCTGACGTCCGTTTTGTCGATGATCGAGCAGGGCGCAACCCACCTGGGAGTTGCAACCGATCACGTTGTGGAGTCGTTTCGCAACGATCTTTATCCTGGATACAAGACCAGCGAAGGTGTTGATTCGGAATTGCTCTCGCAGTTTCCGGTTCTTGAGCAGGCGCTGGAGGCCATGGGAGTGGTGGTGTGGCCCATGGTTGAGTTCGAAGCAGATGATGCGCTGGCCTCCGCCGCCGCGAAGGCCGGGCAAGATGACCGTGTAAGGAAAGTACTGATTTGCACGCCGGACAAAGATCTCGGCCAATGAGTTGTGGGCACCCGGGTAGTCCAACTGGATCGCATGCGTAACATGGTGCGCGATGAAGCCGGCGTGGTTGCCAAGTTTGGAGTGAGTCCGCAATCGATTCCAGACTATCTGGCGGTAGTGGGCGACAGTGCCGACGGCTTTCCGGGCGTGTCGGGATGGGGCCAGAAAGCAGCGGCGATGGTGTTATCGCGGTACGCGCACCTCGAAGACATTCCGAAGGATTGGCGGGAGTGGGATCCTTCGATCCGCAGGGCACGCGGGCTGGCAGAATCGCTGTTCAGCGCGTGGGACGATGCGCTATTGTTTCGAACTCTGGCAACTCTGCGACTCGATGTACCTGTTTTCGAGGCGGTCGAGGATCTGCGCTGGAAAGGCCCGCGTCCGAGTTTTGAAGAAACCTGCCGGCGAATGAAGTCCCCCGACGTGCTGCGTCGCGCCACGGCAGCGGGCTCGGCTCGTGCGATCTAAGCCAGGCGCCAGACGGCATGATAAGATCTTTGCTGAGAGATCCGCTGCCGCGCATGCAGAGGTTCTTGGTCGTCGCGTTCAATTCTTCCTGTAATTGTCTGGCAAACGTTGCCGGAATTGCCCGCCGCCCGTAGAATTGAAATCACCGTCGTTCCCATGTAGGCCCGTAGCTCAGTCTGGTTAGAGCGCTTCCTTGACACGGAAGAGGTCGATGGTTCGAGTCC
>Ga0222749_10001627_pt1 | contig 11314 bp, 6 predicted proteins | sample IncBWH2Mmetat_FD_197234 | JGI IMG/M metagenome (GOLD analysis project Ga0222749, IMG submission 197234) | Metatranscriptome of lab incubated forest soil microbial communities from Barre Woods Harvard Forest LTER site, Petersham... | ecosystem: Environmental > Terrestrial > Soil > Temperate...
CACTCGGCCTCCTGGGGGGTGGAGGCCTGGACCCCGGCGATCGCCGAGACCGGAGTCCACTGGATGCGCGGGTTCTACCAGGCGGAGCCCGACCGCGTCCTCGGGGTCGCGGAGAAGAACGGCTACCAGGTGGCCGGCATCCTGCAGTGGAGCAAGAAGGGCGGGCCGCACACGTTCCCGGCCGACGCCCTCCCGGAATGGAAGGCGTACGTCGCCGACATCCTCAAGAAGACGAAGGGCCGGGTCCGATACTGGGAGGTCTGGAACGAGCCGCCGAACTTCAGCGAGAGCAAGTCGCCGGCGGAGTACGCGAAGATCGTGGTCGCCGCCTACGAGGCCGCGAAGGAGGTCGATCCGGCCGTTCGGATCGGACTGGCCGCCCAGAGCGTGAACCTGAACTTCCTCGCGCAGGCGCTGGACGCGGGCGCGGCCGGACACTTCGACCACGTCACGGTCCACCCCTACGAGGTCATGGATTTCGTGGCGCAGGGCTGGGAAGCGCAGTACATGAGCATCGTGCCCACGATCCGTAAGCTGCTGGCGGACAAGAGCCCGACGAAGAGGGACGTCCCGATCTGGATCACCGAGGTCGGCCAGCCGGTGGAGAAGGAGATCACGCCGGACCGGCAGGCGGATACCCTGGTGAAGGCCTTCACGCTCTCGCTGGCCCAGGGCGTCCACCGCATCCACTGGTTCGAGGGGATCGACGGCGACTCGGGCCCCTTCGGGCTGATCGCCGGAAACAGCGGGAAGGCGCCCAGGCGTCCGTCGTTCACCGCGATGTCCCAGCTGATCAGGAATCTCGGGCAGACGCCGCGCTTCACGGGCTGGCTTCTCGTGGACGGCAAGCACTACGGCTTCGTCTTCGACGGTCCGGAGGGCGCCGTCCTCGCGACCTGGGCGGGACCTGGAGTGGCGGCCAAGGTCTCCTTCGGCTCCAAAGTCCGCATCGTCAACCCCCGGACGGGCGAGACCGTGGAGGCGGAGGCCGCGCCGCTCACGAATTCCCCGATCCTGGTCGTGGGCGTCCCTCCCGCGCTGGTCGAGGAGGCGCGCGCCAACCGGGGACGTCCGTTTCCCTGGGGGGGCGACTACACGAAGTCCGCGTCGGTGAGCTGGGAGGCCCCGGAAGCCGCGAAGGGCCTGCACGCGGCCGGGGCGGGGAAACTGGTCACCCTCGACGGGAAGCCCGCGCGCGACATCGGCAAGTCCAGCGGCCAGAGCTTCACGGTGGACCCGAATTTCCTGTCCTATGCGACCGTGCCGATCAAGATCACGGCCGTGCTCCGGCGGAACGGCGAGAAGGCCGCGGGCTTCAATCTGAAGTACGAGTCGACCTCCGGATGGAAGGGCGCGGAAGGCTGGTACACGATACCGGCCGGCGCCCAGTGGACCACGCGGGCGTGGACGATCAAGGATCCGCAGTTCGTGGGGAAGTGGGGCGTCCACTTCTCGTTCGACTCCGACTCGGCCCAGAACAGCGACTACAGCCTCCTGAGCGTCACGGTCACCAAGGAGTAGATCGGCAAAATCCAAGAGTGCCGGACCCAGTGATCTCCTCTTAGGGACCCGCTTAGGACCTGTCCCGTCGCTCGGCGAAGGAGAGGGTGAGCCCGTCGGGGTCAACGGCTACGGCGAGTTTGATTCCCTCGTCTCGACGGTCGGTGGGGGGCATGACGAACGGGACGCCCCGCGTCTGAAGGTCCTGGTAGGTTTTCGCAAGGTCCTGCACGCTGAAGCCGATCGAGCATGTGCCCGCCTGCGGCTCCCCGGGCCCTTTGGCGCCGGACGGCTTGGCTCCCCCATGGACGGCGAGCGTCGTGGTTCCAGTCTGGAATTCCGTCCATTCCTCCGACTCGAACTTCAGCGGTAGGCCCAACGTTTCGTGGTAGAACTTCACCGAGCGCTTCATGTTCGAGACCATGACCATGACGTAGTCGACCTTGGTGAACAGGGTGGGACCCTCCTCGGCACCCATGCTACTTTCGGCGAGTGGCCGGTCCAGCCAATCCGTTGGGCAAAGATTGGATGTGCCTGGATCCATCGGCGGTTCTGGGACTCATGGTGTTGGGGGCCCTAGGAGGCGGCGGGGCCCTACCGACCCGGGTTCGCCCGGGAGGTCCGATCCGCGCCAGTCGCGATTCGGGCCCTCTCATCCCCAGGCCTTCCCATCCCCGCTTCCGGCACGTGGCAAATCCTCTCTCGCTTCCCGCCGGGCCTGGATTCCCGCGGCGGGAAGACCGCGAACCCTGTCGATGCTCGGGGGCCGGATTCAAAGGAAAGGGGCCCCTGAGCCCGGCCCTGGAAGTCCCCCGGACCCCCGACCCCCGCAGGGGCCACCCCGGGGTGGAGCTCCACGATTCCCCCCAGGCGAACCGGGAGGCCGACTGTCCTGGGGGCGGACGACTGGCCCGGTCGCGGCTGGACCCCGCTTTGGGTAGAATCCTTCGATAAAGCCAGGGAGGCGGCATGGATGGATTTGTGCGGGTCGCCCAGGCGACCGATGTGCCCCCGGGAGGCGCCGTGACCGTGCAGGTCGGTTCGCAGCCGGTCGCCTTGTTCCATGTGGCCGGGAAGTATCACGCGACGTCGAACACGTGCCTGCATAGGGGCGGCCCTCTTGGGAAGGGTGTCCTGGAGGGAAGCGTGATCACCTGCCCCCTCCACGCGTGGCAATATGATGTCACCACCGGCCGGTGTCTGGATGTCGACGGGCTTTTTCTTGAAGTGTTCGAGGTCCGGGTCGAAGGGGACGACATCCTCGTCGCGACCCGGGGACCCTCGAAGGCGCACTCCTAGGGATCAGTGCGGAACGATCATCCGGATCATCTCCAGGGAGCCGATCCCTCCGAAGGGGATGAGGACGGAATGAAGGATCGGATTCTCCTGCATGGGGGAGAAGGCGCCGCGCTTGGTGGATTCGATTTCCTCGAGGATGGATTTCACGAGATCCCCATGGCCGCCTTCCCGGCTGTTCTCGAAGATGAGCTCTTCGCGCACATCGATGAGCGCCGCCCGGCGCGCCCTTTCCGCCCAGTACCGGACGAGGATGCCGCAGTAAAGCGCGGAGAGCGCCATGACGCCAAAGGTGCCCCAGAGAGGGATGTTCCATCTCCAGTCGTCGAAGAGGCGGCTCTGGGCGAAGAGAAGGATGCAGACGACGATGAACGGGGGGTAGATCAGCTTTTCGACCGATTCGGTGCGAAGGGCGATGAGGCGGATGTTCAGGAGCTCGGTGGCGGAGGTGGGGCAGACGTCGTTCGATCCTCTCACCTTCCTCAAGGACTCCTCCGGCCAATCGACGGAGTAGTCGCTCAACTGCTGGATGAGCCGAATGCACAGCCGGGTGGCATCGATCGTGAAGGAAAGGAGAAGGGCGAGCCCCACGACCGCCGCGTACAGCACCCCGTAGATCACGGTTCGGTTCAGGTCCCCCCGGGCCGGCTGGGCCGGCCAATCGTCCAGGAAGAGGAGAGTCAGCCAGAGTCCCACGAACAGGACGACCAGGACCCCACAACGGACGAGCACCCCCTGCCGCGTCGAGCGATCCTGGTAGGACTGCCACAGTCCCAGGACATCGATCTTCCGGGACTGCTCCAGGTATTTGTTCCTCGTGTTCCAAAACGAGATGCTGATCCCGCGGGCCCAGGCCGTGACTCTGTCCCATCTCCCGGCCGGGGTTACTCCCATGGGCGCCGGTTCGGGGGCGCTTCCGGCCAGGCCCGGAAGACCGATCTCGATCTGTTCCGAATTGTCCCGAAGCTTGCTTGAGGCCGTGAGAAGGAACCAGGACGTCACGAAGAGCGCCCCGGTGCGAAGGATCACGCTGGGCCACGCGCTGATCCCGGAGAAGAGGAGCAGGGGCTTCCCGTCGTCCCGCGCCGTGTCCACGACCATGCACGCGACCAGGATCGCATATATGACGAAACCCACCCCGAGAGCCCCGTACCTCAGTCTCTTCTGGGAGGGGTTCTTCCCGAAGGAGGGGCGGTAGTAAAGGATCACGAGCACGATCGCCAGGCCCGCCACGACGTGGGGCAAGAACAGCTCCCCCGCGGCCTGGCACCGCGTCTCGTGTCTATGGCTGGGAGGATGCAGGAGGCCGGCAAATCGGCGGGTGAGGTCGAAGGGCCCGTCCTGGGCTATCTCGTAGATCCGCGGATCGGCCGTCGTGGTTGGGAGCCTCCCGGGATTCCCCGTATCCAGAATCCTGCGGCAGGCGAAAAAGGTGGACGTCTGGTAGGAATCCCGGAAGGGCGGAATCCTGCCCTGGTACTCGTTGGAGAGCTGGAGGCCAAAGTGGGAGGCGACGATGAGGTTCCTCGTCCATTCGATTTCGGTCGGATGGCCGAGCCGCGCGTCCAGATCCGACGTGAAGAAGACGACGTTTGGAAAACTGGACCGGAGCGCGCGGAGGAGCAGGATCTTGTCATAGACGTCGCTCCCCACGATGCCGATGGCGCGAACATCCCCATCACTCCTGGCCTTGAGATCCTTCTGCAGATCCTGGATCCTCAGCACGAGCCGGCGGACGTAGTCGAACTGCCCCGTGCCTTCCGGTCCATCGGTGGCCCCGCCCTCGGGCTTCTTTTCGCCGCCGTCGGCCGGAGGCTGCGGCCGCGGTTTCTTCTCTCCCGGTTTTCGGCCGTCCAATCCCCTGAGATAGGTGAAGAAGGACACCCGGTTGGCCGCATCGGAATCTTGAAGCGCCTCTAGAAACGACTCTTCCCAGGCGCGTCCGTAGTCGTCGTCCCACTCGGCGACGAGAACGGCGTGGTTCTTTTTCTCCCTGGGCGAGGCTCCGCGCAATCCCAGTTCGTGGAGGATCTCCCGGGCCAACTCCTCGTCGGTCCCGATCGTGCGTTCCAGGAGGACGGGGCGATGTCCCGGATCGGGCTTCTTCCGCGGCCCGTCCTTGAGTCTCCGGGACAGGGCCGAATCCGAAATCGTGGCGCGGTCCGAGTAGACGATCCATGGATCCCTGGGGTCCAGCTTGAGGGCATCTCCCTGGGTCAGGAATTCCGGCAGCAGCGTCGAGCCCGTGGGTCCCAGGATGCGGACATGATGCGGGGGGAAGGGGAGGTTCTTGACCCCGGTCGGCGGGGGGGGAGGATCCACGATGCTATCGAGGATATTCTTCAGGCTCTCGAGGGGACGATCGCCGCACCGGCCTTCGGGGACCCACAAAACCATCACCTCGGAGTAGTCACAGGGAACGATCGGCTGTTTCAAGGGGAAGGCCGGGCCTTTGACGAACCATTCGAACGGAACGATAAAATCAATCCCCTTGTCATCGGACGAGCCGACCTGGTATCGGATGTGGTCGCTCTCCTGTGGGACGAATCCGCCTTCACTCAACGCGGAAAGCACCGCGTAACGGCATCGGATGCGGGTTTCGGTGCTCTCGGAATAGGGCTGAGAATCCAGGAAGACCGGAAGGAGGAGTGTCCTCGGGGGCTCCTGGTCGGGACCTGAAGGGGTCGTCGAACGCTCCCTGATCCGCTGCTGCACGAACGCGTTCTGTTCCCCCTGCACGGTGTTTAGGATCGCCAGCTTCCGGAGTCGGGCTTTCTCGGCCTCGGAAATCGCCGAGGAGGTGACGTCGAGGGCGGCGTTGGACTTTCGGCTTTCGTAGTCCCGCTGCGCGGGCACGAGGGGATCCTGCCAGAGCCGAGCGGGAACCGAGTTCTTGGAGATTTCGCGCTGAGGGGGAAGCGTCTCGAGCTCCGGCCGCGAACTCTGCAGGGTCGGCTGGATGGCCCAGAAGACATACCCTCCGACCAGGAGGGCGGCGAGTCCAGCCCAAGGGAGCGCCGTACTGCGATCGCTTGAATCAGCCACGGGTGGAGCCCTTCTTGGTGTTCAGTCGGTCCATCTCAGCCATCGGACAACTTCCCTCACCTCTCGTGGAACGCTCGGTGCTGAGGCGAACTTGGGGGAGTGGGCCCCTTCATCGGCGGGCGACCCCCGGGCCGCCCGGAGCTCCATAACTCCTGAATTGCGTATCAAGCAGGGGTCTTTCACTCGTAAATGCCCCACGGGGAAGGGGTCGTGTTCGGATGGACGAAGGGAGAGTTCAGGTGACGGCGAGCGACCGAGGTTCATGGCCTTCCCTCTCGTTTGGAGCGGCGGTCTTACTTCGATCCGCACGGCTCCTCGGGAACCCCGGTCGCGAATTGAATCTTGGTCCAGATCTTCCACTACGTCAACCAAGAAATGAACCTTCCGGGTCCGGGTCCCGCGCTTCCCCTGGAGGAATCCCGGGCGAAGCCGCCTGCTCCGGGTCTGAAGGCCCCCTCTTCACTCCACTTCAGCCAATGGCGTGGGCGCCCTCCCCGACTGCAGAGGTCGAGTAACAAGGGAGGACTCCAGCGGTCCAACGGGTGGAGGGGGAGATGAAACCCTTGAGAGACCCGATCCCGCGGACCTGGGGAATCCTGTCCGGGCTCGTCGTCGTGCCCTTCATGGCTCTTCCCCTCGTCCAGTGGCGCCGGACGTCCGTCGTCGCCTGGACGTGGGTGCCCGTCCCGGCGGTGGTGCTCTCCCGGGAGCTCGAGGTGTGGGACGGAGAGGAGGGTCGGACGTATGTGCCCCGGATCCGATACGCCTACGAGGTCGGAGGCCGGCGGCATGAATCGCGTCAGTTCGACGTCATGGGTCGGGAGGGTTCCAGGATGAGGGGCGAAAGCCAGGCGTTCCTGGACCGGTTCCAGGTCGGGCAGAAGGTGACCGCCTATCACGATCCGGAGGACCCGGCCCGGGCCGTCCTCTTCCGGGAGGTGGGCGCCCAGGGGTACCTCCTGGTCTTCGGGATCGCGTGGATCCTCCTGGATCGGCTCATGAGGAGCCGGGCATGCTGACCTGGATCCTCCGGGTCGGGGCCGCTTTTCTTCTCGGGCTGATCGCCGTGCGCGCGGCCTCTCGCGGCCAGGAGGCGTTCCTCTCGCAGCACTTCACGTACGCCTACGATCGGGAGGACGACGACGGCCGGCGATCGCACGTCGTCCTCGAGTACCGGGGGGGCGGGGCGCGCCGGGTGGGCGCGGGTCTCCAGGCGGTGGCCCTGGTCGCGGCGATCTGGATCCTGCCCCTCCTCTGGCCGGGATGGTCGCGAGCCCCTGTCCGGCGCGACCGGTTCCTCAGGCTTTCCCTGGGAGCGACGCTTGCCGCCCTCCTCATGATCTGGCCCCCGTGGCGGATCCCGAGCTCCGGGATCGCGGTCGTGACCTGGCTCTTCATCGCCCTGTTCGCCGCGTGGCGGCGCCTGGCTCGGGGGATCAAGGGGAGACGTCGCCAGGAGTTGCGGGGCCGGGTGCTCCTTTCCTGCGTTCTCGGAGTGAACGCCCTCGGGTTTCTTTTCTTCGGCGTGGACGCGTTCCAGGCGGCCTGGTTCGGGGCCTTCCTGGGAGGGGTCGTGGTCCTTCACTTCAGCATGGAGCTCCGGGCGCGGAATCGCCCCGCGGGCGAGGCCGGGAGGATAGAGTGGACGTAGGATGAGACCGCCGGCTTCCACGAAAGTCCAGGTGACCCGGAGCGACACGGGGGTGAAGCTCCGGGTCCCTCCCCCGCTCCCCGCGAAAGCGGCGAAGGTCATCGCTTGGGGGACCGGAGTGTTTGCATTGGGTGGGCCGGCGGTCTTCCTCCTGATGCCCTTCTCCCTTCCCAGCCCCTTTCGCTGGTTCACGGCCGGGCTCATGGCCGTCCTGTTCCTCGCCTCGGCGCTCAAGCTCGCCAGCGAGCTCATGCTCGAATGGCGGATCGAGCGGGAAGGGGATTCGCTGACCCTGGTCAAGAAGGGGCTGCTCGGCACCCGGATCCGCCGCTGGCCCTGGTCTCGGATTCTCTCCGTCTCCGCCGCGCAGCGCGGGAGAACCCAAAGCCCGAGCGGGTGGATGCCGGTCCTTGAATTGCGGATCGAGATCGAGGGGGAGCGGCCCGCGCGCCTTCTCCGGGGATACGAGGAGTATGAACTGAAATGGATCGCCTGGACGATCCGGAACGAACCCCCCGCCCCCGCCCCCGAGTCCGAGCCCAGGCCCAGGCCCAGGCGGATCGACGTTCCGGTCGAACGTCGCGAGAAGCCTCCGGGGAGCCGGGCCACCGAGGAGGCCGTCGCCGGCGGGTTCCGGATGGTGCTTCCCGCGCTCGGGTTGTTCCGTCCGCAGAAAAACGGGGCCCTGGTCGGGAGCCTCGTTCTTCCGGTCTTCTCGGTGGTGGCGATTCCGGGAATGATCGCCTTCCGCGCGCAGCTGCCGGGCTTCTGGCCGGTCGGGGTCGCGGTCTCGTCCCTCTTCCTCGTCGTCGGGATGCTGTTCTTCCTAGGCGAGGCGAACCGGCGGAGCCGGACCGGGATCGTTCTTGTGACCCGCGAGCGGCTCCGGATCTCGTCGGTCGGAATCCTGGGCACGCGGAGCCTCGAATGGCGGTCCGAGGAGGTGAGGAGCATCCGCGGGGGATTCAGCGGGACGACGATCAACGATGCCCCCCAGATGGACCTGCTCGTCTCGCTTGGGGACGGGAAGGAATTCAGCTGGTTCAAGGGAAGGGACCGGGCCGAGCTGGAGTGGGTCGCGAGCACCGTCTGGCGCACGTTCCAGCGGGAGCCCGGCATCGCCGAGGTCCAGATCCAGTCGGCCATCGGGATCTGCCAGATCTGCGGCTCCGAGATGCCGTCCCAGGTGGTCTTCTGCGCGCGCTGCAGGACGCCGCATCATGAGGAGTGCTGGCGCTACACGGGGCAGTGTTCGACGTACGGGTGCCGCGAAATCCGGTTCACGCGGGAGGCCGACCCCGCCCGGTAGCGCGAGGGACTCGGGGATCCCGGAGGACCGCCGCGGGGGCTGGATCCCTTGAAGGAGTCCTCTGACCGTGCCCCCCTTCGGGAGGACCCGGGACCCGAGTCCGATGCGGCGGCGCCTCCGCAGGGCTGACGGATCGAGCACGAGGTTCCCCGGGCGGAGTCCCGGTCATTTGCGATCGGGAAGCCGCCACCCGGAGGAGAAACGGGGTGTCGACCGTGGCACGGTCCTGAGTCGCGCAGGACTTCAGGGTCAGAACGGCGTGAATCATCATCGTCGTCGGACTCCTCCTCCGGGCTCGGCCCGTGCCTTCGCGGGATCAGGGTCCTCACTTGGCCTTCAGGGCGGCCAAGTTCATGACTTCGGCCGCGCCGAGGACACGCCGGTAGATTCGCACGTCGTCGATCGAGCCGCTGAACCCCCGCGCCAGATCCCCCCGGTTTCCAATGAAGAGGGGGATCGCCGCATCGGACATCTTCTCCCCCGCTCCGTCCTGGTTCACGCTGTAGGACGGTTCCAGGCCGTTCACGTAGAGGTGAATCTGGGCCGCGGAAGCGGTCCCGTTCCACGTGACGGCGACATGGTGCCAGACCCCCGGGGTCAGGAGGCCCGCCACCGTCTCGCGTCGGACTTCCTGGGTGGCGAAGTCCTTCGCGAAGGCGATGCTCTTGTCGCCCGCGATCAGCATCCAGCGGCCCCTTCCGGCATCCTCCTTTGCAACCACCCGGCCCAGCTGGAGCTTCTCGGGCTTGATCCAGGCCGCAATCGAGAGCGGTCCCAGGTCGGCGAGCGGGGGGGCCGCCGGCATGGAGACGGCGGCGCCGGATCCGCTGAAGCCCAGGGCCCCGCCGATCTTGCCCTCGGTCCAGGCGGGACCATGGACCAGGGTCCCCTGGATCCGGTTGGGGGAGGCATCCGCGACCGCCGTGCCCTTTCCCTCGTCCAGCGTCCAATGGGCCGCCAGGCCCGATTCCGGGCCCGCGATCCTCGAGGCCCTGCCGGACTTCACGAGATCCTTGAGTTCCACGTCCGTCGGCGGAGACCGCCGGACGGACGTCACGACCGCGTACGCCAGCGAAAAACCCTGCTGGTCGGTCATGATCCGCACGGTCTTGGGTCCGCCGGCCCCGTACCTGGGCAGGGCGACCTCCGCCCACCCCCACCGGGACGGCTGCTTCTTCCCTCCATGCTGGGCGTGGGTGCGGGGCGCGTTTCCGACGTTGAACTTGACGGGGGCCTGGGACGCATCGCCGGGCTCGATGGACACGGGGTGCTGCGGGTCCGGGCCCGTCCACTTCATCTCCGTGCCCTGGAGGTGGAACGACAGGGTCTCCGCGCAGCAACCGCCCACATAGATCCAGCACCGGTACCCGGCCTCCGGGAGCACGGAGAACTCCAGATCGATGAAGTTGTTCTTCCGGACCGAAGGGTCGCTGTCCGATTCCGCGGTCCAGCAGGGACCCGACTTGGCCTCCGAGGGCTTGAAGGTGCCCGCCGCCCGGAGATCGTCGGGCAGGAAGAAAAACTCCCGGGGGGCCTCCCGGTACCGGGTGACCGAGGCGAGATTGCGCCGGACGAATGCGGTGTCGGCGTACCGGCTCTCGAGCGCACGGAATCGGAGCACCGAATCCGCGCGGCTCGGGAAGAAGGCGTAGTCCCGCCCGGCTGCGTAGAAGATCCGGCGGGCCTCCATCTCCCGGCGAACCCCCTCGGGTTTCCTCCGGGACACGGCCGCCTGTTCCGCCCAGCCCCAGTATTTGGCGGGAACGAGCGCGGATGAATCGCCGAGGTGGCCCCGGGCCGACGGGGCGTCGCCTTCCAGGAGGAAGAACGTCCCGAGCACCCGCCCGTCGGCGGCCGGAGCGCGGCCCGGCCGTCTCCGGTACGCCTCGGCCAGGGTGCCGGCCAGCAGCTCTCCCCACTCGATCGCGACCGTCTCCTTGTCCTTCCGCACCTCGACGCGCGAGGCGTCGATCCGCTCGAGGAACCCCTCGACGGAGGCGGGAACGCCCGCTTCGTCGAGGTAGTCCACCCGCAGTTTCTGATCCCGGGGCCAGGCGCCGAGCGCCTGGAGGCTCTCCTTGAGGAGTCCCGACCCGAGCCGGATCGTCTCCACGTCCAGGGCGACCTCCTTCCTGAGGGCGGGGTCCTTGATCTCGGGGGCCGCCTTTTCAAGCTCGCGGCACGCGGCCTCGTAGTCGCGGGCGCCCGCGAGCTCCATCGCCGACTCCCAGATCTTGTGGATCCGGAGCGACTCGGGGTTCGCCGGTGGCCTCGACTCGTTCGGGGAGGGCGCCGGGTCCGGGGCGGGGGGCGCCCGGGAGAGCTCCTCTTCCAGGTCGATCCGGTATTCCTCGAGCCCCCACCGGGCGACCTGCATCCGGAGCTTCGCGAGCTCCCCCGAGGCGCGGGCGCGCGCCGCGGTCGCGGCCGCCTTCTTGATCGGGGCGTAAAGGCCGGCCGCCTGGACCCGGACGTCTTTCGCGGCCTTCTCGAGCGCCCCGGTCCACTCGCTG
>Ga0222749_10001629_pt1 | contig 11305 bp, 8 predicted proteins | sample IncBWH2Mmetat_FD_197234 | JGI IMG/M metagenome (GOLD analysis project Ga0222749, IMG submission 197234) | Metatranscriptome of lab incubated forest soil microbial communities from Barre Woods Harvard Forest LTER site, Petersham... | ecosystem: Environmental > Terrestrial > Soil > Temperate...
GCATGGTCGTTTTCGGATTGCTTTTTCTCATCCTTGCGCTCCCAGGTCTTGCTCAGACAATGGTGCGCGTAGGAGCGTTCCCCAATATCACGCACGCCCAAGCCATGGTCGGCAAAGCGAATGGTTGGTTCGAGAAAGCCTTGGGCCCCAGCGCGAGGATTCAATGGACGAGTTTTAACGCCGGCCCATCAGCCATCGAAGCGCTGTTCTCCGGCGCCATTGATATGACCTATGTCGGGCCGAATCCCGCCATCACCGGCTATGTGCGTTCCAATGGCGAAGCGCTTCGAGTCGTCGCCGGCGCAGCCAGTGGCGGCGTCGCTCTGGTGGTGCGAAACGATTCGGGGATACAGAAGCCGGAGGACTTTCACGGCAAGCGAGTGGCGTCACCGCAGTTGGGCAACACGCAAGACGTGGCGCTGCGCGCGTGGTTGAAAGCTCATGGGATGAAGTCCAACGACAAAGGCGGAGATGTGCAGGTCATTCCGCTGGCTAATCCCGATCAGTTGACTCTGTTCCTGCGGAAGCAACTCGATGCTTCATGGGCTCCCGAGCCATGGGCCACGCGCCTGATTCACGAAGGCAATGCTCATCTGTTCCTGGATGAGCGCGATCTTTGGCCGAAGGGTCAGTTCGTGATCACTCATCTGATTGTGAGCACGAAATTCCTGCGCGAGCATCCCGATGTAGTGAAGAACTGGATCGCCGCCCATGTGGAATTGACCGATTGGATTAACCACCATCAGCCCGAGGCAAAGCAAATACTGAACGCTCAATTGCAGAAGGAAACCGGCAAGTCGCTTCCCCCCGCTGTGCTGGACGAAGCCTTTGGAAGGTTGCAGATCACCTACAATCCTTTTCGCGACTCGTTGCTGACTTCGGCACGTTCCGCCTACGACGCTGGTTTTCTGGGAAGGCAAATGCCCGACTTGTCCGGTCTCTACGACTTGAATCTGTTGAATCAGGTTTTGATGGAAAAGGGAAAGAAGGCAATTCAATGACGCCAAATCCACTCGTGCAATCTTCCTTCGCGAGCGAACCCAGACGCCCGGTTCGTGGCGCCATCAGCCGATGGAAGGTAGAAGCTGGTCTTTCCGTCCTGCCCCTCCGCCATGCCCGCGCCGGCGGAGTTCCCAAAGTTTCTCTCCAAGGGATTTCCCTGAGCTACAAAACCAATGACGGCTCGCAACTGCTCGCCCTCGACAACATCACTCTGAAAGTGAAGCCCGGCGAATTCCTCTGCATCGTCGGACCGTCGGGTTGCGGAAAATCCACTCTGCTGCATTTGATCGCCGGACTCCAACAGGCGACCTCGGGCAACGTGCTGGTGGATGACAAAATCGTGCAAGGCACCGGCACCGACCGCATTCTGATCTTCCAGGAACTTGGTCTTTTCCCTTGGCTCACCGTAGGTCAGAATGTCGAGTTTGGGTTGAAGATGAAGGCTGTACCCAAAAAAGAGCGCGAAGAAAAAACGCAATATTATCTGCGTCTGGTACACCTTTCCCAGTTCAAGGACAGCTATACTCATCAACTCTCAGGCGGAATGCGGCAACGCGTGGCGCTGGCTCGGGCGCTGGCCACGGAACCCGACGTCCTCCTCATGGACGAACCCTTCGCCGCGCTGGACGCTCAAACCCGCGATCTTCTTCACGAAGAACTGGAACGCATCTGGGCCGAAACCGGCCGCACCATTATTTTCGTCACCCACAATGTGCGCGAAGCCGTCCGACTGGGAGATCGCGTCGCCCTGATGACCTTCCGCCCCGGACGCGTGAAGCAGGAGTATCTGATCGACCTGCCCCGGCCGCGAGTGCTGGAAGATATCACCGTAGCGAAAAGCGCCCGCGAAATCCTCGACGACTTGCGCGAAGAAATCAATAAGTCGCTGGAAGAGCAATACGGTCAGGAAGAGGTTTCGGCATGAAGCGTTTTGCCCGGCATGCCATTTTCTACGGTGCACTCATCGCGATTTGGGCGGTGCTGGCCAAACTGAAGATGTGGCCGCCCTACGTGTTCCCCACCCCGAAAGGTGTGGCGGAGTCATTATGGGCTGGCTTCGCCGATCACAGTTTCTGGATCGCCATCGCAGTCAGCATGAAGCGAATGCTGCTCGGCTACAGTTTGTCCGTCGTGCTCGGGATGGTGCTCGGCCTGGGTGTCGCCAGCAACAAGTTTCTCGAAGAAACCGTGGGTGGCCTGCTGGTCAGCCTGCAAAGTCTGCCCAGTATCTGCTGGCTCCCACTGGCCGTGTTATGGTTCGGCCTTACCGAAAAGGCGATTCTTTTCGTGGTCGTGATGGGATCTCTGCTCTCCGTCACCATCGCCATGGAGGCCGGCCGCCAGCAGATGCCGAAGATTTACAGCATGGCCGGCCGCAATCTCGGTGCCCGCGGATTCAAGCTGTTCTGGTACGTGCTGCTCCCGGCGAGTTTGCCGTTCATCCTCTCCGGTCTCAAACAGGGCTGGGCCTTCGCCTGGCGCTCTCTGATTTCCGGCGAGATGATTTTCGTGAGCCTCGGTCTGGGACAGTTATTAATGATGGGGCGCGACCTCAACGACATGAGCCAGGTAATCGCGGTCATGATGCTCATCGTCGCCATTGGTTACATCGTCGATGGTTTGGTCTTCAAGACGATTGAGCGCCGGCTGCAGCATAAGTGGGGGTTGGCGCCAGCAACGTAGCGTCAGATGTCGAATGTCGCACTTTCAATAGGAGGAGGATTAATGAAGAAGTCTTGGCTCGGTTTCTTGCTGGTAAGTGTGATGTGCCTGCCAGTTCTTGCGCAAGCGCAGAACACTGGCTACCAGGCCGGTAAGATTGTAAACGTCGAAAGGCAGCCAGGGTCGGCCGCCAGCGGCGGTGGTTCGGATGCCGCGTTGAAGCCTGAAACGGCTACCTACAAGATCTCCGTGCAAGTGAACGACACCGTTTATCTTGTCCGTTACCAGGCCCAGGGCGACCAGGACTTGTCCTGGATTCAGGGTAAGGATGTGCAGGTCAAGGTGGCGGGAAAGAAGATGTATGTGAAACGTGTGTCTGGGAAAGACGCAAAGGCGAGCATCCTCAGCACCAGCAAAGCGACCTCGCCCTAAAGAGTAAGCTGGTTCCGGCTATCCGTAGCGAATGCTGTCGTGTAAAGTACGCGACTCCAGTGAGTCGACAACAATAGGAGCGTCGAAACTCAAATGAAACCAGGAACGAAGTGGTGGCTCATCCCTAGTATGTCCATCATGATAATCATGATGATCCCATTAACCGGACTCGTATCCGCCCAAACCGGTGCTCCAGCCCCGCAAAAGCGCACTGCGTCCGCCAAGCAGACCGTTACCGTCAAGGAAGTCCAGGATCTGAAAGAGGCTGTGGCCGCCCAGCAGCAGCAGATTAAACAGCAGAACCAGTTGGTTGACCAGTTGAAGTCGCAACTCCAGCAACTGCTGGACGCCACCAAGCAAGCCAACGCCGCCGCTCAAAAAGCGGCAAGCAGCGTCGACCAGGCCCAGACCACCGCTACGCAAGCCCAGCAATCGGCTGCCGAAGCGAAAACCTTGGCCGATCAGGCCTCGGCGAACGCCGCCCAGGTGCAGACCGCTCTTGCGGTGGTCGATACCAAGACCCAGGATGCGGGCAGGCAATTGAGCGCCCTCGAATCCCTGGTCGGCCGTTTCCGCTTCAGCGGTGACGTCCGAATCCGCGGCGAATCTTACTTCCAGAGTGGAGTTCCCGACAACAACCTGGCGCGCATTCGTGTCCGCTTCGGACTCGACGGCCAGCTCAACGAAGATTTCATCGCAGGCTTTGCCCTGGCGACGGGCTCTCTGGGTAACCCAACCTCGACCAACGAGACCCTCACCAACGTCTTCGATCGCAAGACCATCGCCCTTCATCGTGGATTCATTACCTACAATCCCATCGCCCATCGCTGGCTCACTCTCACCGGCGGAAAATTCGCTTATCCGTGGCAACGGACCTCCGTCACCTTTGACCCCGATTTGAACCCGGAGGGCTTTGACGAAAAAGCCTCGTTCGATTTCTCCGGCCCGGTTCAGAATTTCACCATCCAGGGCATGGAACTGCTCTACAGCCAGGCCAATGGAAAGCCAGGGATTCCGTCTCAGGACTCCTATGCCTTGGGCATGCAGGTATCCGGCCGGATCGCATTCGGACCTTGGTCAGCCACGCCTTCGTTCACGACCTTGAAATTCAACCGTCCCGATGCCATCTTGCAGGAGAGCGCATTCGCAGTGGGAGCCACCACCACGGGCTTCCAGCCCCCCACCCCGACCGGCGGTACGACGCCACCTCCAATTACCGGGATCCCGGTGCCCGGCGAAGGGCAAGGTTGCGCCAAGGGTACGGGCTTCCCCAGCTTTGCGCCCTGCGCGTTCGCGCCCAATGGCATGACCAACGCCACCTACCTGGATTCCAAAGGGGTGCCCCACTTTTATTCCGGTTACAACTACGCCGATTTCATCCTCAACAATCAGATCCAGACCGGCTTCCGGCGCTTGCCGGTCAATTTGTTGCTTGAGTTCCTCGACAACCTCGATGCCGAAAATCATCCTTTGAATACCAAGGGCGCCGTCATCAAGAATCTGGGGAGTCAAAACAAGGAATACGGCTTCGACGCCAGCGTAGGCCAGGTCAAGAACAAGAATGATATTCAGGTCGGCTACTCCTGGTACCGCGAGGAACAGGACGCCGCCATCGCCTCCTTCGTCGAAAGCGATCAGCGCGCCCCCACCAACGTTCTGCAGAACCGCTTCTACGCTCTGTGGAAGCTACGCGCCAACACCCTCGCCAGCTTTACCTGGTGGCATGGACGTGTTTTGAACACCTATCTGGAAAACAACGCCGCTTTGTTCAACAACTACAGCAGCGTTGCAACCATCACCAAGGCCGGACAGCAGGAGCCCTATCTGAACCGCCTGCAGTTCGACTTGATCTACACGTTCTAGATGTCACCGTTGCACCAGGGCGGATCGAAGACGGATTGAGCTCAGGGTCGAGACGCTCCGCCCTGGGACCACCGGTCAGCCAAGGCCGCAAAGCCTTGGCTGACTGATCGGTTTGCTGGTCAACCAAATCCCGCTAGAAACATTTGCGGACCAGCCGTAATATGAAATCGCACCCAAAGGTCCGAAAATGATTTCGCGACGCGACTTTCTCAAACAAGCTTCAATCACCATCGCCGCTGCCCGCGCTGTCCCTCCGCTGCTAACCTGGGCGGATAATTCCTCGCCGCAGATCCCGGGCGAAGAAGGCATGATCGTGCGCTCCGCCCGCTTCCTCGATCTGGAGTCGCCTCCAGAGTTCCTTGCTTCCTGGATCACTCCCGTCCCCCACTTCTTCGTGCGCAATCACATGCACGAACCCAGCACCCTGGACGCAGACGCATGGCGATTAACCATCAGCGGGGAAGTGGAGAAGCCGCTGATTTTGAGTCTGGCGGATCTAACCAGGCTGGAAAAGCACTCCGTAACCAATACCCTCGAATGCGCCGGCAACGGACGCGCCTTCCAGCAACCTCCTGTTCCGGGGGTCCAATGGCAAAAGGGAGCAGTCGGCAACGCCCGTTTCAGCGGTCCGCGCCTGCGCGACCTCCTGCAACGCGCCGGCCTGAAGCCCACCGCGAAGCACATCATGTTTCATGGCCTCGATGAAGTTCCCGGCAAAGTGCCGCCCTTCATTCGCAGCATTCCCCTCGGGAAAGCGACCGACGGCGACACTCTGATCGCCACCCACATGAACGACGCGCCGCTCGGCAAGCATCATGGTTTTCCCGCACGCTCTCTTGTGCCCGGCTGGATCGGCGCGGCATCCTGCAAATGGCTCAGCGAAATTAAAGTCCTCGACCAGGAATTCGACGGCAACTTCATGAAGCCGGCTTACAGATTCCCCAACCAGCCCGGCAAACCCGGAGATCCGGTGAATCCCGACGACACCCATGTGATGACCGCGCTCAATGTGAAGTCCGTCATTGCCACACCCGCCGATGGCTCAACCCTGAAATCTCGTTCCGTTCATCTCCAGGGCGTCGCCTGGGCAGGCGAAGCCGACATTGCACGCGTCGAAATCTCCACCGACTCTGGCGCAACCTGGAAACCGGCGCAACTGGGGCACGAGCAGTCGAAGTATGCCTGGCGGCTGTGGACCTTTGCATGGAAGGCGCCAAAGGCCGGAGACTACACCTTCCGAGCCCGCGCTACCGACACTCAAGGCCGCACCCAACCCGAAACTGCCGTCTGGAATCCCAGCGGCTATCTGTACAACGCCATCGATCAGGTGAAGATCCATGTTCAAGGGTAGGACGTTCAACCGCAACACGGCCAAGGATTACCGGCAACAGCCGCGAAGCGGCGTAAGAATTCAGCCCACGGCGCAAGCCGTGGGTGGGACGTGGAAAACCGCCGAGCCCCAGCGGCGCGAAATATTAGTTATGACCAAGTCTCTTCCGCGACAAGTCAAGATAGCCCTGCTAGTTTTCGGTTTATCGTGGTCCCTGCCTTTGCTCCAGGCCCAGCCTCCCGATCTCCCGCCTGGCCCTGCTCAATTCAAAGTCCGCACCGCCTGCCTCGAATGCCACGACGCCAGCATCATCGTCCAGCAACGCCTGAGCAAACCCGCATGGACCAGGGAAGTCGACAAAATGATCAAGTGGGGAGCCCTGGTGGACCCCGCCGACCGGGACGCCTTCATCGACTACCTGAGCACAAATTTCCCGCCCGACAAGCCCCCCGCCGAAATGCCGCGGTCCGCGAAAAAGTAATGTAGGCGCGAGCATCCACGCTCGCACTGGGTTCGCCAAACCCTCACCCGACGTCATCCTGAGCGGACGCAAGTCCGGGAAGGATCTCGCGCGCACAACGTAAACGCCGGTGGCCCACTGATCCCGGGCTATATTCCTGAATTACACACAAACGAAGGGTGCCCCATCTTTCCGCGTTCTGTGCGGAAAGGCGAGAGGCGAAAAGCTGAGGCGCAACCATGCGCCGCTCAGTTGTGAGCTTGTCATTTCGATGTCACTGTCCCGCTTGTCCTCCCAATTACACCCTCCCCTTTTGTCATTCCGAGCGAAGCGAGGAATCTGTTTCTCGGCTGCGCATGGGACAACAGGTTCCTCACCGGGTGGCCAACCAAGTGGTCGGTTGGCTTGAGTGGGGGAAATTATCGAACGTAATCTGGCATTCCTAAATCACATGCCACCCCCTAACAAACCAGCCGTCATCCTGAGCGGACGCAGGTCCGCGAAGGATCACACGCGCACAACCTAAAAGCAGGTGTCGCAGGTTCGCGTGCCTCCTTTGGACGCTAGGAATCACCGCCAAGGTCGAAATTAATGTTGGAGTAAGGGCCGGAATAGTTGGCCGTACCGGAGATCGCCAACCCGCTTCCCAATATCCGGAACAGACCAACATGATCCACATAACTGAGGTCCTGAGCGAATCCGTTGTCGATCCCATCGATGGACTGGCCTTGTCCATCGAGCGTCAAATTCTCCACCGAGATTCCAGTACAAGGCGTGCAATGCGAGGACAGTCCAAGCGAGATCATAGCCGTACCCGGCGTGAAGCCACTCTGCGCCTGGAGCGTCGTGCCGAGCGTAAGGCCGGTGGGGAGAATGCTATCGCCTTCGCCGATCAGGTGCGTGTTAGGCGGCAAGCTCCACGTCGAAGGAATGGTGATGGGTGCGGCTCCCGTCGTGGCGGGCAACAGGATGGTCGAGGGCGGTGGGTTCGTGATTCCCGCCCACGGGCTGATCGAGCAGGTCATGCTCGTCTGCGTGTTACCGGGGAGGCCTCGCGCGTCGATCACGGCACCGGAGGCAGGATATTGTGTACTGCTGCCGCTTAGAATGCCGTTCAACACCGCGCAGATGTCAGTGCGGACGTTTCCGAACTGGCTGGCGTCGATGAAGGCTGCCGATCCCACAACCCCAGGACTGTTATTGTTGCACGTTGCATTATAGACTCCGTTTTGGCCTTGCGAACCGGAGCAGGTGTTTGTGGCGCTGAGCTGCAAAGGCAAGGTCAACAACCAGCTTGCAAGAACAGCTGTCATTGCTATCAATATTCCATTGGATCTGAATCTAGCTCTGCTCATTTCTTTTCTCCCTGAGCTCCAAACTCCCGGGTGCTACGGCTTGCGATGAGTGTCCGCTCTCTACGGCGAGATCTCAAAAACGGTGCCGCAGCCCCCTTGACACGACTGCCCCGCCCCCCCCATTGTGTCGGGCTGTAGAGATTGCCCTTGCTGTCGAAAATCAGGCCTGATGTCGGATGGTCACCATCGGGAGATCCCATAAGGTTGTAAAGAACAGTAAGCTGCCACGAGTTTCCACGCTTCGGAGCGTTCAGGCGAAAGACGACTCCGCGGTGAGTCCCCCCCCCGAGCGCCGTGCCGTAAAGGCGGCCACTCGCGTCGAGGACGAGGCCGGCCATCGGATTTTCGCCGTCGTTTCCGTTGCCGAAAGCATGCAGCACCGTTTCCGCCCAGGAATGGAGGCTTCCGGAGGGCTTTTTCAGCTCAAAAACCAGCCCATACGGCCCTGGCCCAAAGGAAGTCGTACCAAAGAGATTGCCCTTGGCGTCGAAAACAACGCCTGCGGAGGAGTTGGAGCCATCTTGTCCGTTGAATTGGTGGAGTACCTTCTTTGTCCATTGACCGCCGTTTTGGCTCGGCGGAGCGAGCTTGAATACGATGCCGCAACCCGTGCCTCCGACGCCGCCTTGGCATTCTCCCTTCACGTTGTTGCCGCCGAAGTAGGTTGTGCCGTAGATCGCTCCCTTACTGTCGAGAACTAACCCGCCATTGGGATTCGCTCCATCGCCAAACTGCGCGCCCGGAGCGACACCCTTGAAGCCGTACAGCACGTTCTCTTTCCACTTGCCGCCTTTGATCTTTGGCGGACTCAGCTCGAATATCGCTCCGCAATACTGATAGAAGCCATTGCAAGTCGTCCCATGGCCACCGCCGAAGATCGTGGCTCCATAGAGATTGCCAGTGCTGTCAAAGACCAAATCGCCCGAAGGGAAATAGCCTTGCTTGGCAGTGGGGAAACTGTAGAGCACAGTCTCGGTCCACGCGCCTCCTTTCTGGGCCGGGGGCGATAGCTCGTACACCGTGCCACAGCCCACCAAGATCCCCAGCAGCACGCAATTCCCCGTACCCCCGTAGGCCGTCGTGCCGTAGAGATTCCCTGCCACGTCGATTGCTAACCCGCCCGCGGGAGTCGCACCGTCGCCCTGGGTGTTGCCTTTGAATACATAAAGGACGGTCTCGGTCCATGCACCGCCCTGTTGCGCTGGCGGCGCGAGTTGATAGACCCCACCCCCGTCTGAAGTCACGCCGTAGAGATTGCCCTGCTTGTCGAACACCACTCCGCCCGCAGGTACCGATCCGTTATCCGCGCCGCCCTGGAAGCTGTAGAGCACTTTTTCTTTCCACTCAGCCGTTGCAACGGAGGCCAGGGTGAGGATCACCGTGAACAGCGCCAACCAGTAGCTGACAGCGTGAGAGTATCGATTACGATTCATGACTAACCATTCAATCCTCAGCGGATTTCCAGCGTTGCCGGTGGGAGAGCCGAACAACCGCGCAGATTGCCGCGATAGTACACCGGGTTGGGTGTCGTGTCCATTGCTAATCCCGCTGAAACCCATGCTCCGCGCCGCTTCCGCAAGCTCACTGGGCCATGGCGTTCTACGCTGTCACTTGATCGGATACCATGAACCGGCTCCGGGCGCCTTGCTCGGAATGCTACAGCCCCACACACATTCTCATTGACCGCACCTGCACAACCAGATAACATATATCTAGCCAACATTATCTGTTGGATAATCTACGTTCTTTGACAACTGATCCAGGCCAGCGTGAATCACCACCGAAGCGGATCGCTCTGCCGTGTCCCAGCCGCAAAGCGGCGGAAGAATGCAGCCCATGGCGTAAGCCATGGGAAAAGACCGGAAGCCGAAAGAGCCCCAGCGGGGCGAAAGACAGCAGCGCTTCGCAGGCTCAGCCCGTCCAGTTCCAAAACGGAATGCAAACCGGACGGGAATCGGCCGTAACTCCCATGTTGTCTAGATTTTGCCCGTAACTGCTTTAAACTCAAAGATCTAGCACATAGTGATAAAATAAATCTCTTGTTTTCAATATTTTAGAGATAACAGGGGGAGGGGGGGTACCCGGTACTAAACAGTAAACTCCGTCCCAAAGTGGGAACGAACAACTACCGGTTTTCCGCCGTCCGTCGCCGGGCAAAGGCATAAAAAACCGGTACGCCAGCCAGAATAACCAGACAGCCCACCGCCGAATTCCGCAAGTTATCAGTAAACGTGTAGTAGAGAAGCAGGGCAGAAGACAGCACAAACAGCGTAGGAACCACAGGATATCCCCAAACCCGATAAGGCCGGGTGGCCTGCGGATCACGCCGCCGGAAAATGAAAACCGTGCTCCCGGCGATCATATAAAAAAGCCACTCGGCGAAAATCGCCAAAGAAAAGAATTGCCGGAAGCTTCCGCCAAGCAGCAGCAAAACGACGGCCAGAGCCGCTTGCACCACGATAGCAACCGAAGGGGTGTGGAAGCGAGGATGAACCTCCGCCAAAGCCGCGAAGAAATAGCGGTCGCGCGCCACCGCAAACGGAACCCGCGCCCCGCTCATGATGGTCCCATTCAAGGTCACTAGCATCGAAACCGCCATCGCAGCCGAAACCAAGCCGGCGCCAAGGGTGCCCCACACCAACCCGATAGCGTCCGAAGCCGGCCGAGGCGAAGCCGCGATGGCGCCCGCGGGCAGGACAAACTGCACCGCCGCGTTGACCAGCATATAAAGCGCGCCCACCGTGGCCACGCCCACGATCAGCGCGATCGGAATATTGCGCTCCGGTTGGCGGATTTCTCCGGCGACCATGTTGAGGTCGTTCCATCCGTCGTAAGCCCACAAGGCCGCGACCAGTGCCGCCATGAACCCGGCGATCCCACCCTTGGCCGCGCCATAGGTGCCGGCGAAGTGGCTCCAACTCCCAGCGCGATAGCTGAAGCCGATGACCACGATCCCCAGAATGATCGCCACTTTCAAGAGGGTGAACACCAGTTGAAACTCGCCGGCTCGTTTGATCCCGACATAGTTGAGCCAGGAGATCAGCACCGTAGCCGCGATGGCAACCAGTTGTCCGTAAGTGATGGCGAAAGGCCGGCTGATGAAATGGCTGGAGAAGAACGCAAACACCGGAAACGTCCCCAGGATGCGAACCAACCCGGTGGTTACGGTCGCAATCGACGCCGGCTTTGCGATGAGGAAAC
>Ga0222749_10001630_pt1 | contig 11300 bp, 5 predicted proteins | sample IncBWH2Mmetat_FD_197234 | JGI IMG/M metagenome (GOLD analysis project Ga0222749, IMG submission 197234) | Metatranscriptome of lab incubated forest soil microbial communities from Barre Woods Harvard Forest LTER site, Petersham... | ecosystem: Environmental > Terrestrial > Soil > Temperate...
CTATAGTGATCACAGAGTTGAGCATTGTCGAAAGTAAAGGCAATTTCAGCGCCGTGAAATGGGCCGGGACGTCCGTCCAGAACCGGAGTGCGCCAAGCATATATATAGGAGTAGGCTGGTGCCCTGCCCAAAGCAGCCTTTCTGCTTGCCTGCTCCCACGCAGGACGGCGAAAAGACGATGCTGCGATGGTGGCATATAAATCAAATGGAGTTGCTCGAGGATAATCACGCCTGTAAGCATCGATGATTTCGTTGCTGCGCTCGCCAAATTCTTGACTCACGAGTCGGTGAAGCTCGTCCATCTGCATTGCTTGCGCCTCGGGTCGATCCAACCCATTCACGAATTCGTGAAGATTTGATCCAGTGAGCAGGGGAACATCCGCCGATATTTCGGGCGCACCTGGATCAAATGGATGACGAGGCAATACGCCGCCATCCATTGTGGGGCCCCAGTTGTCCTCACCGTACACTTGGCGAATCGAGGACCGCTGCGAAGGCATTTTCTTCATCGCTTCTACGGCAGCTCCTGAGAGGCGATCAACTGGAATTGCTTGCAGTTCTCTCACCCTTGACTTGGACAGACCCAATTCTGCTAGCACCAGCTCAGCCAATCGACCCGAGTAATCCGGCGACAGGCACTTTAGAAAGGGTCCACTCTGAACAATCGCGCGATGAAATAGGCCTTTGGCTGCCGGCATCGCCATGAGGGCAAGTACTTTCCCGCCGCCACCAGATTGGCCGAAGATGGTTACGCAACCTGGGTCGCCCCCGAACGTCGCAATGTTCTCGCGAACCCACGCTAGAACAGCTACGTTGTCGAGCAGGCCTACATTGGCAGAGCTGACAAATTCTCCGCCGCCCAGCTGTTGAAGGTTCAGATAGCCATACACATTGAGCCGGTGATTATGAGTTACTACAACAACGTTGTGATTTCGCGCGAGGTTTTCGCCGTCGTAGGAAAGGAGATCGTGGCCGCTTCCACCGGAAAACCCGCCCCCGTGCATGTAAACCATCACTGGGCGTTTATGGGAGTCATGGATCTCAGGTGTCCAAAGATTAAGGCGCAGGCAGTCCTCACCGGGTATTGTGGAAGCAGCGCCTCGATGGAGTACGAAGGCATCTTCATCTGTATTCGCAAGATTCTTTCCATCGGTGTTGAAGTGAGCGGAATCCTGGCTTGGACACACCCGACCGTACTGCAGTGCGTTACGAATTCCGCTCCAAGGCTCGGGTTTCATTGGCGGCATGAAGCGGTTTGCACCTGAAGTCGATGCACCGTAGGGCACACCCTTGAAGATATAGACTCCATTTCGCTTGAATCCCCGGACCTTCCCGGCACTGATCTCGACCACCGTCGCTTCGTCCGAGGTCACAACCTTGCTTCGCCCGCAGGGCGCTTGCCGCTCACGCAGCGCTGCATGAGTGGCAGCAGGGAACGGAGGCAGCGGGTTGGAGGATCCGATCACGGTGCCCGCAAGTCCCGCACAGGATGCCGCGATTCCGCCTAAAACCCTTCTTCGATCCCTCGAAATCGGGGCTGAACGACCTGTATCGTTGAAAGAGTTAAATGTGGCTGCGTTTCCCTTCATAACGACACTTAGCAAGACACACTACACTAACTACTTTGTGCTACGAGATACTTGCGGCGTATCCGGCCGCAGCTGTCCTCGGTCGCTCGGTCTTGTTCAGCGCGCGCGAATCATTTCCAAGGCCTTCGCGGCGTCCCGATCTTCGGGGTTAAGCGCGAGCGCTTTGCGTAGTTCCTCGGCGCCCCGTTCGATCTGACCTTCCCGGCAGAGAGTCAGGCCTAGATTACGGTGCAGCGTGCTCTCTATCTCACAATCTCCGCAGGTTTCAACCGCTTCACTAAAAAGGCGGATTGCCTCGCGCCAGTCCTGCATCGTAAATGCGTGGAAAGCCTCGTTAGCGAGCGCCTTGGCCTGATCGAGGACAGAATTCTGCGCCTTGAGCCGGTCGAACTGGGCCCGCAGCCTCTTTGATTCTTCGGGATCCGTGGTGCGAAGAGCGCGCGAAAGCTTATAGATGGCTTGCGCTGAATCGGGATCGATTGCGAGGGCGATTCGAAGCTCGGCTACAGCTTCGGCGGTCCGATTCTGATCCAGCAGACTGTCGGCGAGCTTGATATGAGCCTTGACGTTGCGAGGCTGTAGCTTCACAACTTTCCGCAGCAATTCGGTTTCTTTAGTGAAGTTTCCCTGCGCTCGCTCGCCAAACGACCAGTAGAAATAACAGTCTGGATTGCCCGGAGCGAGCCGGGCCGCAAGAGCGTATTCGACGCGAGCCTCCCCATCCCGATTCATGTCACTGAGAATGCGCGCCCGATTCAAGTGCGCGATCGCCAGAGCGGGATCAATAGAAATTGCGGTTGCCGTTTCCGCCAGGGCACTGTTAAGGTCGCCAGAATCAGCGAGAGCGATTGCAAGATCGACGTGCGCCTCGGCGGACTGCGGGATCAACCGAATCACGCGCTCGAGAAGACCGACAGCACTGGCATACTCGCCCAGCCGGCCTTTAACCTTGGCATCCAGATTCAGGATCACCGAATCAGATGGAGCGAGTTTCTCGGCGCGATCCAGGACCAATTCCGCTTCGGCGAGCTTTCCTGCCTCAAGCAGCTTTCGGCCTTGATCGAGGAGTTCGCTCGAATGCGGGGCCCCCTGTGGGGCGGTCGCAAAGATCGAGCTCAAGTTAAGAGTGCAGCACGCAACTAACCAATACAAAAACACGAGGGTGATTGCTCTCGCCTGCTCGCTGTGTTGCTTGAAGAACGATGGAGCCCCCTCACCTTGCCAACCGTTGTTACCGGTTACTCGGCTTGAGAATTGCATTTGCCCGCCGTAGTATCCCCCACACGAAACACACGCCCTTTGGGTTAGAACCTCTCCAACCTGGAACTTCCCTCCAGTGTTTCATGGCCAACATCATTGAAGCAATATCCGCTGTGGCAAGCCCTTACTCCACTGTGGCCTAGTTTGTACCGACATGCATACGAAGCCAGTCCGCAGAACACTGGACACCGCCGATCCGAGCGTCGCCTTTGTGTAGAACGGCCGCCGAAGCGGCCGTTCTACATGCAATCAAGTTTTGCTCTGCACCTGACAGTCTTAGAAGATAAACTTCACTGCAAGCTGAAGTTGTCGTGCCGCATTTGCGGTGCTGTTGATCGTACCGAAGGCTGGCCCGCTATTGATGTCATTGTTGGGCTGACCCAGGTTCACGTTGTTGAGCACATTAAACGCCTCGGCTCGAAACTCGAACTGGCGCCCTTCCCCAATCGGGAACAGGCGAAAGAGCGACGTATCCCAGTTCCAATAGGACGGGCCCCGGAGGGAATTGCGTCCTGCGTCGCCGAAAGTGCCGAACGTTGGCGCGGCATACGCGGCGGTATTGAACCACTCCGCTGCCGTCCTCTTCGAAAGCCCGGGATTCCCCACTTTATTCAAATGTTCATAACCAGTCCACCCTGCTTGCCCGGTATTTGCCTGATCGCTACTCATGAGGGGAGTAAAAGCAATGCCCGAATGGGCTTGGAACAGATTGTTGATCTGCCAGCCCCCCACGATGTAATCAAGCACACCGTGTCCAGTGGAAAATCGCTTTCCCCTCCCAACAGGAATTTCGTAAAGCGTGTTCACAGATAGAATGTGGGTTAAGTCAAGTCCTGAGACAGATCGATCGTAGCGAGCCGGGTTATAAGCATCCTGCGGAACGCCTCCTTCGACACCGTAATATCCGTCGCCTCCGACATTAATGGCTTTTGAGAAGGTGTAGGACACTCCGTACGACAGGCCGTTGGTGTACCTCTTATCCAGCGAGGCCTGCAACCCGTTGTAATTACCACTGCCCACGGCGCGGTCGTAAAACGTCGGCGCAATGTAGGGATACAAAGCGCGAGCCTGGGGGTCGCCAAGTCCTGGTGTAGTCGCACCACCGTAAATGCCGCCAACATCAAGCCGGTGGATGCTCGAGCCAACATAATTTACCGTCAGCGTGCTTGACGAGTTGATAAGTTTCTGCACGCCAAAGTTCCATTGCTCCGCATAGGGAACCTTCAGATTCGGATCGTATTCAAAGCCAACCTGGCCGAAAGGCGTAGGAGCGGGAAAGAAGTTATTTTTGGCGGCGATTGCGAATGGATTCTGAGCTGTAACCGTCGGCGTTGGTGAGTTCGATGTCGGCGCGTTCAAGCCGGCGGCTTCCTGCTGACCAATGTCCGGCCATAGTCCGCTTATGTTTTGCGCTGTTTGCAATACACCCGCCCAATTGTCATAGACGATGCCGAAACCTCCACGAACAACCAAGCTATCCTTCGCCTTATAGGCAAAACCGAGGTGGGGACCGACATTCGCCCAGTCGGTATGAAGTATCTTGCCGTTCGGAGACACGACAACGTGCGCCGGAAGCGCACCGGTTCCGGGAATGCAAGGCGCAAAGCCGCGCGCACTGCAGAGCGGAGGAAGCTTCTGGATGATATAGGTGCCGTTGTTGAAATCAACGTCACCTGTCTCCGGCCCCCCATTTATACCAATTTGCTTGTCGGTACCCATGGGTGGATAGAACGTGACGTCGTAGCGAAGTCCCGCATTGATCGTCAACCTAGGTGTAGCCCTCCAAGAATCCTGTACAAATGCGCTCATTACACCGCCAGGACGCGTTTCGGTAACGACGTTGCGCCGGTCTGCTCCCACGGGAACGTTGAGGAGGAAGGAGGCAAGCGGGTCGCCGATATTGACCTTGTCGTTGGGATCTGTGTTCGCGGTCGCCTGAGCGCCGAATTGGAGGTTATCGGTCGTGATCGGACTGTAAAATTTATTGCTGATGAACCCTCCGCCTATGTGAATCACATGGTTTCCGAATGTCTTCGTCAAAACACCACTGTATTGGTTGGCAGTCGGAACCTGTGGGTGCAGCGCGTAGACTTCGCCTACGCTGGGATATCCGCCGACGATACCAGTTCCAGGAAGAAAGCTCTTTCCCGGTGCTGCCCTGAAATTGCCGACAAATGCCGGCGAGAATCCAATCTGGCTGATGATGCCCGCCGACCCCTTTGTAAAGGTAGCTGCCGCGTTGTCTCCCACTTCAGTTCGGCCAAATTCAACTTGAACAACTAGACTCGGACTAAAGACATGTACGTAACTGCCGCCATAGTTCCTGTTGGGAACAGTGACCACGTTGGGTATTCCGGGAACGCCGAGGGAAGAACTTACTACGCTGGTGACGTAGCTGTAGCGAAACCATGCTGAGTCATTCTGGCCAATCTTTTGGTCAATCCGGGCAGTGAATTGGTTGATGTGCTGAGTGGTGGGAGTTGAGTCAGTCGCATTATCTCCGCTTGCATCAAGTACAGGCCCGGCGGCAGGGTAGATGAACTTCGCCCAGGCTACCATGTTGGGATCTGGAGTAATCTGATTCCCCGGGTATGGGTCACGAATGAACCGGCCAGGGTTGGCTGGATCCGGTCGAGTAGAGAACGGGTTGTATATCTGTGTCGGCCAGGAACTCTCATCCCCGGCAAGCTCCGCGGCAGTGGGCACTTTTATTTGTTTAGCCTGGGTTAGTGAATAACGGAATCCCTGGTACGCCCCAAAGAAGAATGTCTTATTCTTGCCGTCGTATAGTTTCGGGATCACAACCGGCCCCCCGACGACTCCGCCGAATTCGTTTTGCGTAAAATCCGGACGGGACTGAGTGAAAGGTTGCTGAGCATCGAAGATTCCACTGAGGGCATACTCGAACACTGAGCCGTGAAGTTGGTTTGTGCCGGACTTTGTGACTGCATTGACGACTCCACCGGTTACCGACCCGTATTCCGCGCTGTCTGTGTGAGACACGACTTTGAATTCCTGAATTTCATCGATGATGGGTGGAACCGCATATACACTGTGAAAGGCACCAAAATTACTCAGACCATCCGTGAAGAAGTAATTGCTTCGGTTACCCTGCCCATTGACGGATGGAATCACGGATGCCTGATTAATTGGCTCTGGCGTTGCATATTGGCCTCCTGAGGGACCGCCCTGTCCATTATTTACCGGAGATACACCCGGGGTTAAGGTAAGAAGATGGGTAAAGTCTCGGCCGTTGAGCGGGAGATCGTTCACCTGTTTCGTTTCGACAACGGTGCCCAGATTTGCACTTGACGTCTCCAGTTGCGGTGTGACGCCCTGCACCGTCACTTCGGTGGTTTGTGAACCAACCCTCAGAGCAAAATCAATCGTCGCGGCCTGTCCGACCGCAAGTCTGAACTCAGGAACCCGCTGCTCGGCGAAGCTTGGAGCCGATGCGGAAACCACATATCTACCCGGGGTGATATCGAGGAAGAGATAAGCCCCCGCATCATTGGTTGTGGTTGTGTGCTCCACAGCAGTAGCCACATTTTTCAGCACGACTTTGACGTTGGGAACCACCGCGCCGCTGGAATCTCGGACAGCTCCGCTCAGCGAGGCCGTCGATAGCTGTGCAAACCCGGTGCCGGATAGTAATAGGATGCCACCCAGAAGGCACGCTTGCCATAAGGCAAATACTTTGCAGGTCTTCCACGACTCAACTGAAGACTTCATAAAACGCACCTTGGCGCTGCGAGAAGCTTTGGACATAGTTTTGTCCTCCGAAAAGTCCTTTTGATCCGGGCTTGCGTAATTAGGTGCCGCACCCGTCGCGTTGCGGGGTGATGCGAGGCCCCGATACATTTCTTGGCCGCGGGGCAGCATATGCGATCGAAATAGCTGTTGTCAATCACAAATAGTGATCGAAAGCTAAATTTTTGGGCGAATGAGAGTTCAGGTGCTCAGGAGAACACCGTCTAGCGGGGTATGTTGACGGCAAAGTTTACACGTAAGGAATTGAGAATGTTGGAGTTGACTCAAGCGTGGTCTAACGGGCTATCTCAGGCGGAGGCTAGGCGCTTCCCAGCGACGTGCGACATAGCGATCTTGAATCGCTCCCATCACTCCAAACGCAGGCCGCGTTCTTGGTGGAGGCTGGCCTGGCTGGTACTGGTTTGAGGTTTGTCCCAGTGCGCGCATCGCTGCCGCACCCAAAAGACTGCATGAGCTGGCTTGAAAAATGCTCGACGAGAACTCGACTCTTGTTCACTCCATGCATCCGCCACCTTTTGCCATTCACACGGACATTCATTAAACGATGTATTCAATTCCTGCACCGAGCCGGGGCCCAACAGCCGCAGCGTCCTCTCAACATCGCCGCGCAAAACCTTGATTGCGCGTTCTACGCCCGATTTGATTCTCGTCGTCGCCTCCGCGGGAGACGTCCTCGATCAAATCTGTGGATTGAACCTAGACCAAGGTGATCTCCATGCCGAGTTTTCCGAACGGCGCAATCGCTGAAGCGGATGCCCCACTATCGGTAATCAATCTGTCTATGCCTTTTGTTGGGCAGAGGAGATACTTGCTGACAAAACCGAGTTTGCTGTGATCAGCGACCACAACCTTCATTTTGGCGTGTTGCACAAGTTTGCGCAGGACTTCGGCTTCAGAGGGATTCGTGCAAGTGAGGCCTTGTTTTGCATCGATGCCGTCGACACCGATGAACATGATGTCGGAGAAGAGCGCCTCGGCTGCGGCATTTGCTAGCGGGCCTATGAGAGTGAACCAACTTCCACGGAGGTGCCCTCCCGTCACGATCACCTCGATATCTTTCCTGTTGCTCAACTCCATTGCCACGTTCACTGTATTTGTAATGATCGAGATGCCAGTAAGAACTCTCAGGCACCGCACGACTTCGGTCGTCGTGGTACCTCCAGTTAAGGCAACAGTCTGTCCCGTGCTGACGAGAGCAGCTGCTGCAACCGCAATCCGACGTTTTTCTTCAGCGAAGCTGTTTACTTTGTCCTGGAAAGAACTATCATGTCGAAACGGTTCGTAGAATAATGGCCCGATCGGGACAGCTCCGCCTCGCGTTCGCCTCAAAAGCGACCGGCTTTCAAGGTCCTCGAGATCTCGCCGGATGGTTGCTATCGATGCGCCGAGTGTGTTGCAAAGTTCATCGACTTCGACACCGCCCGTCTCCTGCAGGCGACGAAGAATGTGTTCCTGACGTGCGACGAGATTATCGGTCTTGGGAGCCATATAGTTGAGCGCAACAAGCCGATTCTTCGGCCTCTCGTTTACTAAATCTCAGTGTGATCGTACGATCTTGACGTATGATCGAAACACTTCATCGAACTCATCTCCCCGAAATTCGTTTTCCGATGATTGCGGCCCTGATCGCTAGGTCGGGAACTGTGCAGATCTCGGGCATCATCGTAGCATTTACAATATCATAATGCGCGATCGTTATTATGATATGTAATCATTATAGATGATTGACGAATCGCATGGTGCGCGACTACTATCACGCGCGAATGAGCATGACCCTTGAATGTGCATGCACCCTGTTTGATCAAGAGATCTTCATGTTTAGGCGCTCGTAGATTGAAGGTTCAACGCGTGGGTTAAAGATGACATCGACTTGAACCAACATCGCGTCAGAATGAACAATCCCACCTCGCATCACCGCCTAGTGTCCTTAACTGCAGGGTTGCTTATCGCCTTAGTAGCGCGGGAGATGCGCACGCAACCTCCGACCCAGAACGCCGCTGGAATCAGCTTCGAAAATCGCCAGCCGCAATCCGGTGTAGATTTTGTTTTGAACAACGGAACCACCGTTGACAAGCCGATCATCGACAGCATTCCTGGCGGAGTCGCATTGCTGGATTACGACAACGACGGCTTTCTCGACATCTTCTTCACAAATGGCGCGCGGATACCTTCTCTGTCGAAAGAGGTTCCTGGCTTTAACAACCGCTTGTATCACAACAATCATGACGGAACATTCACCGATGTTACCGAGAAAGCGGGCTTGAGCGGGACAGGCTACAGCATCGGCGTTGCTGCAGCGGATTTTGATAATGATGGTTGGACAGATCTTTACGTCACTGGAATTAATCATAATATTTTGTACCGCAACAATCACGACGGAACCTTTACCGATGTCACCGAAAGGGCCGGCGTACCCGGTGTTAACTCCGTAGGCAAGAAACTACTCTCCGTCTCGGCAGCGTGGATTGATTACGACAATGATGGTCGTCTCGATCTATTCGTGACGAACTATCTTGACTGGTCACCGGAGACGTCAAAGGTCTGTGGTTTGCCGGGGAAACGCCTATCATGCCCTCCATCTCTCTACCCCGGTGAGCCGAACATTCTGTATCACAACAACGGCGACGGAACATTCACCGATGTTTCCAAGTCTACTGGCATCGCCGATCAAATTGGGAAGGGAATGGGCGTCGCCGTGGCTGACTACGACGCAGACGGATGGATGGACATTTTCGTAGCCAACGACAACCAAAGAAACTTTCTGTTCAAGAATCGCCGGGGTAAAGGGTTCGATGAGGTCGGTGTAGAAGCCGGCGTGGCCTATACGGAAGATGGTATTCCTGTTTCAAGCATGGGTGTCGATTTTCGAGACTATCGAAACGATGGAAGGCCCGGAATATTTATTACAGCGTTGGGTGGCGAAACCTTCCCTTTGTATCGAAACGAGGGAAACGATCTCTTCAGCATGGAAACTTATCCCGCCAATATTGGTTTCTCGACATACAAGATGAGCGGCTGGGGAGCTGGAATCGTCGACCTTAACAATGACGGCTACAAAGACCTCTTCAGCGCCAATTCCCATGTCAGTGAAAATGCCGATATTGATCCTCAGCAGCATTACCTGCAGACCAATGCCATCTTCGAGAACATGAAAGACAACACCTTTCAAGACGTAAGTGCACACGCAGGCCCTGGCCTCAGTCTGCGCGCAGCACATCGTGGAGCAGCGTTTGGGGACTTGAATAATGACGGCAAGGTCGACATCGTTGTCTCCGTAATTGCAGGGCACGCGGAGTTGCTCTATAACATGACGGCGAACGGCAACCATTGGCTCCTGATTCAGACTATCGGTACAAAGAGCAACCGCGACGGCATCGGAACACAGATCAAGCTCACCTCTCAGTCCGGCTTAGTGCAATTCAACCAGGTGACGACGGCTGGGAGCTATGCGAGCTCTTCGGACAAGCGCGTTCATTTTGGGCTCGGCCGTGACAAATTGGTAAAGGAAATCACACTTCGCTGGCCGAGCGGAACAGTTCAGACTCTGCACAATGTGAGAGCCGACCAGATTCTCAGGGTGACGGAAGGCGCATTGTGAGGGCTTTGTATTGGTCCGTTCTTTGCTTGGGAATCGCCGTCCGATGCATAGCAGCCACCCTTGAGGTCTCGACCGACTCGAATGCCGACGCTTGCGCCGGAGCAGAGATTCAACTTAAGTCTCTCTCGACAAACCTGAATCGCAACGAATTCCCGGCTGCCGAGGATCGGCTCAAGCTGCTCAAGGCGGAGCATCCCGACTGCTCTTCAATCCTGCTTGCCGAGGGAAGAATCAAAGCTTCGCAGGGCGCCGCGGAGGCGAGTGACTTGTTCTCGCGATATCTTGAGAAGGTGCCCAACGATCCTGCAGGCTTGGCTTACTTTGCACGCTTTCTGATCGATCAGGGTCAATATCAACGAGCCGACGAACTCTCCGATGCGGCACTTTCGCAAGACGTGAATAATCCCGCGGCGCTTGCCGTGCGAGGACAGATCCTGATAATGAAGCGTCAACCAGCGCAAGGTGAGGAACTGCTGATCAAGTCCTGCGAACTCGATCCCGACAACGCTGAATCGCAGTTTCAACTTGGAGCACTTTACGATCGCACGAAGCGTCCCGGCGAAGCGGTAAAGCGTTTCCAAAAGGTAGTTGACCTCGATCCCGGCTACGCCTCTGCATGGGACTATTTGGCGCTCAACTTGGAACCGCTTGGGGAAGTAGATCGCGCCGATGCAGCATACAGGCGCGGTCTCGAGGTGAATCATGAAGGGCAACAATTCGACGCCTTTCTCGATTACAACTACGGTCGATTTCTTGCCAAGCGAAATCAGCTTGCGGAGAGTAAGCTGCATCTGGACCGAGCCGTGGAACTGGTGCCCGATGATCGAGATACTTGGTACGACAGAGCCAAGCTAAACTTACGCATGGGGAACTTTGCACGGGCACGGTCGGATGCGGAGCGCGCTGCCAGCCTTCCTGAACAGACCGGTGGCATTCTTGATCTCCAGGTCTACACTCTTCTTGAACAGATCTATCGGCGGCTGGGTGAAAAGGAGTTGGCAGATAAGTACGCGAATCTGACCCGGCAAACGCCACCCCCAACGCGCAAAGGATCTGAGTTGACGCCGCCGCAGTGAATCGAG
>Ga0222749_10001631_pt1 | contig 11292 bp, 11 predicted proteins | sample IncBWH2Mmetat_FD_197234 | JGI IMG/M metagenome (GOLD analysis project Ga0222749, IMG submission 197234) | Metatranscriptome of lab incubated forest soil microbial communities from Barre Woods Harvard Forest LTER site, Petersham... | ecosystem: Environmental > Terrestrial > Soil > Temperate...
GGGCGATCGGGCGGCGGTCCTGATGCGGCAACTCCTGGCGTTCGGCCGGAAACAGCGGACCCGGACCCGGCCCGTCGATCTCCGGGCGGTCGTCGCGGACACGGAGAAGATGATCCGCCGCGTGATCGGGGAGGAGATTTCGCTCACGACCCGGCTGGATCCCGCCTGCGGCCAGGTCCTGGGCGACCGGGGCGAGGCGGAGCAGGTCCTCCTAAACCTGGTCCTCAACGCCCGAGACGCGATGCCCTCCGGGGGAGCCCTTTGCATCGCGGTGGAACAGGTCTTCATGGACCTGGAGGCGGCGGTCCGTCGCGGGCTCATCCAAGCGGGCCCGTACGTGGTGCTCTCGATGACGGACACCGGCACGGGGATGAGCCCCGAGGTCCTGGGGCGCATCTTCGAGCCCTACTTCACCACCAAGCCCTTCGGACGGGGCACCGGGCTCGGGCTCTCGACGGTCCGGGGCATCGTCGAGCAGTGGGGCGGCAAGATCTCCATCCGCAGCAAGGAAGGCTCGGGGACAGGGATCCAGATCTTCCTGCAGCGGCTCGACGCGGTCCATGAATCCGAACGGATGGAGACGGACCAGGCCTCCCCCAGGGGTTCCGAGACCATCCTCCTGGTGGAGGACGACCGGGTGGTCCGGACGTTCGTATCGCAGATCCTCCTGGGGAACGGCTACGAGGTGATCCAGGCCCACGACGGGGCCGAGGCGGTGCGGTTCTGCGAGGAGGCCGGCCGTCCCATTCATCTCCTCCTGACGGACGTGGTGATGCCGGGGATGAACGGCCGCGAGATTGCGGGGTGTCTCATGGGCGTCCAGCCGGGGATGAAAACCCTCTACATGTCGGGGTACTCCGGCGGGGTCCTCTCCCAGCACGGACTGCCGGAGTCGGGGCCCCACCTGCTGGACAAGCCGTTCACCGCCTCCCAGCTCCTCCGCAGGGTCCGTCAGGCAATGCAGTCCTGAAGGAAGACCCCGGCCGCCGGGTCGAGGACCGGAACCCTGGAACGACCGGTACGAGGATTTCCTCGGGGTGCCGATCCGGGGAGGTGCCCGCCTCCAGCGCCGGGACACGATGCAATCCCAGCCCCCCCGAACCCCTCCCCCCGGAAACCCGGTCCGGCTTCAAGGGCCCTCCTCCCTGCGTTGGCCCTTAACACGTACGGGCAACACAAGAATGTCACCCTTCACGACAGGGAGACCTCCCAGCCCGCCTGAACGGCCCATTCAGGCAGGCATCGGAATTGCAATGCACTCTCACGGGAGGAAACCATGGACCATCCCATGCAGGGCGGGGAGGTTGCGGCGAATTCGGGCGGAAGGAAGTTCGGGGCGTCCACCATTCCCGGGAAGATCCTGATGGTCATCGGGATCGGATCCGCGCTCGGCCTGATTTCGGGGCTGTTCATCCTTCTCCGGTTCCGGCAGCTCAGCTCCCAGGGGATCCAGGAACTCGTCCGCATCATGGACGACGCCGAAGCCGCCCGCCACATCCAGCTGGAGTTCAAGAAGCAGATACAGGAGTGGAAGAATCTGCTCCTGCGGGGAGAGGCCCGGGAGGACTTCGAGGCCTATCGCGCGCTCTTCCTCCAACACGAGGACCATGTCATCCGGAGGATCGAACACCTCCAGCTCCGGCTCCCCGACGGCAGCGCCGGTCGGACCGTCGTGGAGTTCCGACGCCTTCACGAGGAACTCGGGCGCGCGTATCGGGACGGGCTGGGGAACCTTCGGCTGGGAGCGGATTTCCGGGAGGTGGATCGGTCCGTGCGCGGACGGGACCGCTCCCCGACCGACCTGATGGATCGAGTGGTCGGCCTGCTCGAGAACCGGGTCATCGAATGCCGCTTGAGACTGGAAGCCGGCATGGATTCACGGTCGCGCTGGGGCGCCACGGCGGCCGCCCTCTGCTTCCTGGTGGTGCTCGGGATCTCCCTTCGCCTGGGCTGGCACATCACGCGGCCCATCCAGCACCTTTCGAAGTTCATCCAGGCCGTAGGGCGTACCGGAGCCTATTCGCTCCGGGCCCCGCAACACTCGCGAGACGAGGTCGGGGTCCTGGCCTCGGGCCTCAACCGGATGCTCGCCGAAATCGAGGACAGGGACGCCAAGCTCCGACGCGGCCGGGACGAACTGGAGGCCCGAGTCATCGAGCGGACGGGCGAGCTCGCAAGGCACGAGGCACGGACCCGGGCGATCCTGGAGGGCGCGGGAGAGGGCATCATCGGCGTGGGCGCGGCGGGGCTGATCGAATCCGCCAATCCCGCCGCGGAGCGGATCTTCGGGTGCCAGGCCGAGCGCCTGGTGGGAAGGCCCCTGGCCGAATTCGTTCACGTCCCTCCCGGCTCCGGGGTCCGGGGTCCCGGCCCCGGCCAGGAGACCACCGGCCGGAGGGCCGACGGAACGACCTTCCCCGTCGAGATCGTGCTTCGCGAGGTCTCCGTGGGGGAACAGGTGATGTACAGCGGGATCCTCCGGGACATCACCGAGCGCCGGAAGGTGGACCGGCTCAAGAACGAATTCGTCTCGACCGTGAGCCATGAGCTCCGGACTCCCCTGACTTCGATCAAGGGATCCCTCGGGCTGGTCCTGACGGGCGTGGGCGGGACGATCTCCGCCAAATCCCGGACCATGCTCGACATCGCCGCGAAGAACTGCGACCGCCTGGTGAGACTCGTCAACGACATCCTGGACATCCAGAAGATCGAATCCGGATCCATGCCCTTCCGGCTCAAATCGGTGGATATGAACGGACTGGTCGGGCAGGCGGTGGAAACCAACCGGGCGTACGCCCAGGCCCTGGGAGTGACCCTGGAAATCGGGCCTCCCTCGGACCCGGTGCGGGTGATCGCCGACCAGGACCGATTGCTCCAGGTGATCACCAACCTCGTGTCCAATGCCTGCAAGTTCTCGCCCCCGGGTAGCGCCGTCCAGCTCGACGTCCGGCGCGAGGGGGGACTCGTGCGGACCCTGGTGACAGACCGGGGTCAGGGGATTCCCGAGGAATTCCGGGGTCAGATCTTCCAGAAGTTTGCCCAGGCCGACGGGAGCGACGGTCGCCAGAAACAGGGAACCGGGCTCGGGCTCAGCATCTGCAAGGCGATCGTGGAGAAGCTGGGTGGCACGATCGGCTTCGACAGTCGGATCGGCGAGGGGACCTGTTTCCATTTCGAGCTGCCCGCCGAGCAGGTCCCCGAGGTCGCCGCCCCCGGGGACTCTCAGGCGCGGGCCAGGATCCTCGTCTGCGAGGACGAGCCGGACATCGCCGCGATCCTCCGGGAGGCGGTCGGACAGGCCGGTTTCGAGGTCGATGTAGCCTCCACCTCCCGGGAGGCGAAGGCGCTCCTGGGCCGGAACGTCTATGCCGCGATGACGCTCGATCTCATGCTCCCGGACCAGAACGGAATCGCGCTTGTTCAGGATCTCCGCCGGGACCCGCGTCACTCGGAGCTTCCGATCGTCGTCGTGTCGGCCCATCTCGAGGAGAGCCGGGGCAGAATCAACAGCGCGATGTTCGGCATCGTGGACTGGCTGGAAAAGCCCATCGATCCGCTGAAACTCCAGGCGGCGCTCCGGCGATCGGTGGACCGGGGGAGCGGTCGCCCGTGCGTGCTCCACGTGGAGGACGACGCGGATCTCCGGCAGGTCGTCGCATCGGTTCTGGCGGACATCGCGGACGTCGCGTCCATCTCGACCCTGGAGGCCGCGCGCCACCGGCTGGACCGGCGGATGCCCGACCTCATCCTGCTTGACCTCGGGCTTCCCGACGGGTCAGGGCTCGACCTCCTGACCTTCCTGAGGGAACGGGGGCAATCCTCCGTTCCCGTCATGATCTTCACGGCGCTGGACGCCTCGAACGCCACGGCCCGGGAGGTCGTCGCGACGATGCTGAAATCGAAGACCTCGAACGAGGAACTCGTTGACCGGATCCGATCGTTCTTGAGGCCCGCCCTGATGGCGACCCGTGTCTAAAGAGGAGACCCATGAACACCAAAGCCGGAGCTCCCCTGAGAGTCCTTTGCGTCGAGGATGAGGACGACATCCGGTTCATCGTCCGCACCGCTCTTGAGGAACTTGGAGGCCTGGAGGTCCAGGAGGCCGGATCCGGGCCCGAAGCCCTCAAACGGCTCGAGAGCTTCATCCCGGACATCATCCTCCTCGACATCATGATGCCGGGCATGGATGGAATGGCGACGTTTCGGGCGATCCGATCCGACTCACGATGGGCGGGATGCCCGATCGTCTTCATGACCGCAAAGGTGCAATGCCATGAAATTGCCCAGTACAAGCAGGCAGGCGCCCTGGATGTGATCGAGAAACCGTTCGACCCCTCGACGCTGGCGGACACGGTCCGGGCGCTTTGGGCGATCTCGCTCCCGGTCGCCTGAAGCGGACCCTCCCCCGGGTCCGCCGCCGCCTCCCGGCTCTTGCCGGAGGGGACGGGGCGTCTGCGCGACTCTAAGGACGGCCCCTCAGAATTCAAGGGCGTCCGGAGCGGAGATTAAACCCGGGACAACGCCGGAAGGCCGGGCGGGCCATCGCCCGCTCCGCCCCCCCCCGGTCCTTCGCAATGGATGGGTTTCCCGGAGGTCGTGCGCTATGATGAAACCGATCCATCGGGCCGGGAGGACTGCCTCATGATCTCCTTCGTCGAGAGCGAGGAGTGGGCCGCGGAGTTCGCGGAGTCGACCCCTTTCTCGCTCCTGGCCGATTCCCTGAAGGAGCGCGCGCCGGCGGTATGCGCCGGATTCCTCCGGAGAGCCGGCGAGCTGACCGAGTCGGCCGCGCGACGCGCCCTCCTGGAGGACATGCCTTCGCTCGATCTCCCCCAGGGGGTCCGCGAGGCCGTCCCCGACATCGTCGGGACCCTCCTCGAGTGGCTCGAGGACACGGGGCGCGTCGCAGGCGGCCGAAGTCTTGCCCGGTTCGTCGGGGCCCTCGCCCCCGCCTATCGGGAACGTTGTTCCCCCAAAGGCGGCTTGCGCCTTCCGCCCGTCGTCAAGAAGACGCCCGACATCGGCCGGAACGACCCCTGTCCCTGCGGGAGCGGAAGGAAGTACAAGAAATGCTGCGCCACTTGAGCCGCGGGGCCCTGTCGAAGGATCCGGTCGGATTGTGCTTGCGCGGACAGGCGGAGCTTGATAGCCTAGGTTCGTCAGGGAAGTCTGGTTAGACCGTTCGCGAGAGTCATACCTCCGCATTCCTCCAACCCCCCTTCCCCGGTTCGTTTTTTGTTTCTTTCTGAAGGAGACGGGGATGGTGAACATCTACGTCGGCAATCTGTCGTATCGCGCAACCCCCGAAGACCTCCGCCGCGTCTACGCGGCCCACGGCGAGGTCGATCGGGTGGTCATCGCCCGGAAGGGCAGGAGCGGCAAGTCGAGGGGATTCGGATTCGTGGAGATGCGCGACCCAGGGGAGGCCCGGGCGGCCCTCCGCGCGACCCAGAGCTTCACTCTTCTGGGCCGGGCCATCAAGGTCGCCCCGGCGGGTCCGACGCTCGAAGGCGCCCACCTCATGGACGTCCAGGACGATTTCAGCGACTGCGCCCGTTAGGACCCCTCCCCCAGGGGACGAGGTCCGTCCTGCCTTACCAGTTCGTATATGAGCCGTCGCGCCGGCGAAGCATCCGGATCGGCGAAACGTTCTTCGTGATTTCCAGCACCTGCGTCGCGCCCTTGGGATCGAACTCGACTCCCAGTCCCGGCCGCGAATTGGGCCATAGCTTGCCGTCCTTGAAGTCGAAGTGCTGGGGGAGGTGCGCCTCCTCCCGGGGACCCGCGCCTGTCATTTCCATGAGCACCGGGGTGGACGACGCCCCGCAGGCGTGAACCAGCGCCGCCGTGGAGACCGGACCGGTGAAGTGGGGGATCAGGCCCACATAATGGGTCTCGCAGAGCCCGGCGATCCTCAAGAACTCGGTGATGCCTCCGCAGTTCGGGATCGTCACGCGTGAATGGTCGATCAGGTGCTGCTCGACCATTTCGTTCAGGTCCCACCGCGCGCCAAACTGTTCGCCGACGGCGATCGGGACCTTTATTTGCGGGCGGAGCATCCGATAGACGCCCGGGTTCTCGGAGCGGACGAGGTCCTCCGCGAAGAGCGGCTCCAGGTCCTCGATGAGCCTGCCCAACCGCACCGCTTCGGCCGGCTCCAGACGCGTGTGAAAATCGATCGCCCAGTCGCCGTCCGGACCGACCCCCTCGCGGATCTCCCTGCAGTTCTCGAGCGTTTTCCGGATGATCCTCGGTGCGTCGAATGCCCGGCCGCCTCCCGGATCGGCGATCGAGGTCCGGTAGGCGCGAAACCCCGCCTCGATGCACGCCCGCGCCGTCTCCTTCACACTTCCCTTGTTCGGGAACCCCGTCGAGTAGCATTCCACATGATCGCGTGCCATGCCCCCCAGGAGCTCATGGAGCGGGGCCTTCAGCGCCTTCCCCCGGATATCCCACAGGGCCATGTCCAAGGCGCCCAGCGCATGCAGTTTCTCTCGTCCCGCGGGATAGAAGTAGCCCCGAAACATCATCTGCCAGAGATGCCCGATCCGGGAAGGGTCTTCCCCGATCAGCATCGCCCCCGCCTGCTCGATCGTCTCCCTGGTCCCGCCCTCCCCGATCCCGATGATCCCCTGGTCCGTTTCGATGGTGACGATCCCCGCGCTCTGGTTGAAAATGGGACGAAGGACGGGCGGCTGGTAGAAGCGGATCCGTGTAATCTTCATCGGCTCGGCCAGGGCGGCCTCCGACCTCAACGGACGAGACTCTCCGGGGAGGAACCCCCCCACCGCTCCGCCTGTCGCGAACTTGAGAAAATCGCGCCGTTCCATGGCATCATCTCCTTCAGCTTGAGAGGGCCGTGCTACCCAGGAGGCGGGCTGGCCGATTACGAGGCCCTGAAGCACTCGGCCAGGAAGCCCCTCAGCATCTCCCACGACCGGCGGTCGGCCTTCTCGTTGTAGGCCTGGCCCTTTGACGGGTCGTCGCCGGCCTCCTTCACCGTGAAGCTGTGGACCGCGCCGCCGAACGAGACGAACTGCCAGTCGACGCCGCCCTTGCGCATCTCCTCCTGGAAGGCGAGCACTGCCTCCGCCTTGATGAACGGATCGTCGGCCCCGTGGAAGGCGATGACCCGCCCCTTCATGTTCTTCGCGTCCTCGGGCGTCGGGGTGGACAGGTCGCCGTGGAACGAGGCGATCCCGGCCAGCCGCGCCCCGCTCCGACCCAGCTCAAGCGAGCAGGTGCCGCCGAAGCAGTAGCCCATCACGGCAATGCGGGACGCGTCGCAAAAGGCCTGTCCGGACAGGACATCGTAGCCCGCCTTCACGCGCCCGCGCATGAGCGCCCGATCGCTCTTGTACATCCCCGCCATCTTCGCCGCCTCGACATGATCCTTCGCCATCACGCCCTTCCCGTAGATATCGAGCGCGAAGGCGACATACCCGAGCCGCGCGATCTGCTCCGCGCGCATCCGCACGTACGGGCCGTGCCCCTTCCATTCGTGGCAAATGAGGACGCCGGGACGCCTCTCGCTCCCGGCCTCGTAGGCGAGGTACCCCTCCAGCACCACGTCGCCATGGCGGTATTCGACCACTCTGGCAACCAGTTCGCGGGACGCGGCGCCCGCGGAGGCGCATCCCGCCAGGAGGGCCAAGCCGAGAAGCTGCGGGGTCATCTTCATGGGGTGCTCCTTCTCCTCAACGTGGCTCTGTTCTACCTCTGAATGTCGCCCCGGGCCAATTTCTTTTCACTCGCGCGATCCGTCCAGGGCGACCGCCCGGCGGCGAATGCCGTGGAGAGCCCGGGACGACGACCGGCTCGACTTCCGCACCGCTGAGGCCGACGGTCGCCTGTGCGAGCGGGGGACCTGGAAGGGGCTCCTCGAGGGGGCTGGGTGCACCGGTCTCGCCTCTCCTTGCCCAGGAACTCGGAAGGCCGCTGGGCGACCTCGTTCGCCCCAGCCCCGATGAGGGCATCCCAGGTCAGGTCCTCAAGCCCCGATCGAAACTTCCGCAAACCGGACCCAGGATGACCCCAGGGGCCCAACGCCCCCCCTGGGCTCCCGATTTCTTGCGTGTTCACGATTCCTTAACGTTTGGCCCGCTAAGATGGCCCCTGGGATGACGGTGCAATTCCTTCGACGGGATGTAACGATCGCCCCTTTCGCCGTCCTTAGGGATGCTTGAAATCGTGGCCGAAACCACCGGCAGAGACCGTGACATGGCGCTGCTCGTCGAATGGGCCGGCGGCAATCGCGGATCGGGTGAGGCGCTCCTGGGCCTCCTCCTCCCCGGCATCCACGGGCTCTGCCTCCGGATTCTGCGAAGCTCCGCGGACGCCGAGGAAGCCGCGCAAGAGACCTTCGCCCGATTGTGCGCCAAAGTCGCGAGCGGTCAGCTCCTGGAGAACGTCCGAACCTGGACGGCGACGGTCGCCATGAACCTCTGCTTCGACAAGCGGCGCCAGCGGGAAAAGGAGAGCCTCGTCGAGGACGCGGGGGGGGTCGCCGCACCGCCCTCCGAGCCGGTCCATCTAGCCGATCTGGACGTGCTGAGGGCTCGCTTCGAGGAGCTGCCCGAAAGGTATCGGCTGGTGCTGCACTACTCGTTTGTTCTCGACCTTAAACCGCGCGAGATCGCGGAAGTGATGGGGCTCGAGGACGGCTCGGCGCGCGTCCTCCTCCACCGCGCGCTGGAGGCCCTGAGAAGGAAGGTGGCCCCATGAACGGCCATCCGGGGCTCGACCAGATTGCCGACCTGATCCTGGGCCTGGTGACCGAGGAGGAGGCCCGGGAGACCCGCGACCACGTCAAGGCCTGCGACGAGTGCGCCGCCCGGGGGCGCCAGATCGAGAGCGAACGGTCTCTGATGTCGAAAGCCCTCTCCGTCCCGGCGCCTCCCGAGCTCGCGTCGCGAATCCTCCGGGCCGTGGACGGACGGCCGTCCGGACGTCGCGCCTGGATGGCCGGAGTCCCGCTCGCGGCGGCCGCGGTGCTCTTCGTGGCGATCATTGCCACGCTCCTCTTCCGGCCTCAACCCGGCGCGGAGACAGAATACCTCTTGGGGGACGGCTCGCGCGTCATCCTGGCTCCCCAGGCCGAGGCATCTCTGCCGGGAGGGGGCCTGGTCGACCTCCGCCGCGGCAAAGCGTCCTTCCGCATGCCCCGCGAATCCCGGTCCCTCAAAGTGGTCACCCCGATCGGAACGATTGCGGCCTACGGCGCGGAGTTCACGGTTGAGCTCCGGAGCCGGGCTGAAATGAAAGGAGAACCGCGCATGGAAACCCTCTTGGCGCTGGTGGTGGCGGTCCTGGCCGGCAACGTCCGGGTGGATGCCGCGGGCTCGTCGACCGCTCTGACGGCCGGCGAGACCCACGTGTTCACGACGGACCTTGCAATCCAGGACAAGGACGACGGGGAGAAGGGTCAAAAGGGAAAGAACGAAAAGGGCAAGAAGAACGACAACGACGACGGCGACAAGGAAGACGGCAAGAAGAAGGAAAAGAAGGGCGAAAAGGACGACGAGGGCAAGGAGAAGGGAAAGAAGAAGGATAAGAAGGAAAAGGAAGACGACTAGCATGCGGCAGGAGGCAGGGCCACGGACATGATCGAAACGGTCACGCCCCCGGCGCCGGTCCTCGACCGGCCGGCGCCGGGGGTCCTGGGGGTGCGAGGCCCAGGGGCGCGGGGGCTCCGCCGGAGGCTCACCCGCCAGATCCCCCTGCTGGTGTGGCTGGCGGGGGCGATCGTCGCCGTCTGGCTCTTCGCCCAGGAGCCTGCACGGACGCCGGGATCCCCCTCCCCTTCACGATCGCTTAAGGCGGGCAGGGGTATCCTGCCACCGTGAAATCCGGTATGACTCCACTGTTGAGAAGGAAAAACTCATGAACAAACTGCTGGCTTTCGGAGTGATCCTGCTCGCCTCCGGCGTCGCGATCGCACGCTCCCGCGACGCGAAGGAGGACGTGAGGACAGCCGCCCAGAAACTCGGCGACCAAGCGAACTACGGCTGGACGTCGAGTACGGTCGGCGTGAACGAGGGAAAGGACCCCCAGGAAAAGGGCACCACCCAGGGAAAGACCCAGAAGGAGGGTTTGACGCACCTCCTTTCGGACAAGGGCGGCAAGGCCACCGAGGCCGCTCTCAAGGGGGACAAGGTCGCCGTCAAGACCGCCGACGGCTGGAAGAATTCGGCCGATTTCAATCCGGCCGGGGACGCTCAGGGCAAGCCCGACAAGTCGCTCCTCCTGGCCCAGGGACTCAAGAAATACAAGGCGCCCGCGGCCGAGGCGGCGGGGCTTCTCGAGGTGATGGGCGAGCTCAAGAGCCAGGGCGACGGTCTGTTCACGGGTGCCCTCACCGACGACGGCGTGAAGGCCTACCTCGAGGCGACCGCAAAGGCGGGCAAGAAGCCGGCGGACCTCATGGAACCCAAGGTTACCGTCAGATTCTGGCTCAAGGAGGGCACCCTCTCGAAATACGAGGTCACGCTCGAAGGCAAGAAGCCCAAGGGGAAGGACAAGACCCCGGCCGGCACGAAGACGACGATCACGGTCGAGATCAAGGACGTGGGGGCGACCAAGGTGGAGCTGCCCGACGACTGTCTGAAGAAGCTCCAATAGGGCCGAGATCCGCGTCCGAGGCCTGAAGCGCTAGTTTCCGAGCTGAACGGCCGACACCCTCGCGGAGACCTTCTCGGTGTCTTCGTCGAGGTCATAGGGGACCGGGACGTCGACCTCGAATGATCGGGATTCGCCGGGAAGGAGCGGCTTGCGCCACGGGCCGTCGTGCCAGGCGTTCAGAAGAACCGGCCAGGCCTTGGTGAACGAGGGCCGGACCTTCTTGTCCTCGAAGAGGGGCTGTCCCTTGGAGTCGAGGTAGAAGACCGTAAGCTCGACCTCGTCAAGCCGCTGGGCACCCGAGTTCGTCAGCGTGCCGGTGACGCGCGACTGGCCGCCTTTTGATTTTACGATCCTGGCGTCAGCCAGCTCGACCTTCGAGGCATAGGCCTCCTGCGCCGCCTTCCCCGCGGAATCCACAAACCGGACGACCCGGAAGCCGGCGAATTTCCCATCGGTGAGCCACCACATGCTCCGGGGGCGGTTCGGGTCGCGGTCGAACCAATCGGGGTTGACCTGCTGCCGGTGAGAGAAGCTCAAACTCGCCGCCGGGGTGTTCCAGGCGCCGCCGCGGAGGACCGGCCAGAAGTCGGGTGGGGCGTAGGGCTTCAGGCAGTACTACCAGACATTCCCCAGAATGTAGCGCAGACCGAACGAGTTCGCCTTTTTTAAGAC
>Ga0222749_10001633_pt1 | contig 11289 bp, 8 predicted proteins | sample IncBWH2Mmetat_FD_197234 | JGI IMG/M metagenome (GOLD analysis project Ga0222749, IMG submission 197234) | Metatranscriptome of lab incubated forest soil microbial communities from Barre Woods Harvard Forest LTER site, Petersham... | ecosystem: Environmental > Terrestrial > Soil > Temperate...
GCTTGATCGCGTGCTCCTGGGAGGCGCCGAGCAGGTCGTAGAGGAACGCAACGTCCAGCTTCAGGACCTCGATGAATTCGATCACCCCGCGGTTGGCGACGTTGAATTCGCCGTCGAAGTTGAAGGCGCGGGGGTCGGAATCGCTCCCGTACTCGGCGATCTTGCGGTAGTTGATGTCGCCGGTGAGCTCGGTCGAGTCCTGGTTCTTCTCGTCCTTGGGCTGGAAGGTGCCGATGCCGACGCGGTCCTTCTCGGAGAGGATGAGCCGGCGGACGCGGATGTGCTTGATGACCTCCTTCCAGTCCCCCTTGTGCCGCGCCATGAGCTCGTTCATCGTCCGGCGGCAGGCCGGGCAGAGATCGCCCTCGACGCGGAGGGTGTAGCTCCCCTCGTGGGACCGGTTGATCTCCTTCAGGATCGATTCGCGGGCCTCGAGCGGGAGGAGCCGGAGCGGCTCCTCGTGCATCGGGCAGTCGGCCCAGACGTTCGGGTCCTCCTCGTCCTGCCAGGCGAAGGTGTACATCGCCCCCTCCTTGGAGCGCGAGTAACTCTCGATGCCCTTCTTGATGAGGCGGACGATGGTCGACTTCGAGCTGCCGACGGGCCCGTGGAGGAGCAGGATCCGGCGCTCCGAGCCGTAGCCGTGGGCGGCGGATTTCACGCAGTTGACCAGGTGCATGAGGGACTCCTCCAGGCCAAAGATGGAGTCCTTGCCGGCCCCCATGGGGTCCTTGAAGAAGTGGTACCGGACGAGCTTTTCCCGGTTCTCCTCGTATTCCTCCAGGCCGTACGTCAGGATGAGGTCGTAGACGCGCTGGAAGGCGTTCCGGAGCACGCGGGGCGATTCGGCGACGATCTTGAGGTAGTCCTCGAACGAACCCTCCCAGTGGAGTTCCTGGTAGGTTTTCTTGTCCAGGACCTTGTCGAGGGCCCCAATAAGGCGGTTTGCAAGATCGCTGCCCATGGTACGGTCCTCAAAAACGAGGGCACAACGGAGTTCAGAACGGCGGATTGGAAAGAACCGGAAAGGCGCGGAGATCGAGGATCAGTCCGGGCTTTTCACGGCTGGTTGAACAAAGAACAAGAAGTGCTGCCTCCCCTTCTCCTGGCGCTTCCCACGTCTACATGGATTATACGACGCTCAGCGGGGGATGGCAACGCCATAAATCGGAGGGGTCCCGGCAGGGCCGTGAATTCCGGCTCGGGTCCAGGTCCGGGCTTCCGGTCGAATCCCGGAACGCCGCCGGACACGCCCCTCCACACCCCCAATCTTCAAGTCCCTCCCGGGGGGTCCGCCCCCGGCAAACGGGGCCGGATCTCGGAAAACTACCCGAGCGCCTCCAGCCCCGAATCGATCCCAAACTGCTTGAGGATCGTACCGGCCACGCAGGTGATCGGGACCGTTCCCAGGTCCCCTCGGAGTGCGGGAATGCCCCGGGCGATCAGGATCCCGTCCAGCGAGTGGTTCGCATCATCGGGTCCCGTGTCATTCTCCTCCAGCCAAAGCCGGCCGTGGCCCACGGTCGCGGCGGCCCTGAGGCGGTGCTCCCCGAAGAAGACCAGCCGGTCCGGGGGCACGCCTTTCACGTCCCGGTAGAGCTCGCGCGGCGCCACCGTCTGGGCCAGGGGGTCTTCTTCTCGAAGTCCCCTTCCAATCTGCCCGAGTAGCGCCTCCCCCTGGCCGGGTTCCACGATCCCCGAGGGCTCGCGCCCCCTCTGGTTGAGAAACAGTCTCGCGTAGTACCCCCCCTCCGCCCATACCCGGGTTCGGGACCAGTCGATGTCCGCCTGCTCCACGGGAATCACCTTCGCCGGCGGGGTCCGCAGGACGAGATAGCCCTTCTGGATCAGCCACTCGTTGATGCAAAAAAGCCCGTCCATGCGCTGGGTTCCATGGTCCGATACCACGAGGACCACGGTCTCCGGCCCCACGAGCGACAGAAGCTGGCCGATCTTCTCGTCGAGCAGCTTGTAGTACTCCAGGATGCACCCCTCGAACCGACGATCCTGGCCGAATTTCTTGTGCTTGGGATCGAAGTATCGCCAGAACGCATGATGAAGCCGGTCCACCCCGATCTCGACGTGCATCGCGAAACTCCAGGGCTCGCTCTCGAGGAGGTGGGAAAAAACCTGAAAGTGCTTCACCGTCATGTCCCGGATCTGGCGGAGCACCCCCGCCTTGTCTCCCGTCCGATGGAAGTCCGCGTCGAAGGGGTATGGGCCCACAAGCTTTTGGATCCGCCCCTGGAGCGATTCGGGGGAGGCCCATTCCTTGGCCGACCCGGGCGTCAGGAAGCAGGAGATCCAGGAGCCCCGGATCCTCCTCACCGGGTAGGCGGGGGGAACGCTCGACACGATCGATGAGAGCCCCCGGTCCCCCAGAATATCCCAGACCCGCGGGGTCGACACCGAGTCGGCATTGACGACCGTAAGCTTCCCGTATCCGTAGTTGGCCCGGTTGCGAAACCCGTAGAGGCCGAGCTCACCCGGATCCCGGCCGCTCATCATGCACGTCCATGCGGGGACGGTGATCGGGGGGAGCACGGTTCGGAGCCTCGCGGTCGCGCCCGAGTCCATGAGTCCGCGGAGGACCGGCAACTCCCCGCGGTAGGCCTCAAAGAGAGTCTCGGGCGGCATGCTGTCGAGCCCGATCACCAGGACGCGCCGCTCTGGATTCATGGCCGCCGGCATGGGGATGAGGCCCTTCGATCGCCCGTGGGGGGACTCGAAGCCGTGGGTCTTCCGGGCCGGGATCGATCCAAGGGCTCGGAGCCGACCCTCGGCGTCATCGGCACCCTTGGAGTCTTTTTATCCACGTGGATCCTGGATCCCCCTGAATCGCGCTGAGTATGAACTCTGGACCACGATCTCGTCCAGCTTTCCCTGGAGCCCCTCGCCGAGGGGATTCGATCCACCCTCGAGCGCCCAAGGGGAGCGCTCCCGCCGCCTCCGGATTGCTTCGGTATCGATTCCAGGCAGCTTCCTACGGGCCCGGCCAGCCCGATCCCGAGTCTTTCATTCGCCGCCGGGCTGTAGTGCCAATCGCCCGGATCTGCAGCGTGCTCGCGCTAGGACATCCCGGACAGGGAGCCCCTCGGGTCGATGGATCCCGCGCGCTAGCGGAGGGACGAACAGGGCCGACAGGATGAACACGGTGGCCAGCCCGGCAAAGATCCAGGCCCGGCGGGAAGAATGGGAGCGCAGGAAGGAGAGGGCTGAAAGACAGGAACAGATGACGCCGGATAGTAAGACCTGAACTCTGGGATTTCGGCTCATCTTCCTGCGCTCCCCCGCCCTCCCGAAGCGCCCTCGGTCCGGTGGCGCCAGCGGGCCAAGAAAAATTTTGCATGGGGGTCCATCGAGGGGAAGCTGAAATCTCGTTGAACCGGGTTTCGGCGGGGGAGCCGCGGCGTTGCGCTCAGGAATGCCGGGCAACAGCCGGAGTCCGCGCCTGCTTCCACGAGCCCTGGAGTCCAACTGCCTGACCGGTCTGATCCAGTGACCTCTAGATTAGATATATCCTAGGGCCCGCAAGCGATCCTCGACATCGGCAGCACCCTCGGAGTCCTCCGGGGCGCGAGATCCCTGGATTTCCCTGAACCGGGGCGAGTAGGAGCTCCGGGCGGCGACCTCGTCCATCATTCCCTGGAGCTCCCCCGCCCAGGGCACCCGGCCGACCAGGTTTTCCTGCTCCTTGGGGTCCCGGCCAAGATCGTAGAGTTCGATCCGCCCGCTGAACATCTTCAGGATCTTCCGGTTCTGCCGGTCCACGAGTCCGAGCATCGCCTGGTCGTCCCAGAAGCCCTGGACATCCTGATCGCCGCACCGTTCACACCGGTGGAGGAGAAGTCGGCTGTCCTCGTAAGCCTGCTGGAGAAGGACGTGGTCGCGGGAGTCGCCCTCCAGGAGCGAACGGGAGTGGTCATGGGTCGGTTCCCCGCCCACACACGCGAGCACGGTGGAGTGGATGTCCTGCAGCGAGACCAGCCGATCGTCGGCACCCGGCCGGATTCCGAAGGATTCCGGATAGTGGATGATGAGCGGAATGCGGGTGACCTCGTTGTACAAGGAGCATCCGTGGCCCAATTGCCGGTGTTCGCCCAGCGCCTCTCCATGATCCGAGGTCAGGATCACGAGTGTCCGCTTGAGCTCGCCGGACTTCTGCAGGGAATCCAGGAGTCGGCCCAGCATTCGGTCCTGGAAGAGAAGTTCCTCGTCGTAGGCGGCCTGGAGTTGACCGAGATCTCCCGGTCGCCCCGGAGTAGGGCATCCATGCGCCACGGTATGGCAGATTTCGTGATCGGGAAGCCTCCACCAGGGCTGGCGCAGGCCGAAGGTCCCTCGAGTCTCCGGTGGCGGATTGTAGGCCCAGTGGGCCTGCATCAAGTTCATGAAGAGGAAGAGCGGACGGGCCGACCGGCTGAGGATCTCCCGGGCCTTCTCAACGCAAGCACGCGTCGCGGGCGTGGCATCGTCGGTGACGTAGAGCCCTCGCGACAGGCCGGTGAGTCTCAGAAACCCGGGCGTCAATTGGCGCCGGATACGTGAAAGCCGGGACCGGAGACCCCTGAGCCGGCCGCCCGGACGGACCGGATTGATCTCCTCCAGGACCGATTGCTCGCTTCTCACGCACCGAAGGGCAAAGCGGTCGGATGGAAGGTAGGGACGATCCTCATAGACCGGATAGTGCCGGCCCCGAAGCGCCTCCATCAGGACGGTCAGCATGTAGTTGGAGCTGAGGGCATGGCAGCTGTAGCCCTTCTGTCCCAGGCTTTCGGTGAAGAGGGAGACCCCTTCCAATGGACTGTGCCGGCCCAGGTACATGCCATGAAGGGAGGGCGGAAGCCCCGTGAAGAGACTGCCGTGGGAGGGGATGGTCCAGCTTGACGAAGCATACGCCCGGGTGTAGAGCGTCGACTTTTCGGCAAAGCGATCGAGGGCGGGAGAGGTGTTCCGCCGATGCCCGTAGCAGGAGAGGCTGTCCGCCCGGGTCGTGTCCATGACGACCAGGAGGATGTTCGGGAGACCATCCCCCGGGCGGCTACCGATCCTTGGGTCCGGCGGAATACTCCTCATGGCTGCGCAGCTCAGATTCGTGTTAAGCAATCTTAACATACGAATGACCAACCTGTCGGCCGCTAATTCTCATCAGGAAAAAAATTCTCGCGTCCCGCCCGGCTGGAATCTCCTCCTTTGGCGCGGGTTCCGGGAGCCCGGGGGACGTTCCTCCCCCGGCCCCATGCCCCCTTTCCGGGGGAGGATCGATTGGAGGCCCGATGAGAATCCGGATTCGCGGCTCAGGCCCACTCCAAGCCCGGCCGCCCCCCTCAAGTCCGGTCCGCCTTGTCTTTGGAAAGGAGCCGGACCACGTGCTTCCACTCCTCCGGGCAGAGGAGGCTGCAACAGCCGGCGTAAAGGGCGGCTCCCAGAGCCACCCGGATGAGGACATGGAGGGGGAAGAGCCGTTCGAGTCCCCAGAGCGCGGCTCCCATCACGAGACCGCTCACGGCGGAACGAAGGGCCGCCCCGGCCAAGCCTTCGAGGACCTGGCATCCCGACTTCGCGGCGAAAAGACCCAGCGAAAGGGCGAATGCCGCGAAAGCGGAGACCGACCAGGCCAGGGAGAGGCCGAACTCCTCAAGCGGGCCCACCAGGACCAAGCCCAGGAGCGTCGTCACCCCCAGCATCACCCCCCCCGTGGAGATGATCCACCGCGCCTCCTTCATTGCGGTAAACGCCTGCTGAAGGATGAACTGCCCTGAGAAGAGGAGGGCCGGAGCGTACCCCCGTAGGGCCCGCGCCGTCGCGGCGGTCGCCGCGGCGTCAAACCGGCCCCGTTCGCAGAGTAGCGCCACCAGGGGCTCGGCCAGCACCCAGACGCCGATCGCCGCCGGCATCCCGAGGAAGAGGGCCAGACGAAGCGCGGTTCCCATCCGTCGGCTGAGTTCCCCGGTCTCGCCTTGGGCGGCGTTTCGTGCCATCGACGGCAGGAGCACGACGCCCAGCGAGACGATGAAGAAATCCTGGGGCGCGCCAAAGATCCGTTCCGCATAGCTCAGGTGGGAGACGGCCCCCTCCCCGGGGATCCGAGTGGCGAGCCCCCTCATGATCCCGGCGGTCGCGGCGAAGAGCACGCCCCTGACGAGGACGGGAACGAGGAGGCCCCAGGCTTCTCGGAGGGCGGGATGGAGATGGGGACCCTGACCCGGACTGGAGCGCCGGAGGTAGCTGGGGACCACGAGGAGCAGCCGCGCCAGGGCCCCGGCCACGAATCCCCAGACGATCGTCCCGGGCCCCCAACGGGCTCCCGCCCAGGCGATGACGACCACCGCCGCCGAATTCATCACGGCGGTTTCCAGCGAGGGGATGAAGAACGACCCCTGGGCATGGAGCACGCCCTTCAGCACCGAAAAGCAGGGAGCCATCGAAAGTCCCACGAAGGCGACCTGCATCCAGCGGACCAGGCGCGAGGTTTCCTCGGCAGCGAACCCCGTCCCGAGGGCCCGCGCCAGGAGGGGACTCAGGGCGATACCGGCCCCGGCGGCGAGGATCCCGGCGATCCCCATCGCTCCCACGGCCGACCGGGCGAACCCCCAAGCCGACTCCTTCCCCGACCTCACCTCGACCGATTTGAAGACCGAAACGAATACGGGGGGCATCTGGATGAGGAGCAGGGTCAGGAGCGCATTGGGAATAATCAGGGCGCAAAACGCGATGTCCGTCATCCGCGTGCTGCCGAACCGGAGGGCCGCAAACATGGTGAAGGCGACACTGACGGCGAGGCCCAGACCCCGGGCCAGGGCGACCCCCACGACCGACCGATAAAGGCTCATGACCTCACGCGAGACTGCAGACCGCGACAAAAACCGCGGGTGTCCCTGAGCCGCAGGGGGTTACGGCGTAGCGCGGGTCGGGCTCGAGCGCTTCAAGTCGCCGGGTGGTGACTTTGCGGAACCGACGGACGGGGATGAAGGCGCGAACGAGTCTCTTGGCGAGTTCCTTGCCTTCAAAGATCGCGGCGCCCCGGCGATCCATCACGAGCTGGCCGAATAGCTCGACTCCAAAAGGCTTGAGGACGGCCTGAAACTCCCTTCGGTTGAATTCGCGGATGTGATGTCGCTGGCAGGGTCGGGGAGAGCGGGGCGACCAAAGCTCCCGGTTGGGGGTGGAGACGATGAAGGTTCCCCGGGGACGGAGGACGCGGGCGCATTCGGAAACGAATCCCCCGGGGTCGGGCACGTGCTCGAGGGTTTCAAAGGAGACGATGGTGTCCAGGGAGGCCCGGCCGAAGGGGAGACGGAGGGCGTCGGCCGCGACATAGGACGCGGGGTAGCGCGACTGGGCATATCGGAGCGCCGGCAGGGAGAGATCGACGCCCGCCGCGCCCAGCATGGCCGTCCCGTACCCGGTGCCGCAAGCGACGTCGAGCACCCTTCCCCGCGCCCGCTCCCGGGCGAACCGGTACCGGGCGAGGTGCTCCTGGAGCGACGCGAGCACCGCATCGTCGGGCACGAGGCGCTCGTCGTCGGGCCGTTTCACGGGATCTCGAAGAGCGCCTCGAAGAAGTAGTCCTGGATGGCGCAGGGCCTCCAGTAGATCTTTTTCCATGGCGCCGGAATCGGATAGTCCGATTCGCGGATCGTCACGTTCTCGAAGGGAATGTTCGACTCACGCCACTGCTTGAGATAGAAGTATTTCCGGATCAGGCGTCCCAGGACCTCGAAATAGTACCGGATCTGGTCGATCCGCATCTCGTGGAGCGACGAGATGTTGATGAAGAGGTCGACGCTCCGTTCCGGCAGCAGCTCCAGCTGGTGCGGAAGAAGGAAGGCGAGCTCCGAGCACTCAAACTCCTCCCTCACCTCCTCGTAGGTCCGGAAGCTCCGGTACCGGAAGATCTGCCGGTCCTTGAAGAGGCTTGAGAGATAGCGTTCCGACACCGCGAGCGCCGGGGGGATGTCGGCCAGGATGTATCGGACCCCGGGAAGGAGCCGGAGGAAGACGAACGCCGTTCTGCCATAGCCCGGCCCCAGTTCCAGGATCGTCCGAACCTCCTTCCGGTCCACCTCGGGGGCCAGGATCGAGCGGAACTCCAGGACGGAGTTGGCGAGGTCCTGCGAGATCAGGCGGCCCCGGCGGAACAGCCGCGGCGGATTTCCCTCGAGCGGCTCCTCGAGCCGCTCCAAGAGACGCTCCGGGTCGTGGGCGAGGGCGTACTCCCAGACCAGGCGGGTCAGGTAGGTGTACGATTTCGAGTGGAGCCACCGCATCGGGCGGTGGCTCCCGGAAAAGATCGTCCGGAGGGCCGCCTGAGTCACCGTCCAGACGGGCAGTTGGCCCCGGAGAAACCGGATCTGCGCGTCCGACGGACGGACGACCCAGGTAAAGTAGTTGGTCGCCAGCGTCCGCTTGAAGTTCTCGTACCCGTCCTGGCCGAGCTGGGCCAGGTTCTTCCGGTTGAGCTCCTCCCAGTACTTCGACGGGAGCATCTCCCGGGGGGCGCGCGCCAGCTCCTCGAACATCCCCTGGATTCGGGATTCCATCAAGGTCCCATCCTCCCAACGGAGGACCCCCTGTCAATGGTTTCCTTCCTCGCCCCGGAGGGCGAGCTATACTAGGCGTTCGAGAGGGCCTCCGAGGGGGCCCCGAACACCAAGCGAGGCCGGCCCTGGAGAATCATCCCCTCCTGACCCTGATCATTCCCACCCGGGAACGATCCGAAACCCTACGATATACCCTCCGGACGGCTCTCGACTCCGCGACACCCTCCGCCGAAATCTTGGTGAGCGACAATTTCAGCCAGGACGATACCCCCCGGGTGCTTGGGGAGATGGCGGACCCCAGACTTCGCGCCGTCCGGACCGACCGGCGGCTTTCCATGTGCGACCACTGGGAGTTCGCCCTGGGTCACGCGAGGGGCGAGGTGGTCGTTTTCATCGGGGACGACGATGCGGTCCTTCCGGGCGGCCTGGAGGGCCTGGTCGACCTCATCCGCCGCCGCCCTTCTCCCGCCTACTTCTGGAAACCCCCCGTCTACGCCTGGCCGATCGATGACCGGCCCGCGTGGATCCGGTTCATGCCCCGTCCCGCTCGCGAGGAGGAGCTCGCGCTTGAGCCCCGCGTCCGTCGGGTCCTCCGCTACGGCGGATGGACCTACGCCAATCTCCCCTGCGTGTACCATTCGGCCGTCACCCGGCGGGTGCTCGATGCCATCCGCGCGCGGACGGGACGCGTCTTCCACACCACCCAGCCGGATGTCTTCACCGCGATGGCCGTGCCCGCCCTGGCTCCGTCCTACGTCCGCGCCTCACGGCCCTTCACCATGCACGGAATCTCCGCCAAGTCCAACGGGGGCGCCTCGGTCGCCCAGAACGGGGAGGCGGTGGTCAACCGGTTCATCCGGGAATACGGAGACTATCCGCTCCATCCGAGGCTCTATCCTGGGGTCCGGGCGGCGGCGAACCTCGTGGTCGATGCGATTCTCGTGGCCATGGACCTCTTTCCGGACTATTACTCCCGGATGCGCTTCAACTACGACGCCATGTGGGCCTTCCTCCACCGGATCGGTGGCCCCGCCAAGGGCGAAATCCTCCGGCAGCGGAGCGAGATCCGCCGCTATCATCCGTTCAGCGTTCCCCGGTTCGCCTGCTACCTCGCGCTTCAGGAGGGGATCGTCCGGGGCCGCCAGCTGGTCACCCGGCTCCTTTCGTTCCACCGGCTTTCGAAAGAAATCCCCCCGAACATCCATGACTTTGCGAGGGCCTACGCAGGCCGGAGCCCCGGCTAACGGTCCTTCCGGCTCTTCCACCATTCGAACGTGTGCCCAAGACCTCGGTCGAGGTCATACTTCGGGGCCCATCCCGTGGATCGGAGTCGCGTGTTATCCGCGACGATGAGCATCGGCTCCCCTTCGTAGTACGGCACCTCCCCCAACCGGATGAGGTCTCCCCTCCCGCCCAGCGCTCCGATTCGGGTGACGATCTCCTTGATCGAGGGGGACCCGCCCGAGCCGATGTTCACGCATCCCCCGAGTTTGCTCTCCGCCACGGCGCAGACGGCCGACGCCACGTCCTCGATATGGAGGAAGTCGCGCCGCTGCTCCCCGGGGGAGACCTTCGCAGGCTCCCCCCGGAGCACCGCCCGGATGACGGAGGGGACCAGGCGACGATCGTCCTCCCAGGGGCCGAACTGGTAGAAGAACCGGACCCACGCGGAATCGGGCCGTCCTTCCACCTCCCTGCGGAGTGCATCCTTGCTCTCCGCATAGAGGGTCGTCGGCCGGGTGGGACTCTCCTCGCTCAGGCGCCCGAGCCGGGTATCGAACTCGAAGCACGTGCCCGCGAAGATGGCCCGGCAGGGAAGCGCCCCGAGCAGGCGTCGGCTGGCCAGGAGGCAGTCCCGATTCTCGGGCGCCGAGAGGTACTTCCCCGGAACGGCATACCAGGCCAGGTGGATCGCCAGATCCGGGCGGACGGGGATGAGATCCATTTCCCCTTCGTGGAACCGCAGCCGGCCTTCGATATCCCGGATCCGCCGCCGGTCGCTTGAAGGGCGCACCGTGGCGTGGACCTCGTGTCCCCGTCGGAGAAGTTCCCGGGCGACGTGAGACCCGATGAACCCCGTGGCTCCGGTCAGGAGGACCCTCATCCGTCCTTCCTCGTCCAGTCGTAGGGGATGTGGCTCCCGTGGGGGTCCAGCCGCTTCACCTCGGAGGGGTCATGCGGGATCGTCGCGCAGTTCGCGACGATCGACTCCACGGGCTCGAGGTTCATGAAACCGTTCCAGACGCCCGGGGGGACGCTGGCCAGGACGTAGTTCCGCTGCCCCAGGTAGATCACCTCGGTTTCCCCCTTGGTCTTCGAACCGGGTCGCTCGTCGAACAGCACGAGCTTGATGTTCCCGACGATGCAGGCGTAGTTGATCGTCATCCGCTCATGCAGGTGCCAGCCCTTGACGACTCCCGGGTAGATCGACGAGAAATAGATCTCGCCGAACTCCTTGAAATGGGGATCGGTACGCTTGAGCATGTGGAACACGGTCCCGCGCTCGTCGGGGATCCGGCTCAGGGGCGCGGTGACGACGCCGTCGATCATACAATCCTCAGATCGGGAATGGGAATGATGAACTTTCCGCCAAGGGAACGGTATTCCGCCTGCTGCCGCAGGATCTCTTCGGCGAAATTCCACGTGAGGAGAAGAACGAAATCCGGCCGATCGGCCAGGAGTCGCTCGGGCCCCGCGATCGGAATCCGGCCGCCCGGGATGAACCGGCCGTGCTTGTGGGGGCTCC
>Ga0222749_10001636_pt1 | contig 11282 bp, 9 predicted proteins | sample IncBWH2Mmetat_FD_197234 | JGI IMG/M metagenome (GOLD analysis project Ga0222749, IMG submission 197234) | Metatranscriptome of lab incubated forest soil microbial communities from Barre Woods Harvard Forest LTER site, Petersham... | ecosystem: Environmental > Terrestrial > Soil > Temperate...
CGGATGGCAAGACGCTTACCATCAACTATTCCAGTCCGCGCGCCAAGGGCCGCAAGATTTTCGGGGATCTCGTGCCCTATGGCCAAGTCTGGCGCACCGGCGCTAACAATGCCACCACGTTCGTTAGCGATGCGAATCTCACCGTCGGGGGCAAAAATATTCCTGCCGGCAGCTATACCATCTTCACCGTCCCCAACGCCGACAAATGGACGCTGATCATCAACAAGAAGACCGGCGAGTGGGGCATTCCTTATAAATACGAAGCCGACGAACTGGCTCGCGTGGACATGAAAGTCTCATCCACTTCAGCGCCAGTTGAGAACTTCACCATCGCGCTGGCCTCGATGGGCGGCAGTTGCACCTTGAACATCAGTTGGGAAAACACGCAGGCTTCGGTGAGCATCGGCGAGAAGTAGAGACAGAGACAAGGACGTTTAACCACAAAGGACACGAAAGTACACAAAGGTTCCTCGTTCCGGCTTCCTTTGTGTACCTTCGTGTCCGGAGCCTGCCCTGAGCGAAGCCGAAGGGTGGTTAATGATTTTATTGTGCCGGTTTCCACCGCAAAACTGGCTTCCTGGCAGCGGCGGTTTCGTCTAGTCGCGACACGCGAGTTGTGTGCGGCGCGGCCAGCACCATCTGCGGATCTTCCTCGACTTCCTCCGCGATCGACTTCATAGCTTCGATGAACAAATCCATTTCTTCCTTGGACTCGCTCTCTGTTGGCTCGATCATTAGCGCTCCCGGCACAATCAGCGGAAACGCCGTCGTATAGGGATGGAATCCGTAGTCGATCAGGCGCTTGGCGATGTCCATCGTCTTCACGCCTTTTTTCGCCTGCACTTTATCGCTGAAGACCACCTCGTGCATGGTCGGCGTGGAATAAGGCAAATCGTAGACGCCCTCGAGTCCCTTGCGAATGTAATTGGCGTTCAACACCGCGTCTTCAGTGGTCTGTCGCAAACCGTCCGGACCATTGGCTAAGGTGTAAGCCAGCGCGCGGACAAACATTCCGAAATTGCCATAGAAAGCACGCACCCGGCCCACCGATTGCGGGCGGTTATATTCGAAGCCCAGAGTGCCGTCAGGTTTGGTGATGACCACGGGCGTAGGCAGAAACGGCTCAAGCATCGTTTTGATCGCGACCGGCCCCGAGCCAGGCCCGCCACCACCGTGGGGCGTCGAAAATGTCTTGTGCAGATTCAGGTGCATTAAATCCACGCCGAAGTCGCCGGGACGCACTTTGCCAACGAGGGCATTCATGTTCGCCCCGTCCATGTAGAGCAGGCCACCCTTGGCGTGCATAATGTCAGCGATTTTGTGAATCTCCTGCTCGAAGACGCCCAGCGTATTCGGATTGGTCAGCATGAGAGCCGCTACATCTTCGTTCATCTGCGACGCCAACGCGCTAACGTCCACCATGCCCCGCGCATTCGATTTCAGGTTTTCCACCGCGTAACCGACCATAGCGGCCGTTGCTGGATTGGTTCCGTGGGCGGAGTCCGGAATCAGGATCTTCTTGCGCGGAGCGCCTTTCGATTCGTGATACGCACGAACCATCAGCAGTCCGGTTAACTCGCCGTGCGCGCCAGCCGCAGGCTGCAACGTGATCGCATCCATGCCAGTGATTTCGATCAGGCATTCGCTTAGAGTCTTGAGGATGCGCAACGCCCCTTGCGAAACCTTCTCCGGTTGATACGGATGCCCGTCGGCCAGTCCGTCCAGACGCGAAACCACTTCGTTCACCCGCGGGTTGTACTTCATGGTGCAGGAGCCAAGCGGATACATCCCAAGATCAATGGCGTAGTTCCAAGTCGAAAGCCGGGTGAAGTGACGGATGATCTCGATCTCGCTCACCTCGGGCATATCGCCCAGGTCTTTTCTTTCGCTGGACCCCAAAAGCTGCGCCGTGTCCACTTCGGGCACGTCGAGCGGAGGCAGTTTCCACGCCGCCTTTCCTGCTGAGGACTTCTCAAAGATCAACTCTTCATTCTGATTGGTGTGGGTCGTGGCTTTGCGAGTCGCATGGGTCATCGCACCACCTCCTGAACATCAGCATGCTCCTTGGCTGCTTTGGCTGAGCCCTCGCTTTCGCCGACCAGCCCAACTGCCGTATCGATCGCCGCGCGTGTAGTCATCTCGGTGCAACACCACAGCGCCGCATTGCCAAGCTCGGGATAAAACTTCTTGAGCGGAAACCCGCCGACAATCTTGTGTTCGAGAAGCCGGTTGTTGATTGTGTGTGGATCTTCGCTGGTCTGCACCACGAACTCGTTGAAGCGGGGCGCGCCGGGGAACAATACTTTCGCGTGCTTGTTGAACTGCTGAGAGGCGTACACGGCCTTCGCCAGGTTGTGTTTCGCCAGTTCCCGCAATCCGACCTTCCCATAAATCGTCATAAAGATGTTGGCCATCAGCGCAATCAACGCCTGGTTGGTGCAGATGTTCGAGGTCGCCTTCTCGCGCCGGATGTGCTGCTCGCGCGTTGCCAAAGTAAGCACGAAACCGCGCTTACCGTTTCTGTCCGTAGTCTGCCCAACCAGGCGGCCGGGCATCTGACGGACGTATTGCTCACGAGTTGCGATCACGCCGCAGTAGGGTCCGCCAAAGCCAAGAGGCACGCCAAACGATTGCGCTTCCATGGCGATAATGTCAGCCCGCCGCGGCGGCTCGACGATGCCCAGCGAAACCGCCTCCGCAATCGAAACTACCAGCATTGCCCCGTGTTTGTGGGCGATCTCAGCGATCGCAGCCACGTCTTCAATGGTTCCAAAAAAATTCGGCGACTGAATCAGCACGCATGCCGTGTCGGGAGTAATCGATTTTTCCAGTTGACTTAGGTCAAGCCGACCGTTGTCAGTGAATGGCACCTTAGCCAGCGGCATCCCTTGATGATGAGCATACGTAGCCAAAACTTCCCGGTACTCAGGATGGACGCCGCGAGCAATCGCCACCGAGTGCCGCCCCGTCAAGCGGCAGGCCATCATCGCGGCTTCAGCCGCCGCCGTCGACCCGTCATACATCGAAGCGTTGGCGACCTCCATGCCGGTCAGTTCGCAGATCATGGTCTGGAATTCAAAGATGGACTGCAGGGTACCCTGGGAAATTTCCGCTTGATAGGGAGTGTAGGCGGTGAGGAACTCGCCGCGTGAGATCAGCGAATCGATAATTACCGGGCGGTAATGGTAATAAGCGCCGGCGCCGAGAAACGTCGCATAGGCCTCACCGTTTTCGCGGGAGCGGTCGCGGAACCAGTCCACGATTTCGGACTCCGCCATCTGGCGGGGAACTTTGAGATCGCGATTGAGCCGGTACTCGGCTGGGATGGATGCGAACAAGTCGTCAATCGAACGCGCGCCAATGGCTTTCAACATGGCTTCACGGTCGGCAGGAGATTTTGGCAAATAGCGCATAGGAATTAGATGTCAGTCGAAGTCAGCTTGATTGTGATGTTCATACCAAAAGCTTGAACCACCCTTCGGCTCCGCTCAGGGCGGGCTCCGGACACGAAGGCTCACAAAGGAAGTTCAGCCCAACACCGGACTCGCTACCCGGCTTCTTCCGCCACGAACTTCTCGTAGTCGGCGGCCGAGAGCAAGCCGTTCAGTTCATTCGGATCTTTGAGCGTGAGTTTGAGCATCCAGGAGCTGTGCGCGTCTGTGTTGATTTTCTCCGGCGCGGTCGCGAGTTCGCCATTCACTTCGCTCACCGTACCGGAGGCCGGGGCGTACAGATCGGAGACCGCCTTGACCGACTCCACCGAGCCAAACGTCTTCCCTTTGGTAATCTCAGCTCCAGGTTTGGGGAGTTCGACAAAAACGATATCGCCAAGGGACTCTTGCGCGTGATCCGTGATGCCTATGGTTGCGATGTTGCCGTCGGCTTTGATCCATTCGTGTTCTTTGGTGTATTTGAAGTCGGTTGGATAGGGCATGGTCGCTTTTGGCTCCTGGCTGCTAGCTGCTTCAACAACATTGTCATTCCGAGCGCCGGGTTTGGGCGCGAGGAATCTGTAGTGTCTTGTGCGTGGGAAATGCAGATCCCTCGCTTTGCTCGGGATGACAATCCCCAAGAGGTATCCCCTACCTCGACGCTTAATTTTTTTTCGGACGCTTATAGAACGACGTTGGCACAACCTGTGCCTTAACACCTTGACTGCGGCACTCGACCTTCACAGTTGATCCGACATTCGCGAACTCTGGCGGCACGTAGGCCAGCGCGATATTCTTTTTCAAAAATGGCGCGTACGATCCGCTGGTGACGTACCCGATCTCGCGTCCGCTGTCGTCGAAAACTTTATAGCCATCGCGGGCGATGCCGCGCTCAATCATTTCTAACCCGACCAATGTTCGCTTCAGGCCTGCGGTCTTCGCTGTCTCCAGCGCAGCACGGCCGATGAAGTCCGCCTTCTCCATCTTGCAGAAACGATCCAGCCTGGCTTCCCACACATTGATCGTATCTGAAATCTCGTGTCCGTAGAGTGACAGGGCGCCTTCGAGCCGCAGAGTGTTGCGAGCGCCGAGGCCGCAGGGAACAACGCCGAATTCCCTTCCGGCCTCAAGCACCTTGTTCCAGACCATGGCGCTGGTGGATGCGTCGGCAGGTACATAAATTTCAAACCCGTCTTCGGCGGTATAGCCGGTGCGCGCGATCAGAATGCTCTTAAGGCCACAGACGGTCCCGCGCGTCACCCAATAAAACTTCACCGCCGCCAGATTCGCGTCCGTCAGCTTCTGCAGCAGGTTGACGCCGTTGGGTCCCTGGATCGCGATCTGGGTAAAGTCGTCCGAAAGATTTTCGACTTTGCATTTAAACTGGCGCGTGTTGTCGCGCACCCAGTTGAAATCTTTTTCGCGAGTTCCCGCATTGATCACCAGCAGGTATTCGTCCTCGCCCAGACGATGCACGATCACGTCGTCCACAAAGGTGCCCTGCGGATAGAGCAACGCAGAATACTGCGCCTGTCCGATGGCGAGCCGCGAAGCATCGTTCATCGAAATATGCTGGACGGCAGCCAGAGCCTCGGGCCCTTGCAGCCGAATATCGCCCATGTGGGAGACGTCGAATATGCCCACGCCAGTGCGAACCGCGTTGTGCTCGGCAATAATGCCGCCTGCTGATGGGTATTCAACCGGCATGTCCCAGCCGTTGAAATCGACCATCTTCGCGCCCATCTGGCGATGGACAGCGTTCAGCGCGGTCTTACGAATGGTCGGCGTGGTCGCGGAAACAGCGGACAATGGTCCCTCGATCAGAGCAGTGGGCTGGGCTGCTGCGATGGTGAAACTCATTACCCTAACATGGGGATGCTAAGCGCATCAACCGAGCCTTCCCGAAAACGCGCCGGTTCCACGCTGTTAGAAACAAACCCCGCCCAAGCGGAGCTTGAGCGGGGCACCCTCGAGATTAGTCAGAGGTCTAGGTCGGGCCAGCCCCCAGCCGTAAAGAACATCCCTGCGGATCGAGTACAGGAAAACGTTTCGGGGTCACCTCTTCAGGTATTAGAGAACGTTACGAGTGCCTAGAGTCAACCGGCGCGTGGCCGCATCTGGGGCCAGTCCCCCCAATCTGCCGAGGGGCAGACTGGCGTGTTCCCTCAGGGGCTAAAGCCCGCATTCTTGCTGGGGCTCAGCGGCACCCTTCGACTTCGCTCAGGGCAGGCTTCTGAAGCTGTGCCCTTCCCAAACCATTTACTTCCAAACCTGAATTTTATTTTCCAAGGTCCGGGTCACCCGGTCGGGGCGGCGCCTTCCCGGTGAAAAACATCCAGCGCCCATACTCCTTTTCCCTGTTGTGTGGCGCGGACGAATCCTGCCGCTTCCAACACTGCGGCCATACGTTGTGGCGGGTGAATAAATGACCGAAAGGCATCGCCTCTTAGCTTTCGCCAAAAGTTCTGGATCCCTGTCCAGGTTCGCATGTACCAACGGTCGCGGGGATAAGTTAGGGCGACCAACCGGCGGGCTCGCGCGGCAACGACGCGAAGCAGGGCCTCGGCATCGGGATAGCAGCAGACGACGCGGTCAAGGGTGACCACATCGGCATCGGCGAGTGTGGGTGCAATTGCCGCGAAGTCGCCGAGGACGAACTGGGTGGGACGTGATCCGTAGCGTGATCCGACCTCACGGCGCGCCACCTCGAGATAGGCCGGCGACGCTTCTACGACGGTAGCGGAGCGTACGCCCGCAGCGGCGAGTTCCATGCTGATGACGCCAATCCCGCCACCTATATCCAGAATGTCCGCACCCTCCAGCGGCCAGCGCCGAAGTTCTGACAGTAAGAGTTTGGTGAGAGCGGTCGCGCCATCGCGCTGATAGCTCCGCAGGTCGCGTTCCGCCACCTTGCGATCGAACTTCGCCTCGGCAGCACAATATCGGGTGCAACCCACCATGCAGGAAGCCCTCGGCGTCAACGTCCACGGAATTTAACCCCTTCCAAGACGTGCCCGTCAAGCGATCAGGAGCCTGCTTTGAGGTAGGACTAGCCCAGGTCTCGAAAACCGCAAGACCTGGGGACCCGCATCGTGTAGAGATCCTTCGGCGGAATCGCTAGCGTCCGGCTTTGGCGGCGCGGGACTTTGATGGTTTGGCGCGGAGGAGGTGCCAGGCTTCGCGGTAGCGTCCGTATTTTGAGGTCTTGCGGTGGGGGGAGAGGCAGACCATGGCCTTACCTTGGAATGCGGCGGTGGGCAGGATGTACCAGACGTCGAGCGGAATTACGTAGGCGGCGACGAAGTCGATCTGGTTGGCGCGATAGGGTCGGCTGGTTGAGGTGGTGCGGCAAATATAGGAGCCGAAGCGCTTGTACTTGGTCGATTTGACCTGCACGCGCAGGAAACGGCCCTGATACTCGATGGCAAAGTCATAGCGCGCGGAATCTCCATAAGGCTTGGCGACGCACAATCCGTGGGCGGCGGCTCGGGCCATGAAACACATCTCGGCCCACTCGCCCCGCTGTTTGCGGTTCTTGATATCCACTCCTCGGTTTGTCATGTATTGATTTCCTGGGAAATGCTGGTTTGGGGTTGGAAACGGGCAACAAAAAAGCGCGACCCGGGGGTCGCGCCTCAGTTATTCAATATATGTCTATTATATCAGGTTGAAATAGGTAAGTGAGACATGGTTTGCGGAATTATATTTCCAATGGATGCATAGGGATGGGCTGAATCGTGTAACTTTTGCCTATTGACAAGAATCCGGCCTGGGCACTTTTGGCGCGATTCACTGGTGCATAAAAAAGCGGGCACCTGGAAGATGCCCGCTGGGAGTTTGGCTATGGAAGATCCTTCAGATTATTTCTTTCCGGAAAAGACTCCTGGCAGCGCTTCCGTGCCTTGGATCTGAACTGCCTGCAAGCTCTCAGGTTTAAGCCCCAGAGCCTTCAGGATCGTTGGAGCAACTTGCGACGTCGTGACCGGAGTGGTCAGGGTCTTGGCTCTGAAACTCGGGTTCGAGACCAGGATCATCACGTTGGTGTCGTCATGCGAGAAGCCGCCGTGTTCGGCCTGCTTGGCGGTGCTGCCTGAGTAGGTCACACCCACATTCGGAGCAACCGCGATGTCCGGGCTTCGCGGGTCGCCGTTGGGCGGGATGCCTGGCGGGTTAAACAGTTGATTGATCGATTGTCCCCAGAAGATTTCGCCGATGCCGGCAACGTTATTCGATGTCGGGGATTGGGCCTCCAGAATCGCGACCTCGGCCGCCGCGTTGCAGGAAGATTTCAGCCACAAGAGCGAAACGTCATCTTCTGTGGGGCCGATTTGGCCGCCAGCGTTAGACTCAGAGGGCGGCAAGCAGCCGTCGATCAGCCTGCTCGGCGAGGTCGTCACCGGGCCGCCCGATGTAATCCCTACATAGCGTGGAGAATCGATTGGACTCTGACCATGCTTGGCCGTGATGATGATGAGCGTCGAGTCGAGTAAACCCTGTTTTTGCAGCTCCGCAGTCCATTCTCCGATCGCGGCGTCAGCAAACTGAATTTCCTGCAGCAAGAAGGCACTTGGAGTGCCCATTCCGTCCAGATAACCGCCGCTGCCTGCGGTGGCTTCGATCAGCTTTTGCCCCACGCTTACGGCCTGGAAATTCATGCCGAAGATTGTGGGCACTTGCGTTTTCGTCTTGCGGTTGTGGCTGTAGCCATCAATTTCGTTCAGGATGGCGTTTACCTTGAGCGTATCGTAGCACTGAATGTTTAGAAAGCTGTTGGTCCAGGAGCTAAGATCGGCGTTCGGGTCCGGAATGGGATCGCAGGCCAACCCAAGTGGCGTCGTGACACCCTTCAATGCAACTACGTCAGAATTGATTTCCGGCGCATAGAAGTCGTCCAGGTTTGTGCCGTCACCGGGGCCCGAAACCGAGGAGTAGGCTGGGTGCTTGTCGGACCAGGCAGTGTAGCCGCCAGCGGCGTGAATCACGCCGAAGACTGTGTTCGTGCGGACGAAGTTCCAGGGGTAAACCGGAAGGCAGTTGTTAAAAGGATCGCGAACCAGCCGGGCCGGATCAATCGAGGTGATTCCACCATCCCCGTTCTTGGTACTGATGCCGTCGACGCCATTCAGGAATTTCTGGTTGATATCGATGCCTTCTTCATACTCGGTCGAGGTGCCATTAGCGCGGCCGGCAGTACAAGGTCCGCCCTTGAGGCCGTTGCCTGTAGTTTTAATCGGAGGAGCGAAGACCCGGTCGTAGGCGACATCGTAAAACACGCCCATGAGGCGCGGCGTGCCCCCAGTTACAATTGCCATCAAGCCAGGGAATGAATCGGAGGGCCGCGACGTGCTGGTATCGAGATAGTTCACGGCAGTGGCGCCCAGTTTCGCTAGGTTCGAGCAGTAGGGTTGTCCGCCGTTGATTCCTTTGACTCCTTGCGAACAGTTCAGATAGTCCACGGCATGCATGCCGTCAATGCTGACCAGCAAGACGCGGCTGATTTTGCTCTGTTTTCCTGAGTTTTGCGCAAACACGGCCGGTACGAAAGCCAGAAAGAGAATGGCGACCAAAGCCCCTGAAGGCTTCTTGAGTTTCATTGAAAAATCCTCCTGAGCACAAAACTGTAGTCGCGCAATATTGCGCTTAAGTGACGGGCTAATGAATTTTTCTGTCCGCATGTGGAAATCTTTAATGGCAAGATGGCGTCAGTACATTCCCGCCGGGCGCCCTGGGCCCTCTCTCCGAGGGAAATGGCGCAGTTCCACCGGTTACCAATGGCACTTTCCTGTTCCCTGCCCACCGCGCTACAGTTCGCCCATGGCCACCACCACTGCAAACCGGAAGTACCGCTGCATGCAATGCGAGATGACGGAAGACCGCTGCGACTGCGAGAAATACTGCTGCCTCTGCCAGTCGCTGATGGAAGTCCGTCTGTGCGAAGACGGCTTGTACTACTGCAAGCCCTGCCGGGAAGCCTGCGGTTATCAGGTATCCGAATCGAGTTCGGCTTCTAACTTCTAGCCTCCAGAGAGTCAACTCTCGGCCAATTCCTGAAAGACCGAAAGCTGAAGGCGAGGCTTAAGGTGGCAGCCTGCTAACCTTCTCTACGCGAAGTGCGTCACACTTAAGGAGTTAAGGAGTAGTATTTCCGTCGAGAGGACACGGCTATGTCGTCGACCTTATCGTCAGGGACAGTTGTTGCCGGTGCGCCGGAAGCCACGACCAGGGGAAATGCGGGAGCCGACTCTGGTCGCATCGTTTCACTGGATATCATGCGCGGCCTGGTTATGGTCATCATGGCGCTCGACCATACTCGCGACTTCTTCACCAATCTTCGCTTTGAGCCGGAGACCCTGGCGCAAACCTATTACGCCTTGTTTTTCACGCGCTGGATTACACATTTTTGTGCGCCTTTGTTTTTCTTTCTGGCGGGCACTGGCGCATTTTTCTACGGCAGGCGCAGAACGCCGCAGGCGCTGAGCCGCTTTCTGTGGACGCGCGGACTCTGGCTGATTTTCCTCGAATTCACCGTGGTCGGCGCCGCCTGGACTTTTGTTTTTCCTTCCGGAAATTTTCTCGTGATCTGGGCCTTGGGCGCTTGCATGGTCCTGATGGCAGCGATTGTCCGGATGCCCCTGCGTTGGGTCGCGGCCTTCTCTGGAGTCATGATTCTGGGCCACGATCTGCTGGATCCCCTTCGCCCGCGGCAGTTTGGTTCGCTCGCCTGGCTGTGGACGATCCTGCACGTCAGAGGTGGCGCACTGCTTCCGTTTCACGTGCAGAAGTTTGTGCTGTTTCCACTGATTCCTTGGGTCGGCGTGATGGCCGCAGGTTATGTTTTTGGCTCAGTGTATTCGCTCGAGAAGGAGCGCCGGCGAAAGCTGATCGCGCAAATCGGTCTGGGTCTGACCGTGGCTTTTGTCGTTCTTCGCTTGACTAATCTGTACGGAAATCCTCCGGTCGGATTGGGTGGCGTTTCTCAAGGCCCGTGGCACATTCAGCCGACCGTGGAAAAGACTGTGATTCTTTTCTTCGATGTCGAGAAGTATCCGCCGTCTTTGCAATTCCTTCTGATGACGCTTGGCCCTTCTCTGCTGCTGCTGGCCTGGCTCGACAAGAAACTCGATCAGAAAGACGGCAGGCAAAGGATTTCGCCGGCGCTGTCCCCGCTCTTGACGTTCGGGCGCGTGCCCATGTTTTTCTATATCCTGCATCTGTATCTCATTCACTCGCTGGCCGTCCTGGTGGCAGTGCTGTCCCATCAGCCGTTCACCTGGCTCTTGAACGGCAGCTTTCTTGGTGCTCCCGACGGCTGGGGATACAATCTGCCTTTCGTTTACCTCATGTGGATCACGGTGGTGGTCATTCTCTATTTCCCGTGCCGATGGTATGAGGGAGTCAAGCAGCGCCGCAAGGATTGGTGGCTGAGCTACATCTGAGGGCCACAGCGGTCGCGGGGAGAACAGCAGATTCCTCGGCGAGGACGGCTGACATTTGCGGACCCTGGGTCAGATCACAATCGCTTCTTTGTACTCCCCAAACACTCTCCGCATGGTGTCTGAGATTTCACCTACCGTGGCGTGAGCTTCCACAGCAGCGACGATATGCGGCATCAGATTTGTTCCTGAACGGGCTGCCTCTTCCACGTTCTTCAGCGAATCTGCCCAAGGCTTGACGTCGCGACGGGCGCGCAGGGCACGCAACCGTTCCACCTGCTTGCGTTCCAGGGATTCGTCGAGTTGCAAGGTGGGGATGGGTTTTTCTTCTTCCACGGTGAAGCGGTTCACTCCCACCACCACCGCCTCGTTGCGGTCCACCTGTTGCTGATATTCGTAGGCGGCATTTTGAATCTCC
>Ga0222749_10001637_pt1 | contig 11281 bp, 9 predicted proteins | sample IncBWH2Mmetat_FD_197234 | JGI IMG/M metagenome (GOLD analysis project Ga0222749, IMG submission 197234) | Metatranscriptome of lab incubated forest soil microbial communities from Barre Woods Harvard Forest LTER site, Petersham... | ecosystem: Environmental > Terrestrial > Soil > Temperate...
CTCGAGGTGGATCTCGACGCCCTCCTTCGTCTGGGGCGCCGCCGGTTCGTGCCACATCCCCGCCGGGCCGTCCCGGCCCGGGCGACCGTCGCCGTCGCGCGGGACGAGGCCTTCTCCTTCTATTACCCGGAGAACCTCGAGATCCTCCAGGAACGCGGCGCGCGGCTCCGGTTCTTCAGCCCACTCCGGTCCGAAATGCCCGACGCGGATGCGTTATATCTCGGCGGCGGCTTCCCCGAGCTCCACCGGTCGCGTCCGCATCGCGCGCTCCGCGCCGCCGTCCGGGCGGGCATGCCCACGTACGCCGAGTGCGGGGGGCTCATGTACCTCGTCCGCCAGGGCCTCATCCCCGGCCGGATCGAGATGACCGATCGTCTCCGCAACTTCGGGTACGCCGAGGCGGTCGCGCTCCGGGACACGGTCGCGGTCCGCCGGGGCTACCGCGTGAGGGGACACGAGTACCATCAGTCCCTCTGGACCCACGGGTCCGTCCCGTCCGCATGGCGCGTCGGGAGCCGGCTCGAAGGCTACGCGGTCAAGAACCTCCACGCCTCCTATCTGCACCTTCACTTCGGCGGCGCCCCGGAGTGCGCGGTGCGTTTTGTCGAGAGCGCCGCAACATGGGGAGAGAGACACCTATGAACCTCTGTCTCGCGTTCATGCTGTTGGTCCAGGATCCGCCTCCGGCGACCCAGGCGGCCCCCCCGTCCCCCGCGCCCCAGGAGAAGGAGGTGGTCGTCACCGCCGCCCGCCGGGAGAGCGATGTCCTGGACGTGCCCGCCGCCGTGACGGTGGTCACGGGGAAGCAGATCCAGGAGAGCGGCTCGACCAACATCGTGGAGGTCGTCCAGCGGCAGCCGGGGTTCTTCGCCCAGGGTCAGAACAAGGGGGCGTACGACCAGATCGTCGACATCCGCGGCTACAACAACGGCGGCGGAAACGGCCAGAGGACGCTGGTGCTCGTGGACGGCCGGAAGACCAACTCCGTCGCGGGCACCTCGACGGACTGGGCGACCATCCCCCTCGACAACATCGAGCGGATCGAGATCGTCCGCGGCCCCTCCGCGGCGCTCTACGGCGACGGCGCGATGGCGGGCGTCGTCAACATCATCACCAAGAAGGGGACGAAGGAGATGCACGGGACCGCGGACGCCTCCGGCGGCACGTGGTCGACCTACCAGGTCCATGCGAACCTGGGGGGCACGTCGGGGGACATCGTCTACGACGTCTTCGCCAACACGGAAGGTACCGACGGCTGGAGGGATCACAGCCTCTACCGGGGGGACGACGTCACGGGCCGCTTCGACTTTCCCGTGAACCCGTCGCTCCGGGCGTTCATCAAGCTGGGCCACCACAACGACCGCCGCGAGCAGCCCGGAACGCTCTCGGCGCCCCAGATCGAGAGCCTGGGTCGCCGGGCCTCCGATCCGACCCGCGTCGGGAGCACCGATGTCCAGGAGGACTACGTGGACGCGGGTCTGACGCAGCAGCTGGACGACTTCGGGGAGGCGAGCGTCTTCCTGGACCACACCTACCGGACCGGCAATCTCCTCAACCGCCAGTTCGGCGGGGTGGTGGGCGATGACCAGGAGCAGGTCACGATGGTCCAACTCAAGCACGTGATCGCCCCGAAGCCCCTCTGGGGGAAGGCCACCTTCACCACCGGCGTCGACCTCTCGTACGAAACGGCCGCGGGCGAGAGCGGCCCTCCTCAGGGAGCTCCCGACTTGAGCGACTATCGCCGGCGGCTGATCGGCCTCTACGAGGGAATCGAGGTCCGGCCGGTCAGTCCGGTGACCGTCTCGGGCGGGTTGAGGTACGACCGGGCGCTCCTCACGCTGGACAAGCAGGTGGCTCCGACGAGTTTTGCGTTCAGCGTCGACACCCAGAGAGCCTTCGACGAGGTCAGTCCGTACGCGGGCGTCACCTGGCGCATCCTGGAGGAGATCGCGGCCTACGCGTCCTGGGGCCATACCTTCAAGCTTCCCACTCGGGACGAGCTGATCGGCCCCCTGGTGACGGCGCCGGGTCTCGAGGCGGAACGGGCGCTCGATTACGAGGCCGGCCTCCGGCTCAGGTCCGGAACGTGGGGTTCGGCGGGGGTGACCTATTACCGGATGAACGTTCGCAACGAACTCTTCTTCGATTCGTCCACGTTCACCGAGATCAACTTCGACCGAGTCGCGCACGAGGGCATCGAGGCCGAGGCGCGGATCTCGCCCTGCGAGTGCCTCGAGCTTTTCGGCACGTGGACGTTCACGAAGGTGACGATCGAGCGGGGGCTCACGCCGTCCCAGGAGGGCAAGACCTATCCGGTGACGCCGAGGTACGCGGGCACGGGGGGCGTCGTCGCGAGGTACGAGGGCGCCGTTCTCACCCTGAGCGGCCGCTACGCGGGCCGGCGGTACCTCATCAACGACTTCGACAACGTGGGGTCACAACTTCCCGCCTACCTTGTGTTCAACGCGCGTCTGGCGTACACGTGGCGGTCGCTGATGGCGTTCGTCTCCGTGGACAACCTGACCGACCGGAAATACAACGACTCCGGCGGCTTCGGCGGAGGACCCGGATTCGACCGGTTCAGCCCCGCCCCGGACCGGAGCTGGCTGGTCGGCGGCGAGGTGAGGTTCTGAGTGTACCCGGGATCGCCGCGCGCTATCGTGTACGCGACTCCATGATCCTCGAGGCAGCGGGCGTTTCGTGCACGTATGAGGGGGCGGACGTCCTGGCGGACGTCACCCTCCGCGTGTCGCCCGGCGAGTTCGTCGCCGTCGCCGGCCCCAACGGCTCTGGGAAATCGACCCTTCTCCGGGCGATGAGCCGGGTCCTGAAACCGAGGGCCGGGAGAGCGCTCCTTGACGGCCGCGACCTCTTCGAGATCCCGGCCCGCCAGAGCGCCCGGGCGATCGGGGTCGTCCCGCAGGAGTCGCCCCTCGAGTTCGACTTCACCGTCGAGGAGGTCGTCCTCATGGGACGGGCCCCCCATCTGGAGCGGTTCCAATCCGAAGGCGAAGCGGACCGGGCCGTCGCCCGCGAGGCGATGGAGAGGACCGGGACGTGGGACCTCCGGGGCCGGTCGGTTCGCGATCTCTCGGGCGGCGAGCGGCAGCGGGTCATCCTCGCCCGGGCCTTCGCCCAGGAGCCGCAGGTCCTTCTCCTGGATGAGCCGACCGCCCATCTGGACGTGGCCTACCAGGTCCAGGTCCTCCGGGTCGCGCGCTCCCTCCGGGACGAGAAGCGGACCGCGGTGCTCGCGACTCTCCATGACCTCAACCTCGCCGCGGCCTTCGCCGACCGCCTTGTTCTGCTTTCCCAGGGGCGGATCGTCGCCTTTGGATCGCCCGGAGAGGTGCTAACCGAAACGGTCCTCCGCCCCGTCTTCGGCCCCGACGTGGTCGTCCGCTCCCACCCCGACACCGGCGGTCCCTTGGTCCTGGTGAAGCCGTGAGGAGGCTCGCCCTCCTCCTTCTGATCGTGGGCTGCGATCGTCCCACGGGACCGCCCCAGGCGGGGACGCCCGCCGTCGATTCGCGCGGGAAGACGGTCCTCATCCCGCCCCGCCCCGGGCGGATCGTCTCCCTGGCCCCGAGCACGACGGAACTCCTGTTTGACGTGGGGGCGGGAGACCAGGTCGCCGGGGTGACGACCTTCTGCGAGTTTCCGCCGGAGGCGAGGTCGAAGCCGAAGATCGGCGACCTCGTGCTGGATCTCGAGAAGCTCTCCGCGCTCCGCCCGGATCTCGTCGTGACCGCCTGGTCACTGACCCAGAAGACCAGCGCCGACCTGGAGGCGAAGGGCTACGCTGTCTTCGGGGTCGACCCGCAGTCCTTCGAGGAGATCGCCGCGGCGCTCGTGGCGCTGGGTGACATCACGGGCCACGCCCCCGAAGGCCGGAGGGCGGCGGAGGCGCTCATGTCGCGGGTGCGCGCCATCGGTCCCTACGAGGGGCCGACGTTCTACTTCGAACACAGCGCCGATCCGCTGGGCACGACGGGGCCCGAGACCTACACCGGCCGCGCGCTCAGGCTGGCGGGGGGCCGGAACATTTTCGAGGGGGCGTGGCGCAATGCAGTCGACTGGGAAAGCGTGATGGCCCGGGACCCCGAGGTGATCCTCATTGCCCATGACGGCCGGGGGGCTCTGGAGCGGCGCGCGGGGTGGGAGAAGCTCCGGGCCGTCCGGAAGGGCCGGGTCTACTTCGTGCCCAAGGAGCACTACATCTATCCCACTCCCCGTCTGGTCGAGGGCCTGGAGGAAGCCTCGCGGCTGTTCCATGAGAAGAATCCCTAGGACGATCGCCCTCCTGGGCCTGCTCCTGGCGGCGGCGGCCATCGTGACGGTGTCGCTCGGGGTCGGGTCGGAACCCTTCAGCCGGGTGACGCGCACGATTGTCCTGGAGTATCGGCTGCCGCGCTCGCTCCTCGCGTTCCTGGTGGGCGCGTCGCTGGCCGCATCGGGCGTTTGCTTCCAGGGACTCTTCCGGAACGCGCTGGCCGATCCATTCCTGATCGGCGTCTCGGGAGGGGCGGCGCTCGGGGCGGTCTCGTCCATCGTCCTGGGGGTCGAGATGACGCTTCTGGGCCTCGGGTCGGCCACGGTGGCGGCGTTCGCGGGGGGAGTGGGAGCCGCGTTCCTCGCTTATCAGATCGCCCGCGTCCGCGGCCGGGTCCGGATGGAAGGCCTGCTCCTGGCGGGATCGGCGATCGGCGCCTTCGCGGGGGCGCTCGTTTCGGTGCTGCTCCTCTACAGCACCCGCAACTGGAATGAGGTCATCAGCTGGCTCATGGGAAACCTCGGGCACCCCGACCCGTGGTACCGCGTGAAGGTGGTAGCGCCGTGCCTCCTGGCCAGCGCGTCGGTGATGGTCGTCTACGCCCGCGAACTGAATCTCCTCCTCCTGGGCGAGGAATCGGCCGCCCAGCTCGGCGTCGAGGCGGAGCGCGTGAAACGGGTGCTTCTCGCCGCCGGATCGGTCGCGGCGGCGGGGGCGGTGGCGACCTGCGGGATGATCGGATTCGTGGGGCTCATCGTTCCCCACGTGGTGCGCCGGCTCGTCGGGCCCGACCACCGCACGCTCCTGCCGGTGACCGTGGTGGCAGGGGGCGCGGCGCTCGCCCTAGCGGACGTGGTCTCGCGCTCCCTTTCGCCGGGTTCGCCCCTCCCGATCGGCGCGGTGACGGCGATCGGGGGGGCGCCGTTTTTCGTCTATCTGCTCCGGCGGAAGCCTAGTTGAGGGCCCCCTCCGTCGCGAGCCGCTGCTTGAGGCTCTGCCGTGCGCGCCAGAGGCGTGACATCACGGTCCCCACCGGGATGCCCAGCTTCTCGGCGATCACCTGGTAGGGCGAGTCCTCGAGCGCGGCCATGAGGAAGACCTTGCGGTAGTCCTCGGGGAGGTCGCTGACGGCCTGGAACACCTCGTCGCTCACCTCCAGATCGGCGGACTCCGACTCCTCGGGGTCGAACCCCTCCGGGTACGGGCCCTCTTTGGCGACCTGGCGGTGGCGGTAGACGCTCATGACGGTGTTGTAGAGGATCCTCATGAGCCAAGCGCGAAGGTTGGTGCCCTCCGCGAAGCGCTCGGCGTTCCGAAGCGCCTTGACGAAGGTATCCTGCACCATGTCTTCGGCCATGGTCTCGTCGCCGTGGCAGAACTTGAGCGCGGCGCGGTAAAGGGCCAGCTGGTGGGCCTGGATCCGGGTCTCGAAGGTTGCGTCCATAATATCCTCGCTTGATAACGTATCTTTCTAACTAAGCCTTCAACAATTCCAGGGCTTGTCTAAATCCCGCTTCCAGCGGGGTCGTCTTTTTCAGGTTCTTGGACAGGAGGATCAGCCCCTCGATCGATCCGAACAGGAGGAACGCGGCGGCTTCGGGGTCGACGCCCTTGCGGAACTCGCCGGAGCGGACCCCCTGGCGGACCACGGCCGCGATCCCCTCCATACATTCCTCGAAGAAGTCCGCCAGCCGCAGGCGGAACGTAGGATGGGTGTCGGAGAGCTCAAGCGCCAGGTTCCCCATGGGACATCCTCCGCAGCAGCCGTTCTGGGTCATCTTTAGGACGAAGTGGCGGTTCAGCTGTTCCAGCTTGGCCGTCGGGGAGAGCTTCCGGTTCATGAAGATGGGGGCGATCGCCTGGCGGGACCGGTCGAAATACCCCTCCAGGACCTCGAGGGCCAGCTCCTCCTTCGACTTGAAATGGTAGTAGAAGTTGGAGGGGGCCACCCGGGCGGCCTGCAGGATGTCGTCCACGCTCGTGGCCTGGTAGCCGGCCCGGCCGAACACCTCGGCCGCTTTCTCCAGGAGCTTCTCTCGGTTTCCCATAGTTAGTAACGTTATATACTAAACGACGGACGGGGTCAAGTGTTTCCCGAAAAAAAGATCAGGCGAGCGATTTCGACAGTCGCTCGAAGGACCGGTCGTAGCGGTAGCTGATGTTGGAGTGGTCGTCGTCGAACTCCTCGTGCACCACGCGGACTCCGAGCGACCGGGCTTTCGCGGCGAAGATCCGGGCCCCGTGGTGGAGGGCGAACTGGTCGCGCCGGCCGCAATCGAGGAAGACGCACCGGAGCTTCTTGAGGTCGCGCGCGTGGCGGTCGAGCATCTCGACGGGGTCCCACGCTTTCCAGCGCTCCCAGACCTCCCTGCGCATCTCGCCCGTGTCGAGGTCGAACGGGAGGTCGAACGTCCTCCCTCGCGGGGAGTAGCAGGACGCCATCGCGAGCGTGTTGAGCGCGGAATCGAGGTCGCCCCGTCTCCGCTTGGGCATCTTTTCCCAGGCCTTCACGAACCCCGCGGGGCCGCCGTGGGAGCGGAACGTGTCGAGCGCCTTGGGGAAGTCGGGGAGGTAGCAGTACTCGAAATAGAGGTCCCCCGAATGGCAGGCGAGGGCCTGGAAGACGTCCGGGTGCCGCATTCCCAGGACCATCGCGCCGTAGCCGCCGCTCGATTTCCCGAGCACCGCGCGCCGTCCGTCCGTGCGGAAGGTCCGGTCGATGTGCGGGACGAGCTCGCGGACCACGTGGTCCTCGTAGCGGCCCGTCGCGGACGAATTCAGGTACTGCGACCCGCCGTAGCGAGTGAAACAGTCGGGCAGGACGACGATCGCCTCGCGCATCGCCTTCGCGGCGATCAGCCGGTCGAGCCGTTCCGGGAGCGATTCGGTCCAGGCCCCGCGCGCGAGCAGCATCTCCCCGAACCCGGTGAACCCCGAGAGGACAAAGTAGACCGGGTACCGACCCCCGGGGTACGACGGGGGGAGATAGACCGGCGTCCGTCGGACGTGAGGGTCGCCGAGAGGGTTCCTCCGGAGGACCCGGCTGTCGAACTCGAGGATCTCGACGCTCATGAGCTCAGGTTGAGCGCAAGGATCCTGAGCACCGACATCTCCTCGATGGCGTAGCGGACGCCCTCGCGGCCGAAGCCCGAGTCCTTCTCCCCGCCGTAGGGCATGTGGTCGGCCCGCCAGGTGGGCGACTCGTTCAGGATCACCCCCCCCACGTCGAGGGCCTCGAACGCGCGGAAGACGCGGCCCACGTCGCGGGTGAAGACGCCCGCCTGGAGCCCGTAGGGGGAGTCGTTCACCCAGGAGAGGGCCTCGTCGAATTCGCGGTAGCGGTAGAGATTGACGAGCGGGGCGAAGGCCTCGGCACAGTGGACCCTCATCGGGGCCTTCACGCCCTCCAGCACCGTGGGCGGAAAGAACCGGCCCTGGCGCGTCCCGCCGCAGAGGACCCGGGCTCCTCCGCGCACCGCCTCGTCCACCCATTCCTGGGTCTTCCGGAGCGCCCCCTCGTCGATCATCGGCCCGAGGTCGGTCTTCTCGTCGAACGGATCGCCGACGACCAGCCTGGCCGTGCGCTCGAGGAATCCCCGGGTGAACGAATCGGCGATCTTCTCGTGGAGGTAGATCCTCTGGACCGAGATGCACACCTGCCCCGAATAGGCGAAGGCGCCGATGACCGAGCGTTCGACGGCAAGGTCGAGGTCCGCATCGTCGTGCACCACCACGGCCGCGTTCCCGCCCAGCTCGAGCGTGACGCGTTTCTTCCCGGCCTTCCGCTTGAGCTCCCATCCGACGGCGGGGCTCCCCGTGAACGTGACCAGCTTGAAGCGGTCGTCCGCCACCACCCGGTCGGCGAGATCCGCGCCGCAGGGGACCACGTTCACCATTCCCGCGGGCATCCCCGCCTCGACCAGGATCTCGCCCAGAAGGAGCGCCGTGAGGGGGGTCGAACTCGCGGGTTTCAGGACAAGCGAGTTCCCCGCGGCGATTGCGGGCGCGACCTTGTGGGCGACGAGGTTGAGCGGGAAATTGAAGGGGGAGATGGCGAAGACCGGTCCGAGCGGGAACCGGCGCGTGATCCCGAGCCGACCCTCCGACGCCGCGTTCAGGTCGAGCGGGAGCACCTCGCCGCCGATCCTCTTGGCCTCCTCTCCGGCGATGGTGAACGTCGCGACCGCGCGGTCGACCTCGGCGCGCGAGAGCCGGATCGTCTTGGCGTTCTCCTGAGTGATCGTCCGCGCGAGCTCCTCCTTCCGCTTCACGAGCCCCGCGGCCGTTTTCTGGAGGATTTCCGACCGGCGGGCCGACGAGAGCTTCCGGGTCACCTCGAAGGCGCGGACCGCGGCCTTCACGGCACGTTCCATCTCCTCGGGCCCGGCCTTCGCGACCTCGCCCACCGGCTCGCCCGTAAACGGCGAGCGGATCGTGATCGACTCGCGGGCTTCGACCCACTCGTTGTCGATCAGGGCCTTCTTGCGCTGCACGGGGTACAGGATGATGGATCGATCGGGGCGAATCAAGCTTTCGGCGGAGAATCAGTCGGGCCCCCCGGAACGCTTCGCCCCCCAGGGCCGGAGTGCGCCGGGGGGATTCGCGCTTCGACCGGTGGCCCTCCGGCGCGCGGGGTATACTTAACCGTTCGATCGGGGGTGGGAGATGAGGTTCGCGTTCCCGGCGCTTTTCGCCGTCCTCTCCGCAGCGACCGCCCCTCAGGACGCGGTCCCTCTCCGCCTCCAGTTCAGGGCGGGCGAGCGCCAGGACCTGCGCTTTGACATGAACATGAAGATGGACATGGAGGTGGCCTCCGACGCCGTCAACATGAAGCAGGGAATGGACGGGACGATCCTCTTCACCTTCAGAAACACCTGCAAGAAGGTCGTTGAGGGCGGCTACGTCTGCGACGCGATGTTCGACGACCTCGAGATGGACCAGAGGGTGGCGGTCGGTGACCAGAACGTGAAGGTGACCGTCCGGGGCAGGAAGGTGAAGATGGAGGGCCCGGACGGCCTGGTCGTCGTCGATACCGAGAAGGAGGTCAATCCGAAGCTGGCGGAGCCGATCCTGAAGGAACTCGCCGGATTCGGCGAGTCGATGGAGATCGAGATGGATGCGCGCGGGCTGATCAAGGATGGGAAGAAGGGGAAGGCGCTGCCCAAACTTCTTCAGGGGGTCGCCTCGTCGGGCAACCTCTACCCGTTTGTCCTTCCCGACAAACCGGTCCAGGTGGGGGACGAATGGACCCACGAGAACGAGATTTCGTCTCTCGGCGAGATGACGCTCGAGGGAAAGCCCATCAAGGTCCCGCTCAAGTACAGGCTCGAGCGCTTCGAGGGTGAGGGCGCCTTGCGCGTCGCCGTCCTCTCCACCAAGGTCGACGCGGAGTTCAAGGACATCGTGTGCGCGGGGAAGATGGAGGGCGTCGGCGCCGAAGTGGCGCTCAAGATCGCGAAGCTCACCTACAAGGGAACGGGTGAGACGCGCTTCATCCCGGCGACAGGCCGAGTGGAGCGGAGCGCGCTCGACCTCACGCTCAAGTCGGAGATGACGGCCGAGGCGCAGGAGCTGGGGGGGGCGCTGGCGATGAAAATGGGTCTGGGAATCAAGGCGAAGATCTCCCCGACCACCCCGAAGAAGAGGGATTTCTAAGGCTTCCAGGCCCCACTCCGCGGCTCCTCCGGAGAAATTGCTTGCCTCGGGCTCCGCACGCGGATAAGAATATCCCTCCCTCACCAAGCGAGCGTGGGCGGGTGGTGGAATTGGCAGACACGTACGTTTGAGGGGCGTATGCCGAAAGGCGTGCGAGTTCGAGTCTCGCCCCGCCCACCAACCTTCCTCTCACCTGGGGCGTGAATCCCCGCGCGCCTCGAATTCGAGGCCCTCGTCCGTGAACCAGCCGGACCCCGAAACACCGTCGAGTCCGGAGAGACGCTCCGACCACTCCGTGATCGACTTCTCCAGGCGCGCCCTCTCCCCCTGGTAGCGTGCGCTCCGGGAGAGCTCGGCCAGAGCGTCGGCGGTGAACTCGGCGCGCTGCTGGGCGATGTGCTTCTCCCGTTCGTAGGGATCGGGGTACTTCCTCAGGAGCGCCCCCAGCGCGAGGGGACCGTGCTCGCGCATGTGGCGCGCCCAGGCGATCCCATCGGCCTCGGAGCGGAAGGCCCCGTCCGTGAGGAACGGGACGAGCGAACGGGCCAGCTCGAGCGTCGGCGCCACCCGGATCGAGAGTACCAGGTGCGATCCGCCGACCGAGGCCTGCGGCGCCTCGAGGAAGGAGGCGCACGTGGAGAGAACGACCCGGTCCTTCGTGATCGCCAGCGCGGGCGTGAACGCCTCGCCCAGGCGCAGCGACGCGGCCCACGGGACCTTCAGCCGCCATGCGGAGCCCATCGGTTCCAGTTCAAACGGGAGGGCTTGGCCCCGTCCCCGCGCCTGTCCGACCGCGTCGGAGGCCGCGCGCTCGATCATCCGCCGGAGCGTCTCGCCGGTGGAGGCGTCTGGAAGCTCGACCCACGCCAGGAGCGCCGGGGCCGGGGTGAGGGCGATCCCCCAGCGGGGCCCGAGCCGCCCCAGGACGTCGCGGGGGTCCTGTCCGCCCGGGAGTTCGCGCCGGAGGGCCATGCACTCCCGATCGACGCGGTCGCGGTCCTGCGCATCGAGCGTCTCCAGGAATTCGTCCCAGAGTCTGAGGAACGGGTCGGTCATCGCGAGCTGGACCGGCGGGCCGACCGCGGACACGCCCGCCCCGCGGGGAAGCTGGACGTATCCTTCGAGGTGGAGGCGGTAGACGTCGGGCCGGTAGAGCGCGCGGCCACGAAGGGTCCACGGAGGGCCGCCGTCTAGGCGGAATCCCGCGGCGGTGAAATCGCCCAGGTGGCCCTTCAGTCCGAGCGCCCCCAGGTTCAGAAAGAAAGGCGACTTGAGGCGGCGGAACGCGGGAAGATCCAGGAGCGCGCCGGTGCGGGCGCGGCGGCGCTCCAGGGCCGCGGGCGTCGCCTGGAC
>Ga0222749_10001638_pt1 | contig 11280 bp, 14 predicted proteins | sample IncBWH2Mmetat_FD_197234 | JGI IMG/M metagenome (GOLD analysis project Ga0222749, IMG submission 197234) | Metatranscriptome of lab incubated forest soil microbial communities from Barre Woods Harvard Forest LTER site, Petersham... | ecosystem: Environmental > Terrestrial > Soil > Temperate...
CCGGGTGGCGGCCGGAGAGACGAAGAAGGTGGAGTTTGCATACAGCGACAAGCAGGACTAGGCTGACCCGGCGCGAGCTCCTCCGGGCCGCGGGCGCCGGAAGCGCGTTTGCGATCCTGGGGTTCCCGGGATGCTCGACCCCGGGCCGGGAAGGTGACGGCGCGATGGAGCTCCTGACCCGCCAGGAGACTCCGTTCAACGCTGAGCCCGCCCTTGAACATCTTCCGGCCTCCTGGATCACGCCGCTCCGCCACTTCTATGTCCGGATGCACGGATCGATCCCGGTCGTCGATCCGGCCCTCTGGACCCTGTCGGTGGAGGGGATGGTCGAGCGGCCGCTCTCGATCTCTCTCGACCGCCTGCGGGGCGAATTCGGCACCTCCTCGGTCCCCGCGACGCTCCAGTGTGCGGGGAACCGCCGGAGGGAGCATGCCCGGACGAAGGCCGTGGGTGGCGTCCAGTGGGATGGAGGCGCGATCGGCAACGCGGAGTGGGGGGGCCCGCGCCTGGGCGAGCTTCTGGCCCGCGCGGGGGTGAAGAACGGCGCGCGGTTCGCCTGGTTCGAGGGTGTCGACGAGCCGATGATGGGGGGCAAAAAGACCCGCTTTGGCGCGGCGATCCCGCTTGAAAAGGCCATGCGACCGGAGACGCTGGTCGCGGTTGAGATGAACGGCCGGCCGCTCACGGCGGAGCATGGGGCGCCGGCGCGGACGATCGTGCCCGGGTACGTGGGCGCGCGGAGCGTCAAGTGGCTGGGCCGCATCGTCGTGAGCGACCGGACGAGCGACAACCCATTCTCGGCGCGCGATTACAAGCTCTTCCCGCCGGAGGTCACGGCCGAGACCGTCAGGTGGGAGGAGAAGGAGCCGATCCTGGAGTACGGGATCAGCTCGGTCATCTGCAGCCCCCGTTCCGGGGCTGAGGTCCCGGCGGGGAGGCTGAAAGTTCGCGGCTACGCGCTCTCCCCCGTGCCGCTCGGGCGGGTCCAGGTCTCCTCCGATGGCGGTGCGACGTGGGTTGACGCGGCCTTCGAGGGCCGGGAGACCCCTTGGTCGTGGCGTCTCTGGCAGGCGGAGGTCGAGGTGGCCAAGGGGGCGCGGGTTCTTGCGGTCCGGGCCACCGATTCGCGCGGGGGTGCGCAGCCCGAGACGGCACCGTGGAATTTCAAAGGATACCTCTACAACGGCTGGCACCGGGTGCCGGTCACTGCGGTCTAGTCATCCCCGGGGAGGGACCTCGGCGGCCGCAACGGCGACACGGAACTCTTGTCCGGGCCTCGTCGCCACCCGGTCGAACCTGAGCCCGAGGGCAGGTCCTTCCATCCGTGCCCCGGCGTCCCACTCCGACGTGGCTGGCCTCTCGCCCTAGTCCAGGTCCTTGAACGACCAGGTCTTCGCGGTCTTGACCGGCTTCCCGTCCGCCTCGGCGTACGGGTCGAGGAAGAAATTGAGGGGCTGGCCTTCCTGCTCGGGGATGAGGGTGAGGTCCCGCCCCGTGGAGAGCGTCACGCGGTTGGAGGTCAGGCTTCCGAAGAAGTAGTCGCGTCGCTCCGGTACGCGGCTGGCTTCGGAGCAGTCGACCGGCACCCAGGTCTTCCCGGGTGCGCGGAAGAACGCCCAGCAGTGGTAGCCCCCGAGTTTTTCGTCGGCCTTCCGTTCATAGGGGAGGTAGAGCCCGATCTCGAAACCGCTGGCGATGGCCTGCGAGCGGCACAGCGAGTTGAACAGGGCGTGGAAGTCGGTGCAGTTGCCCTTTCCCACGTCGCAGGCATGCCTCGTCGACCCCCGCCCCCAGCCCTCGTGGTTCTTGTCGTACGTCATCTTCGAGAGCACGTGATCGTAGATCGCTCTGGCCTTGTCGAGCGCGGACGTCTTCCCTTGGCAGATGCCGTCGGAGAGCTTCAGCATCTCGCTGTCCACGAGGACGAGCCGGTCGGCCTGGCGGAAGACCTCGAAGGACCCCACCTCGTCGCGGCCTTCGTTCTTGAGCGCGGCGAGATCAGTCCTGATCTCCAGGCGGGTGCAGTCGAACTTCATCGTGATCTCGATTTGGCCTGCGGGATTCTCGAATTCCCAGTAGGCGACCTTGTTCCCGTACTTTGCTTCGTTTCCGAGTTTCGCCTCCTTGGAAAATGAAAGGTTCTTGATCGTCTGGACGTTCGTGTCCTGGGGTACGGGGAACCAGACGCGGAGTTTCCGGGTGCCGGCCGGAACCTCCCCGATCCGGCCGACGTATCCGACGGCAAACGTGCGGCTGTCACCGGACTTCAGGAATTCCTTTGAGATGATCTGCGCGCGGTTGGGGTCGGCGCCGCACGGGCACAGGTCGTCCGATCCGCCGCCCTTTGCCGTCGTCGGTCCGGGGCGATCGCAAGACGCCAGCGCCAGCGCCAGGACGAGCAGGACCTTCATTTTAGCTTCTGGATCACCTCAAGCACCGCCTTGCTGTCCTCGGCGGCCTTGACCTCGGTGTTCTTGTAGGCGACCTTGCCGTCCTTGCCCAGGACGAAGGTCCACCGGTTGATCTTCACTTCGCGCGTGAACTCCTCCTCCTTGTCGTCGATCTTCGCCTTCACCGTGCCGCCCTTGCCAACCGGTACGCCGAACGCTTTCGCGACGTCGCCTTTCTCGTCGGCCAGGAGGCTGAAGTTCAGGTGGTGGAGCTTCTTGAAGGCCGCCTGGGCTTTCACCGTGTCGCCGCTGACGCCGATCACGTCGACGTTCTGGTCCGTGAACGACTTCATGTCGTCCCGGAACCCGCAGGCCTGCTTGGTTCAGCCGCCCGTGAAGGCGGCGGGGAAGAAGTAGACGACGACGATCTTCTTCCCCACATGCTCCTCCGATTTCCACGCCTTGCCGGTGTCGTCGGAGGCTTCGAACTTAGGCGACGCGTCGCCGACCTTCAGGTCGACGGCCTGAGCCGCCACCAGGAGGCACCACGCCATGGCGAATCTCATGGGGTCTCTTCCTCAAAAAGTCCGGTTGTTAGATATACGCCCGTCACTTGAGAGCGGCCTCGATTTCCCTGCGCAACCCCGCGTCGTCGGGCTTGACCTTGCTTTTGAAGAACTTGAGGACCCGGCCGTCCTTTCCGACCAGGTACTTGCAGAAGTTCCAGTCGGGCAGCTCCTTCGCCTGGGCCTGGAGGGTAGCGTAGATCGCCGACTGCCCCCCGCCCGCCTTGGTCACGACCTTCTCGAACATGGGGAAGGTCACCTTGTATTTGGTCGAGCAGAAGGAGCGGATCTCCTCCGCCGTGCCGGGCTCCTGGCCGCCGAAATCATTGCTCGGGAATCCGAGAACCGCGAAGTTCCTGTCCTTCAGCTCCGCATGCAGCTTCTCGAGGCCCTTGTATTGGGGTGTGAACCCGCACTCGCTGGCGACGTTGACGACGAGCGTGACCTTTCCGGCATACTGCGAAAGGTCCGCCTCCTTCCCCTCCAGGGTGCGCGTCTTCATTCCGTAAAGCGAATCCTGGCCCATCGCGTCCTCCTCAACCCTTGACGACCTCGAGATGCGGCGCGTCCGCCGCGAACGCCTCGCCGATGATCCGTGCGTCCGTTACGCCCTGCCGGTGGAGCTTCTCCAGAAGCGCCTCCGCGTCCTTCCCGCGGATCGCGATGAGGAGCCCGCCCGAGGTCTGCGGATCGCTGAAGAGCCCGCGCTCCGCGGGCGTGACCCCGGCATCATACTCCATCTCCCGCTCGATCAAGGCGAGATTCTGGGCGGTCACGCTCGTCGTGACCCCCTTTTCGAGGAGGGGAAGGGTGCCGGGAAAGACGGGGAGGCGATCGACCTGGATCCGGAACGCGAGCCCGGCCTGCCGAGCCATCTCGAGCGCGTGGCCGCCGAGGCCGAAGCCCGTGACGTCGGTGGCCCCCCGAACGTCGAATTCCATCATGGTTTCGCCGGCGGTCTTGTTGAGCTCAGCGAGCGTCTCGATCACGGTGCGGAGCCTCTCCATCGGGACCAGGCCGCGCTTGGCGCCGCTCACGTGGATGCCGCTTCCGACCGGCTTCGTGAGGATGAGGAGGTCGCCGGGCCTGGCGCCGCCCTTGAGGGCGATCCTGTTCGGATGGACGAAACCGGTCACGGAGAGCCCGTACTTGAGCTCGTCGTCGCGCACCGTGTGGCCGCCGACCAGGACGGCGCCCGCCTCCTCGATCTTGGAGAGGCCGCCCTGGAGGATCCTTCCCAGCGTCTCCCCATCCACGCCCTTCCCGGGAAAGCAGCAGACGTTCATCGCCGTCGCGGGTCTTCCGCCCATCGCCCAGACGTCGGAGAGCGAGTTCGCCGCGGCGACCTGCCCGAATAGGTACGGGTCCGGGAAGATGGGCGTGATGAAGTCGAGCGTGAGCACGATCGCCAGGTCGGCCGTCACCCGGTAGACGGCGGCGTCGTCGGAGGGGTCGAGCCCGACCAGGAGCTCGGGGTGGCCCCTGGGCGCGATGGACCGGACGAGGTCTCGGAGGACGAGCGGGCTCAGTTTCGCCGCGCAGCCGCCGCTCTTGGCGGTGCTCCAGATATCGCAGCTAAGCTCCATGATCAGGGCACTCGCAAATCGAGGGTTTCCGAGCGGAGGAGGGAAGCCCGGCGGTCACGCCGTCCGACACGGGCCAGGACATCAGCCGAAGGAGGTCCGGTGCATGGGTGGATTACCCGATGCTTGTGAACGCCGGATTTGGGCGTTTTATTCGAATGCTCCCGCGGCCGGGAGTGTTATAACAACTGGAATGGGACGCCTGCTGGTCTGTGCCGGCCTTCTCTCCCTCCTCGCGTGCGCCGATAAGAAGCTGGAGCCGCCGAGTGCTACCATGAACGCCAAAACCCCCTCTCCTTCAGGCTCCCCGTCGACCCCGGCCAGCGTCGAGCGGGCCACGTTCGGAGAGGGCTGCTTCTGGTGCGTGGAGGCGGTCTTCCAGGACCTCAAGGGCGTGATCTCAGTCGAATCCGGATACTCGGGAGGCCGGGTCGAGAATCCGACCTACAAGATGGTCTGCAACGGGGACACCGGCCACGCTGAGGTCTGCCAGATCACGTACGACCCGTCGGTGGTGTCGTTCAAGAAGCTCCTCGAGGTCTTCTGGAAGACCCACGATCCGACCACGCTCAACCGGCAGGGACACGACGAGGGGACGCAGTACCGTTCGGTGATCTTCTATCACTCCCCGGAACAGAAGTCGCTGGCGGAGAAGTACAAGACCGAGCTGGACGCCTCGGGCGCCTTCGGCCAGCCGATCGTCACCGAGATCAGCCCGTTTTCGAAGTTCTTCAAGGCCGAGGAGTACCACCAGAACTACTTCAAGCTCAACCCGGACCAGGGCTACTGCCGGATCGTCATCGCGCCGAAGGTGGAGAAGTTCCGGAAGGTCTTCGGGGATTCATTGAAGTGAATTTGGATTGCCGCGCCCTCCACCTCCGGGTATAAAAGGCTCAGATTCAAAGGAGCAGCCATGAGCCTGATCGGGACCAGCATTACCGTCGTGCTCATGGCCTGCGACGCGTGCAAGCTCGGGCTCACCGATGCCGAGCAGCAGGCGATGCGGTATACGATCTACATGCTTCTGGGCTTCCTCTACACCCTGATGACGGCGATTGCGGTCTACGTCATCCGGATGATGCGTCGCGAGGCGAGGCAGGAGGCCCAGCGCAGGCGGGCCGGGACTGCAGCCGCCGCCACCGTCTTCCCCGGCGCCCCCCTGCAAGCCCCGGCCCCCGCGGGATCGGCGCGCTAGATCCGCTCAAGGGTCGTCGATCCATTCTCAGGAGGAGGCATGGCCGTCACTCCGTCCGCGATGAGGCCGCTCGGCACCCCGGCGCCCGACTTCTCGCTGACCGACACGCCGAGCGGCAGACGCGTCGAGCTCGCCGACTTCAGGGCCAAGAAGGGGCTCCTGGTCATGTTCATCTGCAACCACTGCCCTTACGTGAAGCACATCCAGGAAGGCCTGGTGCAGCTCGGCCGGGACTTCGAGAAAAAGGACCTCGCGATCGTCGCGATCAACGCGAACGACGCGGTTGGCTACCCGGGCGACTCCCCGGAGAACATGGCGATCGAGGCGAAGGGGAAGGGCTACCTCTTCCCGTACCTCTACGACGAATCGCAGGAGGTCGCCCGTGCCTATCATGCGGCCTGCACGCCCGACTTCTTCCTCTATGACGCCGCGCGCAAGCTCGCCTACCGGGGCCAGTTCGACTCGAGCCGGCCCGGGAACGGCATCCCCGTGACGGGGCAGGACCTTCGCGCCGCAATGGGCCTCGTGCTGGCCGACCAACCGGTCCCCGCCTACCAGAAGCCGAGCGCCGGGTGCAACATCAAGTGGAAGGGGCCGTAGCCGGAGAGACGGTCCGTCCGCGGAGGCGGATCCAAAAAGAAACGGCCCCGGAGCAGGGCCCCGGGGCCGTTCGGAGAATCCGGTTGGACTAGTTCGTCGCCTTCTTGGCTTCGACCGCAACGGCGGAGGTGAGGGCCAGGCTCAGGGTCCCCTGGCAGCACTCGCTCAGCACGCCGACCGCCTTGATCGAGGTCTTGCCTTCCTTCAGCAGCCCCTCGATCTTGGCCACCACGTTCTTGGCGTTGCAGCACTCGCAGTCGTCTTCCTTCTTGACCGTTTCCTTCTTGGGCTCCTCGACCTTCTTGGCCGCGTCGGCCTTCTCGTCGCAGCACTTCGCGTCGCCGGCGTTGGCGAGCGTGTATTTCGCGCCCGAGGCCGTGGTCAGGACGAGCGCCTTCTCGACCCGCGAGACGGTGCCGGTGAGCGTCGCCTCGACCTTCGTCACCTCGAAGGCGGTGCCCACCGCCTTCTCGATGACCGAGGGCTTGACCGACGCCTTGACGTCGAACGAGACGGTGAAGAGACCCGCCTCGAAGTCGGCGAGCTTGACGTCCTTGGCGCCCTCGATCCCCTGAAGGCTCTTGGCCACCTTGGCCCCGCAGCCCGAGGGACAACTCATCCCCTTGACGTAGACCTTCACCGGAGCGGACTCCTCTTCGGCCGCCGCCCCCGCCAGCGCGAAACCCGCGATTGCCAGGGCGGCCACCGCGGACACCGTAAGTTTCGTCATCACCGCCTCCACTCTTTCATTCCACCCGTCACACCTGAGGATCGAACGGGCCGGAGCCCGTCGTTTATTCCTGTTTTACGACCGTCTGGACGAAGGAGAGGATGTCGCGCTTCGGGCCCGAGCCCGTCCGGCGGCTCGCCTCCTTGCCGCCCTGGAAGAGGACGAGCGTGGGGACCGACGTGATGCCCAACGTGGCCGCCAGGTCCATCGCCTCATCCAGATCCACCTTCACGACCTTGAGCTTGCCCGACAGCTCCTTGGCGACCTCATCCACGACGGGGGCGAGAGCCTTGCACGGTCCGCACCACGTCGTGAAAAAATCCACGAGGACCGGGGTCTTCGCCTGAAGCACTTCGGTGTCGAACGCCTGTTCCGAGACTTGCGCCACGTTGCTCACGATTCCTCCAAGCGTGGGGTTGTTTCAATTACTCTACCGATCCCAACGCGGGAAACAAGGACTTTATTCGAATCGCCGATGGAGCCGGTGTGGGAGCCTCCCCTACGGCTTGCCCCGGAGATGCGCGGCGAACCAGCCGGTCATCTCCCGCCACATCTCGGGCGTGTAGACGTGGGCCACGCCGGGGTAGAGCAATCCCCGGTAGTTCCCGGGCTTGCCGTAGAGTTTCGCGACCCCGGAACAGAAGGCGTTGATGGTCTCCACCCCCCGGGCGGGCGAGCCCGGGTCGTCCGCCCCGGAAAGCGTCAGGAACGGACGAGGCGCAATCAGGCTCGCCACCGCCTCGGTGTCGAAGTGCTTCAGCATCCCCGGAACGAAGTAGTAGATCCCGTGCTGGTGGAGGCCCCCCTCGGCGATCAGGTCCTGGTACCTCGTCAGGCAGCAGATTCCGGCCGACGCCGCCACGCGGTCGTCGAGCGCGGAGAGCCACCAGGTCCGCGTCGACCCCATGCTGATCCCTGTGGCGCCGATCCGCTTGGGGTCGACCTCGGGCCGGGCGGCCAGCACGTCGAGCGCGATCTGGTCGTCGCGGACGATCATCCCCCACAGCGATCGGCCCATCCACAGGAAGGTCTTGGAGAGCGTCAGTTCCTCCGGCCCGCCCTTCTCTTTGGGACCGTCGGGGCCTTGGCCGGAGCGCTCGCCGAACGCATAGGCATCGGGGGCCAGGACGACGTAGCCGCGCCGGACCAGGTCCTCGCCGCGCTTTCCCCCACCGCCCGGCACCTCCTGCCAGAGCTCCTCTTTTCCGAGGGCATACTGGCCGGCGTGCCAGTGGAGGTAGAGGATCGCGGGGAAGGGGCCTGGACCCTTGGGGACCAGGAGGTAGGATGAGATCTTCGCGCCGGCGCCATTGTCGATCGCGAGCTTTTCAAGACGGTAGTCGCCCTTGTCCTGTTTATCAAGTATGGTGATCTCAGGCCGCTCCGGATGCGCCGGCAGGTCTCCAAGGAGCGTCCAGAGGGTCTTCCGGGTCGCCTCCCGCCGACGGGTCCATTCTTCAAGGGACGCCGGGAGCGGGAAATCGGGCGCCTTCACCTCGGGGAAAGGGTGCCGATCGGGCTCGTTTTGGGGCAGGGCGGCGAGCGCCATAAGGATCCACCTCGCGACGATCATGATCGAATCTCCTATACCTTCCTACGCGGGGGACGTCCAATCATCGTGACGACGCTCCTCCTCTGGGCGCTGGCGTCGCTCCAGGACCCCCGCGACCGGCTCGAGCAGGCCGTCCGCGAAACGAAGGTCCAGGAAGCGGAGATCGCCCTGGCCCAGCTTCAGGCGGGCGACGGCGCCCGCGCGGCCCGGGCGATCCTCGTCAACCTCCCCCGCTTCCGCGAGCGTCAGGCGCAGCTCCTCCTGGCCACGGTTCAGGCGCGCCTCGCCTACGACAACATCGACACCTCATTCGCCTTCAACATCGAGGAGGAGAAGACCAAGCAGAAAACGCTCAACGCGGCGAAGGAGCGTATCCAGAACGCCTGCCGGTCCGCGCTCGACGGCGAAAGGATCTACGCCGATATCCTCAAGACGATGGCGTCGCTCCGGCCGGAGGCCGTCCCGGTCCTCGCGGCCGAGGCGCTCCGGACGGCGAACTGGATCTCGCGGTGCGAGATTCTGGAGGCCCTCGGGGCGATGGGGGCGAAGGCGGACGTCCAGGTCGTGCTCGACCGGGAGAAGGAGCCCACGGTGATCGCCGCGGGACTGGGCGCCATCGCGAGCGAGAGGGGACTCGAATACCTCGCCCACCCGAACTGGCAGGTGCGGCTTTCCGCGGTCCGGTCGCTCCGCGAGTCGCGCGAGGGGGTGGGGCCCCTCGTCCTGGGCCTCGGAGAGATGGATCTGCGGCTCCGGAACGCCGCGGTCGGGATCCTGGCGGGCCTCACCCGGACGGAGCTTCCGCCCGACCCCGCGGCCTGGAAGAACTGGTGGAAGGCCAATGGCGAGGACTTTGCCGCAGGACGGTACCGCCCCGGGACCCAAAAGGAGGTCAAGGGGCCCGGTCGGACGACCTTCTACGGGATGCCGGTCGTCTCGAGCCGCGTCTGCTTCGTCATCGACCGCTCCGGGAGCATGAAACAGCAGGGCCGCTACGACGTCGCCTGCCGCGAGCTCCGGCGGCAGATCGAGGAGCTTCCCGACGGCGCGCGGCTCAACATGATCTTCTTCGGGGCGACGCAGTCCTGCTTCTCGACGACGCCGACGCGCGTCCTGGACCGGGCGACCAGAAAGGAGGCGCTCGCGTTCGTGGACCGGCAGGCCTTCGAGGCGGGAACGGACCTCTATGCGGCGCTCGAGAAGGCGCTCGCGTTCGTCGGCTCCCCCGAGAGCGGCCGGCTCCGGGAGGACGGGCCTGACACGATCATCGTTCTTTCCGATGGACAGGCGAATGTGGGCCGACTGGTCGATGACGAACTGGTCGCCCGGGTGATCGCGCGGCGCTCGCACTGGCTCCGGCCGGCGATTCACACCGTCACCCTCTCGAGCGACGCCAAGTCGCTCAAGATGCTGGCCGAGTTCACCGGGGGCGTCAGCGCGTCAAGGTAGAGCCGACGCCGAGCCGCAGGGAGCGGTTGCCCCGCTGCATCACCGGAGCGCGGCCGCGGCTTCCCGCCTCTCCCTCACTTGTTCTTCTTCTCCGGCTTGGGCTTGAGGTTGGCCTCGAGCTCCTCCTGGGTCGGGGTCTTCGTGGTGACGCCCTCGGCCGGCACATCGATCTTGGCGATCCAGGCGATCGCGTTGAGCATCAGCTTCCGCTGGTCGTCATTCTTCCAGTTCCAGTGGTTGTGGCCGCCCGTGAAGCCGAACCCGCGGCCTCCGCCCTCATTCTCGCTTACCCACATGACGTGCTCCGGAGTGCTCTTCCCTAGTTCCGCGCGCACCGCAGGGTTGCCGCCGTGGGTCGAATCGCCACCCTTCCGGGTCGAGTCGGGCGGTACCGCGGTCAGGACCGGGGTCACACCCTTCATCCCCTCGCGAAAACGCATGTGGTAGTACCACTCGTCGTTCGTCTCGAAGGGCTTCACGCCACGACAGACCGGATGGTCGGGGAACTTCTCGAATTTCGCGGTCCAGTGGGGGTTGACCGACCAGTTGATCTCGAAGTAGCCGCCCATCCAGTCCAGGAACCGGTCGCCGGGGTCGCCCTTCACCGTCTCGACCGCGTAGTGGATCGCTCCGATGCCGACCCCCTTCTTGGCGAAGGGATCGACCTCGGTCAGATGCTTGTTGGCCATGTGGCCGCCGCCTCCGTCGGAGTACATCACGATCGCGGAAGCTCCCTCGAACACCTTCGAGTCCTTCGGCCAACCGTTGTCCCTGGTGACGACGCACTCGACGGGCAGGCCGCTCTCGGCCAGGCACTTGGCGAGGAGCATGCAGCCGCCCAGGTGTTCATGTTCGCCGTAGCCGTGGCTGGGACCTCCGGCCACGAAGACGATCTTCTTCTTCTCCTGCGCGGGAGCGGCGACCGCGACGGCTGCCGCAAGGACGAACGCCAGGGCGGTGCGGATCATGGTCTTTCCTTTCATTCCGGGGTCGCGCCAGTATATCGGCTCGGCGCGCCTATGTTACACGCCGAATCGGACCACGTCCGCCTGCGGCGGGCATTTCATTAGTATGAACCGGACGAGCCTTTATCTCGCCCTGGTCGCCGGTGCGGCCGCCCTGGGCGCCCTTTCGGCCGTCCGCTCCCCCGAGTCCGGACCCTGGCGCGCGACCGGGGCGATTCAGCCCCGGCTTTCCCCCGATGGCGCGACCGTC
>Ga0222749_10001639_pt1 | contig 11279 bp, 7 predicted proteins | sample IncBWH2Mmetat_FD_197234 | JGI IMG/M metagenome (GOLD analysis project Ga0222749, IMG submission 197234) | Metatranscriptome of lab incubated forest soil microbial communities from Barre Woods Harvard Forest LTER site, Petersham... | ecosystem: Environmental > Terrestrial > Soil > Temperate...
ACCGCGCTCACCAGTGCATCCTGGTTCTCGGGCAGGGCAAGCGTTGCCGCGTCATGGGCTTCGCGCATGGGTTGATTGACAAAGACAATCGCAACTTGGGAGGCTTTCGCGAGGCTAGCCGCCGCGTCTACATCTTTCCCATCCTTATATTCCACCCTGGTTTCCGGAGCTTTGGCGCGAATGTACTTTAAAGGAGAGGAAGGGAAGTAAACCGGCGGGCCTCCCCACTCGGAGGTGCCGGGCCTCGGATCAACGGCGTTGCCGCCGGGTGGATCTACTTGCGCGGAGCCTCCGCCAGAGAGGACGCCAACATCTGCGTGCGATCCAATCACGGCGATAGATTGAGTGTGGGTTGCGCTCAATGGCAATTCATTCTCTGCATTCTTCAGCAACACAATGCACTCTTCCGCAATATGTTGAGCATCTTCCAATCCGCGAAAAGGATCTACGACGCGCCGTACCGGCGGATTATCGATCACGCCCACTGCGAACATGCTGCGCAGAATGCGATGCACCATGTCGTTCAGGCGTGCCACGGGAACCCCACCGTTCTCGACAGCCTTTTTTAGTCGGGCGCCGAAGTAGATATCTTCGGGGTTCTCCTGGTCAAGGCCGTTCAGCGCAGCTTTGACCGTGGAATGTGTGCCGCCCCAATCCGATAGCACCCAGCCCTTGAATCCGAAGTCTTTCTTCAGCACTTGATTCAGCGTGTAGTCGTTCTCACAGGAGTAGTCACCGTTGATCTTGTTATATGCACACATGACGCCGGCGGGCTGCGCGATGCCCAAGGCGATCTGGAAGGCCAGCAGATCGGTTTCGCGCATAGCGCGTCGGTCAACAACTGCGTTCAGGATGTCGCGGCCGGTTTCCTGGTCATTGAGCGCGTAATGTTTGATGTCGCCCATGACCTGCTGCGCCTGAACGCCTTTCATCACCTGGCCGACCATGGTCCCGGCCAGAATTGGGTCTTCACCGGCGTATTCGAAGTTGCGTCCGTTGCGCGGCTCGCGGGCAAGATCCACGCCGCCGCCAATGGACATGTTGTAACCCTGATCGCGCAGCTCTCTGCCGATAACTGAACCATAGAGAAAGGCGCCCTGAGGATCCCAACTCGCGGCTGCGCCCAGCACAGAGGGCAGAAGCGTGGAGTAACGGCTCTGTAGAGCACCCAGCCTGGCGCCCACGGCCGAATCGGCCATGTTGATATCGGGAATGCCGAGGCGATCAATGCCAGCAATGAATCCCGCGCCCAGATTAGATCTAGGTGGCACGGGAGAGCCTTCCTTCAAGACGCCCCATCCGGTGCCGTGTACCAGTTGAATCTTTTCATCGAGCGTCATCTGCTCGATCACTAAATCTGCCCGCTGGTCGGGGGAGAGATTTCTATTCATCCACGGGGCTGTCGTCTTCGATTGATCGGTCTTTGCCTGCCCCGAGACCTGTGCTGTTGCCGCGATCATCAGCACTGCGAAAATGCTGCTTATCAATAGACGCCTGCTCAGCTTGCGAAGCCCCATAGTCCTCCATTTTTGTTAATGCAGAATCGATATTCTACTCGACATCCGCTAAATGCGCGAGACGGCGTCGAAGATAGGCTTCCTCGACCCGGTTTGTGACCAGGGCAATCGCTTTTTCATAGGCATCCATTGCTTCCTGCCTGCGGCGTAATCGGCGGAGCAGGTCCGCGCGCGCGGCGTGAAACAGATAGTACTTATCAAGCTCGCCCCACGCTCCCAACTGATCAATGAGGGCCAGGCCTCTTTCAAACCCGGCGCTCATCGCGACTGCGACGGCATGGTTAAGCGCCACAACCGGGGTGGGAAAGATTCGCAGCAGCTCCTGGTACAGCGCGGCGATTTGAGCCCAGTCGGTTTCTGCCGCGGTTTTCGCTTGAGCGTGCACGGCTGCGATGGCCGCCTGCAATTGATAGGTGCTAATCTTCTGCATGCGCAGCGCCCGCTCCACCAATTCCAGCCCTTCCCGGATTTGCTCGCTGTGCCAGCGTGAACGGTCCTGATCTTCAAGCGGTACCAGCTCTCCCTTTGCGTTGATGCGTGAATCGCGGCGCGAATCCTGAAGCAGCATCAGCGCCAGCAGGCCGACATTTTCCGCCTCGTTGGGCAATAGCTCCCAAAGGGTCCGGCCCAGGCGGATCGCTTCCGCACACAGCTCTTTGCGGATGAGGCTTTCACCCCCGGTTGCGGCGTATCCTTCATTGAATACCAGATAGATGACGGCTTGCACCGATGCCAGCCGTTCAGCCAGCACGTGAATCGGCGGGATCTCGTAGGGAATGCCGGCATCGCGAATTTTTGCTTTGGCCCTGACCAGACGTTGCGCAAGCGTCGGCTCGGGAAGCAGAAAGGCCCGGGCGATTTCTGTCGTGGTCAGGCCGCCAAGGGTCCTCAAAGTGAGGGCGACCTGAGCTTCAAGATTGAGTGCCGGGTGGCAGCAGGTGAAGATGAGACGAAGGCGATCATCAGGATATTTCATCGAGACTTCGTCAGATGATTCATGCTCTCGGCGCTGCGAGAGTTCGGTCTCATACAAGATTGAATCCTGCTTTTCAAGTCGAGTGTTCTCCCTTCGCACAGAGTCAATGAGTTTGCGGTGCGCCACCGCGGTGATCCAGGCGCCAGGATTGTTGGGGATACCTTTTTCCGGCCAAGTGGCCAGGGCTGAAGTGAAGGCTTCCTGCATGGCCTCTTCGGCCCGGTCAAAAGAGCCGGAGAGCCGGATCAACGTGGCGATGATCCGGCCCGATTCCTCTCGAAAGACCGACTCGACCGAAGTTCTCGCGTCAGCCATTCACGCGTCAACCGTTGACCGTGGTTGCATACTGGCCGTTCGCAGGCTGCTCTGACCGAACTGGGATATCCCGGATGGGGCGGATCTCGATGCACGCTTGTCCACCCGAACATCTTAGCGGGATCTTCGATGCCCAGCCGATAACTTCATCCAGGTCCTTGCAGTCCAGAATGTAGTATCCGGCGAGCTGTTCCTTGGTTTCGGCGAAGGGACCATCCACGGTGATTACCTTGCCGTCTTGCACGCGGATGGTTGTGGCCGTACTGGTGGGTTGCAATGGTTCTGCGCCCCTGAAGATGCCAAGTTTCTTGGTCTCATCCATCACCGCCCAGTGGCCGGCCATGGACTTTGCTGACTCCTCGGGCGACGGAGGCCCTTCCTGTTCCTTTTGGTAAATCAGTAGCATGTAACGCATATCGATCTCCTGAATTTCCTGTGTGAATCGGCTGTTTGAGTGATGTTAAAGGAAGGGAGTCTTCCCGCTTCCTTACCGGGCAACGCAAGTCTGCGGCACTGCGATACTACGATATTCCGATAATACCGCGGCAGTTATTACTTTGTGGCGAGAGCTGCAGTCCTTTTTTCCATCTCCGCAGGAGTGACGTCTTCTATGTGTGTTGCCAGCATCCATTTGTGTCCAAATGGGTCTGTCAGTTTGCCAAAACGGTCTCCCCAGAACATATCTTGCACCGGCATGGTTTCTTTTGCACCCGCTTTGACGGCCTGTTTGAATGTAGCGTCAACATCCTCAATATATAAGAAGACGCTGGCGGGCGTACCGTTCAATGCCTGTGGGGATTGCGTCCCAGTGGCGGCAGATTCGTCTGCCAGCATGATGTTGGAATCTCCAATCCTGATTTCCGCATGCATGATTTTGCCGTCTGGTCCAGGCATCTGGTAGAGCTCCTTGGCGCCGAAGGCCCGTTTGTAGAATTCGATGGCCGAGGCTGCGCCCCGGATTGTCAGATAGGGTGTCGCTGTGTGATAGCCATCGGGAACCGGTTTGACTTTGTTCTTCATTGCAATCTCCTTAAATTTTTAATTGCCCTTTTTTAGCCGGGCATACGTACGACGTTCGGTCTGCGGGAAATCGACAACACCAGAAAATTTTTGAGATTGCGATTTTACGGAAAAGGCATCTGAAACGAGTTCACACAAGAGGAATGTGTAATGAGCATACGATATTTGTTTTCAATGACTTACAGCTAAATATCAATGCAGGTCTTTACAGTGGGCGGCCACCAGGGTCATATCGTCTGACTGCTCTTGTGTGAAATTTTCTACGTTCGCGACGATCTCCTGAAGCAGGCCGGAAACCGGCAAATGTCCTTTTTTGTGCACCAGGCGCGAGAGCCGCTCATGGCCGAACTCCGTGCCATCTTCGCTCAACGCTTCTGTGATGCCATCGGTATACAGCAAGAGCGTATCGCCTGGTCGAAGCTGGACTTCTGCGCTTGAGCAGTCCAGGTCTTCAAAGAGTCCGAGCACAGTAGACGTGGATTCGAGGTGCGTGACCGTACTATCGGAGTGGATAATCAGGGGCCCGGGATGACCGCAATTCACGTAGCGCAATCTGCTGGTGGTGTCATCGTATTCAGCGAAAAACAGACTGGCATAACTTTCCGGCGCCGAACTTTCATAGAACACCCGGTTTACCGCCCTGAGGAGGCGTTCGCCAGCGTTAGCAGTATTAAAGTTATAAGACGCGTACTGGCTGCGAATGCTGGCCTGCAAGCTTGCCATCAGCAATCCGGCCGCGAGTCCTTTTCCCGCAACATCGCTCACCAGCATTCCCAGACGATTTTGGCCAAGATCCAGAAAATCAAAATAATCTCCGCCTACCTGGGCTGCGGGTATCGAGACTCCGGCATAGGTGAGCGTTTCGAGCACCGGCAATCTTCGGGGAAAGAGCCTGGCCTGGGCTTGTTTTGCGAGTTCGAGATCATGGCGCGTTCTTCGTTCTGCCTGCAACACTCTAGCGATCCAGCCTGATTCCGTGAGATCAAGCTGCGGTGCTTCCATCCCGAAAACTGCGTCAACTCTGAGTTCTTGCATCGCCGGCCTCCTTGAATCTTTGTGCCTCACTTGTACGACGCTTCAAGGGAAAGGAATTCGACATCGAAAAGAGACTTGCTTGAATTTATTTTGGCGTTGACTGCTGGCCAGCGCTTGTTACCTCGCGAGTTACCCTTGCCGGCCGGTCAGGTGACGGAGATAGGGGGACTTGCTGGTAGTAGGCAAAGTGCCCGCGAGAGCCACGGGAGCCCCGTCATTATTGAGGAAAATCACTCCAGGGTGGGGGGACCAGCTGAGCAGTCCAACTATTGTCGTAGATGCAAACAGCGGGGCTCACGAAATTAGGGCCGTTTAGCCCTTTCTGTGCACCAAGAACCGCGCCAAAAACGCAGGATCCTTTGCGCTAAAGAATGGCGCTACGAGTTGTCAAAGGGCTTAAGGGCACAAAAAGGCCCCCTGGCATTCTGGAATGCCAGATAAATGATGAACCATAATTGTGAGGAAGTCAGCATTTTAGTACCAGAGTGATATCACAAAGCGGGGGCTAAAGCCCGTATTCTTTTGTGATCCTTAACGCACGGCTGAAGCCGTGCTCTTCCACGGTAGTGCAAACATCGTCGTGGCGTCGATGAAATCCCATGCCCTGATAAACGCCGAAGCAGAAAGTTTCGGCACAAAAGGGATTCCTCCACTGCGTGTTCGGAATGACAAGAACGCGGACTTTTTCCGCAAGCCCGGAAAGCTTGCCGTCCAGATCGATGACGCAGCTCTAGCTCACGCGGCTTTTGCGTCCGTAGCTGAGTTCTGCGCCGCCGGAGAGTATGTGATCCACGCCGGTGGTAAAGGTGGCGTCAGCGGCGAGGAACAGACACAGCTTGCCGGTTTCTTCTATGGTTCCCATGCGTCCGAGGAGTTGGGCGGCGTCGCCATCGGCGCGGCACTTTGCCGGATCAGGAGCGGCATCAATCGCCTCCTGCCACAGCGGGGTATAGACGTTGCCGGGCGAGACGGAGTTGACGCGCACACCATGGACTGCTTCATCGATAGCTAATGCCTTGGTAAGGGAAGTGATGCCGCCCTTGGTGGCCACGTAGGTGGTAGCGCCGGGCTGTCCCATGACGGCAACCAGACTCGACATATTAATGATGTTGCCCTTGGTTTTGCGCAAATGAGGCAGGGCGAACTTGCAGGCGGCGAAGATGCTCACCAGGTTCAGGTCGAGCAGACTGCGGAAATCCTCTACGCTGAAATCGTCAATATACTTATGTGGAGGATGCCAGCCGGCATTGTTGATCAGGCAGTCGAGCCGGCCATATTTTGCTATGGTGGCGTCAACCGTGTTCTTGATCTGATCAAACTTGGAAACGTCACAGGGAATAAAATACGCCTCGCCGGGTCCCTTCTTGTTGACTTCCGCTTCCATGGCCTTGCCGGCATCTTTGCCGCGCGAGCAGAACACGACCTTCGATCCTGCTTCTACGAATACACGAACACAGCCTTCCCCAATTCCTTTGCTGCCACCCGTAATCAAAACAACTTTATCTTTATAGTTCATTCAAAATTCCTACGAGTTCAATCAAAATTATCGAGCGAGCCAGTCTATAGACTGCCACGATGGATGTAAAGGGGATGAGTTACCTCATCCCTTGCGAGTAAACCGGGTTGTATACGCGTACCTGTAACCGGCGAAAGGCCCGATGCACGCAATCTTCGCGGGGATTGCCAATCTATGAGTGAGTTTTTCTAAATTAATCGTATAGAAAGTTTGAGTTGACTCTCCAGGGCCAGTCGCGCAAAGTTGGCGCCCAGTCAAGACGATGTGTATCACGCTCGATGATGGCCAGCATCGAGGTGAAACGCAAACCTTCCACACAGACCCTACCTAATACCTTCGAAAGGAGATCTAAATGTCTACTCATCACAAATTCAACGCTGCCTCAATCAACATTCTCGTGGTCCGCACGCCGTTGTGGATCATCCTCAGCCTGGCATTGCTTGCCTTGCCGATTTCCTCATTCGCACAAGCAACGCCCAACCAGGACTGCACGCTCATCGTGCCACATAACCCGCTATCGGCCGCCGGACTTGCGACGCCGTATCAGCTTACGGCCACAAATCCTGCGAGCGGTCCGTGTAATGAACTCGATCCCAATCAATCGGCGTTTGTTCAGGGCGCGGTCATTGACGTCGACACCGGCCAGATTTCGATTTATAACCCCCTGGTCGTGAACGCCGGCGTCGCGCCTGCTATCGCTCCGACTCCGCCGGCCCTACCAGCTCACCGCCTCGTGGCGCTCTGGTTCGGATACAACGCCAACAACCTGACGCTCGTAGGGGCGGACGGAGGGGCGGCTGGTGTCGAGGATTTGAATGACGCCCATTGCGTGCAGCACCTGGGACAGTTCGCGTATTGCAACGCGGTGGCTTTCTTTGAAGAAGCTCACGATCAGATCGATATGGGCAATCTGCACGTTCCGAGGCCAGGGACCTCTCCGATGGACGGTCTACCGTGTCCGACCGTGCGTAGCGCCGTGCATGTTGATCAAGATCAAAGCGACAACACGACCACGACGTATTTGTTTGCCAACGGTTCGACCGCGCAGAATACCGCAGCCAATCGTGCAGTGCTTGCAATTCCACCTGCGGGTGCAGGTGGACATGGTAACCCCAGTGACAACCGTCTCCTGGACGTGTTCATCGATGGGGCGCTTGGGTGCACGCCCTACAAGGCGCCCGATCTGGCTGATGCGGGGAATTTGGTGCCGGCTTTGCCGCTCAATGAACTGGTGGCAAAGCTCTACCAACATGAGCAAGGTCCCGTATTGGATATTCCTCTGGGCGATCCCTTTGCCTTCGAACCCCCAATCACCGGAGTTCCAAACCTCGCCCAGGTGAATCGGTATCGCGCAGGCGTTGACCAGGCACTGGCCGATACCCCCGACGACGCCAGCACGAAGACATACTGCCAGAACATGATCGCAGCCGCCACCCAGAAGATGCACATAGACGAGCCGTTCCTGCGGGCCTTTCGACCGGCGGTCCCGGCCTTGGCCAATAACCTGTTCACGTTCATGGCGGGACGCTATGTGGCAAGCTATCAGATTCTGGGTTGCCAAGCCTTGACGGGCATACCGGTGAATATCACGCTCACCACGGATGCGACTGGCAGGGTGATCGATGCCGTGATCCACTGAGTCAGACCGCTGCGAGAGGGGGCCGCACACCCTTTTTCGCAGATCTGTGTAACTAAGCGCCAGCATGACGCGTACTATTCCGGCTTTCGTGACAATGAGCCGCATCGGCCAAAGCTAGGGTCAAAAAAGCAGTGGACTTTATCAACGTTTGGATCGTTTCGGCTCGGGTCCGGTTGATTGACGCGGATGTTCCAATCATCTTTCACGGCTTGAATCTGGCTAGGATTCATGGCCCAGGAAAGAGGCGGGTCAATGGCTTTGTCCCTTTCATTCCCCTGGAAGCCGCCAAATTCGAAGGTAGCGAAGTGGATTTTCGCCTGCGGAGTCTCTGCTTCCGCCGGCTCCCAACGGCGAGCGAACATGGTGAGCGCGTCACGGTCGCGAACCAGTTGAGCAGTGGTGCGCACGGAGAGCAGTCCCTTGACGGGCGCGTAGAGTTGGAAAGCCCATCCTTTTTTTGTTGGCTTGGCTTCTTTATCCGCAGGGAAGGAACGGATCTGCAACACCAGAGTTTTTGGAGGGGCGTACTTTTGACATTCTTGTTTTTGTTTTGCATCGTTGCCGGCTTTTTCTTCGCATTGGGACCGCATGGACTGCAACTCGCCAAGGCCCTGTTCCAGCCATGCGATCAGGTTCGAGACCCCGTAGTTGTCATAGTAGCCGCCGTCAATCATATGAAAGCCATCCAAATCTTGCGTGTCAGGCCGGGCGGCAGGTGTCACATAGGGGAACGTGGAAGCAAGACGCACCGCGGTGACCACGTGCAGGTCCTCGTTAGGATAGACGTCGTAAAAGTTCCGGCGACGTGGCGTGATCTCGTTGCCCGTCTGCGGGTCAATCTCTTTTTCCCAAGCAGTCGTGGAAAACGCCAGTGGCTCTCCGGTCTCGGTGATCGTGGAGTTGAAGATTGTTGCCGGACGCCAGCCTTCTTTGACGCCGTCCCGCCACTGGGAAAGCGAGGCATTAACGTTAGCGCGGTTGCCCCACGTCTCCTCCAAGACATAACCGCGATCATCCAGCCTATCGCTGCTATAGAAGAAGATGCGGGGGATATCGTGGTAGACCAGCGCCCAGGCCACATCATCAAGGCTCGATTGCGATGCCAAATCGGTCAGGCCGGATAGCTGGCCGGCGTGAAAGTGCTGCTGAGGATTTGGATCATAAAGGTTCAGATAAAACATCGAACCGGTTGCTCCGCCCGAAACCGCGCTGATGAGAGTAACGTTGTCAGAAAAACTCTTTCCCGGAAACCATTGTTGATATTGTTCCTCCAGACCGGCCAGCACCTGGGTAGTCCACGCAGCCGCCTGGATGCCTCCTCCGGCAGTTGCGATGACCACGATGGGTTTGCCGGCGCGGGCTTGCAACACCTTTCCTGGAGTCGCGGCTGCTGTGATGTTTGCTGTTAGCGGCTGGACCGGGAAGTAGTGATCAGAGCTGCGCATGTTTCCCGAGATAAGAGCGAATAACGCCAAGGGAATCAGGACAGGAATGCGAAAGCGATCCAGGAAGAACGCCAGAAAAGCCAGCACCCAGTTGGCATTCATCAAGAGAATCAGCACAAAGGTCAAGGCTGTAACCCCTGACGCTACACCTAGAGATCGGGAATGCCACCAGTCAACGAAGAAGTAGAGCGCCAGCGTTGCCAGGCCAAAAAGAAACGCCAGCCAGTGGCCGCTCCACACGAATCCGTCAGAAGCGAGGTATCCTTCCCATAGACCGCCCGGCAGGTTCTTACGAATCCAGATGCCAGGTCCCAGTCCTTTGGGCAGAACGTGATGATTATCAGCCCAAACCAGCCAGTTCCGCATGAACTGTGGGCATGGAAAAGTGAGCGCTGAACCCTGGGTGTGAGGCGGGGCCAGCACAACCGCAACCCAGATGGCGGCAAAGGCCAGGATGTATGAACAGAGCGCGGCAGCCGCTATCGCCAACACACACTCCATGCAGACTCCCTGGTTCGGACGGAAATCTTCGTGCTGGGTAAATTGACCAAAGATGGTTGGCAGCGCCAATATCAGGATGCTGAAAAAAGACCAGCCTTTCAGATCGGCGGCGGTCATCCAGGAAGGGACGTGGAAGCGGTCTCCACTGTTGAGCAGAACGATGCGGCTTGTGAGCAGGAGGTTCCACGCCAGCACCAGCGCAGCCATGGTTGACCAGAACGTAGGCCACTGCCACAGGCCGGCGCGGTCCATCCAGAATAGATTCTGGAAGAGCGCGCGCAAGGGCGAACAGGGCAGCAGGGCCGCAAACGGAAAAATAAACACGATTGCACCGATCACGATGGGCACGCGCAACAGATAGGCATACCGGGCGAGGTACAAAAACTTAGTGAGCAGACTGGCCAGGAATGTCAGCAGGGTTAGTATTTTCGGGCGAGGAGGGTCCTCTGGATCTGTCATATCAGCGGCCATGGGCTTGCTCCAATCAGCGGGAATCTTAATTTAAAAGATTTAGACTGCAAGATACTCGCAATTCTCACTCAAGACAAACGAATTTCCAGTTGTTTCCCCGCCTCGCTGTTCCAATTTCTCCGCTTCTCTGTGCCAAAATGAAACAGCATGCCGATTTGGTTTTCGTTACCGAGCGCCCGGCAACGATTGGCATTTAGCGTGCCAAAGCTGCTTTTTCGGCGCCGTCCTTAGCTTTCAATAAGTTACCCGCGCATGAAACATTTCTCCATTTTTCGTCATATATGGAGTTAGAAAAAAATCATTAAGAGTTAGAGAAAAAATCAAAACTGTACATTCAGAAACAGCAATGGGTGTTAGAATGAAGCGCTTAACTCCCAACAAGATTTCGCAAAAATTACGGGTAGGGTCGTTCCTTACTGTTGCCTGCGATTGCGTATCGGCACCAGTGCAGAAACGAAAAGCAGTTTTGTTGTTCAACTAGAACGCTTACATTCACGCGGTCTTGCTTCATGGATTTGCTGCAGTTGTATGGCCTACAAAGCTGGAGTTGAATTTGCGAATTGATAGAAAACTGCTGCTGGTGTCGCTCTGTGCGGTCCTGCTCGGGATGCCTGCGCAAGCGCAAACCGCGCTGCGCAAAATTGGAGAGATGGACCTAACGTTGCTGGGACTGACGGCCACGGTAGACAATCCTGCTCCCGTGGTTCCCAAGAACACACCTTCCGGCATTCGAGTCATCTTCAAGGCCGGTACGACTCAGCTCTCCGATGCCGACGTCGCGCGCTTTCTGGGAGGAAGTTTTCAGGTACAAGCGGAACTTTCGGGGCCGGGGATTCAGACGGTA
>Ga0222749_10001641_pt1 | contig 11272 bp, 16 predicted proteins | sample IncBWH2Mmetat_FD_197234 | JGI IMG/M metagenome (GOLD analysis project Ga0222749, IMG submission 197234) | Metatranscriptome of lab incubated forest soil microbial communities from Barre Woods Harvard Forest LTER site, Petersham... | ecosystem: Environmental > Terrestrial > Soil > Temperate...
AACCTTGCCAAGGTTGGGGTCGCGGGTTCAAGTCCCGTTTCCCGCTCCAAAGCCCCTCTTTGAACCCCGACCGTCGTCCGGTCCGCCCCTCGCGCGCCCCGGCACTCCGGTCCCCCGGGCCGCCCTGCGGCCTTCCAAGGGAGAAAGCCAAGGAAGACCGATCTCCCATCCCCCGCGGCGACGTGGCCAAGTGGTAAGGCGAGGGTCTGCAAAACCCTTATTCGGCGGTTCGAATCCGCCCGTCGCCTCCAACGCCTCAGTTCTCCCAGCTACGATCTGACGATCTAAAGCACTATTCTAGAGGCATTTAGCGTGATGCCTCTGTTGAGATGCTTGCACTCTCCGCTTGCTGAAACGCATCATCCTTCCTGCCATCGGCAAGATGAAGGCCGAGGCAGTCACGCGCACCGACATCCTGGCTCTTCACCGCGCCCACCGCGAGACGCCCGTCGAGGCGAACCGCGCCGTCACGCTCCTGTCCGGTATCTTCGCCTGGGCGGAAGACGAGGGTCTGGTCCTTCCGGAAGGCAACCCATGCCGCAGGATCAAGAAGCACACCGAACGGCGCCGCGAGCGTTACCTGTCAGCTCAGGAGCTCGCACGGCTCGGCGCCGCCCTGGCCCAGGCGGAGAGGGATGCGAGCGAGCCGGCAGCGGCGATCCTCGCCATTCGGCTTCTTCTGCTCACCGGTTGCCGGAAGAGCGAGATCCTCGGCCTACGCTGGGAGGACGTCGATCTCGAGCGAAGCTGCCTGCGGCTCCCCGACTCGAAGACGGGGGCGAAGACCGTCCTCCTCGGCGCCGCGGCGCTACAGCTCCTGGCTGAAGCGGAGCAGCAGGGACCGTGGGTCTGCCCCGGCGGCCGGGCCGGAGAGCCGCTCAAGAACCTGTACAAGCCGTGGGGCCGCATCTGCACCGCCGCGGGCGTCGCAGGAGTGAGGCCGCACGATCTTCGCCACGGCTACGTCTCCATGGGCGCAGTCGGCGGCGAGAGCTTGGTCGTCATCGGAGCAATCGTTGGCCATTCGGCGGCGGGCATGACAGAGCGCTACGCCCACCTCTCGGACGATCCCGTCCGCGCCGCTGCCGACCGAATCAGCTCCGCGATCGCCGCCGCTATGAGCGGAGTCGATCCCGCTCCGGTCCGTATACATCCCGGAACGCGCGGTCACGGCGGACCCCACGACCGCCGGCGCCGATAACCGGGGCACGGGCGACCGGTCAGGCTCGGACGGTGGGCGCCGGCGAGGAGCGCAGCAAGTGACAAACCAGGGCTCACCTGCCATAGCTCATCATTAGGCACGTCGCCGTGGACTTGAAAATATCCAAATCGAAGGAGGCTAAGCCGGGGTGTGTAGAGACACGCCGGGCAGGGCGTGGTTGGTGGATCCTTACCACCGCCAAGCCTTGATGCGGTTTGCTTGGTGTAGACCTCGCGCCGGCGTGCTGCTCCGTCCTGCCGCTTCCCCGGAACATGTCGCTTGCTATAATGCTACCATTGATGTAAGGTACATGCAGGTTGGTGCGTCGGAAGTTAGTGGCTGCACCTGCGTTACGGGCTGTGCCGGAGAGTCGTGCTGACCTTGCTGTTGCGACTTCGAGCGGCCTCCAGGGTACTCCAACGCGGAGGCGAAGAGCTTACACCTGCGGCCCTCGGCGCTATCCAAAACGACAGCAGGGGAAAGCGATGACACTTCCCGTCGAAGTCTGGTTGTCCGACCAAACCTTCAGCGACGAAGCTAGGTCTCTCTTCGTTGAAGCGATTGTCTGCTACAAGGCGGGCGCCTATCGAGCCGCCTTCCTTCTCTCTTACGTTGCGATGCAGACTGTTGTCGGTGACCGGCTCTTGGAGGCGAAGCCGCCGACCGGATTCCTCCAGCCCGAATGGAACTCGATCCAAAATGAGATCCGTGATGAAGACGAACGAGACAAGAAGACCTACGAAGCTATCATCAGGAGTGCGCGCCCGATCTTTTTGATAACCGATGACCTACGTCAACAGGTGACGTACTTTAAGAACCGGCGGAATGACTGCGCACATGGCAAGAGCAACGAGACTGGCGCGGCGCACATCGAGGCCTTATGGCTCTTTCTTCGGTCCAACCTCCCAAAGCTTGTAGTGGGCGGCAGTGAAGAGGCGCTGATCCGAGAGATTCACGATCACTTCGACCCCATGATCACGCCGCCTGGGCAGCCATTGGAGCCGTTAGTTAAGAGGATTCACTCTTCTGTCTTGAAAGCGAACTGGAGGAGGTTCTTTGCAAGGATTATTGAAGTCTTTGAGGGCACTGGGCCTCTAACGATGATTCCGATAGGTGCTTTCCTGTTCTTCGAAGGCACTCTCAACTTGGGCAGTGAGGATGTGAAAGAGGATTTGGCAAATTACCTGGCCGGCGATGATGGTCTCCTGGCGAGGTTCCTAGAATACCACCCCATGGCAGTAGTGCATTTTTCAAATGCCCATTTGGTACGTAAGCTTTGGTATTCGGTGCTGTTCGACGGCGGCAATCCGAATGGCCTACGGGGATTCGCGGTGATGCTCCGCAATGGAATGATACCTGCAGAGCAACAGGCAGAGGCCTTCAAGCACGTTATCCTGATCCTGAAAGGACAAGATGTGGAAGTCGATTTCGACACATTGCAGGCGCTTGGATTCTTCGGGATCTTCAAGGTCCTAGTATTTGGTCCCGAGTCCTTTTTGGTCGACGACTTTGCGTGGGCAAACAGAAACGCAGGTGCCGTAGTGTCATTCATAAAAAGGCTGCCACTTGACGAGTTGACTGCGGGAGCAATTGCCAACACCTTTTCCAAGGTATATCACCCATTCACCCTCGCGAATACATTAAACAGCTTTTTGCTAAGTGATGCAACCAAGCGGCGGGCGTTGGCAGAGCTAATGAGGCAGGCGGGTCAGACGGTGCCACATTACCTCACTGCAGTGGTTCAGGAACTCGGCACTCTGGGTGTCCTCTAGCGGGCTCGCCCATCGGCCGCCAATCAGATCGCGCTTAGATCTCCGGCTCAGCTGCGTGACACATGCGCAGTGACTTGCGAGACTCGCTGAGCGATCTCCGCTGCCAGAAGATAGCTACCGGAAAGCGCCTTCTGTTGATTCGGGGCAATGAGTGTCTCGGGCTGCTCGATTGTATTGTCGAGTGCAAATCCCTCCTCGTCCGCGAAGTTAAGGCGGATATGATACGCAGTGTCTCCGCGAGTCTTGTTAAAGATGTTGAGCTTCCAGGTGAGGTTCCAATATGTGGTCCGCGAGCGGCGCGAGGCGGGCGGCGTGGCGCTCGATTGCGGCGGCGTGCGTAGTCGCGGGCGAGGTCCTTGGAGGGGGCTCTGGACAGGGAGCGGTCGAGCTGGTCGCGGTCGGCGAAGGTCTGCCGATCGGTGTAGACATGGACGCCCTCGCGGTGGCGGGTGAGGGCCACGTAGGAGGCGTTGCGGTTCATCATTGGGTCGGCGAGGACGTAGGCGCGGTCGACCGTCGCGCCCTGGCTCTTGTGGATGGTGACCGCGTAGCCGTGGGCGATGCGGTCGTACTGGCCCGGATCAAAGGCGATTATGCCGTACTTGACACCGGCTCATAATGGGCATAGACTCCTCCCATGATGACCCTGAGACAGCTCGCGGACCGGTTCAAGACCCAGGAAGATTGCCTCGCCTACCTCGTCGCAATGCGTTGGCCCGACGGGGTTTACTGTCCGCGCTGCGGCACCAGCGAGAAGGTCTACAAGCTGGCGAAGCCCTTCAAGTGGCAGTGCAAGAGCTGCGCGCCCAACGGGTACAAGTTCTCGCCGCTCGCCGGCACCATCTTCGAGAACACCAACTATCCTCTCAGGGACTGGTTCCAGGTCATCTTGCTCATGTGCCAGGCCAAGAAGGGAATTAGCGCCTTGCAGGTCCAGCGCAACGTCGGCATGGGCTCCTACCGTACCGCCTGGTACATGTGCCACCGCATCCGCGCCGCGATGCTCGACCCGTCCTTCCAGAAGCTCACGGGCGTTGTGGAGGTCGATGAAACCTATATCGGCGGCAAGGCCAAGAACCGGCACGGCGGCGGCGTTGGTGGCGGCACCAAGCGCGGGCAGGGAGGACGCGGGCAGGCCGGCAAGGTCGCGGTGATCGGCGCCATCGCCCGCAAGGGGAGCGTGGTCTGCCAGATGATCGAGGCGACCGACGCGAACACGCTGGAAAGCTTCGTCGATGAGACGATTGCGGACAACGTTGACATCGTGGCGACCGACGAGCATGCAGGGTACGGCCGCCTTACTCGGCGTGGCCTGCCACACCACGCTGTCAGTCACAGCACTGGCGAGTACGTGCGCGGCCAGATCCACACCAGCAACATTGACAGCTTCTGGTCGCTCATCAAGCGTGGCGTGTTCGGCAACTTCCATCAGGTCTCCAAGCGCTACCTTCCGCTCTACCTCAATGAGTTCTCCTTCCGGCACAACAACCGGGAGAATCCCGATATGTTCTCTACCGTACTGGCGGGATCGTGACAGGCTCCGGTGCCAAGAAACCGCCGGCCGCTCCTCGCAAGAAGAAGAAAAGAGCCGGCCCCGTGAGCCTTCATCCGCTGAGCTTTGATGACGCGATGCGAGCATTACTAGGAGTCCCATCTGTTAAGAGACAAAAAGATGATCTTGCCTGCGGCGGCGATGGAGAGGAGCATAAACCCGATACCGAGGAAGCCACCCAACACACTACCAAACCACCACAAGCAGCCCTGGCCGCTAAACGCAAGGGCGGCAGCAGCTAAGAACGACAGCGCGATATGCAACACTGCACAGGTTCGTCGTGTCTCTTCGGCATGACCACATTCGAGATTTGGAGCCTTGTCCTGGCAACTGTCGGCATAGCTGGAGCGTGGTGGTATGCGTCTACTGCGCGAAAGCAGTGGCACGAGGCAAGGGAAGCCAACAAACAGGCCAGAGAGCAACATGAACTGAGTAATCGTGCCTGGCTGCTCGCTACTGGCATCGCGACGAATGAACTCGCTATTGGTGCGGCTGCGGTCACCGTACGAATCGAACACATGGGTAGTGTTCCAGCGATGGATATTGCGATAGCAACCTCGTACGGTTTTGGTACAAGCCTCCCAACAGAATGGACACAAGAGACCATAGAGTGGGCGCAAGAAAACGCCGGATTTGTCGGCAGGGGCGCCCTTGGTGGAGGCGTAGGACTTGATGCCGCCATCACGTTTCCTTTCAAAGCAGATGAGCGAGAGCGAGCCTTGAAGGGAGAACTATGGATTAGATGCCGTATTTACTACTCGGATTGTTTTCGACGACGAAACCCCACCATTGCTTGTTGGCGATATAGACCCTTCGACCGTCGATGGGCGGTGATTAGTCACGATGTGGACACTCTCGACGAGGGGTAAGGTCAACGCAATACATAGAGTGACCACTGCGGCGAGTGCCAATGCCGCCGAGAAGAAGGAGCGGAGGGACAAGCAACTATCATAACGCTCACCTAAGTCTTAACTCTTCGGGAGTAAAGCTCATGACCCTTTCCAGCATGTTCTCGACAGTCAGATCCTTCATTGCCGGCTTGCCGAAGTTTTGTTTATACAGCCACACGATCCTCGGAATATCTAACCCCTCAAGCACTGTCGGCGTATCTCCGCTAAGAATGTTCGGAAGGCTCTCATCCTCAGGGTAAATCTCGTAAGTAACCCCGTGTAGCACCCTGGCTAGATCTTTGTAGGAGATATGCAGGAAAACCCTTTTCCTAATACCGACTCTAAATTCAAAGCGCTCTCGAACCTCTGCGACTAGTCGTTTAAATTCCCTTGTTTCATTAATCGCCACTAGCTGTCCAGCCCAGAACTGAGGCTGCCACGCATTGAAGGTAACGAGTAATCCGGTCGGCGAACCGCTGAAGCGACGTTGACGAAAGTAATAGGTGGGGATGTATAGTGTCTTTCCGGCTCGTGTGTCGCCGCTGACTTGAATGTAACACGTCTGCGATATTGACAAGTTATCAATATGCTCTCCGTCGTTCCATAACTCCAAGGAGTCAAACGACTCAGAGCCGAATGACGCTTGGCCCTTGACGAATCGAAACCTGGGCTGCAACCGCGCCTCTAGCAACTTGTTGTGCTTCTCTGCCAAATCATTTTGCCTTTGCTTTTCGGCCAATTCGCGAGCGGCCGCACTTTGGGACGCCGGATTAGTAGCGCCGTGGTCGGAGAGAGCAGCATCGCCCGGCACCGCGTGGTAGAAGGCAGCCCACAGAGAGATCAAAAGGAAACCTAGGACACCAACGGTAATGATGGCGACGGGGAGATTGCCAGAAAGTGCGTGGAAAACCGCTGGATGAGTGTGCGAGAAATCTCTGACATACTCGTATGACTGCGCAGCACCTGCAACGGCGTTCAACGCGACTGCGCAGGCACCAGCGAGGACCACAACCAGGAAGATCAATGCCAACCCCTTCGGCAACTTGTGGTAGAAGGCGCGGGCGCCATGAAGAAATGCCATAATGGCGCATCATAGCGCGAGCGCCCTCCCGGTGTCAAGTACGGCATAATCGCCGGATCAAAGGCCACCCTGCGGCCGTCGTCGAGGTGGGCGACGAAGCGGTCGGGCTTGACGCGCTCGAGCGTCGCGAGGGTGCCGTTCTTGACGCCGGCGGCCTGGCCCTTGGCGCGGCCTAGGTTGGTCACCTCGCGACCCTAGTGGTCGTTCTTGAGGAAGACCAGACGGTCGCCGGCGGCGTAGTCGGCGCCGGCGACGGTGATGACCTGGCCGCGGAGCTCGCCAGCAGCCAGGCGCTGATCGCGGATGCCAGTGTTGAGGCGGGCGACATCGTCGTTGCGGTAAGCGAGGACGAGCTGGCCGCCTGCAGGGGCGGCGGCGCGATCGGCCGCGTACTGCTGAGCAGCTCGGCACGGGCGGCGTTGCGGGTGTCGGCGACGTGCAGGCGGCCGGCCTGCTGGTAGGCGTCGAGGCCTGGCGCGACACGGCCGCCGGCGAGGTTCTCGGAGGCCTCGCGCTGCCACGGCTCGGCCTGCCCGGTTCTCGGCCCGACTGGTGGATGGAAGAGAACTGCGCTAAGCTTCAGGGGTTGTCGGCTTCGGCCGAGTTCTATACGGGATTTCGCACCTTAGGCGTCGTGGACCTCATAGAGTCGCAGTGGACGGCTTGAGCACCAAGAGATGATCGCCGATCGATGTCCAGAAACCACGGTGTTCGATCACCCGGCGCCGCTACGACAGAGCATAAGGATCATGGTAGCGCATCAAAAGGATACTGAACTATGGCTATCAAAGTCTCTGTAATCAATATGAAAGGTGGTGTCGGTAAGTCGACTCTTACCGTAAATCTAGCGTGGCATCTCGCGGCATATCGAGACCTGCTCAAGAGAGTCCTGGTTGTAGACTTAGACCCACAATTTAACGCCAGCCAATACCTCCTTGGCACAGCAGAGTACCAACGAATACTGACATTGAAGCAGCCCACGATCTGGGACGTGTTTGAGCAAGGCACAAGGACACCGCGGACAGGTGGGGCTATGTCAAAGGTGTCAGCTAAGAAGGTTATTCGCCCCTATCGGACGATTGATGGTGGAGGCAAAATAGACCTCATACCCTCACGTCTTGAGCTAGCGTTCTCGCTAAAGAACCCGGGACAGAAGGAACGACATCTCTCGCGCCTAGTAAGGGAGGTGGAAGACCAGTACGACCTCATTCTTATCGACTGCGCACCTACGGAATCCGTCCTGACGACTGCGGCCTATCTCGCAAGTGATTGGTTGCTCGTCCCCGTAAAGCCTGAATATCTCTCAACCATTGGCCTCCCGCTATTGGTACAGTCCATGCGGGAGTTCAAGGCCGAAAATGAAGAACACACTCTGGAGCTGGCAGGGGTGGTATTCAACGCGACTCTAAACTACTTCCCGGAGGAAGCCTTAGCGAAGGAGACAGTTAGGAGGATTGCAAAGCAGAATAAGTGGTATGTGTTTGAGCACGAGGTCGAGTATTCCAAATCTTACCCGAAGGGTGCCAGAGAGGGTCGGCCACTCTTTCGTACCTCGTATTCCCGGGTTGCCAAACGTCACAATTTCTGGCTATTTGCCAGGGAGTTTGTACAGAGAGTCGGCCTATGAAAGCAACTGCGAAGTTTGGGCTTCTAGGTGACCTAGCTAAGCTCATTCAGAGGTATCCACCGGCGGTATTTGCGGATCTGGCGATCTTTTTGGCGAAGCCCGAGAACATCGCAGCGCTGTTATCGATCCTAGAAGTAGGAGAGAGCGTTGGACGGCAAGCGCGCATCACAAAGTCGGCGACTTCTCGTGTTAGACGACCGCGAGGGCCTCAGGGTTTGCAAGGTTTCCTCTCTCGCCTGGAAAAGGATGAACCTGAAAAGGCGCGATCGCTTGCGGATATATATTATGCACTAACGACAAAGCGAATACTTCCGACAATGCGTGAGATGCGTCGGTTTCTCCGCGATAACGATTTGGCTAATATACCTACATCTTCTCGGGAGAAGGCAATCGGACCCTTGGTGCGGCGATTGGCCATGCTGCCTTTTGAGGAAATACGAGCGATAGGTGAGTCCTTGAAGACGAGTGCACATGCCGTTGAACAAAGAAGCCTTGAGGGATGGACGGATCTGATCTTGGGCAAGCGCGGCTCACAGGGCACTTCCTGAGCCTCCGAGAGCAGCCAGAGGCGGCGCAAATCAGAGGTAAAACCTCCCTAGCTCTCTTCTTCTCCTTCTTCTCCTGCGTCCGATTCTCCACGGTGAACAATCACATTCCTGGGATTTCGCAGCACCCAAATGTTCTTCTCCTTAGTCAACTCTCCGGTCACCTCGATAGGTCTTTTGTCCCTAAATGCGAGGATCGCCGCGTCATATTCAGGCCGTTCGAGGCTTAGATGTACATTGAGCTTCTTGCCATCGAACACCGTTCTTATCGAAAGATCACCGATCAGAACCTCTTGGATCGACTGGTGAAGGAGCTCGACGAAGCCAAAGATGCGCTCATTTTCTCGCGGTGCTCTAGGCTTTAGGATTGCAACTGCCGATCTCAGCGGCAATATAAGCTCCGGTTCAAATAGAACCGAAGCAACCGGCGCTGCTCCTGTGATAGGTCGCACTGCTGCCCAGGAGCACTCAATCTCAAGTGCCTCGCTCGGCATCATTTCTTGAGCTTCAACGAGCGTGCTGTATAAGTTGACGGTTGCCCCTGCCCTCAGCGCTTCCTCAAACGGTCTAAAGTCATTGGTTTGGGCCGCCTCCAGCGCCGCATCTCGCGTCAGCTTAAGGGAGGTCATCAGTCGAATGCCGGCTCTTCGCTCGAATGGCTCTTCGGAGAGCGGTACATTTTCCGGGAAGAGCGATTCCGTCAAGCGCGCCACGACGGGAATCTGAGCCGTCACGACGAAACTGGATATCTCGGTTTGGCCGAGCAATGCGCTTTCCATGAATCGAACTACATCATCGGACCTTCTTCCTGTTACTGTGCCTCTACCAGGCTCGTGTTCCGCTGACGCGGCAAACAACAACATGTCGCGCGCATAGGCCACGAAGCGCACGCCGCTTTCTATCGGCATCGTGCCTAGAAAGCTCGATCTGGGATTTTGTCTAAAGCGGAATACGTCGCAGCTGCTAGCCTCAATATCGCGAAGTATTTCAAGCTGCGATCTTCCTTCGGCACGCTGCAGATCGCCAAGCATCTCAGCCATTCGCTCTGTGAAGTCGGCCAGAGTTGCGTTCAGAGGCAACAAGATCTCATTGGGCTCCCCGCTCTCGGATGGTCTTGCCCAGAGAGAGTATCGGTCAGTCTCCACCGATATTCTCCTCCAGCCCTTGGCCTGTAGGTAAGTCCCTACGCGCGCAGGACGGATAGTCAGTAGCGTTGCGCGATCCTTAAGGGCGACAATCATTTTTCAAGTCCCCCGCGCCATGAGCGCTCGGAGCGCGTCAGGAGTCAAAATGTTGGCCCTGGCGATAGGAACAGTAATACTGTCTTGATCTGGCCGAGGTTCAAGGCTGCGAAGCGAAGTCCAATAACCGCAGCGTCGGTAAAGCATGAGCCGTTCATTTTGACGCAGCCAGAAGCCAATATCGTCTGGCACGAGAACCACCAATAGGTAGCGAGGCAGAATCGAGTCTGCGCGCAAATCGTCGTAGTTCTTCTTGCTTAGCGAGAAAGGAAACGCGTCGCCCCTCAGATCATCGCGGGCAGAGCATTTGACCTGAAATTCCAACCCCATCCTCTTCCCCTGTCGGGAGCGCACAATGAGATCTACGCTGTCGTAATCAGACTCTGGGACCGATACGGAGTATCCCACTACTGCGCTTACTGCGCGGAGATAGGCCATGCTAAAGGCGCGCTTTCTCTCATTGAGAGGAAGTTCGTCGCGGTCGGGCATGGATGTTCCGCCAGGATCTAGTCCTCGATCTTGAGGAACCGCCGCAGCGCCTCCCGCATGATCTCCGAGGCGGCAACCTCCCTCTCGAGGGCCGCCACCTTTAGTGCCTTCCCGGGGTGCAGATAGACCACGGTGCGGACGAGCCCCCGCGCGGTCACAGTGGTCTTGCCTCCCATGGGTCCCGTCCTCCTCAGCTCTGGCATGACAGTAGGCTACACAAGTGCATGAAGGCAAGCGCTCGCCCAGAGGGTGGTTGGCGGTTCGTCGATAAGGGTCCGCCGGCGAGATTTTGGCAGCACGTTCGTGTGGCGGCGACCCTCTGCGTTCGCTGGACCCGCCATACTGCGGTTGACAGGCAACCTCCAGAGTGGCCCCGGTTCAGCGGCCGAGGCCGATTCCAAGATCCAGGACCCTCTCGACCGCTCGGATGGCGAACTCGACGGGGAGGTGAAACGCGCGGGGGAGCGCCGAGAGAGCTAGCCTGGCGCCTTGCAGGCCCAACTCGCGGACGATCGCTTCGATCGCCTGTTCGGGTCCCTTCATCGCCCGTTCCACTTGTTGGATGCTCCGGCTGATCTGGACCAACTGCCCCCGCAGCTCCGGCAGGCTCTCGCGAATGGTGCTCGCGAGGGCCTGCGCCCGGGCGGCGGCGCGCCCCGCCTCGTGGTAGTTGTCGAGGGCGTTGCGCAGGGTGGGCACGGAGGCCGTGGCCGCCTGGTGGGCGAGGTCAGGTTGGCGGAAGCGGGTTGGCGCGCGGCCGTTCAGCTGGCCGTAGGCGGCGGCCTGTCCGACCCAGAGCCGTTCAGGCGCCCGCGGGTCGGCGCTCAACCGCTCGAGTGCCTGGGACGGGTTGGCGTAGACGCGCGCCGCTGCC
>Ga0222749_10001643_pt1 | contig 11257 bp, 9 predicted proteins | sample IncBWH2Mmetat_FD_197234 | JGI IMG/M metagenome (GOLD analysis project Ga0222749, IMG submission 197234) | Metatranscriptome of lab incubated forest soil microbial communities from Barre Woods Harvard Forest LTER site, Petersham... | ecosystem: Environmental > Terrestrial > Soil > Temperate...
CTTTGATCAATGCGTTGCTGGCGAACTCACCTACGATTCCGGACGCCGAACTGCGCAAGACCAGCGGCTACGAAGGGCCATTTCTCACCGCTGGAAAAGTGATTTGGGGACACGAGGCTGCTGTCGGATACTTCGCCCAGGACCACCGGGCTCTGATTCAGGGAGACATGACCGCATTCGAATGGCTGCACCAGTGGGATCCCTCAGCGGCCCACGAAGAGATTCGCGGCTTGCTCGGGCAAATGTTGTTTCCACGCGAAGACGCTCTCAAACGCACCGACGTTCTGTCCGGCGGTGAGGCGGCGCGGCTGCTGTTCTGCAAGCTCATGCTGCAAAAGCCGAACGTTCTGGTATTCGATGAACCGACCAACCACCTGGATCTGGAATCGATCAACGCTCTCAACATCGCGCTGCAGCGTTATCACGGAACAGTGCTGCTGGTGACGCACGACCACGACCTGATCGATGAGGTCGCCACCAGAATCTGGCACTTCGAGGCCGACCACAAGCTTACTGACTTCAAGGGCGCTTACGAAGAGTACCAGGCGGTTCTCGCTTAGGGGCTTCTTTCGGAACGCGCTGGCGCGGTTATGCTAGGGCCCGCCCCGCGCACGCGCCGGACGCCCATGCCCACTGAAAATTGAACCCGCCCAAATGGCCGGTTACGTCGACTACCTCTCCGATGAAAAACAATCCCGGAACTTTTCGGCTTTCCATCGTCTTCGCCGATAGTTCGTCGGTTTCTACGCCGCCCACGGTTACCTCCGCCTTGTCGAAGCCCTCGGTTCCGGCAGGAATCACTGACCACTCATGTACCGCACGATCGAGTTCCGCGAGTGCGGAGTTTGTCCACTTGGCCGGGGCGCGCTGATCCAGCCATCGGTTCGCGAAACGATTCGGCAGAAAGGTGTGCAACGCAGACCGCATCGCCGTGATATTTCTTGGGGCGTTGAACTCGCGAAGTGCTGCGGTCACGTCGCTGTCCGGCGCTAAGTCGATAGCGACTGCTTCTCCCGGCTTCCAGTAGGAGGAAATTTGCAAAATGGCCGGTCCACTGAGTCCGCGATGAGTGATGAGCATCTTCTCCCGGAATTGCTGATTTGCGCAGGAGACGGCCACATCAACCGAGACTCCGGCCAGATCGCAGAAGTTGCCGCGATCTTCTGGTCCGAACACAAACGGCACCAGCGCCGGCCGCGGTTCGCGAATCGCGAGTCCAAATTGCCGCGCCAAGTCGTAGCCAAGCCCGGTCGCACCCATTTTCGGAATTGACAGCCCTCCAGTCGCGACCACCAGTACCGGCGCGCGAAATTCCATTTCCCCCGCGCGCACGACAAACTCATTAGACCTCTGAACTTCTTGGATCGAAGTCTTCACGAAAAGACGAACCCCTGCTTCACGTCATTCGCTTTCCAGCATGTCCATGATGTCGTGAGCAGAGCGATCGCAGAAGAGCTGGCCGAGCGTCTTCTCGTGGTAAGGAATGCGATGCTTCTCGACCAGCGCGATGAAATCCGACGGAGTGTAGCGGGCCAGCGCTGATTTCGCGAAGTGAGGATTCGTCGAGATGAAGTTTTCTGGACGGCAGTGAATATTCGTGAAATTGCAACGGCCGCCACCGGAGATGAGGATTTTTCTGCCAGCGCGTTCGGCTCGCTCGATCACCGCCACCCGGCGTCCTTTCTTTCCCGCTTCCAGCGCGCACATCAACCCCGCAGCCCCGGCGCCGAGGACCAACGCGTCAAATTGCTCGATCATTCGATGATGGTCATCGGATGGATGGGCCATTGATTCAGGGCCGCCAAATGGTCGCGACCAACTCGATCCGAACCAAATTGTTCAATAGGGAATCAAGATGCTAAACAGAATGCCACGATTGTCTGACCTCGCGCTCCCGTAGTTTTTTCGAGTTCTTCAACGAGCGTAGATTCCAAGTCCTCGGGGTCGGCATTCATTTCGCACGCGGCAATTTCCTTATCGCCGGCGCCCTGAAAGCAAAGCTCGCACACGCCAAGGCCATCTTCCGAGCGCACCGGTGGTCCAAAAACCCGGCAAGTCATGGGGCGCGCTTCATAAAGCTCACAAAGTCCCGTCACCGGATCGAGCGCCGGGCAAAGCTCATCGTTGGCGAACTCGGCAAAGCTTTGTTCCGCCTCCTCGCCTTCATCCAGCAAGCCGCTAATCGGGTCGCCGGGAAATTCCTCAGACAGCCGGAGAACCGCTTCCCGCGCCCGTTGCCGAACGCGGTCTGCACGCTCCGGAGCGCGCTCACTCAGACCCACAAGTCCTTCGCGGAGCCGAACAGCATCGAGCTGATTGATGGGAAACACTCCGATGCAGCACTGCGTGCAACCGGGACGACAGGCCAGCCACTTGCCGCCCTTGTGTGCGGCGTCGGCTAGAGCAGAATCCACGATCTGCACCAACGCTTGATCTCGAGTCGGCAAAAGCGAATGCACTCTCAGAGAATACAACAGCAGGGTGCTTTCCTTCTCGAGTTGTAGGGCTCTGTTCCGGCGCCACCCAGTCAAGCGAAAGAGGCAGATTTGGGGGGCCGGCCGGCGACGTATCCCAGCCCCCGAGCCACTGGCGGCCAATTCCGCGGTTCGAGGATAGCCAAACGGGTGTATGATCTTTCGATGGGTAGCGGGGTTCTGAGACTCCGCACCGGTTTCTGATCCCCTTGTGCGAGAGGTCCGTCCGCCAAATGGCTGCGGAAGCGAGTCCCGGTTTGAACCAGCGTACCCTCGACGATCCCTCCTTGGAGAAATTGTTGGCAGCAGCCTGGGTTATCCAATGCCTGCACGATCAACTGCACAAACACCAAACGAATCGCGCCGAAACCATTGTCGAACCGGTCAAAACTCAAAAGGCAACCGTGACCGCAAGCTCAAGTCTGCGATTGACCATAAAGCCAATGGTCCCACCCTCGCCACCGGTGACGGAAGTCCAAAACAAGCAGGCTGCGCCCAGTAACCGTCTCGCTACCGACGAAACTCTTGCTGAGCTGGTGGAGGCTCAACAGGCAATCCAGACTGGCAGTTTGGATTTGGACGCTGCTATCCGGCGCGTTCTAGCGCTTTCGCTCGAGTTCATTCGGTCCGAGGGTGCGGCAGTGTGGTTGTTCGCAAAAGAAGAATTCGCCTATCGAGCGGGCGCCGGTACCGCGTCCAACCGCGAGACCGTGCGTCTGGCAGTTCTCTCCAGCTTAGCCAGCGCCTGGCGAGGCAATGGCAGGCCGATTGACGGAGTGGCCGAATCTGCCGCGAAGCAGTCCTGGGTAGCAGATGTCGGCGCCCCTGCCACATCTTTGCTGGTTGCCCCGATTTATCAGGGGTCTGAGGTCGCGGGCGCATTGGCCGCAACAAGACGTTCGGATTCCTTTTCCAACCATGACGCTGCAACGTTGCGCTTGATGTCTGGGCTCCTGTCGCACGCCTTGAGGAAAGCCGCCGAGATCGAAGTCAAACCGGTCGAAGTCAAACCGATCGATCCTCCCAAAGATGCGGCCGTGGTTGAAGTCACCAAGCCAGTTCCTGTTGCGTTTGCGAGGCCGGTGAATCCCAGCGAACCGGTGCCCGTCACACCATCGTTCAATTTTCGGACCGCTATTGGCAGCGTGCGCGACAAGCTCAGCCATCACCGCCCAACGTTCAGAGTGAACCTGCCACTGCGCGCTCTTCGCGCCGTGGCCATCGCGACGCCGGTTTTGCTGTTGTCGATCGTTGCTGCACTGCTGTTTCTCGAGACCTGGCGTCATGAGTCTTTTCATAGCGCGCAGGCTGTCACAATGCCAAGCCCTCCCGTGGAGGAAGCGATCGTTCGTGATACCTCGGCAACAACCCCGACCCGGACCATCCCAAGTCCAGCCGAAGCTCCCAAAAAGACTGAAAACACCGAACCTCGCCAACCCGCGCCCCGCGTCTCATTGGAAATCAGTCACAAGCGCTCAACCGATCCGGGAACCTTGGTTGCCCTGCAACAATTAAGTCCCTTCGAGATCGGCGGATTGCGGCGCCAAGCCAGGTATGGAGACGACTCCGCAGCTTTTACCCTGGGGATCGCGTATGAACTCGGACGCTATGTTTCTCAGAGCTGCACCGAAGCGGCGCGCTTTGTAAGAGCGGCAGCCGAAGCAGGCAATGCCGCCGCTCAGTACAACCTCGGGCTGCGCTACCGGGATGGCGACGGAGTGTCCGCCGATCGAACGGAATCCGAGAAGTGGCTTCGTAAGGCGGCTGCCCACAAGAATCCGCGAGCCCGGCTGGCTCTCAAAATGCTCGCATCCCGCTGATTCTCCAATCCCCATTTGACGCAAAATGTCCGTCATTTGGCCGCACCGTCCCTCGCTGCCTGCTTCTGGATCGCGTAACATAGTGGCTTCAACGAAGGAGGACTCATGCTGGATTCTGAACACGTACCGCTCGCACAATCCGCCCTGCTCGTGATCGACGCTCAGGATTCTTTCAAGGCTACGCCGCGCTGGGCACGCCGCAACAATCTTGCGTTCGAAAAAAATGTGGACGCGTTGATCCAGGCCTACCGGGCGGCAGAGCTGCCGGTGATATTCTTCCTTCACACCGACAGCGACCAAGGCTTTACTACGGACAGCCCGTTCTTCAAGCTGATGGACTTCATCAAGCCGCGCACCGACGAACCGGTTCTGCTCAAGAGCACTCGTAATTGCTTCACCAGTACGCCGCTGCAACCGTATCTGCTCGAAAAAGGCGTCCGGCGAGTTACTATCGCGGGCATCCAAATGGAGCAATGCTGCGAAACCACCGCCAGAGTTGCGGCGGACCTCGGATACGCGGTGGACTTCGTCACCGATGCCACGATGACATTCCCGATCCCCAACTGGGATAACCCCAGCGAAGAACTCGACGTCGATGCCATACGCGAGCGGACTGAGTACGCCTTGCGCCGCCGCTTCGCTCGGATCGTGACCGTCGCGCAGCTCATAAAAGAGTTGACGGGAGCACATTGCGGAGCCGTCGCGTAATCTTTGTCTACTTCGACGGATGCGAAGTTCTGGACTTGGCCGGCCCGCTGCAGGCATTCTTCGAAGCGAATTATGATCCAGACTAACTCTGCATTTGCACTTGTAGGACTTCGCCAGGAAGCCGAACCATTCTTGACTTGGGAGCGGATTCAACCCGGCCGGATTGAACACGATCACTCTCGCGCATTGAATCGTGCCGCTGAGACAGATCCTTTTCTCCCCGCTCGCCGGTCGAACTCATTCTCTCCATGCGAATTCCAAGAGTGCGCTCCAGTTGGTACAGATCGGACCGCTGCTCTCTCGCAAACAGGGTAGAAGCCACGCCGCGTTCGCCCGCCCGGCCAGTGCGGCCCACTCGATGAATAAAGTTTTCCGCCACCTCGGGCAGATCGTAGTTGATAACGTGTGCGATATCTTGCACATGAATGCCTCGCGAGGCCAGGTCCGTCGCCACCAGGATGCGATACCGTCCCTGCTGAAATCCTGTGAGGGCTGCGGTTCGCTGGGATTGCGAGCGGTCGCCATGAATCATGGCCGCGGCGAAGCCTTCGCGATTGAGGTTCTTGGTCAGGCGCTCCGTTCCTCGCTTGGTACGCGCGAATACCAGACAGCGGCCGGTTTCTTTCGCTAACAGACGATGCAGCACTTCCTGCTTGCGGTCCGCATCAACTTCGAACGCTTGCACTCGTACATTCTCGGATGGCTTCAACGTCGACCCAAGCGCGACACGCACCGGGTTCCTCATGTAGTCGTTCACCAGATGAACAACAGAAGCTTCGAGCGTCGCCGAAAAACACATCGTCTGACGATCTTTGGGCAGGACCGCCGCAATCCTACGAATCGCGGGAAGGAATCCCATATCCAGCATGCGATCTGCTTCGTCGAGCACCAGCACTCGCAGTTCGCGGAAGTTAACCAGTTTGCGATCCAGGAAATCTTCGAGTCGGCCTGGAGTCGCCACGACTACTCGGGCTCCATGGCGAATGGCACGGAGTTGTTGTCCTTCGGATAAGCCTCCGACCACCAAGGCCGCGGGTGACAGTTGCTTGCCACGCAACCCATCGTATTGATCGGCAACCTGCATCGCCAGTTCGCGCGTGGGAACCAGCACCAGCGCCGCGATCCCGGGCGAATTTTGCTTGAGCAGTTGCTCCATGACTGGGATCAGGAAGGCGAGCGTCTTACCGGTACCCGTCTGGGCGGTTGCCAGCACATCCTTGCCTGCGAGGGCCTGCGGGATGGCAGCGGCCTGAACCGGAGTTGGTACGGAAAAACGAGCGAACGACAAACGGTCTTTGACGTAGGGGGAAATCGGAAGTTCTGAAAAATTCTGCATTTTGCTTTCTCTGGCGCATGCGATCGCAGTCCGCCCATGCACTGAGCGAGCACCGCAACCTGGCATTGCCAGTCTTAGTTTTGATTACGCTGAAGACGTACGGAGGGGAAACTAGAGGCGGGAGTTGATCAAGTACTGCACCAGAGCAATCACACCATACAACCGCGGTATTAAGCGTACCGCCAGTATAGCATGCCGCCACCCGTTAGCTTGCCAGCCAGGTCCAACGCTGAGGTTACGAAGGTTCCAGAAGACGGTTACCATATCCAAGCGCGACTCGTATGGTTTTGGTTAGAATGGAGTGAATTTCTACGATGCCGGCGCGTACGCGCACCGAACGCACCGGCATCGTCATCGCAGCCAATTTTCCGGCTCGCGAACTGATTCAGCAACCTCATTCAGGAAAACCGCAGCTCGCGCGCCATCCACCACACGGTGGTCGCACGAGAGGGTTAACGTCATCATAGGGCGGATTACCGGCCGCCCATCGACGGGCACGACCCGGTCGGCAATACTTCCCACCGCGAGAATCGCGGCCTGTGGCGGACTGATAATCGCGCTGAAAGCATCGACGTGGAACATGCCCAGGTTGCTGATGGTGAAAGTTGCGCCTGCAATGTCAGATGGACGTAACCGGCCGGTGCGGGCCCGCTCCGTCAGGTCGCGGCGTTGAACCGCAATTTCGCCGAGGTCGGCTTGGTTGGCGTTTTGGATTACCGTGGCTACGACGCCGTCGTCAACCGCCATGGCGACGCCGATGTTTACTTCGTGATTCAAATGGATGCCCGCTCCACTCCAACTTGCGTTCATGCGCGAATGCTTCACCAGAACGCGGGACAGCAGCGCCACCAACAGATCGGTCTGAGTGACCTTGATTCCTCGTGCTTGCTGAATCGCTGATCCCAGTCGCTCGCGAACTTCTACGAGCGCGCTCGCGTCGACCTCGCGCACGACGAAGAAATGCGGTACGGTGGTCCAGCTTTGCGTGGTGCGCTCAGCCATGAGCCGCCCAATCGAACTCGGTATTTCAACATCTTTGGGTGCGGCCGGCGCCGCACTTTTCGACTCGGCAGCGGCTAAAACATCGGAGGCGAGGATTTCTCCACCCGGCCCAGATCCCCGCAAGCGTGCGATGTCAACTCCCTGCTCCTGGGCAAGCCGGCGGGCTTTCGGCGAGATTTGTGTGCCCGGCCCTGACCCAGGCGCGGGAACAACTGGAGCCGCGTCGCGCACTCCTTCGGTCGCGGGTTGGACGGGACCAGACGCAGCGATTTCTGTTGGCAAGGTTTCGCCAGAGCGAACGATCCAGGCGATGGTCTTTCCCACCGGCACGACGGCGCCCGCCTGCTCGCTTATGCCCGCTAGAATTCCATCCGCCGGAGACTCAACTTCAAGCACAGCCTTGTCGGTTTCTATTTCCAACAGTGGCTCACCCTTAACCACACTGTCGCCCTCCGCCTTCCGCCAAGCTATTAGCTTGCCGGTTTCCTGCGCCATCTCGAGAGCGGGCATGACTACACTGAAAGCCATAACTATTGTCCCGTGTCATCCTGAGCGCAGCAAGCGATTCGCTCGCGAATCGTTTGCGTAGTGGAAGGACCCCTACAAAGCGATTCTGTTACTGCCGCTTCACGGAATTCTCACTGCGCCTTCCGGTTACGCTCTGGCAATGCTTTCTTACTCCGACACTCCAACCCGCTCAGTTCTCGAGCTCTCTTCGATCATCTCCACCACGCGCCGGCTGGGCGCAGACTCATTCTCGCGAGTGGTCGGCAGCGGTCCATTAACGGTGAAGTAATGAGCTCCCGCCACCAGCAGTTCCTCCGCCGGGAAACGCGTGATGACCTCGTGCCCGGTCGGCGTCACCACAATCTCCTCTTCGATACGTGCCGCGCTCCAGCCGTCAGTCGAAGGCCAAAATGTTTCGAGCGCAAAAACCATTCCCGGCTTGATCTCATGCGGGTGATCGAATGACACCAGCCGGCTGATCACAGGTTTTTCCCAGATAGCCAGACCAATCCCGTGCCCGTATTGCAGGGCGAAGCAGGCCTCCTCATTCGGAAAGCCGAACTCTTTTGCCTTCGGCCACACCGCCGCAATCTCAGCCGTGGTGCGGCCCGGACGCACCAGTTCAATCGCCGCATCCAGATACTCCCGGCACCGCTTGTACGCGTCCACCATGGCATGCGATCCGTAGCCAATGGTGAAGCACCGGTAATAGCAGGTCCGGTACCCCATGTACGAGTGCAGAATGTCGTAATAAACCGGATCCCCCGGACGCAGCACGCGATCCGAGAACACATGCGGATGCGGGTTGCAGCGCTCCCCGGAAATCGCATTCACAGCTTCCACATATTCGGAGCCCAGGTCGTAGAGAACTTTGCTGACCAGCCCAACCGCTTCGTTTTCGCGCATGCCCGGCTTCATCGCCCGATACAACTCGTCGTAAGCGGCATCCACCATCATTGCCGAAGTGTTCAGCAACGCGATCTCATCCTGCGTCTTGATGACACGCGCATCCGACATCAGTTGCTGCCCGTCGACAACCGTGATTCCCTCGCGCTGCAAAGCAAAAAGAACCGGCAGCTCAATGATGTCGATCCCAACCGGCTCTTTGTGGAGGCCCCGCATCTCGAGTTCGATGCGGATCTTCTTTGCCACGTCCTCGGCCCGCCCCATCTCCGGCGACATCGCGCCGCGCAGCATCGAGATTCCAGGCCGCGAGCGCTCGCCTAACCAAGGACAATGCAGCTGATGATGTTTCGCGGCCGACCCAAAGTCCCAGAGAATCGGCTCGTCATTCTGCGGCAGCAACGTGAAGCGATTGCATTTGTCCTGTGCCCAACTGCCAATGTGCGTCGACGTCAGGTAACGCACATTGTTCATGTCGAAGCACAGGAGCGAACCCATCTCCGACTTGGCGAGCAAGTCCTTCGCCCGCGCCAGACGCTCTTTGCGCAGCCGGTCAAAATCCACTCGCTGTTCCCAGTCAACCGCCATCGTTCCATGAGTCGGTAATGCCACGATGCACCTCCAATCCTTCGTAGCGCCGCCGTCCCGGCGGCTAGATGCCGGTGTTACTTCTTACGCCCGCCCACAAAGCTTGCGAGCCACTTCGAAAACTGATTTCTCGGTCGGTACGGTTGCGTCTTCAAGCGGCGGCGAAAACGGAATTGGTATGTGCATCGCCCCCATCCGCCTCACCGGCGCATCCAAGTTATAGAACGCACCCTCGGCAATCACCGCCGCAATCTCCGCCGTGACCCCGTACCGCTCATAACCCTCGTCGATCACGATCACTCGCGATGTCTTCTTCGCCGACTCGATCAGCGTCTTCTCGTCTAGAGGCCACATGGTTCGCGGATCAACCACTTCCGCGCTAACGCCGATTTCCTCCAGCAGACTCGCTGCACCCAGCGCCACCTGCACCATGCTGCTCGTGCCCACAAGCGTAATATCCCGGCCCACGCGCTTCACATCCGCCACTCCGAACGGAATGGTGTACTCCTCCACTGGCACTGGGCCTTTCAACTTGGTGTACATCATCTTGTCTTCGAAAAAGACGACCGGGTTCTCATCCCGGATCGCCGTCTTCAGAAGTCCCTTGGCATCGTACGGCGTTGACGGCATCACCACTTTCAATCCCGGCACGTGACTAAACCATGCGTGCAGCGACTGCGAATGCTGCGCCCCCGACCGGCGAGTCGCGCCCAGGGTCGTTCGCATTACCATCGGGACTTTCCACGCCCCGCCCGACATGTAATGGACTTTGGCTGCCTGGTTCACCATCTGGTCCATGGTGAGCGTAATGAAATCTCCAAACATAATGTCGACAACCGGCCGCAACCCCGTCATCGCCGCACCAACTGCGATCCCTGTGAAGCCCGCTTCCGAAATCGGTGTGTCCAGCACGCGTTCGGTTCCGAACTCTTCCACCAATCCCGAGAGCACCTTAAAAGGTGTTCCCGCTTCAGCCACGTCTTCCCCGAAAATGCAGACCCGCGAATCGCGGCGCATCTCTTCCGCGAGCGCCTCTCGCACCGCCTGTCCGAACGTCAGTTCCCGGGGAACGGCTTCAGGCATAAACGTCTTGCTCCACTTCCGCGATGCCGGGATACGGAGCGGCCACGGCGAACTCGACCGCTTTCTTCATTTCCGACTCCACCTCGGATTGAATCTGACTGAACTGCGCTGAATCTCCCAGGCCTTGTTCGATCAGCCAATCCGCTAGCAGCTTGAGCGGATCGCGGTTGGTCTTCCAGTGCTTCTCTTCTTCTTTGGAGCGGTAGTACTCACGATTGATGTCGCCCACGTGATGACCGGTGTACCGATAGGTATTGCATAAGAGGAAGGCCGGACCACCTCCGCGCCGCGCATGATCAACCAATCCCCCGGCGGTTGCATATACCGCCCGCACGTCCTGCCCATCCACCGTCTCCGCTTGCAATCCGAATGCAGCTGCCCGCGCCGGAATATCCCCGGCTGTCGTCTCCGTGTAGTGGGTGTACTCGGTATACAGATTGTTTTCGCAGACGTAGATCACCGGCAATTTCCAGAGCGATGCGACGTTCATCACTTCATACAAAACACCCTGCCCCAGCGCACCTTCGCCGAAGAAGCACACTGCCACTCGGTCGGTACCCAGACGCTTGGCCGACAACGCCGCACCCGTGGCGATGCCCACACTCCCCGCGACGATTGCGTTCGCCCCTAAATTGCCGGTAGCCGGATCAGCAATATGCATGGAGCCGCCCTTGCCCTTGCAATAGCCGGCTTCCTTGCCCAGCAACTCAGCAAACATGCGGTCCGGCGACGCCCCTTTCGCCAGGCAGTGCCCATGGCCGCGATGAGTGCTCGTAATGTAATCGTCAGCGCGCAGCGTTTCACAGATTCCCACCGCGACTGCTTCTTCACCGATA
>Ga0222749_10001647_pt1 | contig 11238 bp, 6 predicted proteins | sample IncBWH2Mmetat_FD_197234 | JGI IMG/M metagenome (GOLD analysis project Ga0222749, IMG submission 197234) | Metatranscriptome of lab incubated forest soil microbial communities from Barre Woods Harvard Forest LTER site, Petersham... | ecosystem: Environmental > Terrestrial > Soil > Temperate...
CCCAGCCGCCCTTTATTCTCGGTGCCGTCCAACTCGATCATCCGGCCGTCGAGCCCGCGCTGATCGAACGCATCCCAGTTCGCCAAGGCTTCGGCGATCTCGCCGTTGACATTCTCGACCGCCTTGAGCACGCCCTTGCCCAGAAACCGGTTCGTATCCTCGTCGCGCAACTCGACCGCCTCGTGCTCACCCGTGGATGCGCCGCTGGGAACAATCGCCCGGCCCATCGATCCGTCGCCGAGAAACACTTCCGCTTCTACTGTAGGATTGCCCCGTGAATCAAGAACTTCCCGTGCATGAATCGCCGCAATATTTGACATAAATGAAAGTCTCTTTTCTATGATTTAGTAATTCGAGCGTGCTTCGCTTTCGATGAGTTTCACTTTTGACGCGTTTCGCTCTTCACGCGTTTCGCTTTGAAAGGGCGCGGCTTCAAGCCGCGCCGTAACTTGTTCCAAATGAAAACCGGCTTTAGCCACTTAGGGAACTCAAAGGCGTCCAGAATGCGTTTTTCACCTTCTAACTCTTGCCCATATTGTGTTTGCAAACCGACTATGGGAACCAAAGATTATATCGGATGGCCATGAACGCCGTGTGACGCCCGACACACTGGTTGCTGCCCATTTCCCCGTTCGGAACCGCCCATTCGGCCATCCCATCCCTGCTCTTATCTCCGCTGGTTCCCCGTCCGTGTGCGTATTGTCGCGGCCTTCGGCGTAGACTAGAGTCAATAGAGCGCTTCGGATTCCAGGAGGTACCCTCCCCATGAACAGAATGAAGAAATGGATGCTGCTCCCCGGCCTGCTGCTGGCATCGTTGTCAGCAGCCCAGCTCGCGGCCCAGACCAGTTCCCCCGTCCCCGCCGGAACTGCCCTGATGGTGCGGCTCGACACGACTCTCGCAACCTTTAGCAATCGAGTCGGGGATCCCTTTCAGGCAAGAGTCACGCAGGCCGTGGTGGTCAATGGCAACACGTTGATTCCCGTGGGAGCGACCGTCGAAGGCCGCGTCACCAAGGTGAACGAGCCGCGCCGCATCTCGGGCAAGCCAACCATCGGAATTCTTCCGGAGGCTGTGATTCTTCCCACCGGCGAGCGCTACTACCTCGACGCAACCCTGGTCGACACCAACATTAAGGGCGCCGATGTGAATCAAGAAGGACAGTTCAAGGGATTAGGCCACGACCGGAGCGACAAAATCGAGGCCGGCGCCGGCACGGCCGGTGGCATGCTGATTGGCGGACTGATCGGCGGTCCGGTCGGAATACTGGTCGGCGGCGCAATCGGCGCGGGTGGGACCACAACTCACTGGCTCGTCAAACACCGTTCAGCAACTCTGCCCGCCGGAACCCAACTCACGTTGGAATTGAACCGCCCGCTAACGGTGGGCATTGCGCCCGCCCCCACGCCCGCAAACGGCGGCGGCAGCAACTAGACAGAATTGTCTCCAGAAGCCTCGATCGAACGCCGGACAGCGCAACCGTCCGGCGTTTTCCCTTTTGCTGGTCTTATGCAAGAATGGGTCTGTGAGAATTAGACTCGACCTTCCGGCCAAGATTCAATCCCGGCTGAAGAAAATGGCGCATCGGGAAGGCGCTACGGTCAACGCTCTAATCCTTCGCTCGATCAAGGCGATGCTCTCCAGGCACAAACCGCCGCCCGTCATTGAATCCAAAAGGCCCGGATCGTTACAGCTGGACAACGCGAAAATCTATGAGCTCATCGATTTTCCTTAGCCTGAACCTCGATTCACTTCTCACGCACCAAAAATCAAATCTCCCTCGCTCAGCACCTGCAGCTCGATCCATCCCTCCAGCGGCAAAGAATCCACCGGCAGCCGGTTCTGCCACAAGCTGAAGCGAAGCCGCAATTTGCCGGTAGCCGCCACGGCAACCGCGCCAGCCTTGCGCTCGGCCGTTCGTTCTGCGGTTCGATCCGCCGGGGAAGCGCTAGGAGTCGCCAGCAGCCACGCCAGCGGCAGCTTGAACTCAAAATTCCGCACCAGCGCCAGCTTCACGTGTTCGTCCGGTTGCGACGACGACGCCTTCACCCGATCCTCCGACCCGTTCTCTATCTTCCAGCAGTTGAGCCTGCGCTCGTGCACCGACGCTTCGACCCGCAGCGTGCGTCGCGCACGCGGCTCGCCGCTGGCCCATGACTCCAGGTTCACCACCAGTTCAAAATCTTCCCCCGGCACGTTGCCCATGAAATCCAGCCGGCCGTACACATGAGTGGAATCGATGCCGGCATACACCGCATCCAGCAGAAATTGCTTGCCGTGCATCGAGCCAGAGCGGTGATCGGCGGTGTAGATGGCCGCGCCCATCCACTCGAAGTAACGCACCTTGTCACCCGCCACTCGCGGATGAATGTACGCCGTCTGGGGCACAAACGACGGCCGCACCTCCGCCCCCATGATGGGCTGCGCCAAAGAATCCGGCGGAACCGCGCCCAGCGCCTGATACACGTTCGACAAGTGTTTGCGGTAAAGCTCGTCAAAGTCGCGGTCGTTGGCCGAGTGATGTTCCGGCCCGTACCACCAGTTCCAGTCGCTGCCCTCGGCAATCAGGATTTCCTCAAACGCCAGCTTGCGCTGCGCCTCGGTCGCGCTGGCCGCATTTTGCGCATAGAATTCGCGCGCGTGGTGCAGGTAGTCCCAGGCGCGATTGTCCTCCGGCGCGCCGATCCACACGTTGAAGTTCGCGCCGATCCACGACCCCGGCACCAGCGACGTCATCTTACCGAAATCTTTGTGCCGCGCAATCGCCTCGGAAATCGTCACCGCCTCGATCCCCGAATCGCGCTGCAACCCGTCATAGAACCGCCGCAAGAATTCGCGCCCTGACTTCGGGTAATACTCCCACGCGTTCTCGCCATCAAGGATGATCGACACCACGGCATCACGGCCACTGGCCAGCACTGGCTTGGCCGCTTCCTTGATGTTGCCAATCAGGTGCTGCGCCGCATCCGCCGGAGGCATGCCCGAATACACGAACCCGATCAGATCGGAAATCGTGTGATCGCGAAACACCAGGTGCATCGCCGCTGAGCCGTTCTCGTAGCGATGGATGTTGTAGAGCTTCTCCGCCAACGGCGCCGGCAAGCGGCCCGTCCCGTCGCGCGCGAAGAATGCGCCCGAACTCCGCCCCAGGACGCCTTCGTCGGTGGCCATCCACTCGACGCCCACGCTGTGCGCGATCGCCAGCACCTCTTCTGAGACGCTGCCCTCGGAAGGCCAAACGCCCTTGGGTCGCAGCCCAAAAACTTTCTCATGCAGATCGAGACCGCGGATGAGCTGTTCGCGCGCGTCTTCGGGATGGCGAAAGCGATTCTGCGGCAGCGGCAATCCCGGACACGACACCGCTCCCACACTCGTGTCGCAGACCAGCGGCAGAATCGGGTGATAGAACGGCGTGGCCGAGATCTCAATCGATCCCTTCTTCGCCGCCTCGGCGTGCGCCGGCAGGACCCGGCCCAGCAATTCCTTCTCGCGCGCAATCACAAACTTCTGATCGTCGAGCGAGTAGCTGTGCCCCTTGGCCACCAGCGCCGCCACATCTTTCTCTTCCAGAAAGAACTCGTCGAACCACGCAATCTGCGACAACACCTGCAGGTCGGTGAAATCCTGCGGCTGAAAATAGCGCTCGGCGCGTTCCGGATGATCGCCGTGCTCGCGAAACCGTTCCCACAGCTCGCGATACCGCGGATACCGCCCGATGAGATTCTGCGGATTCGCCTGAAACAGATATTGCAGTGCAAAGCGGCGCTCCTCCAGCGTCAACTCCTTTGCCGGCTTGGCCGCCACGCGGAGAAACGGATCTTGCGCCGTCCCCGCGACATAATCCTGAATCTGCACCATCAGCGACGGCACCAGGTTGAAGTTCTGGTGGACGCTGGGGAACTCGTCCAGCAACTTCACCATCCCGTAATAGTCTTTGAGCGCGTGCAGCCGCGTCCACGGCAGACGATATTCCCCCGTAACCAGATCCTTATAGAACGGCTGGTGCTGGTGCCAAAGAAGAATGACGCGCAAAGCAGGCATGGCTGGAGCAGTCAGTCTAGCATGGCGGAATTCGCAGAAATGGTTATGTGGGGACAGCCGCCCTCGGCTGTCCGCGGAGCAAAGCTCCGCTGGTTTCTGTTGGAGCGCCCACAGAATCATAAACTGGGTGTGCACTCATTCGAAACCGGTTACTCCAACTTTCAGGATACCTCGGATATATAGCCGGGCCGCTCAAGTTGATTTTCTCCGCGACCTTTGCGGCTCTTCTTCGCGTCCTTCGCGGTTAAAGTCTTTGGACACCTACACGGCCCATCTTCCGGTAAACTAAAGCGCGCCCACATTCCGCCCGATCCATGGCACCCGACCCCACCCTCGCCACGCCTCAACTCCTGACCGACCAGGACCTCTACCTCTTCAACGAGGGCAGCAACTACCGTCTCTACGAAAAAATGGGAGCCCACCTGGTCACCCAGAGTGGCCAGCCGGGCGCCGTCTTCAGCGTGTGGGCGCCAAACGCGCGCACCGTCTCGGTCGTGGGCAGCTTCAACGGCTGGGATTCGAAATCGCATCGTCTCAACTCGCGCGGTTCGTCCGGCATCTGGGAAGGTTTCATCCCCGGCGTCACGCGCGGCGCGCTCTACAAGTTTCACATCGAATCGCACAGCAAGGGCTACCGCGTCGACAAAGCCGATCCGCTCGGCCTGCTGCATGAGAAACCTCCGCGCACCGCGTCTGTTGTCTGGGATCTCGACTACCAGTGGAGCGATGGCGACTGGATGCAGAAGCGCGCTGACCGCAATTCCCTGCGCGCGCCTCAAGCCATCTATGAAGTCCATCTAGGCTCGTGGATGCGCGTCCCCGAAGACCACAACCGTCCGCTGACCTACCGCGAAACCGCGCCCCGCCTCGCCGAATACGTCGGCCAGTTGGGTTTCACTCACGTCGAGTTCCTGCCCGTGATGGAGCACCCTTTCTACGGTTCCTGGGGATACCAGACCACCGGATACTTCGCTCCTACCTCGCGCTACGGCACGCCGCAGGATTTCATGTACCTGGTCGACTACCTGCACCAGCACGGCATCGGCGTGATTCTCGACTGGGTGCCGTCGCACTTCCCTTCCGATGCCCATGGTCTCGCTTATTTCGACGGCACGCATCTCTACGAGCATGCCGACTCGCGCCAGGGATTTCATCCCGACTGGAAAACGCACATCTTCAACTACGGCCGCCCCGAAGTGCGCAGCTTCCTGATGTCGAGCGCCATGTTCTGGCTCGACAAATATCATATCGACGGTCTGCGCGTGGACGCGGTCGCATCCATGCTCTATCTCGACTACTCGCGCAAGCAAGGCGAATGGATTCCCAACAAATTCGGCGGACGTGAAAACCTCGAAGCCATCGACTTCCTCCGCCGCTTCAACCAGGAAGCCTACAAGGAGCATCCCGAGATCCAAACCACGGCCGAGGAATCCACGTCGTGGCCCATGGTCTCAAAGCCCGTCTACGTCGGCGGCCTCGGCTTCGGTCTCAAGTGGGACATGGGCTGGATGCATGACACGCTTCGCTATTTCCAGAACGATCCCATTCACCGCAAGTATCACCACAACGATCTAACGTTCCGCATGTTGTATTCCTTCCTGGAGAATTTCGTGCTGCCGCTCTCGCACGATGAAGTCGTTCATGGCAAGGGATCGCTGATCGGCAAGATGCCTGGTGACGAGTGGCAGAAGTTCGCCAATCTGCGTCTGCTCTTCGCTTACATGTACGCCCAGTCCGGCAAGAAGCTCCTCTTCATGGGCTGCGAATTCGGACAGGTGCGCGAGTGGGCGCACGACTCCAGCCTGGAATGGCATGTTCTGCAATATCAAGTCCACCGCGGAGTGCAGGCCTGGATGGAGCAGTTGAACCGCTTCTATCGCGGCGAGCCCGCCATGCATGTGCTCGATAACGATCCCGCCGGATTCGAGTGGGTCGACGCCAACGATAACGCCACCAGCACGGTCTCGCTACTGCGCAAGAGCGAGTCCCCGCGAGACACCGTGCTCGTCGTCTGCAACTTCACGCCGGTACCGCGCATGGGATATCGCGTCGGCGTCCCGCACGGCGGCTACTGGCGCGAAATGCTCAACAGCGACGCCCGCGAATACGCCGGCAGCGGCCTGGGAAATCTTGGCGGAGCCAACGCGGAAGAAATCCCCACCCACGGCCGCCCCTTCTCGCTGCAGCTAACCCTGCCCCCGCTAGCCGCCTTGTTCTTCAAAGCCCAATAGGCGCGAGCTCAACTCATGTGGCGACGGACGCATTCGTCTGTCCCGCGAAGGCGAAGCCGAGCGGCCGTGAACACGAATCGCGGGCCTTAAGCGTACTTCCGAGACCATTCGGACTTTGGACCAATCTGGGACGCTCCACAAGATTTCTCCGTCTGTTGTGACCTTCCTCACAGACTAAATCCCGACGTCTCAATGATTCTGATACCACGCCCCTATGTACAGAGAGATCCGTTGAGCCCCGAAGGGGCGAGATTCGTTAGCCCAGCGCGTTAGCGCTGGGTGAGCGGCCTAGAAATGACAAGTCCGAAGGGACGGCACTCATGCCACACACCTACTGCGCAAATCTGGTCCATTGCGTCTTCAGCACCAAAGAACGCGCCGACTCAATCGCAGATGAGATTCGGGAGCAACTTCTCGCCTACATTTTCGGAATCGCCAAAAACCTACACCTCGAAATCCTTGCCTTGGGTGGGACGTCGAATCACGTGCACCTACTCATTGCCATTCCCGCAAAGAAGTCCCTCTCCGATGTGGTCCGCGACCTCAAGGCGAACTCTTCCCGGTGGATGTCGCAGAACGGTCCACCGTTTTCCTGGCAGCAAGGCTTCGGCGCCTTCAGCGTCAGCGCCTCGCAATTACCTGCCGTTAAGCAATACATCCGGAATCAAGTCGAGCACCACAAGAAAAGAAATTTCGAAGAGGAGTTTCTGCTCTTGCTCAAGAAATCAGGTGTCGATTACGACCCGCAGTACGTCTTCGGCTAGTGCCGCCCGTACCGGGCTCGCTCCTCGCGTCCGCCTCACCCAAGGGCTTACGCCCTGGGCTAACGAATGTCACCCCCTACGGGGTTGGTGCTTACCCGAACCCCTTATATTCCTCCCAGAACTCCGGCCACGGCAACCGCGGCGGCCCGCACACAAAAATGTCGGGATGATCCTCGCTCTCCTCATTCTTCACGCCGAGAGAATTCCCGTTGTGCCCGGCCCAACGGCACGCGGTAAACAGCCGATCCGCCTCTTGGCGCGATTGTCCCATCACAATCAAAGTCGACGGCAGCGGCGTGGGATATCCGCGCAGCCACGACGAGTTGACTCCGCTGATCGGCGGCGGCAGCTGATAGGCCGCTCCCAGGATCTCGATCGCCCCCTGTTCCCCGTAGTTCCGCACGGCAATCCCAACACTCGCCCGCTGATCCGGAGGCAACGAATCCCGAATGCCCGCAACCGTCTTCACCAACTCGTCCCAGCCAATCTCCTCCCGCAAGTCGCCGTTATTCTCCAGCGCAAACTTCATCAGCTTGCCACTCGACGCCATCGGGAGAATCATCGCGCTCATGAACAATCCCCACCCCACAACTCCGGTGAAGAACACAGCCTCCAGTGCGAACCGCGGAAATTTCGACAACGACGCGACCCAGTGTGCTCCCAGCACCGCGCCCATCGCCATCAGCATGGGATACGCCCCTCCCAGGTAATAGCCGCGCCCCTTCCCCACCACAAACAGCACCAGCGGGATCAAATACATCCACGCCAGCATGCGATAGCGCCGGTCGCGCAAGTAGCCGATGACCCCGGTGATCCACAGCGGAGTCGCCACCAGATTCGCGCAGATCCAAACCTGATCCCGCCAAAACCCGTTAGCCCGTCCCTCGCCCACATCGCGGGAGTGAATGTGCTGCAGAAAATGCAGCGAGATGAATCCGTGACGCATTTGCCAAACTAAATTCGGCAGGCAAATCACAAATCCCAGCGCCATTCCGCCCCAGAACCACCCGCTTCCCAAATACCGCCGCGCGCGCGTCAGCAGAACGCCGCCCATAATCCCGGCAAGATAAAAACCCATCGTGTACTTGGTCAGAAACCCAACGCCAATGGTCGCCCCAATCGCCAGCCACCACCGCGGATTCTCCGTCTTCAGCAGCCGAATCACGAAGTAGGCAATCAGCACCCACCACAAATTATCGAAGGTCGTATATTGAAACTCCGTCCCCTCGAACAGCGGCAGCGTGGAGAGCGCAACCGCAACCGCCGCGCTCACCTGCGCGAGCCGACCTCCGCCAAGTTCGCGGGCCATCAGCCCCGTAACGACAACGAGGATCGCCTGCGCGATCACGGAAAACAGCCGCAGCCCCACCAGCGACAGTCCAAAGAGAGAAAGCGCGACCCGCTCCACGAACGGCGTCAGCGGCGGATACGGCACGAATCCCCAGTCCAGATGCCGCGCATCGCTCAAAACCTGCAGTTCATCGCGATGAAATCCATAGCGCCCGTTGGTGAGCACATGCGCAAGCGCCACAATCGCGGCGATGCCCACCAGCGCCCAGGTATCGGCCCGAGAGGGATTATCGACCTGTCCGAGATTCTGCTCCGCGTTCGCCGATGTCATCCCAGCGCCTTTCAAAACTGTACGCAACGTAGAACGCTCCGGTTCCACGTTATGGTTCTGTGGGGACAGCCGCCATCGGCTGTCCGTCGAGCAAAGCTCGACAAATCCGCAAAAGATTCGCCGGGTGCCCCGTTTCTCGCGCGTTTTTTGCGCGAGAAGTGGGTATTTTCGACAGAGCGAAGTCGAACGGGCGAGCCGAGCGCTCCCCACCACCTGAACCCGAAGCCACCCACCCCCGCCCCATGCTATCCTCGCCTTAAGCGCGCTTCATGCGGATTCTGACCCGCTACATCCTACGCGAAGTGACGGCGCTCGCGCTCATCGGCGTGGCGATCTTTACATTTGTCCTGTTCACCCGCGACCTGGGACGCATTCTCGAACTGGTAGTCCGCGCCAGCGCTCCCCTGCCCAGCGTCGCCGAGATTTTCTTCTTCACTGTCCCGCTCGCGCTCACCTACACGCTGCCCATGAGCGTGCTCTTGGGAATCCTCATCGGCCTGAGCCGCCTCGCCGCCGACAGCGAAATCACCGCCATGCGCGCCAGCGGCATGGGAATCTGGACCTTCCTGCGCGCGCTCTCGGTCTTTGTCATTGCCGCCTGGCTCATGGCCATGGTGAACGGCCTCTACATCGCACCCCGCGCCCAGGCCGCGCTCGGCCACCTGGAGGATCGCCTAAAAGGTTCGCAGGTCTCCTTCGAAATCCAGCCTCGAGTTTTCTACGAAGGATTCCCCAAAAAAGTTCTCTATGTGCAGGACGTGAAGACGGCGCAGGGTGCGGCCGTTTGGAAGGGCGTCTTCATGGCGGACCTGAGCGACGCCACCAACCCGACCATCACCCTGGCCAAGGAAGCGATCGTCGTCGGCGAGGGTCAGGACCGCCTGCACCTGCATCTGATCGACGGATCCGAACACGTGACCGACCCCCAGGACGCCGGCCACTACCAGATCTCCACGTTCCAGCAGACCGACATCCCGCTCGACCTTCCCTCCACCGAGAACAAGCCCGACGAGTCGCTTCCCGCCGAGGTGATGAATACCGCGGCGCTGTGGCAGAAGGCCGGCCGCGTCGATCCCATTTCCGCCCGCTGGTATCTCATCGCATTCCACCGCCGCTTCGCTCTGCCCACCGCCTGCCTGGTGCTGGCGCTGGTCGGCATCCCGCTGGGACTCTCGTCGAAGAAAAGCGGCAAGTCCGGCGGATTCGTGCTCACCATCCTGCTGGTCTTCGTCTACTACGTGATTTCTCTCGTAGGAGTTTCTCTGGCCAGGCAAGGCAAGGTCTCCCCCTGGTTCGGAGCGTGGCTGGCGGATTTTGTCTTTCTGGCTTTGGCGATTTTTCTGTTGCTGCGCGCCGAGAAGCGTCCCTTTGAAATGGCCTCATTCCGGGCTGTCTGGAAACGCGACCCATCCGGCGCCCCCGCCAACTCCCGTGGCCGCCGCGAAAACGCCTTCGATCGCATCTCCACCCGGCGCCGCATGTTCAGCGCCAGCTTTCCGACCTTGCTCGACGACTACGTGCTGCGCGACTTCTTCATCTACCTCGGGATGATCCTCTCCACGTTTCTCGTGCTGGTCATCGTCTTCACCCTGTTCGAGTTGCTGGGAGACATCCTCAAAAACCAGGTTCCCGCCACCGTGGTCGCGGAGTACTTGCTCAACGTCGCACCCTATCTGCTCTACAACGTGGCTCCGCTGGTCATGCTGCTAGCCGTGCTGGTCACGTTTGGCATGATGCAACGGTCCAACGAAATTACCGCGATCAAGGCCACGGGAACCAGCATCTACCGCATCGTCACCCCGGTGATTGTGGCCGCGGGTGCGCTGGCCGTCGGACTGTTTTTCGCCGACCAGTTCTACCTGCCCCACACCAACAAGCGCCAGGAAGCCTTGCACAACCAGATCAAAGGCAAGCCTCCACAAACTTACCTGCGCCCCGACCGCAGTTGGATATTCGGGCAGAACAACGACATCTACTACTACCAGTTCTTCGATCCCGACCACGACCAGTTCGGCAACGTCACCGTGTTCAAGCTCGACCGCGCCAGCTTCGCCATCACCCGCCGCATCCACGCCGACCGCGCGCACTGGGCCGAAAACCTGAATCGCTGGGTCTACGAGCAGGGATGGGACCGCGCCCTCAACGTCTCGGCCATCGCCAACTACCGGCCCTTCGAGGTAGCCACGTTCCCCGATCTGCCGGAAACGCCGTCCTATTTCAAGAAGGAAGTGAAGCAGTACACCGAGATGAACTACGAAGAGTTGCGGCGCTATATCGGCGATCTGCAGCAGGGCGGATTCGACGTGGTTCGCCTGCGAGTGCAACTGCACAAGAAGCTGTCGTATCCCCTCATTACCCTGATCATGGCCGTGCTCGCCATTCCCTTCTCGTTATCCCCTGGAAAAAAGGGAGCGATCACCGGCGTCGCCGTCGCAGTGGGAATCGCCGTGTTCTACACCGTGGTGTCGCGCCTGTTCGAAGCCATGGGCGACCTCAGCCAGCTCCCTCCAGCTCTCGCCGCATGGTCGCCCGACCTGATCTTCGTCCTGGTCGGTGGCTATTTGATTTTAAAGGTGCCCAC
>Ga0222749_10001654_pt1 | contig 11208 bp, 7 predicted proteins | sample IncBWH2Mmetat_FD_197234 | JGI IMG/M metagenome (GOLD analysis project Ga0222749, IMG submission 197234) | Metatranscriptome of lab incubated forest soil microbial communities from Barre Woods Harvard Forest LTER site, Petersham... | ecosystem: Environmental > Terrestrial > Soil > Temperate...
CCCGAAAGAAGGCCGAAACCCGAAATCCGAACGGGGCAGAGCCGTTGAAGAAGAAGGAAGGCAGAAACATGGAGGCAGAAAAATGCTGCAGAATGAAGAGGAGAATACGAATAATTGGATGAAGTCATTTTGCACGACCCGTGGTGAGCAGCGCGTATTTGGTGGTGTTCGGAGTTGCGCCCAAAGCTAAAGACGAGACTCCGAACCAGAATCCTAGGCCTGGCACGTTCTACCAACCATATCAAAGCTCCGACGTTGCTGCGGACAAGAATGTCTGACAAGAATGTCCGCGCGCCGGAGTTGTGTCGGCTGCACCCTGGGGCGCCGCCGTCCAAAAACGACAACGGACGTGAGCCGATCCTTCGGGCTTCGGCCTTCGGGTTTCTTTCGGCCTTCGGCCTTCGGATCTCGGATTTACGTCCACCGCGCGCCCTCCCTCCTCCTGCAGAAGGTGGGGGCGCAGTTGTCCGCTCAACCTCCTACGCTGGCCAGTTCTTCATTGGTCGCCACGTTGACGATCTTGAACTGCTCGGCATGCAAGGCTGGATCGGGGCGAAAGAGGAGGCGCCCAAAGTAGCGTTTCTCCATTTCCTGTATGTGCTTTTCGTCCTCGGTGCGCAAGCGTTCCAGCACGCTGGGGTGAACGGCAATGCGCAATTGGAAATCCGATTCGTCGCGCGGGCGCTTTTTGAGAATCTCGCTGAGCTTGCGCTGGATCTCGACGCTCATGGTCAGGGCGCTCTTAACTTTTCCTCGGCCTTTGCAGTATGGGCAATCGTCATAAACCGCCGCGTGAACGCTTTCGGAGTGTCGTTGGCGCGTCATTTCCATCAGGCCCAACTGTGAAATCGGCAGGACATGCGTCTTGGCTTTGTCCCGGCGAAGCCCCTCCTTCATGCGTTGGTAAACCTGGTGTTGGTCGCGGCGGGATTTCATATCGATGAAATCCAGCACGATTAGACCGCCCATATTACGCAAGCGCAGCTGGCGCGAGATCTCGTCGGCGGCTTCGATGTTGACCTTGAGAATCGAGCTTTCCTGGTCCTTGCCGCCCTTGTGGCGCCCGGTATTGACGTCAATCGCCACCAGAGCTTCGGTTTCGTCAACCACGATATAGCCGCCGCTCTTGAGGTGTACCTGGCGCGAAAAGGCATTCTCTAGCTGGCGCGTGATGTTGAAGCGGTCAAAAATCGGCTGCGGATCGCTATACAATTTGACCTTGTTGGCCGAGCGTTTCGATATTTTTGAAATCATGTCGCGCATGCGGTCGTAGGCCTTTTGGCTGTCCACCACAATGCGCTCGACATCTTCGGTGAGAAAATCGCGGACCGTTCGTTCGATCAGGTCCGGTTCCTGGAAAACGCAGGTCGCGGGTTGCTGTTTTTTGATTCGTTCCTGAATGAGGTTCCATTCGTCCAACAACAAGGCCAAATCGCGAACGAAGTAACGTTTCTGCTGGTCTTCCCCGACGGTGCGCATGATCACGCCCATGCCTTCGGGAATCGAGAGTTCGCGCAGAATCTTCTTCAAGCGCTGGCGTTCCATCTGATTTTCGATTTTGCGCGAAATGCCGCTTTGATCGGAGTTGGGCAAAAGCACCAGGTAACGTCCGGGCAACACCAGGTTGGTGGTGACGCGCGGGCCCTTGGTGCCGATAGGGCCCTTGGTCACCTGCACGATGATGTCACTGCCCGGAGGATAAACGCGGGGAATATCCTTCTGCGTAATCTTTGGTTTGTCGCGCCGCCGTCCTTCGCGTTCGACGATTTCAACGCCGCTATCGAAGCTGCTCGGGACGATGTCCCAATAATGCAGAAACGCATTCTTTTCAAAACCGATATCGACGAAGGCCGCTTTGAGGCCGTCTTCGAGATTGCGGACCTTGCCTTTGAAAATGCTGCCCACCAGGCGTTCTTCGGAAGTGCGTTCGATGTTGAATTCCTCCAGCCGCCCTTCTTCGGAAACCGCGACGCGCGTCTCCAGGTTTTCCGCATTAATGATCACTTCCTTGTGCGCCCGTTTGATGGGTTTGATCAGGCGTTGAACTCTTTTCACCAGGCTATTGGCGGCGGCCTTAAGGCTCTCCACAATTCCTTTGGGCTGCTCGGGAACCGCGACCGGTTCGAACCCCTTGTCCTCCTTAACCTCGGCCGGAGTTTCGAGATTGGGCTCGCGGAATTGTCGTTTGCCCGTGTCTGGTGCCTGGCTGGTCTCCGGCGGGGCGCCTTCGGGAGGCAAGCCCGCCGCGATGTTCTCGGCGCGCTCGATTTCCGTGGCGTGGCGCCGCTCGTAGACTTTGTCGTGGGCCGCCTGGTCGCCGACAGCCTCGGCGCGAGCCTGGATGGCGTCCCGGTCCGGGCGCTGTTGAACATGCCCGATACCGCCGGTGGGGCGGAAGCGCATGGCTCCCCGGCGTCGCCGGGAAAAATTTCTGTCACTCATAGCTAATAAGCCTTTCGATAGATATCAACGTTCTGCAGCAAGCCTATGGCGATTAACGAGCCCAGCACTGATGACCCGCCGTAAGAGAGCAGCGGCAGTGGCACGCCCGTCACAGGCATAATCCGAATGTTCATGCCGATATTGATAAAAACCTGGCTGAATAAGAGCGTTACTACGCCCACAGCCAGCAAGCGGCCCAGGCGATCGCGCGCCTGGCCGGCAATTCTGATTCCAGTGAAGAGCACAGTTCCATAAAGCGTGAGCACGAGCACGCTTCCAACGAATCCCTTCTCCTCGGCAATCACGGAAAAGATGAAGTCGTTATGCGCCACGGCCCGCGGCAGGTAACCCTGGGTGAGCTGTGTGCCCTGCCGCCAGCCTTTGCCCGTCAGGCCACCCGAGCCGACGGAAATCAACGCCTGGCGCACATTATGTGAATCATCGAAGCGCAATTTGCGCAGGCGTTCCCGGTCTGCCTTCGAAGCATGGGGAGGCAGAGGATATTCTTGATCAAAGAAGACCCGCAGTCTTCTTTCCTGGTAATTCTCCAGCTTAAAGACTTGCCACTTGGGCAAGAACAGCACGTCCACCAAAAACAAGACTCCCACGACCCCGACTGCACCGACGAGCCGCACCAGGAAACGGCCGGGGGTTCCGGCAACGTAAAGCATCATCAGGCCCGTCGGCAACAGAACGAGCGCCGAGCCAAGGTCGGGCTCTTTCATGATGAGCAGGAATGGCAGAACCATCAATCCCAGTGCGCGGGCAAATACTGATGGTGAGCGCAACTCCTCGGCCGGCCGGCTCAGGAAGTGGCCCAGGGCCAGAATGAAAGCCAGCTTCGCGAATTCCGAAGGTTGGAACTGGAAGAAGGCCACGTCGATCCAGCGACGAGCACCCCAGCCATGGGTTGAGCCGATGCCGGGGACCAGCACGGCAACCAGCAGCAGGATCGTCGCGCCATAAACAATCAATGAGTAACGCGAAATCGTGCGATAATCGATAAAACACAAACCGGATCCTGCGCCGACTCCCAGGACATACCAGACGATTTGGCGGAACCAGCTTTGGCGGTACCAAGGGGCGGTCGCCGCCGCACTGACCATGGTCGCGCTGAACACAAACAGCGCTCCCAGGATGATCAGCCCGCAGATCCCCACCAACTGGAGCTTGTCCAGCCGGCTCTCCGGCTCGTTTAGTCGATTTTCGAACATGTGCTTACTCGCTCACGTACCGCTCCAAACCATGAAGGCACGCCAAGGCATACGAATTCCGGGGCCAACGCACCCTGCTCGTTGCTTGATGTTCATTCTTGTCCATTCGTGGTTTGAGTGAATTGTTGCGGCTTAATTCGCCTTCGCCATCGTTTCTCCTTTGACTGGGCGCGGCCGATCCCGTGCCAGGAGAGCCGTATAAACTGGCCTGGCTACCGGCGAGCATGTGCCGCCGCCGGATTCTCCGTCTTCGACCATGACCACTACGGCCCATCGCGGGTTTTCATAAGGAGCGAACGAAGCAAACCAGGTGGTTTGCCCGGTCTTGATGTTGCGCTCGTCCTGGATTTGTGCGGTACCGGTCTTGCCGCAGATCCGCAAGCCTGGAACGGCGGCGTGTTTGCCGGTGCCCTCAGGGTCTTCCGTGTCGGCGAGCATCGCTTCCTGCAAGATCTTGAGGCTGCGCTGGCTGACGCCCAGTTCATCTCTCACGCGACCATTGGGGAAAACAACCGGCTGCTCGCCTACGGTGGGGTCCTGCGGCTCGATTCGCTCAACCAGACGTGGATAGAGGACCTTGCCTCCATTTGCGATCGCGGACATGACCACGGCCACTTGCAGCGGAGTCACCAGCACCGGGTCCTGGCCGATACAAAGGTTGGCGGTGTTGCCATCCATCCAATTCGGCCCAATCTGCTTGGGAAAATATCCGGGAGTTTCCTGTCGCAGTGGCAGCCCAATCCGTTCACCCAAATGGAACCTATGCCCTAAGCGGATGATTCGTTCGGGCCCAATGCGCAGTCCATTGGTGATGAAATACGAATTGCTCGAACGCATCAGCGCGCGGCGAAAATCGTATGGACCAGGTGGCGCGAGGTCCCTGATTTTACGATGACCGACACCGACGAAGATGACCCCCTTGCCCGGCAGCTCGGGATGCGGTTGGACCTGGAAGATTTCGTGAGGATTCAACCCCGCTTCGAGCGCCGCGAGTCCGACGACGGTTTTGAAGATGGAACCCGGGGCGTAGTTTTCCTGCGTAGCGCGGTTCTTCTGGGCTTGGAGGTCGTTAATGCGGCTCCATTCTTCCGGAGGGATCCTCGGCTGCACAAACAAGTTGGGGTTGAGGGTCGGTGAAGAGGCCATCGCCAGGACGTCCCCGGTCCGGACATCCATCACGACCACTGCCCCGCGGGTGGCGGGCCCCTGCACATTGCGCAGGGCGTTCTCGGCCACCTGCTGAATCCGCAGGTCGATCGTCAAAACCACGTTGTGACCGGCCTCGGCGGGGCTCCAGACCGTTTCGGTCTGCCGATAGCCCAGGTTATTTACCAGGACAGATTTCGCGCCGGCCGTCCCGCGCAGTTCTTTGTCAAAACCATACTCGATCCCGAGGTCGCCGCGGAAATCCGGCAGGCGATACGAAAAGGATGCTTCTTCACCTTCAACGGAGTCGTTGTTACGTTTCAAACAACCCAGCAAGTGAGCGGCCGTGGTTTGGTACGGATAAACTCGCGTGGATTGGACGTCGATGTCGACGCCAATGGGGCTGGTGGATTGCTCTTCAAATCGGGCGATGTTGGTGGGGTCGAGGTTCTCCAGGACGGGATAAGGCAAGGCCAGTCGAGTCTCGTAGTGTCGCTCGAAATTGGTCACGTCGATGGCCAGTGGCTGCTCCAGCCGCTGACTCACCTGAAGGATGACGTTGCTGGCGGCCTGGGAACGCGCCGATTCGCGCAAGAGATTTCTTTGGACAGTGTTTAGGACGAAATGTTTTCGTTCCAGCCTGGTGAGGCTACGGCCAAGCTTGTGTTCGGTTTCAGCGGCTTCCTGCACTTGTTCAGCCCGCGCCTGCCTAAGCGCATTCGAATAGGCATTATCGAAAGGCCCGCGCAATTCCTCCAAATACAGACTGACGTTGTACGTGGGCCGGTTCTCCGCCAGAACCTTGTGATTGCAATCCAGGATGCTGCCACGGACCGCTGGAATTCGCACGCTGCGAAAGGATTGGGTTTCAAGCGATTCCTGATAATCCCGCGCCGAGACGACCTGCACCCACCATAAGCCCGCCAGTAAGATCGCCAAGCCCCCTAAGACAACCAGTGTCACCGCGCGAAGCTGCGGGTCGTTCTTTTTAAGCTGGTCAAAAACAATCATTGAAAAGTCATTACTTGGTGGGGCGAGGCTCCTGCCGAGCCCTGATCCTTCTTCCTAGTAAGAACACGCTTCCAGGCCGCAGATCGCAGAGTCAAAAAGTTAGGGCTCGGCAGGAGCCTCGCCCCACCGGTGCTCCCAGGAAGCAAGTATTGATTCACCGGCCCCTCCTGATTTCCCGGTCCGGTCGGAAACTGGTTTCGAACACCGGGGCGTGGGACAAGCTTTTGTGCAACCATTCGAACAGAAGGAAGAAAGCCGGCGTAGCTATGGCGCTGCCGAGGCTCATGATAATCAACTGCCAGACGGTGCCCCAACCCAACTGCGGCGGGCGTCCGGTGGTCAGCAATAGCAACAGGCTCAGCACCGGGCACGCAATGCCTGCACCAAAACCAAGGACCATCTGGGCGAAAGATTGGTCGCGCAAAATCAGGTCACGCCAGAAGTAAACCGCCAAACCTACGGCAAACAACGGAAGAATGCTAATACCCAGCGGATTGGCCGATAGCGAATCAAAACAGAGTCCGGCGAAAAAGGCGACGAGGCATACCGTGGAAAAACCGGAACTTAAGGCGGCATAGACCATGATGGCGGGGAGTAAATCAACCTGCGCCCCCAGCACGTGCCGCACTCCCTGGAATGCTGTTTCCCAGAAAACGGCCAGAAATGCGGCCACGAGGATAAAAAGGGTGTTGAGCCAGTTCATGGTTCCATCATGACCCAAACTTCGTCCAGTGCGCTCAGATTGGCGGCCAGTTTGACCCGCGCGACGGTCGACATGCCGTAATCCTCGGAACGAGAATCCAGAACCTTGCCGATCAGGATGTCTTTGGGAAAAATACCGCCCAACCCGCTCGTCCAGACATTTTGTCCGGGCTTGAGATCGGCGGTTCTCGACAGGTAAGCCATCTCGCAGATCCCGCTCTCCAGGGGGCCTGAGCCCCCGATAACGCCGGTGTCGCGGGTCGGGTTTTCCACGCGCGCGGCGACTTTGCAGTTGGGGTCGCCGAGCAAAACCACTTGAGAACGCGTGAGGCTAACGGAGGAAATGCGGCCCACCAAGCCGTCTGTCGTGAGCACCGGTGAATTGATCTTTACCCCGTCTCGGCTGCCCAGATCGATTTGCACCGTCCGCCACCAGTTGGAAGGCTCGGCCAGCACGACGTGGGAGGGTTTGAGTTTCCAGGCCTTGTTAGGCTGCCACCCGAGTAATCGGCGAAGGCGTTCGTTTTCGCGGGCCATTCCCTCGGCCTGCATGAGCTGCAGGCGCAATTCCTGGTTCTGGCGCTCGAGGGCATCCTTTTGGCTGATTAACTCCGAGCGCGGCAGGATGGCGTTGCCTGTTTTGGCGCCCGCCTGCTCGACGGAGTTGGCCAGGCCGAAGAGCGGGACAAACAGACTACCCAGGCCCAATTTCATACGGGCCGTGGTTTTGCCCGGCAGATTCAAAATAACCAGCGTCAAAAACACAATCAGACCCAGCGCAATATAATGCGGACGTTTTAACATCTAGCTTACGACCCGACAGTGCTGGACTGCTTCGTCCAGCGGCCTGGCTCCGGCGCGACGCGAATCGGTCTGCTCACAGCATACCGGCCCGTGCCCGCTCGGCGCGAGGCAATGGCTCAGTCAGGATGACAGGTGGGAACTACTTGGAATTGGAAGAAACGCGCTTAAGAAATTGGAGTTCCTGCAACACTCGGCCTGTGCCTTCGGCGACGGCGCTTAGCGGGTCATCGGCAATGTGGACTGGCAGGCCGGTTTCTTCGGCCACCAGCCGGTCGATCCCGCGCAATAATGCGCCGCCACCCGCCATGACAATACCGCGGTCCACCAGGTCGGCGGACAATTCAGGCGGGCAGCGTTCGAGGGTAATGCGAACAGATTCCAAAATGCTGGAAAGCGGCTCTTGCAAGGCCTCGCGGATTTCTTCGGAGCGGATCGCCAATGTTTTGGGCAATCCGGCGCTTAAATCGCGACCCTTGACTTCCATGGTTAGTTCTTGCTCCAGCGGAAAAGCAGAGCCAATACGAATTTTAATCTCTTCCGCGGTGCGTTCACCGATCATCAAGTTATAGGCTCGTTTCATGTGCGCAACGATCGTCTCGTCAAATTCGTCTCCGCCGACCCTCAGGCTGCGGCTAAAGACGATTCCGGCCAGGGAGATAATTGCGATTTCGCAGGTCCCGCCGCCAATATCGACGATCATGTTGCCCGCCGGCTCATGCACCGGCAATCCGACCCCAATGGCCGAAGCCATCGGTTGTTCAATCAAGTATACTTCCCGTGCGCCGGCATGAGTAGCGGAGTCTTTGACCGCCCGTTTTTCCACCTCGGTAATCCCTGAGGGCACCGCCACCACAACCCGTGGAGCAATCAGCTTCCGATGATGAACTTTTTGAATGAAATGGCGCAGCATCGCCTCAGTAATCTCGAAGTCTGCGATCACGCCATCTTTCATCGGACGAATGGCCACGATATTCCCCGGAGTCCGCCCAAGCATCCGCTTGGCTTCTTCGCCGACCGCCAGGACGTTGGTGGTGCCGGCCTGTATGGCGACAACGGACGGTTCCCGGAGCACAATCCCTCGGTCGCGCACGTACACGAGCGAGTTTGCCGTCCCCAGATCAATGCCAATGTCGTTGGAAAACAGGCTTTTAAGTTGCGTCAGCATGAATTCGGCCTAACGGGACGGAAGTTAAGAGAGACTCTGGTTCGGGGTCAAGACTATTAACCCGGCTTGGTCGTGGCGTAGGGTCCGCTTAAAGATTGCTACTGACCCAAATTAACCACCGTTGGACCCGGGATAGCGGGGTAGAGACGGCGGGCTACGCCGTCCGCGCCGCGTTCAGCGGCGCAGCCTGGAGTATAACTCGCGAATGCTCGAGCATCTGTTGAGCCCGCTGAACCCGGGCTGTGAGGGCCCAGCGCGCCGCCCTTCCATTGAGTTTGATTGACGATGCCCACATCGGCGAGGCCCTCCCCCTCTCCTCCTTTGGAGGAGAGGGTTGGGGAGAGGAGGCCCTTTGCGCTGCCGCCCTTCACCGCAGGACTGGCTGCGCTCAAATCAAGCGCAAATTGGAAAATCAGAACTTACCTGCCCCCGCCTGGTAACCAACTCGGAAAGAAGCCAGTCCGAAAACCGCCGTGGGAAAACAAATACACTCATGGGCGAGACATGTAAACGGCCTCCTCTCCCCAGCCCTCTCCTCCAAAGGAGGAGAGGGAGATCCCGTCCCCCCAGCAGTCACCCAAACTCAATGGAAGTACAGCGCCCCGTCCCTAGCTGGTCCCATTCGCGGTTCAAACTTCAGGATTGCGAAAGGCAGCCCCCTGGCTTACGCATAGAGCCCTATGAAATACCCGCTGCCCTTGGTTCTAGCTGCAAGCCTCTCTCTACTCGTCGCTTGCCGAAGCACGGTCACTTCGCCCGATGCCAGTGGTCCACCTCCGGGATTCACGCCGCTCTTTAATGGCAAAGACCTCAGCGGTTGGTGGGGCGAGGAAACCAGGGACCCGCGCAAGTACATGGCTCTGGACCCGGAAGCCTTTAAGAAATACCACGACGCGAGCCTCGATGATATTCGGCAGCATTGGCGCGTCGAAGGCAACGAACTGGTCAATGACGGCAAAGGCCTGTACCTGACGACCGATAAATATTACGGAGATTTTGAGTTGTTGGTGGATTACCGCACCGTTCCGTTGGCGGACAGCGGCATTTATCTGCGCGGTTGTCCGCAAGTCCAGATCTGGGACTCGACAGAAAAGGACAAGTTCAATCTGGGCGCCGACAAAGGTTCCGGCGGGCTTTGGAATAACAGCCCGGGCGCTCCGGGCAAGGACCCGTTAGTCAAAGCGGACAAGCCGTTTGGGGAATGGAATCATTTCCGGGTGGTCATGGCCGGTTCGCGCGTCTGGGTCTGGCTGAACGATCAGCAAACGGTCAACGGCGCGAACATGGAGAACTACTACGACCGCAAACTGCCGGTGCCGCCCAAAGGACCATTGCAACTCCAAACGCACGGCGGGGAGATTCGCTGGCGCAATCTGTACATCCGCGAGATTGGCTCCGATGAAGCCGACAAGCTATTGCGCGGAACTGACCCTGAAGGGTTCCAATCGGTTTTCGATGGCAAAGATTTCGACGGCTGGGCCGGGCCGGTCGATGAATACCAGGTCAAAGACGGCGCCATCACGTGTCGACCGGGCAAGGGCGGGACGATTTACACCAAGGGGGAGTACGGTGATTTCATCGCGCGTTTGGAATTCAAACTGCCACCCGGAGGCAATAACGGCCTCGCCATTCGGTATCCCGGTTCGGGCGACACGGCGTATGTCGGCATGTGCGAATGCCAGGTGCTGGATGACAATTACGAGAAGGCCACCGGCGAAAAGATCGATCCGCGCCAGGCACACGGTTCCGCCTACGGAATGGTGGCCGCTCAGCGAGGTTATCAGCACCCCATCAACGAGTGGAATTATGAGGAAGTTACCGTGAAAGGCCCAACCATGAAGGTAGAACTCAATGGGACGGTGATCCTGGACTGCGACGTGAGCCAAGTGCATGAGTACCTGGCCGGCCACGCCCATCCCGGCAAAGACCGCACCAGCGGCTACTTCGGCTTTGCCGGACATAACGATCCCGTGATGTTCCGCAACATATCGATCAAACGCCTGAACTGATTTGTCCCTTGATTCTCCACCCCATCGATTGGGCCATCGTCGGCGTCACGTTGTTGATTTGTTTTGGGCCGGCGTTGTTTTTCGGGAAGCGCGCCGGCAAGAACACAACCGAGTTCTTTGCCTCCGGTCGCTCGGTTCCGTGGTGGTTGGCGGGGCTTTCGATGGTGGCCACGACTTTCAGCAGTGACACTCCTAACCTGGTCACGGACATCGTGCGGCGACAGGGCGTCGCCGGCAACTGGTGCTGGTGGGCCTTCACACTCACGGGAATCGCCACCGTGTTTTTCTATGCCCGTTTGTGGCGTCGGTCCGGGGTGATGACGGATCTCGAGTTTTACGAAATTCGTTATTCAGGCAAGGCGGCCGGCGTCGTGCGGGGGTTTCGCTCGGTCTACCTGGGTTTCCTTTTCAACTGCATGATTATGGCCACCGTCACCCTGGCGGCCTGCAAAATCGCAGCCATCCTGTTCGGGCTGTCGCGCTGGCAAACACTGCTGATTTGCGGCGTGCTTAATGTCGTGTTTGCGGCGCACTCGGGGCTTTGGGGCGTCCTGGTGATCGACATGATCCAGTTTTTCGTGAAGATGACGGCGGTCATCGCGGCTGCGTGGTTCGCTGTCAAGCACGTGGGGGGTATGCATACACTCGTCTCCACACTCTCGTCCAAAATCGGACCAAACGGCATCAACTATCTCAATATCCTGCCCGATTTCAC
>Ga0222749_10001657_pt1 | contig 11201 bp, 7 predicted proteins | sample IncBWH2Mmetat_FD_197234 | JGI IMG/M metagenome (GOLD analysis project Ga0222749, IMG submission 197234) | Metatranscriptome of lab incubated forest soil microbial communities from Barre Woods Harvard Forest LTER site, Petersham... | ecosystem: Environmental > Terrestrial > Soil > Temperate...
ACTGATCTTTCTCGCCGGCTCCCTGCAAGGTGCTTCCGCCGCGCAGCGCCAAAACGCTGCGGGCCTCTATAGCGTCACTCTCTCCGCGGAAGAAAAAAATCCGATGAGCCGCGATGTCGACGACGAGTCTGAAGCGCAACTTCCCGAACGCAACGCTGCGGAACGCGGTCCCCGCGGCCCCGCCGAGCATGCCCCTGTCACCGTCAAGCTCGATTGGGACGGCCTCGCCCGCCGCATCCATCCCGTCACTCGCCTTTCCGACAACATCACCACCGTTGCGCCCTCCCCGGACAGCCGCATCTACGCCTTCGTTGCCGTTTCCGAAGTCGATGGCAGGCCCTCCTCTTCGCTTTACACCATCCAGGAAAACGGCGAGCAGATGCGCAAGATTACCCAAGCCCAGCCGCCCCCACCGGGTGAAGAAGGCGGCGGTGGTGGCCTCGGCGGTGACATCAACTCTCTCCAATTCTCGCGCGATGGCCGCACCATCTACTTCCGCGAAGGCACCGGCATCTGGGCCGCCGGTCTCGGGCCGTCCGCCGCAACTGCGGAATCAGCCGCGCCTCCCCCCGTTGCCCGCGGCGCGGAGGCTGCAGCCGGACGCCGTCGCGTTAGCTTCACCGTTCGCGTCGAAGTCGATCACCGTGCCGAGGATCTCCAGATTTTCCGCGAGTCCTGGCGCGTCCTGAAGCACCGCTATTACGACGGCAATATGAACGGCGTTGATTGGGCCGCCATGGAAAAGAAATATGAGCTCCTACTCGCCGACGTTGCCGACCGCGAGGAATTGCACGACGTCATCATGCAAATGATTGGCGAACTCAGCTCTTCGCACACCGGCGTCACCGGTGGCGGCGAGCCCGATCGCAACGCCTTGCAAACCCGTTACCCCGGATTCGAACTCGCTGCCGATGATTCCGGCTTCTATAAAGTGAGCTACATCTATAAGGACGGCCCTGCCGACCACGATTACGTGAAGATTCATGTCGGCGATTTCATTCTCGCCGTCAACGGCACACCGCTCCATTCCGGCGAAAATTATTGGAAGCTATACTCATTCGCTTCCGGTCGTAAGTTCCTCTTCACAGTCAATTCCAAGCCTTCCGCCGAAGGCGCTTGGACCACCCGCGTCGAGCCTGTCAACGCCGGCGCGTATGCCACGCTCCAGTACAAGAAGTGGGTAGAAGAGCGCCGTCAAATGGTCGACAAGCTTTCGAACGGCCAAATCGGCTACTTACACATCCGCCAGATGAACGGCGAAGCCCTCCGAAAATTCGAGCGCGACCTGTCCGACAATCATTTCAAAAAAGCCCTGATCATCGACCAGCGCTTCAATCCCGGCGGGGGCATCGACGAAGAGCTGATCGAAATTCTTTCCCAGCGCCAATACCAATACGTCCGCCCACGCGATTCCGTCTACGTCACCCGCCCGCAGCGCGCTTTCTTCGGCCCCATCGTCGTCATGCAGAACGAACGCTCCACCAGCGACGCCGAAGTCTTCCCCGATGGCATTCGCACCCTGAAACTGGGCACCACCGTCGGCGTCACCACCTACGGGGCCGTCATCGGCACCGGCGCATTCCGCCTTATTGATGGCGGCATGCTCCGCACTCCCGGCACAGGCCTCTGGAACATCGCCGGACAAAATCTCGAAAACTACGGTGTCCCGCCCGACGTCTCCGTGGACAACACCCCCGCGGATTTTCTCGCCGGACGCGACGCCCAGCTCGAAAAAGCCGTCGAGGTTTTGAAAGACCAAATCAAAAAGGCAGGTTCGCAAAACATTCCCGGCCGCTAATCGAATCTCATTACCGTTGTTTGGCTCGGGGCCTCGCGCTTTGGGCTGTCTCACTCTACACGCGCAAGGAGAGCTGCCTGCCGTTCGTGGTAACCTTTTCACATTGGATGGGGGGAGACGAGTTCAATGAAGGCCTCCTTGCAGCGGATCGGTTTATTGTCGGCGGTTCTCGTCGCTGGAGTCACCCAACTAACTTGGCATTCCGAAACGAAAGCCGCCGCTTCTTGGGATCAAAAAGCCGCAGCGGCTTATCTCGACCAACGCGCCGCTTGGTGGTTCGAATGGCCAAAGTCTACTCGCGACCACGAAACCTTCTGCATCTCCTGTCATACCGCCGTCCCTTACGCCCTTTCTCGCCCCACGCTGCGCAAACCTCTCGCCGAAACCGCTCCTTCTCCCAACGAACGCCGGCTCCTCGACAATGTCACCAAGCGCGTCCGCCTCTGGAAAGAAGTCGCCCCCTTCTATAGCACCGAAGATCGCGGCGGTAACAAAACCGTCGAATCACGCGGCACCGAATCCGTTCTCAATGCGCTAATCCTCGCAAGCCGCGACGCACAGACCGGCCAGCTCAGCAACGACACGCGCACCGCTTTCGACAACATGTGGTCCGAGCAGCTATCCAAGGGAGAGAAAAAGGGCTCGTGGGTATGGCTGCGCTTCGCCAATGAACCTTGGGAAGCCGACGATTCCGACTTTTACGGCGCTACTCTGGCCGCCATCGCGGTGGGCGCTGCCCCCGGGAACTATCGCGCCCGCCCCGAAATCCAGAATAACCTGAAGCTCCTGCGCGAATACCTGAACCGCGAAAGCCCCGCACAGACCACCATCAATCGCGTTGTCCTCTTATGGGCTTCCGCGAAACTCCCCGAGCTCCTCGATCCGCAATCCCAGAAGGCCATCATCACCGAGGTTCTCGGTAAGCAGCAGCCCGACGGTGGCTGGAGTCTGTCCGCCCTGGTCGGCGACTGGAAACGCCATGACGGAACCGCCCAGGAAGGGAAGAGCGACGGCTACGCCACCGGGCTAATCACTTTAGCTCTGAAACAGGCGGGCATCCCCCGGGACTATGTCCAACAAAAAGAAGCTCTTGCGTGGCTCGCTGCCAATCAGGACAAACAGGGAGGCTTCTGGCCGTCCTACTCCCTAAACAACAATGTCCAACATCACCTGTCCCCGGATACCGTACGCTTCATGAACGACGCCGCCACCGCCTACGCCGTCCTCGCTCTGACGCAAGCGAACGCCCAATGAAGCGAAACACCTCACCCTCGTGGATACGTTGGAAGCGTCCAGGTCGGTAGCTGGCTGGAAGAAAAGCGGCGTCTAGCCGCACTCCACAGGGAGTTATCTACAAGGGGAAGTGTAGCAAGTGCATAGGGGGTGTCAAGGAATAGTCCCAATAACTCTAACTCGCCACCGGTAAAAGGCTCCGAATTACGTTAACCCCTAAGTCCCTTAGAATGCGCACCTCCAAGATTGTCCGTAACTCCACATTCTAAAGCACTTACAGGAACGCTAACTCCTTTAGAATCCGCACTTACAAAAAACAGGGGGGTATCCCCCTCGATGCGAATCTCAGCCTTGCTCGCGAAGTAGCCTCTCCACCCGCTCCACATCCGCCGGAACATCCACGCTCACCGCATCATGCTCCACCTCCGCTACGCGGATATTCCATCCATTCTCCATCCAGCGTAGTTGCTCCAGCTGCTCGATCCGTTCCAGCTCGCCCTGCGGCAGAGTCGGATACTCCAGCAACGCATCGCGCTGAAAAACGTAAAGTCCCAGATGCTTCAAATGCCGCACCTGAATCTTGTTTCCCGTATCACGTACCCACGGAATCGGTGCCCGCGAGAAATACAGCGCGTTCCCATCGAAATCCACGACGGTCTTCACCACATTAGGATCCATGATGTCGCCCGGCGTTTTCACCGGCGTAGCCACTGTAGCAACCGAAGCCTGCGGCTCTTCCAGCAGGGAACTGACCGCCGTATCCAGTGCTGCAGGATCTAGCAGCGGCTCATCTCCCTGCACGTTCACGAACACGTCCCCCGCCACATGCGCCGCCACCTCCGCCACGCGCTCCGTCCCCGTGCGGTGATCCGCGCGCGTCATGCGCGCCTCGCCGCCAAACCCCTCCACCGCCTTCAGGATGCGCTTATCGTCCGTGGCCACAATCACCTGGTCCGCGCGGTGCGCCCGCTTGGCCCGCTCGTACACGCGCTGGATCATCGGTTTTCCAGCCAGCATCACCAGCGGTTTCCCCGGTAACCTCGTCGCTCCGTACCGCGCTGGAATCACAACTACAACTCTGGACGCGCTCATTCCTCTCCTTCATCCAAACTGGGAATAATCTATCTCCCCACTCAGTCTGACTCAAGTGAGGCAATCTCTGCGCGGCGATGCTACCACACGCTACTTCACTCGTTGCTTGCATCGCACTGTTCAATTCTGCACATCAGTCAATTGTTCTTGTTTTCGCAAAACCGAGTGGTAGAATCCCCGAGAGTCCCAACCGCGCGGCCATCCCGGGGGCCCGGGATGATGGGGGTGCCGTGGAACGTGATCAGCAGTCGACCGCCTTACGGTCGCCATGCAGTTTGGCCGTCATTCGGTCGCCAGGTGGCTTGATCGGTTTGAGATCACGACTTGGCAAAACGAGGGTTCTGGCTCTTTCCTTCCGTGTCCTGCTGGTTGTATGTCTGTTTGCTCTGCAAGCTGTACTCCCCGCCGTTGCACAATCTCCCTCCGATGAGAACAAGCCCAAGGAAGAAGGCAAAAAAGACGATTCCAAGAAGGACGACGCCAAAAAAGATGACGTGCGAAAGGATTCTCCCGGCATCCCCTTCAAGGCCGGCAAGCTCCTGCACATGGATGTGGATCTCGCGCTTTTGAACGTCACCGTCACTGATCCTTATAACCGCCTGGTCACGGGACTCGAGCCGGACAATTTTCGCGTCTTCGAGGACAACGTCGAGCAAGAGGTGCTCACTTTTTTCCGCCGAAGATGTGCCTATTTCCATCGGCGTGATTTTCGATTTCAGCGGAAGCATGTCCAACAAAGTGGGCAAGGCGCGTGAAGCAGCGCTCCAATTCTTCAAGACCGCCAATCCCCAGGACGAATTCTTTTTGGTCAGCTTCAACGAGCGAGCGGAATTGACCAGCTCGTTCACCAATAGCGTCGAAGATCTTCAGAGCCGCATGATGCTTACCGCTCCGAAGGGCCGTACCGCGCTTCTCGATGCTCTCTACCTTGGCCTCAGCCAGATGAGGGGTGCACACAACGCCAAACGTGCCTTGCTCATCCTATCGGATGGAGGAGATAATCATAGTCGGTACAACGAAAGCGATATCAAGCGATTGGTGAAGGAAGCGGATACCCAGCTCTATGCGATCGGTATCTATGATCCGCTCGGCCAGCGCAATCGCACGCCGGAAGAACTCAACGGCCCCTCGCTTCTCAGTGAAGTGACGGAGATGACGGGTGGCCGCGTTTTTGGAGTTGAGAAGCTGGAAGAGCTTCCGGACATCGCGTCGAAAATCGGCATGGAGCTGCGAAATCAATATGTCCTCGGCTATCGACCAAGCAACAAAGCCCACGACGCGCGCTGGCGCAAGGTCAAAATCAAGTTGCGCGCACCCAAGGGACTCCCGCCCCTTAGCGTCTACTCAAAGACAGGCTATTACGCTCCCAGCCACTGATCTTCGTAGCCGTGCAATTTCGAGCTTGCTATTCTTTTCTCTGCTAATTTGCGGGATCGTACTGCTAGTCTCTTCGGCGTCGGCGCAGCTTCCAGTTCCCACGCCGCCCCCTCCTCCGCCTCCCGGCCAGGCCGCCGGCGCGGATAAACAAGGTTCCAGCATTAAGGTTGACGTGAATCTTGTTGTCCTTCACACCACGGTGCTGGATGACCGGCAGCGATTTGCCGACGGCCTCAAGCAGGAAAATTTCCGTGTTTTCGAAGACAAGATCGAGCAGAAGCTTTCCGTCTTCAAGCGCGAAGATGTTCCTGTCAGCATGGGCCTGGTCATTGACAACAGCGGCAGCATGCGCGAGAAGCGCCCGCGCGTGAATGAAGCGGCGATCACTCTCGTGGAAGCCAGCAATCCGCGCGACGAAGCTTTCGTCGTCAATTTTAATGACGACTTCTATCTCGATCTCGATAAGGACTTCACCAGCAGTATTTCCGATCTTAAGGAAGCGCTCGAACGCATCGATTCCCGCGGCAGCACGGCTCTTCGCGACGCCATCATCGGCTCGCTCGATCATCTCAAGAAAGGCAAGAAGGATAAAAAGGTTTTGCTCGTGGTCACCGACGGCGAGGATAACGCCAGCCATAACTCACTGGAAAAAACGCTCCGTGAAATTCAGAAGACGGACACGGTGATTTACACCATCGGCCTGCTGGGTGGAGAAGGGGACAAAAAAGGCGCCAAGCGCGCGAAGAAAGTTCTTCAGGAGATCGCTGCCGCGTCCGGCGGCGTGGCGTACTTTCCGGAAAGTGTCGACGACGTCCACAACATCTGCGAACAGGTCGCTCACGATATCCGCAATCAGTACATTTTGGCGTACTACCCCAGCAACTCCCGCCGCGACGGTAGTTTTCGCGCCGTCACTGTGGAAGTTATTCCTCCACGAGGCCGCGGCAAACTCGTCGCGCGCACCCGCAACGGTTACTACGCTCCGGGCGCTCCCACGTCCACTTCCACCTCGGGCAACTGAGGAATTTCCTTATCACTTTTAGTTAGGTCGCTGCTTCACTACTTCTTTCGTTCTTCAATTCGCTCAAGAAGCTTTTGCCGTGAGAGATGGAACCTCCGAAATTTTGGGCGATGGTTTGGCCCATGTCGGCGAGGGTGGCGCGAACGCCGAGGTTGACGCCGGCGCCCGTTCCCGGCGAGTAGGCCAGAATCGGGACGTATTCGCGTGAATGATCCGTGGTGGGCCAGCGCGGATCGGGGTCACAGCCGTGATCGGCGGTGATCAGTAACATGTCGGAGAGGGTGAGGAGCGGCAAGAAATCGCCGAGAAGACGATCAAATTCTTCCAGCGATTTGGCGAAGCCTTCAACATCTTTGCGGTGGCCGTAGAGCATGTCGAAGTCGACGAGATTGGCAAAAACCAGGCCGCTCTTGTGATCACTCAGCGCGGTGGTTAATTTTTCCATACCGTCGGAGTTGCCTTTGGTGGTGACGTATTCTTCGACGCCGCGGCCATTGTAGATATCGTGAATTTTTCCAATGCCGAAGACACGCACTTTGCGCTCGGCAAGGACGTCCATCAGCATGGGTTTTGGCGGATCCACAGCGTAATCATGGCGCCGCGTAGTGCGCACGAAATTGCCGGCGCTTCCCGTAAACGGCCGCGCAATCACCCGCCCGACGCGATGCGGGCCATCGAGAAGCTTTCGGGCGATTTCGCACATGCGGTACAACTCAGTAATGGAAATGATGTCTTCGTGGGTGGCAATTTGAAACACGCTGTCGCCCGAGGTGTACACGATGGGTTTGCCGGTGCGCACGTGTTCTTCGCCGAGTTCTTTGATGATTTCCGTCCCGGACGCCGGCTTGTTTCCGATGGTTTTTCGCCCAATCTGTTTCTCAAACTCTTCGATCAGTTCTTTGGGAAATCCCTTCTTGTAGACAGGAAAAGCTTGCTCCAGCCAGACGCCGGCCATTTCCCAATGACCCGTGGTGGTGTCTTTTCCCGGGGAACGGGTCGCTCCTTTTCCATAGGCGCCGAGCGGTGCAGCGGCGGCGATTTGGTGTTCCAGAGGAGCGATATTTGCGAGGCCGAGCTTTAAGAGGTTGGGGATTTTTAGCGCCCGGGATTCGGCGATATGGCCGAGCGTGTTCCTTCCGACGTCGTCATAGTCGGCGGCATCGGGGAGCTCGCCGATTCCCACGCTATCCAGCACAATCCAGATGATTCGCTCGAATTCCGGCATTGTGACGCTCCTTTCTCTTGCAGCGGCCGGCCGTGAGCCTGGTGGATTCCGGCGCTGACTTCTCGGCAGCAGTCTCCGCTCTTAGCGGCCCCTTCGTTGTTGTACAGTGTATGCCAACTGAGGGTGAACTATTTTGCTCCGGCGTGCGTAGTACAAGATAGCGGAGGTGTGCGGTGGCCCCAAACGACAATCCGAGGAGAGTCTCCCTCGTCTTCCCAATCATTCTCATCACTGTCGGTGCGCTGTATCTCGTTCGCACCTGGCGCCCCGCCTTCGATCCCGGGGCGGTTCTGCGAACCTACTGGCCGCTGATCCTGGTGTTCATCGGGCTGGGAATGGTTTGGGACAATGTCCAGAGGCGCCGTAATCCGGATGCGCCTGCCGGAATTTCCGTGGGAGCCACGATCGGCACGCTGGCGTTTGTGATGGTGGTCGTGCTGCTGCTGTGGCACGGACATGGTTTTTCGCGCAGCCATCGTTCCTTCGCCAATACGAACCATACTTCCCAGACGGTGGACCTCAAGGGTGCAAAGTCCGCTTACGCAAATCTGGAAATGAGCGCGGGACAATTGACGATCAACAGCGGCGGGATACATTTTGTGGATGCGGATTTTGCTTTCACCGATGCGTATGAAGAACCGCGCGTGAACTACAACGTGACGGACGGCGTGGGCCACGTGACCATTTCACAGGAATCTCAATCCATCCATGTCGGGCGCTCGCAAAACGATTGGAATTTGCACTTCAACAAGGACATTCCCCTGGACCTAAAGATCGACATGGGCGCCGGACAGGGAAATCTGCATCTTCGCGATGTACCTCTCACGCGCCTCGATTTGAACATCGGAGCCGGGCAGGTGGACGTGGACCTCACGGGTGAGCGCAAGACCGATCTCACCGCGGACATCGAGGGAGGAGTCGGGCAGGCCAATATCCGGCTACCAAAGAATGTTGGAGTCATCGCGCATGCTTCGGGAGGAATCGGGTCGATCGATGTGCACGGGTTGAAGCACGACGGTGATTCCTACGTGAACGACGCCTACGGAAAGTCGCCGAGAACGATCCGCCTGAAAGTGGAAGGTGGAATCGGACAAATCACGCTCACTCAGGAAATGTAGAGCGCGGCAGGGAATCTAGCGGGGATTCTCTTCACTGACGAGAAATCAAGTCGTCGACCGTGCCAGCGGGTTCGTCACATTTTCACTTCATTTCCGACCGTTTGCCCGGCCTTGACGGCAGCCGTATAATTAGAAGTTTAGGCAGTGCGTGCGAAACGCGCTGTCTGAGCTTGCCCTTGGCGACTAAAGAGATTACGCGCACAAGCACGGATGTCCGGCCGGAGCAGGAATCCATTCGCGTGCGCGGCGCTCGCGTCCACAACCTGAAAGACATCAGCGTAGATATTCCGCATGAGGCCATTACCGTGGTTACTGGTGTGAGCGGATCCGGAAAATCCTCGCTGGCTTTCGACACGATTTATGCGGAAGGGCAGCGACGGTACGTGGAATCGCTGTCGGCGTATGCGCGGCAGTTTCTGGAGCGCATGGAAAAGCCGGACGTGGATGAGATTTCGGGGATTGCTCCGGCGGTGGCGATCCGGCAGAAGAATTCGACGCGGAATCCGCGCTCGACGGTGGCGACGGCCACGGAAATTTACGATTATTTGCGGCTGCTGTTTGCGCGATGCGGGCAGACGTTTTGCATCAAATGCGGCGCGCAGGTGCGGCGTGACAGTCCGGATGAAATTGCGACGCGTATTCTGTCGCTTGAGCCGGGGCGGCGATTTTACGTTTTGCATCAGTTTCGAATGGGGACTTCTACAGTGGCGGGCGTTTCGAAACGAGGCGCAAAGAAGACAGGTGGTGCTCCTCCGCCCGAGGTTCTTCGTCAAGCACTGAGCGATCTGCAAAAGCGTGGATTCAACCGCCTTTACCAAGAGGGACGCATCCACGAATTCTCCTCGCCGGAAACGCTGCTGGATTTGGATTTCGCGAAACCCGTCTATGTTCTAGTGGATCGTCTGGCCGTAAATCCCGAGTCGCGATCGCGGCTGGTGGATTCAATCGAGATTTGTTACCGCGAGGGGCAGGGCGAGGCAATCCTCGAATTTGTGGCGGACGGCGCAGGTAAGCCAGCTGAGCGGCTAACGTTCAACGAGCGATTCGAATGCAAAAATGACGGGACGCTCTACCAGGAGCCGGAGCCGCGTCTTTTTTCCTTCAACAATCCGTATGGTGCGTGCCCGCGTTGCCAGGGCTTCGGCAACACTATCGACTTCGACTTGAATCTTGTTGTTCCAGACCCCAGCAAATCATTTGATGACGGAGCCATCGAACCGTGGACCAAGCCTCGGTACCGCACTCTTTTTCAGCAAGCAAAGAAGTGGGCGCGTGAGCGAGGCATCCCGACAAATGTGCCGTGGCGGCAACTTAGCGAAGAACAGCGCAGATTAATCCTCGAAGGCGACCGCGAAAACGACTACGAAGGTGTAAAGGGGTTCTTTGCCTGGCTGGAACGCAAAAAGTACAAATTGCACGTGCGCGTTTTTCTAAGCCGGTTCCGAGGTTACGCGACCTGTCCGGATTGTGGCGGGACGCGCTTGCGCGCGGAGGCGCGGGCGGTACGAGTCGCTGGAAAATCGATTACGGAAGTGTGCAAGCTCACAGTGAAAGAGGCGCGAGTATTCTTTTCGTCGATGGAGCTTTCTGAAGCGCAGGTGAAAATCGCGGACAAGATTCTCGAAGAGATCCGGACGCGGTTGCAATTCCTGGATGAAGTCGGCCTTGACTACCTTTCGTTGAATCGCCTGACGTCGACGCTCTCCGGCGGGGAGTCGCAACGGATTCAGCTGGCGACGTCGCTGGGTTCGCACTTGGTTGGCGCGTTGTACGTGCTCGACGAGCCTTCCATTGGTCTGCATCCTCGCGATACGCAAAGGTTGATCGACATTTTGAAGTCGCTGCGCGATTTGGGGAACACGGTGCTGGTTGTGGAGCACGACCCCGACACGATCCAGGCGGCGGATTACGTGATCGATCTTGGCCCGGGCGCGGGAGAGCTTGGCGGGAAGTTGCTCTTTGCGGGCCCGTACGAGGCCATGCTGCTGGAACACAAGTCGCTGACGGGGCGCTACCTGAGCGGCGAACTGCGCATTCCGGTGCCCAACTTGCGGCACAAGCCGGCAGGAAAATTCCTGCGGGTCTTCGGAGCGAGTTTGCACAATCTTCACAATCTGGATTTGATGATTCCGCTTGGGACGCTGGTGGTGGTCACGGGCGTCAGCGGGTCCGGAAAATCCACGTTGGTGCACGATGTTTTGTATAAAGCGCTGGCCGCGAAACGCGTTGGCGGGAGTGTCAAGGAGTTCTGTGACCGGCTGGAAGGCGACGACGAGATTCGCGAAGTGATCATCGTGGACCAATCGCCGATTGGGCGAACGCCGCGTTCGAATCCGG
>Ga0222749_10001658_pt1 | contig 11199 bp, 8 predicted proteins | sample IncBWH2Mmetat_FD_197234 | JGI IMG/M metagenome (GOLD analysis project Ga0222749, IMG submission 197234) | Metatranscriptome of lab incubated forest soil microbial communities from Barre Woods Harvard Forest LTER site, Petersham... | ecosystem: Environmental > Terrestrial > Soil > Temperate...
CAGCCTTTGTTGCCGCAGCCGCATTTGGGGCCGTTGACCTCCAGGACCATGTGGCCGATCTCGCCGGCGGTATGAGCGAAGCCGCTGTACAGTTCGCCATCCACAACCAGGCCCCCGCCAATGCCTGTGCCGACAAAGATGCCGACCATGCTGTGAGGTTTGGATTTGAGTTCGACCGCGTAGACGCCGAGAGTCGAGATATTACAATCGTTCTCAACGAAAACGGGCACTCCGAGGGTTTTCTCAAGCTCCTTTTTCAGCGGGATTTCTTTCCATCCCTCCAGATTGGGGGCGAAGATCACGGTCCCCGAGCCGAAATCGACGGCGCCTGGAGCGCCAACACCAATGCCGGCAATCTGCTTAAATGTCAGGTCCGCCTCGTCGACCGCGTCCTGGGCGCAGCGGGCAATGCGCTCGACGACCTTATCGACCCCGCGCTGCGACTTGGTGCTTAGTTTGGCTGTGCCGACGCACTCCATAGAGTGGTCGAAGACACCAGAAAGAATCTTGGTGCCACCCAAGTCGACACCCACAACGTACTCCGCTTTGGTGCTTGATTCGGCCATAGAGGCAATCCAAACAGAAATCTGCGCGGAATCAAGTTACGTTTTTGCGGAGAGGACCCACCTCCCGGCGCGCGGACATTCTTGTCCGCAGCAATGCCGGGATTTCAAGCGATTCTGATTTCGGATGCCCACGCAAGTTCATTTGCCCGCTAGAACGGCCCCGATTTTTTTGCGCAGCTCGGCATTGATGGCGTCGGCGGAGCGGTTGCCATCGACGATGGTGAATCCGTACGTGGTCTGCAAATGCCGGAAGGTCTGCTGCATGGCGGTTTGGTACTTGAGGAAGCAGTCAAACATGTCGCGGGACAACCCCAAATCCATGCCACTTTCCCAGTAGTCGAGGGCGGTATTCTTGGCAAAGCTGCGTTGCACCAATTCTTCGGGCGGGACGTTGAGGTAAAAGACGGAGTCTGGCTCCAGGGCAATGCCGTAAAGGTTCTTGAGCCAGGCTTCGTCCATGCCGCGGACCATGTCCCGTGCCATGAGCGTGTAAATGTAGCGGTCGGCCAGAACTATAAACCCCGCTTTAAGGGCGGGAAGGATAATGTTCTCGAGTTGGTCAGCGAAGTCAGTTGCGTAGAACAGGCTCAGAGTGGTACGGCTCAGGATGTTGCCGTTCTGGGCCTGCTCAAGTTCCTCGCTGACCAGGCTGGAGCGCTTCAGGCCGACCTGCGTTGTGGCGTGGCCGCTGCCTTCCAACCATTGGACCAGCATGGCAATCTGGGTCGAGCGACCTGAACCGTCGGCTCCTTCAACGACGATTAAGCGACCCGCGAGCCGCTTGACGTCAACTTTAGGAATGCCGTGGCCATAGAAGCGCCGGGGAGTCCGGCCGGGGACAACGATATGGTTTTGGGTCACACGCTTCATTCCACCACTTCCTCCAATTTGGCCGTTTTAGGCAAGGCACCGACGGTTTTTGGGGGTGGAGTTTTCTGGCGCGCCGCCGGCCGCTCTGCCCGCTGGAACTGGGTCAAATCGAGTTTCTGCGCAACCAATTCCCGCACCAGGGCCTGTTGTTTCTCGACCAGTTGGTTGGCGTCGATGACCAGGAAATTAAACTCGGTGCTCATGGCCAGGTATTGCTCGAGCATGCGCCCCTGGAAGATGCGAAAACTCTCGTAAAGATCGGTGGAGAGCCGCAAGTCCATGCCCGCCTCGAAATACTTGAGTTGCGGGCGCCCGTCGAGAATTCGCTGCAGGGAGACACCCAGGTCAGCCTTGAAAAAGAAGGTCAGGTCCGGCAAGGCGGCGAAATTATACAGACCACGGACCCATTCGGGCGGGCAACCGCGCACGACGTCCCTGGCGAAAGCGGTAAAGATGTACCGGTCGCACAAGACCAGGTAACCGGCGCGCAGCAAAGGGACCAGGTGGCGCTCATAACGATCCGCAAAATCGGTGGCGTGAATGAGGCTGAACGTGGTGGGGGTGAGCAGTTCGCGTTTCTTCCCTTTGCTGGTCGCGGCTTTGACAAGTTCCGAGGAGTTCCATTCACTAAAATAGACCTTGAGCTCCTGCAGTTCGAGCCAGCGTTTGAGCAGGTAAATCTGGGTTGATTTGCCGGACCCATCCAGTCCCTCGACCGCGATGAGACGGCCGGGGAAATTCAATTCGGCGAAAGTTTTCATCAACTAAGTCGCAAACTAGGAGTTTGGCCATACAACACAATGTTTTTCTTGTCCGAAAAAGTTTTGACACCGTCTCCGGAGGGCATAGGCTCGGACACACCTATGAGACTCGGGCTAAATACCTTTCTCTTCACCTCACCGTTCAACAACAAAAGCACCAAGCTGTTTAAACAGTTTAAAGACTGGGGATTCGAGACGGTCGAACTGCCGATTGAGGACCCATCACACATCGATCCCGTTCTGGTCAAGCGCGAGCTCGACAAAACCGGGCTGGTCTGCGGCTCGGTTTGCGCCTGCATGGGACCGGATCGCGACTTGCGCGGCACGGCAAGGCAGCAACGGATCGGTTTGAACTACATTAAAAAGCTGATCGACCAAATGGTCCTGCTGGATTCGCCCTCTCTCATCGGCCCGGTTTATTCGGAAACGGGCCGAGCCGATGCGGTGCCCCGCAGCGAATATAAGAAGCAATGGAAGACTGTGGTGAAGCATTTGAAGACGGCCAGCAAATACGCGGAGGACCGCGGGAAACAAATCTGCCTGGAACCGCTGAACCGTTTCGAGACGGATTTTATCAATACTTGCGATCAGGCCACCCAAATGGTCGATGATGTCGGCAGCCCGGCGCTCAAGATTCAGCTCGACACCTTCCACATGAATATCGAGGAAAAGAACCAGGCCGAAGCCATCCGGAAAGCCGGCAAGCTGCTGGCCCACGTTCATGCGTGCGGCTGCGACCGGGGCACACCGGGCAACGACCACATCGATTGGACCGGTATTGCCAAAGCGCTCAAGGAGATTGGTTACCAGGGTGATATTGTGATCGAAGGCTTTGCCACCCATGTCAAAATGATTGCGCGCGCCGCGTCGGTCTGGCGCCAGTTCGAGCCCACCAATGAGGAAATCGCCACCAAAGGCCTGAAATTCCTGCAACGAATTCTATGAAACCAAAAGCATCGCCCCCACTCGGAGTCCTTACCTGGGAGCGCCGGCGTCCCGCCGGCGAGTTCCCTGTTCAGGACGACTGCCACTCGCCGGCGAGACGCCGGCGCTCCCAGGTAACACAATCGCACCACGAGCGGCTAAACTCTGCCGCATTCCAAAACGCCGGCGCCTCGACGGTGATCGCTCTGACTTTGCTATTCGGCAGCGCTGGCCCGCGCAGGGCATTCTGCGCTCCGCAGGACCTTCCTCGAGTTCAGGTTACTCCCGAGCGAACTCTGCTGGACGATCGCCATCCAGAGAAGGGCTTCCAAAGCATGTTCAACGGGAAGGATCTCACCGGTTGGGACGGCAACCCCAAGCTTTGGTCTGTCAAAGATGGGGCGATTACGGGCCAAACTACCGTCGAGAATCCGGCCAAAGGCAACACGTTCCTGATTTGGACTAACGGAACTCCGGGAGATTTCGAGATGCGTTGTTCTTTCAAACTCGTGCCAGGCGACGCCCGCGGCTTCGCCAATTCGGGCATTCAATATCGGAGCCGGATCTTCGACCCGTCCTACTGGGTTGTTGGGGGCTACCAGGCCGACATGGAAGCCGGACCCAATTACACCGGCATCCTGTACGAGGAACGCATACGCGGTATCATGGCCCAGCGCGGTGAAAAGGTGGTCTGGACCAAGGACGATAAGAAGCAAGTTGTCGGGTCAGTGGGTACTGCCGCAGAAATAGAGGCGTCGCTCAAGAAGGGTGACTGGAACGATTACGTGATCATTGCCCAAGGCAATCACCTCCAACAGTTCGTTAATGGCAAACAAACGATCGACGTGACCGACGAATGCGAATCCAAACGCGCGCTCAGCGGCCTGATCGCGCTCCAACTCCACGCGGGCGCGCCGATGATGGCGCAGTTTAAAGACCTGCGAATCAAAATGTTGAAGCCGCAGTAGCAGCTGAGAGTTAATCGATGAGAGTTGAGGGATACTGGCAATCCGGCGCCCTGGGAGCGCCGGCGTCCCGCCGGCGAGTCCCTCCGCAGTAGAGTCGGTCATTTTCCTATGTTTAAACATTCTGAGATTCGCACGTTCATTGTTTGTATTGCCTCGATCCTCCTCGGGAGTTTGCTCCTTCCATCGAACCTCGCCGCGGCTGAAGCGAGGAAGATTGTCTTTCTAGCCGGGCCCCCCAGTCACGGCCCAGGCGAACACGAACACCGGGCCGGCTGCCTGCTGCTCAAGTCTTGTCTGGATCAGGTCCCGGGGGTTACTTCCGTCGTTTACAGCAACGGTTGGCCTCAAGACCCAACCGCAGCTTTCGCGGACGCCGCGACACTCGTCGTTTACAGCGACGGCGGCGACGGCCATCCCTTGCTCCGTGATGACCGTCTAAAAACCCTTGCCGATCTCATTCACAAAGGCACCGGCCTGGTCTGCCTCCATTACGCAGTCGAACCCACCATTGAAAAAGGCGAGAAGGAATTTCTCGACTGGATTGGCGGCTGTTTCGAACTTGATTGGTCGGTCAATCCAACCTGGACAGCCGACTACCAAACACTTCCCACCCATCCTATCACACGCGGGGTCGAACCGTTCAGGATCTTCGACGAATGGTATTTCCACATGCGTTTCCGCGACGGGATGTCCGGCGTGATTCCTATTCTCAGCGCCGTGCCTCCGTCATCCACCATGAACCGCTCGGACGGCCCGCACGAGGGGAATCCCGCGGTACGTGCCGCCGTGAAAAATGGCGAGGTCGAGCATATGGCCTGGGCTTTGGAACGCCCTGATGGCGGCCGCGGCTTCGGATTCACCGGCGGCCATTACCACAAGAATTGGGGCAACGACAATGTCCGCAAACTGGTGTTGAACGCGATTCTTTGGACCGCCAAAGTCGAAGTGCCTCCCGAGGGCATTTCCAGTCACGTCACCGCCGAGGATTTGAAACAAAACCTGGATGCAAAAGGGCGGTAGGGGCAGGTTGGTGAGGCTAGGCTCCCGCCGAGCCCTAACCAATTCTTTAAATCCGTTGTCTTCGATGAACGGGCCGAGCGCCTGAATGATTGATCAGGGCCCGGCGGGAGCCTCGCCCCACCCATCCAACGCGCCGTTCACGGTGAACTGATGCGGTAGAACCGTTCGGGATAATTCGTCCACTGCGCATCGCTGAAGTAGAGAGAGCCGTTGGTGAGGGTGCAGCTTTGTAAAGGAATCCATGACTGAGGAGCCAGGTTGGAACTCGCCTCGATGACCAGAGGGATGCCTCCCCTGCCGGTGATATTGAAGCCGAAGCGGTTCAGCCGCACACCAAAGCTGCCATCGGCTGTCTGCATCTTTGGACTCCACCGGACGGTCGGACGCCACGAAAGCGTCGGACTCCATCCCGTAGTTCCCGGAAGGTAATAAACCGTCGAGTTGCCGGTGCTATCGAATGCCGTCGAACCCGTCGGGGCGTTGCCCTGGAAAAACACGCCCAGCAGGCTCGTGCACTGGTTGAACGCCGAGTCCCCGAGATTGGTGACGCTACCGGGGATCGTAATATAGACCAGGTTGGTGCAGGTGGAGAAGGCGCTGGCTCCGATGCTGGTCAGGTTCTGGTTGAATGTGACATTAGTCAGGCCGGTGCACCCGGAGAAGGTGCTGTCCCCAAGAGTCGTCAGACCATTGCCGATCTTGACGCTCGTAAGCCCGTAACAGTTGTAGAAAACCCACTGCGCGAGGTTGGTGACGTTGTCAGCAATTGTGTAGCTCCCGGGTTTGGCGGGCGGATAGACCAACAGTAAAGTCTGAGCTTTATTAAACACAACTCCGTCGACACTGGTATATGGAATGTTGGCAGGACTCACGTTTATGGAGGTCAAGCCTGTGCAACCCACGAAGTTATAAGCGCTGAGGTTGGTGATGCCACTGCCCACTGTAACATTGGTCAAGCCCGAGCAGTTCAAGAGCGCATTATCGCCAAGCCTAAAAACGCTGTCCGGAATGGTGATGCTTTTCAGACTGGTGCAAAAAATAAACGTATAATCCCCAAGGTTGGTGAGACCGTTGCCAAGCGTCACGTTGGTCAGGCTCGAGCACCAACCGAAAGCTCCTCCCTCCCCGATCGCAGGAATTCCGTTCTCGATATTCTTGAGGCTGTCCGGGCGGAAACGCAACCCGAAACCACTTATTTCCTTTAAGCGGCAGAGAAGGTCCTCGTAGCTCCCCCCACCCGCAACTTCGCCAAGGAGGTCCAGGTCTCCAAAATCAGTTGTCAGCGTGAAGTTCAATCCATTACGAATTGTCCGCTCATCCAAGACAAAAGGCAATCCCGGTGCGACGTTGCGAAGGTACGGCTGATGGTCCGAAGGGCAGCGGCCAGACGGTGGATGTTTTCCCGAGCTCTCGAGTAGACCACATCCAGATCGAGGGTTGTGAATGCGGAACCGTGCAAAACGCCGGCTACACCTCCGATGACAATAAAGTCGACCCCGCCGTCACCAAGTGCCGATAGCGCTTTTTCAAAATCAGTCACTTGCGGTTGCTATCGGCGCCTGACGCCAGGGGGCGAAACTTGTCAATGAACCGCGTCGCGTTGACCAATTGCTGCGCGCGTTCCTCGGTGGTCAGTCGCAGGTTTCTCTCGACAATACTAAAATCGATGTCTCGCTTGAAGACCTCAAGGACCGGATCAAACGCTTCGGCGCTTAACTCTTCCTCCTGCTCCAGACCATGTTCGGCCACGTCATTCATTCGCGAAGCTTCCATGTCAGATCGTAACGGGATCCCCCGGTCTGCGCAATGCTGGATCGGAGCACGGCCAAGTGACAAAGTAGCAGACGCTGTTGTCTGGTGGGGCGAGGCTCCTGCCGAGCCCTGATCAATTCTTCAACCGGGCAGCCTGTTCATCGAAGCAACGTATTTCAGTTTAGTCTGGGCTCGGCGAGAGCCTCGCCCCACTAGCCTTGTCGAAAACCTCGGCTCCCTCCATTGAGCAAAGATTGGGGCGGCCTGCCGGGATTCTCCTTGCTTATTCTCGGCGCCGGAGGAATAGTCAAGTAATGTAGGCCGCACCGCGAGTCGCTGCTTCGCTTCGGTTGCAATTCAACGGCTGGTGTGGAAGGTGCAGTCCGGTAAACCGGTATGAATCGCCACTTCGAATTTGGCGTGAATGAGGTGAAAACCGTGCGACGTTCACCGGGCTGATTCCCGGAATTCTTTTCAGCAGCTTTCCTGGCTGTGAATCCAATGTTGGAGTGAGGATAAAATGAAAACCGCTCTTCGCCTGACGGCTGGCATAGTCCTTCTGGCACTCCCCCACCTCTCCGCCGCCACACTCTACGTTTGGCCGAGGAACCCAAATCCAACACCCCCTTACGACACCTGGGCGGCTGCGGCCACCAACATCCAGGATGCCGTGGACGCGGCGCAAGCCCAGGCATTGGTCCTGGTAACCAATGGGGTGTATCCCGGTGGATTGATAGTGGGCAAACCGCTCACCTTGCTGAGCGTCAATGGTCCCCAGTTTACCCGAATCGATGGCGCCGGTGGCAAACAATGCGTCTCCATAACTAATGGCGTGAACCTGTCCGGGTTCACTTTCACGAACGGATGGGCCCAAAACGGCGGCGCCGTTTGGTGCAGTACCACAAACGCGTATGTCACCAACTGTGTAATCGCAGGCAACTCCGCGGCCCAAAACGGCGGGGGCACCTTTGGAGCTACCTTCTACAATTGCGCGCTAACCGGCAACTCGGCGACCAACGGCATCGGTGGAGGAGCCTATTCCTCCATGCTCTACAACTGCACAGTCACAGGTAACTCCGCGAGTTCCGCCGGCGGAGCGTCCGGGGGCATCCTCTACAACTCCATTATCTATTTCAACAACGCTCCACGCAGCGCGAATTTCACGAACGTCTATTATCTAATGTATTGTTGCACGACGCCCTTGCCTGGCTTCGGCATTGGCAACATCACCAACGCGCCACTGTTCGTCGATTACGCAGGCGGTGACTTGCACTTGCAATCCAACTCGCCGTGCATCGACGCGGGCAACAACACTTTCGTTTATGGCACGACCGACCTCGATGGCAACCCGCGCATCTTTGGCGGGGCCGTGGATCTAGGCGCCTATGAACTTCAGCCGTCCGGTCCGCCTTTGATCACCACCCAACCCTTCAGCCAGACGGTTTTTGCCGGCAGCGAGGTCACTTTCACCGTCGGGGCTGTGGGCTCTCTTCCATTTTCCTGGCAATGGCAGTTCAATGGGGTTGCTATCCCGGGTGCCCGCAATTCGATCCTGACGCTGGCGCCTGTGACGACCAACCAGGCGGGCGGCTATTCCGTGGTGGTCGCCAACGCCCTTGGCTCGGTAACCAGCCAAGTGTCGGTGTTAACCGTAACAAACTCGGCGCCTTGGATCGCCGCCCAGCCCCTCAACCTGGTGGCTTATGCCGGTAGCCATGCCACCTTCACCGTTGGCGCTGCCGGCTCCCTGCCCTTTTCGTGGCAATGGCAGTTTAATGGAACTGCCATCCCGAATGCCACCAACTCAAGCCTGACGCTGACTGCGGTGACGACCAACCAGGCGGGTCTTTACTCGGTGATTGTAAGCAATGCCCTCGGGAGCATCACCAGTGCACAAGCCAGTCTCACCGTCGCGGTGCGCACCGGGACCAGCTTTGTCTGGCAGAACAGCCCCAATCCAACGCCCCCTTACGCCACCTGGCCCACGGCAGCCCATGCGATCCAGGACGCGGTGGACGCCACCCTCCCCGGGGACCAGATCGTGGTGACCAATGGCACCTACGCGACCGGCGCGCGGGCAGTAGGGACAAATGCGCTACCCAACCGCGTCGTAGTCGATAAGCCGGTGACGCTCCGGAGCGTCAATGGGCCGGACGTCACGGTCATCATGGGCTACCAGGTGCCCGGTGAGATCAATGGATATGCAGCGATTCGGTGCGTCTATTTAAGCAGCGGTGCGGTCCTCAACGGGTTTACTCTGACCAATGGAGCGACGTTGTACCCGGTGAGTAATTACGATCCACAGGCTAGCGGGGGTGGAATATTTTGCCAGTCGAACAGTGCGGTAGTAACGAATTGCACCCTGAACGGCAACGCGGCGGCGCAGTTTAGCGGAGGCGCCGATGGCGGCACACTCTACAACTGCGCTTTGAGCGGCAACTCGGCCTTGTACGGCGGCGGGGCGCATGGTGGAACGCTCAATTACTGCACGCTAACCGGTAACTCGGCGCAGTATGGCGGCGGAGCGCATGTCGCCACGCTCAATAATTGCACGCTGACCGGCAACTCAGCCCAGGTTTGGGGCGGCGGGGCGGAGTCTTGCACGCTGGACAACAGCGCAGTTTTCGGTAACTCGGCGCAGGGCAATGGCGGCGGAGCCGCTTTTTGTACGCTCACCAACTGCACGCTGACCTTCAACTCGGCGGCGGTTTTCGATGGCGGAGCGTACGCTTCCACGCTGTACAATTCCATCGTCTACTATAACACTGTGCTTAACAGCACGAAGACCTCCGACGCGATGTCCAGCACCCTTTACTACTGCTGCAGCACCACCAACAGCGGGGGGAACACTATCACCAATGAGCCCGTTCTCTTGAGCCCCTGGCGCCCGGCTTGGAATTCCCCCGTCCGCGGAGCCGGGAATGCCGCTTACGCCAGTGGTTTGGACCTGGACGGCGAGACCTGGCTCAACCCTCCCTCGATCGGCTGCGACGAATACCATAGCGGTTCAGTCACCGGAGCGTTGAGCGTCGCGATTGTGGCTACCGTGACCAATGTCGCCAAAGGTGTTGCCCTGGATCTGATGGGGCAAATCTCTGGTCGGGCGTCCGCGGCACGGTGGGAATTTGGGGATGGAACGATAATCAGCAATCGACTTCACGCCACGCACCAATGGTCCGCGGTCGGGGATTACCAGGTGGTCTGGAGGGCTTACAACGATGATTTTCCGGCTGGGGTAATAGCGACCGTTACGATTCACGTGCTGGATATATCTCTGCACTACGTGAACATTGACAGCATCACCCCCCTTGCGCCCTATACCAGTTGGAGTAACGCGGCCACTACTATCCAGGACGCGGTTGATGCGGCAACTCCAGGCGACGAGATCCTCGTCACCAACGGCCTCTACGCCACCGGCGGTCGAGCCATGGGTACGGATCTCTTGACCAACCGCGTCGCGCTGAACAAGCCGCTGACGGTCCGGAGCGTGAATGGGCCGGAGGTGACGGTCATCAAGGGCTACCAAGTGCCGGGCGCAGTCAATGGGCCGGGAGCGATCCGGTGCGCCTATTTGAGCGGCGGTTCGGTTCTGAGCGGCTTTACTCTCACCAACGGAGCGACCCTGGCGCAACCGAGTTATTCTGACCCTCAGGCAAACGGGGGAGGAGCCTGGTGTGAATCCAGCACTGCGGTCCTGACGAATTGTACACTGAGCGGCAACTCAGCTTTGTCTGCCGGCGCGGCCTTTGGCGGCACGCTCAATAACTGCACGCTGACCAGCAATTCGGTGCCGTGGTACGGCGGCGGGACGTATGGCGCTACGCTCAACAACTGCACGCTGACCGGCAACTCGGCGTATGGGGGCGCTGGAGTTTTTGGCGGCGCGCTCAACAACTGCATACTGACGGGCAACTGGGCCCAGTGGTACGGTGGCGGAGCCGAAAACTGCACGCTCTACTACTGCACACTCACCCAGAACTCGTCCGGGGAGTACGGTGGCGGGGTTTCTCATAGCACGCTCTACAACTGCACGCTTACCGGAAACTCTGGCCAGGGTGTGGATGGCGGCACGCTCTATAATTGCCGGCTGTTTGGCAATTCCGGCGGCTCGGGCGGCACCTTTTACAGCTGCTTGCTCGTGGGCAACAATGGCGCCTCAAGCGGTACATTCAACAACTGCACCGTAGTGCAAAACCAGGGCGGAATCTCCGGCTCAGCCCTCAATTCCATCGTTTACTACAACTTTGGCGGCAACTATGCCCCGGGAACAATTCTGAATTAGTCCTGCACAACGCCTCTGCCCGACGGCGGCTTGGGAAACATTGCAGCCGACCCGCA
>Ga0222749_10001659_pt1 | contig 11193 bp, 10 predicted proteins | sample IncBWH2Mmetat_FD_197234 | JGI IMG/M metagenome (GOLD analysis project Ga0222749, IMG submission 197234) | Metatranscriptome of lab incubated forest soil microbial communities from Barre Woods Harvard Forest LTER site, Petersham... | ecosystem: Environmental > Terrestrial > Soil > Temperate...
AGAAGCTGACGTACAAGCACAACAGCCTCGAGCAGCGGCTCACCACGATCACCGTCGACGCGCGGGTGGTGAAGGAGATCCTGGCGTAGCGTGGTGGCGGAGACGCGCGGCCGGACCGACCCCACCCTCCCGACCCCCCGCTCCCTTTACGGGGGTCGGTCCGACGTCTAGAATGAGGGGGATGGCACCGTTCAGCTACGAGCCGACCCTGCAGACCGGCGAGGACACGACGGAGTACCGGTGGCTCGGGAAGGAGGGCGTCGGGACCGTCGAGGGCGCGGGCCGGACGTTCCTGAAGGTCGAGCCCCGCGCGCTCAAACAGCTGTCGAAGCAGGCGTTCATCGACATCGCCTTCTTCCTCAGGACCGCGCACCTGGCGAGCCTCCGGACGGAGATCGATGACCCCGAGGCCAGCGAGAACGACCGCTTCGTCATCTACACGCACCTCCAGAACGCCGCGATCGCCGCGGCGGGCGTCCTTCCGGGGTGCCAGGACACCGGAACGGCGACCATCCTGGGCAAGAAGGGGCAGAACGTGCTCACCGAGGGCGATGACGCGGTCCCGCTCTCGGAAGGCGTGTACGAAACCTATCTGGAGAAGAACCTCCGGTACAGCCAGCTGGCGCCGCTGGAGATGTTCAAGGAGAAGAACACGGGGAGCAATCTTCCCGCCCAGATCGACCTCTACACGGAGCCGGGGGGCGAGTACCGGTTCCTCTTCATTGCCAAGGGTGGGGGCAGCGCGAACAAGATGTATCTTTACCAGAGCATGCCCGCGGTGCTGAACGAGGCGGCCCTCGAGAAGTTCATCGAGCCCAAGCTCAAGGAGATCGGGACGAGCGCCTGCCCGCCCTACCATCTCGCGATGGTGGTGGGGGGGACGAGCGCCGAGGCCTGCCTGAAGACGCTGAAGCTGGCGACGACCGGCTCGCTCGACCACCTGCCGACCACCGGATCCGCGGGCGGCCGCGCCTTCCGGGACCTCGAGTGGGAGAGGCGGCTCCTGGCGCTCTCGCAGAAAAGCCGGATCGGTGCGCAGTTCGGAGGGAAGTACTTTGCCCACGACGCCCGAGTGATCCGGATGCCGCGGCACGCCGCGAGCTGCCCGATCGCGCTGGGCGTCTCCTGCTCCGCCGACCGGCAGGTCAAGGGGAAGATCACGAAGGAAGGCATCTTCCTGGAGCAGCTGGAGGTCCATCCCGAGAAGTTCCTCCCGAAGGAGGCGCCGAAGATGGCGCCGCCCGTGCACATCGATCTCCGGCTCGGAATGGACAAGGTCCGCCAGATCCTGACGCGATTCCCGGTGAAGACGCGGGTGGCGCTAACCGGCACGCTCGTCGTGGCCCGCGACGCTGCCCATTCGCGGATCGAGAAGATGCTTGCCGAGGGGAAGCCGATGCCGCCGTACTTCAAGGATCATCCCGTCTACTACGCGGGGCCCGCGAAAACCCCGGAGGGGATGGCGACGGGCTCCTTCGGCCCGACGACCGCCGGACGCATGGACAGTTTCATGGATCTCTTCCAGAGGAACGGCGGAAGCCTGGTCACGCTCGCCAAGGGGAACCGCTCCAAGGCGGTGACGGAGGCGTGCAAGAAATACGGCGGCTTCTACCTGGGGTCGATCGGCGGCCCGGCCGCGATCCTGGCCCAGGACAACATCAAGAAGGTCGAGATCCTGGATTTCGAAGACCTGGGGATGGAGGCGGTTCGCAGGATCGAGGTCGTCAATTTCCCGGCGTTCATCGTGGTGGACGACAAGGGCAACGATTTCTTCGAGGAGCTGTAGCGTCCGGTCCCTTCCGCCGGCGATCCAGCGAGCGCCCCGGGACCAGGTTTTCGGACCTGCCTGTCGAAGACCGCATCGATCGGGCGCGGAAACCCGTCTTCTCCGCACCCTGCGACACGCTCACCGCAGGGTCTCCTGGGCCACCCGAAGCGCGGGTGATCCCGCTCGGACGTCCTGCGCTTCATCGAGCGGGTGGACGGGAGGGATGCCGGGGAGATCGCCTCCAAGTCGCCGGAACGGAGGCGCGAGGTGGCGGGGTTATCGGCGGCCATCGATCCTCCCCAGGCCGGATCGAAGCTCGCCCTCGTGGCCGCGGGCGACGAGCCTCCGGTTTGGCGCGCGTGTACCCGTCGTACCGGCAGGCGAACTCGCGGTCGGCGCACACGGTGCGGACGTTCGGCTCCCGGGAGGAGGCGATGGCCTGGCAGTTCGGCGGGGGAGGAGCCCGCTACGGGAGCATCTTCGACGGATCGGCCTTCGGCGTGATCTTCTGGCCCAGTCCCATGCAGCTCCGGCACGCCCAGACCACCGTGCGGAAGGACCAGCCGCGGCCGTCGCAGTCGGGGCACGGCGAGAGCGTGCAGATCTCGTCGAGCTCGGGCGGCTTCCTCGATTTCCCGTTGCACTGACCGCACAGGACGAAGCCTTCCTTGCACTTCTCACAGACGATGCGCTGCAGGTACCCACGTCCGCGGCAGGTGAAACACTGGACCTCGCTGGCCCGGAGCCCCCGGCCCGGGAGTTGCTTCTTCCCGGTCCCCTTGCAGTCGGGGCAGTTGGTCTGGGTCACCTTCTTGCCGCAGCAGTTGGGGCAGCGGAACTTGCCCTCGCCCCCGCAATAGGAGCACGAGGCTTCGACCTTGATCGACTTCTCGAGCGCCAGGAGGTGGTCCCGGGTCGGGGCGTCGGAGACCTTCACCGTCTCGAGCGCCGAGATGGGCCGGTCGAACCCCTTCTTTTTCTCCTGGGCCACCCTCAGGAGCGCATAGGCCCAGACGTACCGCACCGCGGGGGTGTCGATCTCGCGGTACTCTTTCATCCAGGTGATGATGGCGATGTCGAACTCGCCCCCCGCGATCCAGGAATCGAGCTCCCGGACCACGTAGCCCTCGGGCGTCCCGGCGATCCCGTTCTTCACCATGAGGCCGAGCGCCCGCGCCGTCTTCTCGCCGTCGGCGCTGAAGGGCGCATTGGCGTAGTGGCCGACCCCGAAGAGGGTGAGCGCTTCCACCGACCCGTTCGGATCGGCCCTCCGGACCGAGTTAATCTGGTCCAGGAGCCAGGCCGCAGCCTCCTGATGCACGGCGGGCGTGAGCTTGACGGGATCCTTCAGCCAGGGTTTGGCGAAGTAGTCCTGGAGCGATTTGGCCGCGGCGCCCGAGATCCTCCACTCCGATTCCGGTCGCGAGAGGAAGATCATTGCCGCGGTGGCGATGTCGAAGGCCTGCGGAAAGTTAGTACGCTGGCAGCGGAAGGTCTCCCGCGCCACGGTGCGGACGAGGGGATCCGCCCGTTTCACGGGGTCCCCGAGCGCGGAGAAGGCGGTCGCGAGGGCCTCGGGGGAGGGCGGGCTCACCGGGGCGATCGACGCGCTGGCGCCGCCGCCAGCCCCACCGCCTCCCCGATTCTCCCGTCCTTGGGCGAGATCGGTCGTGGTCCGCTCACGGAGGAGCCTCATGAGCTGGATCACCTGGACCAGCCGTTGGTCGAGGTCGGAGAACTTGTCGTCGGGGAAGAGGTCGCGGGCCATGGAGAGCGTCTCTCGCACGCCCTTGACCTTGGTGAGCGTCTCCTTGAGCTTCGCGGTCTGCTGAGACGGGTCGGAGATCTGGAGCGCCGCCTGGTACTCCTGCTTGGCTTCCTCAAAGTGCTTGTCGGATTCGCCGACCAGTTCCTTGGGCGACGTGAGGACCTTCTCGACCTCCTCCTTGAGGTAGCTGCGCAGGCCCTGGTCGGTCGTGACCTCATACCGCTCGTTCTTGTCGACGACCTTGCCTCCGACCTTCGATCCGTCCTTCAGGACGAGCACGTCCGCCTCGAGGGTCCCGGCCAGGAGGACGGCCAGCCCGGCGGCGCGCAGGATGAGATTCATGGTGTCCCTCTAGTTGTTGTCTTTCTCGCCCGTGTCGGTCTTCTTCGGGGCCGGGGCCGGATCCGTCGAGGAGGCCGCGTTGGAGCGCTCCTGCCGGAGGCGGGCGACCTCCTTCACGACCGCTTCGGCCAGCACCTGACCCGCGTGGCCGGCATTGATCTCGGTCACGGCGAATTTTCCCAGGGAGATCCGGTCCATGTCATTGAGCCCGCTCTTGATCGTCTCGGACGGCGTGGGATTGGAGCCCTTCTTGGAGCCCTTCTTCCCGCCTTTTTTCCCGCCCTTCTTCTTCTTTTTCTTCTCCTTGGCCGGCGCAGGATCCTCCTTCTTGTCCGCGGGGGTCCCCTTCTGGAGCGCGTCGACCTTGTCCCGGATCGCGCGGTCGAGGTCCGCGCCGCCCGTGTTCGCGTCCACGGTGTCCGTCACGAAGGCCCCAAGTTCGCCCGCCTGGGCGTCGGTGAGCTGGACCGGGACCTGGGTCTCCTGGGCGGAGGGGGTGCCCGTCAGGATCAGGATCGCGGCCATCATCCTCATGAATTCACACTTTCCCAACCAGTTCAACCCCCTAGAGCCGGCCGGGTGGCGGATTCTTTCAATTTTTGAAAGAACTTGATGGATCGCGGGCTCCACCCCGTGGATGAAGAACGAGTGCCCGGCCTTCGAGCTCCTCTCCCGGTTCGCCGACGGCGCCCTGGAGACGGCCCGTGAGCGGGAGCTGGCCGCCCACCTGGGCGGTTGCCCCTCCTGCCGCGCGACCCTGTCCTCTCTCGAGGAGGTGGACGCGCTCCTGGCCCTCACGCTCCCCTCGGCGGGTGCACGCCGCTTCCGGCTGCTCCGTCCGGCGATGATCCCGGTCGCAGCCGCGATCCTCTTCGGGGTGACGATCGGAATCCTGCTCTCCATGCCCTCCCGCGTGGCCGATTCCCCCATCGCGGTCGCGGAAGTGAGCCCCCAGCCCTTCGACGGTCCCAGCGCCATGATTCCGGCCGAACCGGTCCGGAATATCTACTGCCAGGACCAGTTCTCCGCGCCTCAGCTTTCCCCCCTCTGGAAGACGACCGAGGCGATCTCGATCTCCAATGCGCTCGTGGACGCCCACGGTCGGAGGGCGCTCTCGCTCACGGCCCATCCGGGGGGGAGGCGGCGCTGGGCGCTCGCGAGCACGTCGGGCGATTTCCCGGTGGGCGAGGGGGTATCCTTTGACGTGGAGTACCGCGTGCCCCGCCCCGCCAAGGGGGGGCGGATGCAGGTTCTCGTCCAGTCCTCCCCGGCGAAGGCCGGCCGCAACGTGATCCGCTGGTCGTGGACCGCCGAGGAGGAACTGCTCGAGGCGCAGGCCGACGGTCGGGGCAAACCCGCCATTCTCTGGTCCGCAAAGAATGCCGGGTCCGAGGGTGGATGGCACCGCGTGAAGATGGTGGTGACCTCCCAGGACGTGGTCCTCTACCGGGACGGCGTCGAGTCGGCCCGCAAGGCGCACGGCCTCGCCCTGGAGCGTGCAGGCCTGACCCTGGGAAGCACGACGGACCGCCGGTTCAAGGATCTCCGGGAGCCGTTCGAATGCCAGGTGAGCGACGTGGTGGTCCGCCGCGAGCCGGGCCAGTAGCCGCAGGCCCCCGCCCGCGACCCGTAGGACCGTGCCCCCTCACAACCCCCTTGATTTCAGCAGGTCCTTCAGCTTCTCGCGGGTCCTCGCCAGCACCGTTGCGATGGTCCCCATGGGCAGCTTGAGCGTCACGGCGATCTCCTGGTAAGGCCGTCCTTCGATAAAGAACATTGACAGGACGCGGCGCTCGCGGTCGGGGAGCGCCTCGAGCGCCTCGCGAACGGCCCGGGCCCGCTCCTGGGAGAGCATCCGTTCGATCGGGGGCTCGACGGGGGCCGGCGGCGGGACGTCCCGTGGGTCGATCTTCTTCCGGCGGACCGAGCGGACCGCCACGGTTCGCACGAGGACCCGGAGCCAGGTCTCCAGCGAGCACTGCCAGCGGAAGGACCGAAGGACCCGGGAGTCATCGGCCAGGAGCATTTCCAGGACGCCCGAGCGGATCTCCTCGACCTCGGACTCGTCGGCGGGACGGTTGAGCGAGCGGAGCACGACCCTTGCCAGGGTCCGGAGCGCGGGATCGTAGGTCTCGAGGAGCTCGCGCCAGGCCTCCCCGTCTCCCGAGATGCAGCGCTCGATGAGGGTGCGTTCGTCCACAGTCGTACCAAGTTTAACCCCGCTGAGGCGTATAAGTCTGCGGCGGAGAGACCTCATGAGACGAATTCTCGGCGTCCTGGCCCTCGTGACGATCCTCGCGACCGCGCCCCGGGCGCAGGAGGGCGAGCAGCGGCTCCTCTATGTCGCCGCTCCGGGCATCCGGAACCTGCTTGAATACGGAGGCGCGGGCGTGCTGGTCTTCGACATCGACCGGGGCCACGCGTTCGTCCGTAGGATCAGGACGAACTACATGGACGAGAGGGACAAGCCGGGAGCCGCGCCCGAGAACGTCAAGGGGGTATGCGCCTGCGCGAAGACGAAGCGGCTGTACGTCTCGACGATCACCCGCATGGCGTGCATCGACCTCCTGACCGACCGTCAGCTCTGGGTCAGGCGCTATCCCGACGGCTGCGACCGCATGTCGATCTCCCCCGACGGGGCCCTCCTCTACGTGCCGACGTTCGAGAAGGATCACTGGAACGTGGTCGACGCGGCGACGGGCGACCTCGTGACGCGGATCGAGACCCGGTCGGGGGCGCACAACACGGTTTACGGGTCGGACGGGAAGAGGGTTTACATGGGCGGACTCAAGTCTCCGCTCCTCTTTGTCGCCGACACCTCGGACCACCGGGTGTGCCAGGAGGTCGGGCCATTTGCCGGCGCGGTGCGGCCGTTCACCGTGAACGCGGCGCAGACGCACGCCTATGTCTGCGTGAACGGGTGCCTCGGTTTTGAGATCGGCGACCTCAAGACGGGCAAACTGATCCACCGGGTGGAGGTGCCGGGAGTGAAGCAGGGCCCCGTGAAGCGGCATGGGTGCCCCAGCCACGGCATCGGGCTCACGCCGGATGAGAGGGAGATCTGGGTCGTCGACGCCTTCAACCAGCAGGTCCATTTCTACGACAACACCTCGATGCCGCCCAAGTACGTGTCGAGCCTCAAGGTCCGCGAGGAGCCGGGATGGGTGACGTTCACGATCGACGGAAGGTTCGGGTACCCCTCGACCGGCGAGGTCGTAGAGGTGACGTCCAAGAAGATTCTCACGCGTCTCACCGACGAGGAAGGCCGGCCCGTCATGAGCGAGAAGATGCTCGAGATCGATTTCGTCGGGGGCGCCCCGATCCGGAACGGGGACCAGTTCGGGGTGGGGCGGACGAAACCGTAACGGGGACCGCTCCGGGGGCTATGACTGTTCAGGCGGGCCGCAACTCCGCCGGCGGCCGGCTGTTGGATGGATAGGGGCGGGAACCGGGATTGCTCGGAGGGGACCATGCGTACAGGATCCTTTCTGGTAGCGTTGTTGGTCGCCTCCGCCGTGGGCGGAGCTCAGAGCGCCCCCAAGGTGGGCCTTCCCACGCTCATCGACCGGCATCTTCAGAGGTCGTGGGAGGAAGCGGGCGTCGCCGCGGCCGAACCCGCCAGCGATGCGGAGTTCCTCAGGCGCCTCAGCCTCGACGTCCTGGGCACGATCCCGACCGCAGAGGAGGCGCTGGCGTTTATCCACGACGCCCGCGCCGACAAGCGGGCCAGGAAGATCGACCAGATCCTCGCGCGGCCCGAGTACGCTCACCACTGGGCCGAGGTGTGGGAGGACATCCTGGTCGGCTACGACAACCAGATCCGCCAGCAGTCGAAGCGGGCGCTCTACACCTGGCTCCGCGACGAGTGCTTCGCCCAGAACCTGCCCTATGATCAGATGGCCGCTCGGCTCCTGACCGCGAGGGGCGTGAACCAGGAGTCCGGCGAGGTCAACTTCCTCCTCCGGCAGGGGACGAAGGGGGGCGGCGCGATCAACATCGCCAGCAAGGTGTCCAAGACGTTCCTCGCGACCCAGATCCAGTGCGCGCAGTGCCATGACCACCCGTTCGACAAGTACACCCAGGACGATTTCTACGGGATGGTGGCGTTCTTCGCCCAGGTGAGCAACCGGAAAGTCGACGCGAAGGACCAGAAGGACCAGCGGATCGAACTCTTCGACAACCCGAAGGCCGAGACCTCCTACGGGGAAGGCAAGGCCCGGAAGACCGCGAAGCCCTGCTGGCTGGACGGCACGCCGGCCGATCCTTCGAAGTCCAGGCGGGAGGAATTTGTGAGGCTGCTCGAGCGGCCGGACAACCTTCAGTTTGCGCGGGCGCTGGTCAACCGCTACTGGGCCCACTTCTTCGGCCGCGGGATCGTCCATCCGATCGAGGACTTCAGCGGGCGCTTCAAGCCCTCCCATCCCGAGATGCTCGACGAGCTTTCGCGCGAGTTCGTGTCGTGGGGCTACGACCTCAAGTGGCTGGTCTGGAAGATCGCCGGCTCGCGCGCCTACCAGCTTTCCTCGAGGATGCCGCCCCGGAAGGCTCCCCCCGAGAAGCTCTTCGCGGTGGCGCAGACGCGGCCGCTCACGCCCGAACAGATGGTCAGCGCAATGACGCGGGCGCTCAACGCCGAGGAGGCGCCCGTCGCCCTTTCGACCCCGAAGGCGCCGGATCCGAAGGCCGTGACCCCGAAGGTGGTGGATCCGAAGGCGGTCGATCCCAAGACGGTGGATCCCAAGGTGGCGGAGATGATGAAGGCGGCGAATTCCAAGGACCAGCTCCTTCAGCAACTGCGCAAGTACTTCGGCGACGAGGAGAACATCGACATCGGGACGTTCAACGGGACGATCCAGCAGGCGCTCCTCCTGATGAACGGCGGAACCGTCAACCAGGCGATCGTGGGAAAAAGCGGGCGGCTCGGCGTGATCCTCGCGTCCAAGCAGTCGCCCGGGGACCGGCTGGACCTGATGTTCCTCTCGGCCCTGTCGCGTCTGCCGTCGAGCCGCGAACGGACGGCCTACCTCCCGCACCTGACCAACACCCAGAAGCGGGAGCCTTACGAGGACGTCTACTGGACCCTGCTGAATTCGAGCGAGTTCCTCTTCAACCACTGACAGGGGATCTTGGCGGCGTCGGTTCTCGGCAAGGGCCCCCCAACCCGGAGGGCAGGCTCAAGGAGCGCTCGGCTCAGGGATCTCGCCTCTCCGGGACGTCTTCTTGGTCCCCCCGGGTCCCCGCGCCCAGGCCCACGGAGAGCGGCAGCCAGGGCCGCTGGGCTGGGCGGGCGGGGGCAAGCCTTTTCAGGCAGGAAAAGACCCCCTCCTTCCTGACTCGCCCTGTGGCCGCCGGGGGAACTCCGGAGAGAGGCATCCTCGTCTCCTCGGAATGATCCCGGCGAGCGTGGCGGGGATTCCGGCAGCCCCGGGCGGATCTTGATCCCTCCGAACTCCCGGGGATGGAGATCCGCGAGCGGATCGACGGAACTACTCGTTAGGCGTGGGGACGAGCAGCTTGCCCCCCGTGGGCGCGGGGTACTGGCGCCACAGGACGGTGAAATTCAGAAGGGGATGCTGGCTCTCGAGCTCCCGGCGCTTGGACTCCGCCTCTTCCAGGCTGGAGGTCCAGGGCGTCATCGCCCGGTGGTCTTCATGGCTCCAAGCCATATACTGGATATCCTCGCCCCGGGGCGGGTCGAAGCGGACCTCCTGGAGGATTCGCTGCTGGATCGAGGGGTGATAGGTGGGCATCTCGACGTCGTCGGGCTCGGAGAGCCCTCGGCACCCGGCGATCGCGGCGAGGGCGACGGCGACGGCGACGGTGGTGGAATAGCCCGGCTTCTTCATCTCGGTCGTTCCCCAGGTCCCTCTTTAGGACGGGGCGATTCTACCATCCCTTGCGGCGGACGTCAGAAAAAAGCGGGCTCCAGGGTTCGGCGACCCCGAGGACCGCCGGGACCGGCGCGAGCCCTACTCGATCGCCATGAGGATGACCGAATCCTGGTCCTTCACGAAGAGGCGGTTTCCCGAGACCACCAGGTGGGCGTATGTCGGCGTGGCGGCCACCTTGATCCTGGCCAGCTCGGCGTATTCCTTCTCGCTGGGCTGCAGGACGATGAGCTCGGACCCCGGCGTCAGCGCCAGAAGGACGGAACCCGCGTCCAGGATCGACCCGTAGCCCGCGCCCCTCATCCGCCCACCCGCGGCCGGCCCCGACGGCGCGGTCCAAGCCGTCTTCCCGTCCTGCGCATTGATGCAGAAGAATTCATTGGCCTGGCTCAGGCAGAAGAGCAGTCCGTTCCGGAGGACGGGGGTGCTGAACTGGACGGACTTCTCCGAATTGCTCCAGAGCTCCTTCGCGGTGACCGCGTCCCCCTCCCTCTCCAATTTCACGGCCCGGGTGCCGCGGCCCGATCCGGCATAGATGATCGTCTGGCCCTCGACGACGGGCGTGGCGGCATTGTAGCCGCGCGCCTGCGGCGCAAACGGGGCCTGCCAGAGGAGCTTTCCGTCGGCGGCGTCGATGGCCACCACTTTCGATTCCGTCTCGGCCACAATCGCCTGGGTCTTCCCCACGGTCAGAAGCGCCGGGGAGGCGTACCCCGGCCCGTCGCCGGTCCATTTCCACTTCGGATCCCCCGTGGCCAGATCGTAGGCGACGAGTGCTCCGTTTCCCTTCCCGCCGAGTTGCGCGATGCACCGGCCGTCGACGATCAGGGGGGACGATGAGGTGAAGAACTGGGGCCACGCCTGGAAGTCATCCTTCCGCCAGAGCTTTTTTCCGGTCGCGGCCTCGAAGCAGGAAACCGTCCCGCGGACCCCCAGCGTCACGACCTTCCCGTCGGCCACGGCGGGGGAGCTCCGGGGACCGGCGTGGCCGGACGCCGGCCCGGAAATGGCCTGCGCCTCGATCTTGTCGGACCACAGTTCCTTTCCCGTGGCGGCGTCCAGGCAGAGGGTGACTTCGCTCCCTTCCTGCCGCGCGAAGATGAAGAGCTGGTTCCCCACGAGAGAGGGCGCGGCGTCACCCTGGCCGACGGTGACCTTCCATTTTTGCGCGAGCTCTTTGGGCCAGGCTTTGGGCGGGACAAACCCCGCCACCCTGGCGTCCCGGCCGGGTCCCCGCCACTGGGGCCAGTCCTGGGCCAGGGCGTCCGTCACGAGCGCAAAGAGCGCGATCAGGGGAACGGATCGATAGGCGTGGCTCACGTTAGCTCCCTCACTCACCCGGTTCGAGCGCCGGGGGAGCGGGATTATTCCCAAAGGGCGGGAGACCGCACCCCGAATCGTCTTGAGACCCTGAGGGGGGCTTTGGA
>Ga0222749_10001661_pt1 | contig 11188 bp, 9 predicted proteins | sample IncBWH2Mmetat_FD_197234 | JGI IMG/M metagenome (GOLD analysis project Ga0222749, IMG submission 197234) | Metatranscriptome of lab incubated forest soil microbial communities from Barre Woods Harvard Forest LTER site, Petersham... | ecosystem: Environmental > Terrestrial > Soil > Temperate...
CACCTGCTCAGCTCGCGCTTGCTTGGCTGCTTGCCAAGAAGCCGTGGATCGTTCCGATTCCAGGCACAACCAAGCTGCATCGCCTTGAAGAAAACCTCGGAGCGGCGAACGTCGAGCTTACACCTGAAGACCTCCGTGCCATCGAAAGTGCCTCCTCAACCATCAGGATCGAAGGGGCTCGGTATCCGCAATGGGCTGAGCAGACGACCGGACGGTGAATGACCTTTTGGATGAACTCGAACGTCACAAAATTGCGGATATGCATCATCCGCGCGAGGAGTAGAAGCATGCTACCCAAGAGAATGGCGGCCAACCTTGCCTGTCTCTTTAAGATGAAGAGGATGCTGAGCGCCGTTGGTCGAGCAAGTCCGCGACAATCCACGCCGACGCGGCGATCGCGAGAGTCTCTGCACTTTCGGACCAGTTTTCAAAACTGTGGGGATCGGCAATGAGCGCCGGCAGCCATGTGAGCAACTCGAAACCCACGATCATCACCGTGGTCAATCGAGACGCGGGGCGGGCCATGAACCCCGTGAGTAGAGCGATAGCGGCAAGAGCAAACGCGGCGGTGGTTGCTATCGCCCAGAACATTTGTCCAGGAGGAATCCATTTCGGAACAAGACTTGCCGTTGCAGAAAGATAGAAAAGCTGTTCCAGTGTGAACGAGATCACACAAATACCGAACGAGTAGTACCCGATCTGAGCGAATCTTACGGTTCGAGCCGGGGCGATTTGACCGGAACACGCATATAGAATCACGGCCCCCGAGACTAATGAGAATTGTTCGAAGAAGTTGCCAAAGCCGTTGTAGACCAGCGGATGCTCAATGATGACCGGTATCTCCAGCAAGGCGAAGGCGAAGTAAATTGTACCCAGTGCGATAGCACCGGCTCGCCCCGTTCTTGGCCATTGAACGGCTACGCCTCCAAGGATTTCGATGGTGGCCACGACGTAGATCAGAATCTGGCGGTGAGGGAGGTTTCCAAGCGTGTTGATGTCATGCCACGCCAGGGCACAGATACCGAAACCAATCGCCGCCACGCCATAGACGTAACGCCCTGGAGAATATTTCATTCTGTACCTTTTTTATCTGCGGATGATCCACTCGCCCCGTCTGTTCGCGGCATTGGTGAAACCATTTTCGTGCGTAGCGCCCCAACGGTCTGAGATCCGCACCAGCACCGCCGAAATTGCCTCGGTACTCCTCCACATTTGCCACACTGTCCTTCCTTGCCGAGCCTGTTGTAGATGGTTCACGAGTTCGCAGTCTTTGCGTTTGCCAGCCCTGCCGTGGCCGCAGAGAGTTGCACGAGCGCGTCCGCATCGATGGCGTTGGTCTGCGCCAGGCCGCGCTGCGTCTGGAAGTCGGCGAGGGCCGACAGGGTACGGGTTCCCGCGACGCCGTCAACCGAGCCAGGATGAAAGCCAAGATACGTGAGGTAGAGCTGTGCAGCGCGCACGTTCAGGTCAGGAAGGCCGATGGCAGAAAGTTTCTGGAACTCGCCGTTCAACTGGATGTCATACCGATTGACGGCATACCTGGGGCCATTGTAGCCGCGCGCGAACGAAGTCCAATCGTGAGCCCGGAGTGGAACATTCAGCCGCGAACCGATCAGGAAATCGCCCATGGCGGCGAGTTGTCGATCTTCAGATTCGGACATGGCCGCGACCATTTGTTCTATGTCCGCGAATCCTGCCAGAGAAAAATTCTCGCCCATGATTTGGCCAATGCCCCAGGAACAACTCTGCAACGCAGCCGTGCGGTCCTTGGCTATGGCAAGGGCCAGGCGATCATATTGGTGCGCACCGTCTGCGCCGTAACCACCCCGGGGTGGGAGCGCTGATTTTGCCGTCGTCGTATTTGCCGCCGGTCAAGCCGTGGAAGATGTGGCGCTCGTAGAGTATTTTCGGCCGGAGGTCGGGCAGGAATCCGCAGCCGGTGGTTTCGACCGCCAGCACCGTCCAAACCTCAGGCGCGTGGACGCCCAGCTTCTGGCTGACCGCGCCCAGACCATCGGTAGAGAGTGCCAGGGCAGTGCCTTGAAACGGAAGTAGCGGCATGGTGGTCCTCGCTATCTATTCGGTGCCCACCATTCTGCATCCGGCCGGGCTCGCGGTCCAGTTTTTTGGCTCGTCGGATCAATATTTGATTTTGAGCAGCGGACCGGAGTGTCCGCCACACCATCCCGCGGATGACGGCGCCCGCGCTACACGGTGGGAGAAGAAAAAGGCGTTAGCACGGGGCTAACGCCTTGGAGGTTCTTCAAAACCAGCCAGACAACTTTAGAACACGTTATTGCAGGTGCCGGGTACGTTTCCGTTCCGGCTCTTGCTGGTCAGTTTGAACATTTCCTGCATGGCGTAATGCTTCGTGCCAATGGTGTTGGTATAGAGGTTACCGTTGCCGTCTGTTTTGACGGTGCCGAAGATCCAGGCGCAGCAGTCACCCGACTCGCCGCAGAAATTGCCGGCCCAGGCGGTGACCATATTAACTTCCGGATCGCTCACAGTTTCCGAGAACTCGTGCCACATAATGGCCGTAGTTCCGTCGGCGCCGGGATCCATGTTGGGGCTCTTGCCCTTGCCATTGTCGCCCAGGATGAAGCTGGTCTCGCAGCCGCTGGGGCACTGGTCAGGATCGCCAACCATCGAGTACTTGATGACTTCGCCGCTGACGATGGAGGTGGAGGGGCCATGATATCCGCAGAACTGGCTGCAGAAGCCGGGATCGGTCACATCCTTGTAGGTCAGGACGAAGTAGATTCCGTTGGTGTCTTTGGGGAGGTGCCCGCCCTTGATGGCGTTGGCAACGATGGCTTGAATCTGGGCGTCGCCGCTGAGGGACTTACCCAACGAGTAATTGTCGTGGTAGTCATTCGCGGTAGTGTGCTTCACAGCATTCGGGATGTGCTTATTGGTATTGTCGCTGTAGGTTGTATTGATCTTGTTCTGAGTCGATCCGCCGAGATGGGCGAAATAGTAGTCGATAATGCTCTTGTCGTGCTTGGTCCAGTTCCCGTACCAAATGATGTAAACCGTGGGTGCGGTCTCAAACACGGGTCCACCATTGTAGTTAATCAGGCATGAACCGTTGCAGGGCGGCAGAGGGTTCTTGTTCTTGTCGAACGGCCGCAACGCGTTGGTCGGGTTGGCGACGTCCTGGGCGAAGGCGCAGCATGCAAAGCACACCGCAATCACGAGGCATAGCAATTGCTTTTTCATCTAAATGTTTTTCCTCACTTCAGAGATTTTTAACTGTGGGCAACCAATTCCCGTAGAGTAGGGACGCAGCATTGTGCGTTGAAGTCCACCCCAAGTCAAGATGAAAATGTTTGCATAGGGCCGTTGTGCTCCGGGTCAAGCGCGGCAGATATGTTATGTGGACGTGAATCAGTCTGGGAATCCGTCCGGCGTGGCGTTGGCTCGCCTTCGCGAGTGGCTTCGAAGAGCAGCGATGGGCACGAAGAAAAAAGCCCGCTCCGTGGGGAGCGGGCTTTTGAGCTGATAGGTATTTATTGGCCGGGGCAGACGTTCTTCTCGTCATTCTGGAAGCTCAGCCACTTGTTCGCCGAGTCGGTTCTAGGCGCGCCGAAGTAGCCGATCCACACCAGCGATTGCAGGTTGTAGGTAAACCCGTTGAGTTTGTACTTGAATCCTCCAAAATTGTTTTCGGTCTCGAGGGGATCTCCCACCTCAAGCTGACTGTTGTCCGTACATCCCACCGTGTTCGTGCCGAAGAACGGGTTGTCCATCCACTCGCCGAGTTCGTGAGACATGGCGGACACGTCCTGGGAAAATTCGCCGACCACATCGACATATGAGGCATTGGTGTAGGTTTGGCTGCCCGGCGGGGGCCCATTGCTGCCGTGGTAGCCGCCGATGCAGCATTGGCCGCCCGACGTCAAGTACACGTCATACCAGATGAAGAGCGGAACAATGTCCGGGGTTGCCCCCAGTTTGGTCATGAAGCTCTGCACCTGATTGTCGTAGTAGCCGAAGTCGGCGAGGCCTGCCAACACACTCACGCCCCTGATGGTGATGTTTTGCACTTGGCAGCTTGAGTCGGTGCAGTTGATGGTCTGCTCTGGCTTGGTCACTGCCTTGAGGAGAACGTGGTAATTGGTGTTCTTCTTGACGTTCTTTCCCCACCAGGTTCCGCGCTGGAAGGCATCAATGTATTGGGTGTTACCCAGGTCGGTCGCGCCCTGTTTAAAGTCGATGCCGGCGTTGAACAGCGGAGATTTCAAGGTGTTCTGAGTCACGGTTCGACCGTTTGACAGTTTGTGTTTCGGATCGAAGGTGTGGTTTCCGTGACTGGCGTCGTACACGAACTTAATGGGAATGACCCACACTGTGAAGGTAGTGGTGGTGTTGGTCTTAGAAGGATCGGTGCCGGCCATGGTGAACGTACGCTTTACGTGGGTGAGGTCGGTGAAGCTGCCGTTCCATTGGACGAGTTGCTTGCCAGGAACCGTCGTAGCCAATTCCGGGTGCTGTATGGCAGTAAATCGGGGTACTGGGTTGGCGGAGGGATCGTTCTCTGTATCTTGGGCGAAGGCTAGACTGGCGCAAGCCAATAGCAACGCCGTGATCAACGTGAATGTGACGGAACTTCTTTTCATATCTGAATTTACTCTCCTTGAAGATTTGTAGTGAGTTCGTGAAGGGACTCGGATTTGAGGTTCCCGAGCAACTTGCGCGCTACACAGGTGAATGAAGAGACATCGTGACAGCATGGCGGCGTGCGGCACGGGGATCAGACCTGAGGGGACGAACTGTAGCAATGGAGAATTCTGCAGGTGTCATCTGGGTGTAAAGACTTTGTAAAAGGAGTGGCGGAGGAAGACTAGACAGGCCTAGACAAAATGATCAGCGGAAGCGATGCGATTGCGATACGGAGAGGAACTACGGTTCCGCCTACTTCCTCCCCGGATGGGCTTCTCCCTTAGAAGAAAACACCGAATAAGGCCATTCGTTCTCTTTCTTGGGAGGAGCTACGGCCGACGCCACCGGCTTCAACTCGATTCCCCAATTCTCCGGCGCCGGGTGAATACACCAGATATTCGCTGGCTCTTCCAGCGCCAGTCCGACCAGCCAATAGTTGCCCCCGGTTCCGAGCGGAACACAGTTAGCGACTAGAGCCGGCGCGCTCGTCCCCCCGGGAAGCTCGTCAAGCAAAACTGGCAGGCCCGGTTCCAGGGGCCGCGTAAGGCGCACTCCGCATCCCTCGGTATTCACGACCAAGGTATGGCATTGCTCGCTGAACGGAGTCGCCGGATCCAGGCTGGTGAGGCGAAAAGGAATCTGCGCCCGGATTCGGGTACTGCGCCGCGCCGCCTCGAACGATGTTGTACCCGAACTCATAAGCGTAACCCTCATCGATTGTACGTCCCGCAGGAATCCTCGCTGGCCACCGCCCGCGCACCATTGAAACCAAAGTAACCACCAAACATCGCGGAATCTTAAAAAGATTGTCATTCCGAGCGAAGCGAGGAATCTGCAGGTCGCCTGCGTCGCAAGAATTCAATCCTCCATAGGCCGCTTGGAGCATCGCCCTTCTAACTGGTTTTGTCCCAACGCAAGGGTTATCGTTCACTCCAGCATGGCCGCAACCGCCGCGACAACACCCGTCCTATACGAAAAAGCCCCGGCGTACGCCTCCGAGTTCGACCTGTTAGTCGCCTGCTGCACGAATTCATCGAGCCGCGGACCCGCCGATCGCATCCGCGAAGGCCTCTCCAGTCCGCTCGATTGGCCGCGCCTGCTGGACCTTGTAGACCACCATCGCGTGGTTCCCCAGGTCTACGGCGCACTCTCGGCGCTCTCCTATCTGGTTCCCAGCCAGCCGCTCAACGCCCTTCGATCGCGTTACCAGGACAACGCGCGTAACGCGCTCTGGTTTACCGCTGAACTGGCTCGCATTCTCAACCATCTCGAAGCCGGCGGAATCAAGGCGATGCCATTCAAGGGCCCCGTTCTCGCACAGACCTTGTATGGCGAAGTCACCGGGCGTCAGTTTGGCGATCTCGATATCCTGATCCTTCCCGCGGATGTACCGAAAGCAAAAGGCGCGCTGCTCGCATTGGGCTACCAGTGCGAACCACAGCTTCGTCCGCAAGACGAACCAGCCTACCTCGCCTCAGGCTGCGGCTACGTGTTCCACAGCCCCGCGGGACGAAATCTGCTCGACTTGCAGTGGCGCATCGTGCCTCGTTTTTATTCCATCGACTTCGAGGTAGCGGACTTGCTTAAGCGAGCCGACGAGATCGTCGTTAACGGTTGCCCCATGCGAACCCTGCGCCCGGAAGACCTCCTGCTCGTGCTCTGCGTTCACGCCGCCAAGCACGTCTGGACTCAACTCTCCTGGCTGTGCGACATCGCCCAACTCGCGAAGTCTCGATGCCTCGACTGGAACGCGATTCAGGACGAGGCCAACCGCCTGGGAATCGAACGGATCGTCAACCTGAATCTGCTCCTGGCCCACAAACTGCTAGGCTCGCCACTCCCAAAACCAACTTGTCATTCCGAGCGAAGCGAGGAATCTGTTGTTGGCCGGAACCGCGAAACTGCCGATGCGATCCTCCGCATCATCGAACGCAGCACCCCCTGCGACACCGAATCCCTCCCCTACTTTCGCCTGATGCTGCGCCTGAGAGAACGCCGCCAGGATCAAGCCCGTTTCCTCTGGCGCCTAACGGTGACCCCAAGCGTAAGCGAATGGTCTGCAGTCCGTCTCCCAAAGCCTTTGCAACCGCTCTATCGCCTCGTGCGCCTGTCGCGGCTGGTCAAAAGACTGCTGCCACGGGACCAGGCCAGAGTCGCTCAATCTTCGGACGCACGACTTCAGAAGCCATTGGATAGTTTTACCCAAACCCGCCCAGACCTTGCCCAGAAATAGGTAGCACGCTACCACAATCCCGCTATATGTACAGAGCCTCGGGGGAGGCTCGGTTGTCCAAGACTGAGACATTCGTCGGAAGAAAGCTGGAAATTTGTTGAAAACCGAAATTCTCGGAGGATAATTGCGGTCACTGCGACTCAGGCACATCGCCCGAATCACAGCTAGCCAAGGGAAACCCGTCTCGAAAATCCTATTCTAAAGATGAGGAGGTCCTTTCCATGAAGTTCGCAGCCAAGAGTCTACTGCTTCTGATTACGCTCGCAGCGACGTATGCGTTTGCTCAGACTGCCAACACTCCGATCAAACACGTAATTGTGGTCATTCAAGAAAACCGAACACCCGACAATCTGTTTCAGGACATAAATCTGGTTAACGCTGGTGGTGACATCGCGTACCATGGCTTCGGCTATTGCCATCTCAGCGGCGAGACCGGGCATCACAACCATCAAGTAACGCTGAAAGCGCTTTCCTTGGCGAGCTGCGATAATCCGGGCCATCTGCATCCAGATTGGCAGAACATGTACGAGCAAGGGAACATGGACGGAGCTTGCAATAACGGGACTGGTACAACTTGCACAACGGTTCCATATCCATGTCCTTTCGGGGATCATACCAAGAATTGTAGCCAGTACACCTATGTCGAAAACACGGCGCAAGACCCGGTCGTTCAACCTTACTGGGATATCGCGGAGAAGTATGGCTTCGCAAATTACATGTTCCAGACAAATCAGGGGCCAAGCTTTCCAGCCCATCAGTTCCTGTTCGGTGGAAGCTCGGTGCCGGTCTATCCCAGCGACACCCACCAGAACAACAGCTACTTTTACCATGACAATTTCGTAGCGAACAATCCGGTCGATCCGCAGAACACGAATGACAAGATTCCGGGTGACGATACAGGATGTATCACTCAGTATTCTACCCAATCCATCTCTTGGATCGACCCGGGCCTAAACAATTGGACCCCTGCGTATCCGTTTTCCTATCCTTGCTACGACCACGCCACGCTGACCGACTTGCTCGACAACAACCAGCTTGGCTGGAAATACTACGGGCGGGCGAAGAACACAATATGGGAAGCGCCAACTGCCATTTCCCACATCTGCGTCCCCGGCAACGGCACGTCCCCCGGTGACATCTGCACGGGAACCGAATGGCGAAGCAACTTCGCTGCCGTTCTGCCTCCCTCCCCGCCGCAGAATGACGCCATGGCCATGGTTTTAGAGGACATCGAAAATTGCAATCTTCCTGCGGTGAGCTGGGTGATTCCCGATGGGTCGTGGTCCGACCATGGGGGGAAGAACAGCGATTTCAAGGGACCCTTCTGGGCGGCAGCCATCGTCAACGCTGTCGGCGCCGGCGGCAATTGCGACAACCCGGTGGGTTACTGGGCTGACACCGTCATCTTGGTCGTCTGGGATGACTGGGGCGGATACTACGACCACGTCCTGCCGTGGGGATGCGACAGTTCAGGGACGTGCACCGGTTACCCCAACCCTACACAGAATGACAACGGTCACCAATATGTCTACGGCTTCCGCGTTCCTCTGCTGGTGGTCTCGGCGTACACGAAACCGGGGTACATTTCTGGACCTTGCGGGCAGACTGGGCAACATGGTTGTCCAAACGAGCAGTACCAGTACGTTCACGATTTCGGAAGCATTCTGAACTTTATCGAGTATGCATTTGGTACAAACGGCAACTACATTGGCGAGATTGAGCCCACCTACTTTTACGCTGACCACTGGGCTCCCGACTCGTATCTCGGCGGCCTGTGCCCAAAATCGACCTGCCCGTACTCCCTGGCCGATTTCTTCGGCGGCTTTGCGACCCAGTACGCATTTCAGTCCATTTCGCTTCCGTCTGCGTTTTGCAACAACCAGATTTGTTACAACGCGGATTGGTTCGAGAATTTCAACGGCACAGCAACCGATCCAGATGACGATGCGATTGACCCGTAAGGCAACTGATGCAAGTGCGACACTTCCCGTCCGGCGCTGAGTTCATTCAGGTCCAGAGCCGGACGGGTTCTTTCAGACTCCCGGAGTCCTGTGGTATGCTCGAAAGCTGAAACGCGGCATCCCCGCTCGCTCCGTTTTACTGACCGCCTCTTTCTCCAAAGGGGTTCATGATGCGACACCGACACGATTGTGCCCCATTGATAAAACTTCTAGCGCTCACAACACTTTTGTTTATCTGGAGTACCAACACGTTGGCTGCTCCTAAGTATCAAGTGTTGCACGCCTTTGGCAATGGTAACGACGGAGCTGGATTGTATGGCGGCGTCGTCCGTGCCGCTAACGGCAAGCTCTACGGAACGACGGGCGGAGGCGGGCTTTATCGGTACGGAACGGTTTGGCAACTGACGCCTCAGGCCAACGGCAAATGGAGCGAGAAAGTTCTGGAAAATTTCAAAGTGAACGATCCTCGCGGGGACGAGCCCACCGGCACGCTCACGTTGGACCCAGCTGGCAATCTGTACGGAAGCACCATAAGGGACGGGGGGCCTTACACCGCCGGTACCGTGTTCGAGATGCAACCCAGCTCAAAGGGATGGGCCTTCAAGGTGATTCATCGTTTTGGCAAGAATGATCCGGCCAACGGACCGCACGGGGGCGTAATCATGGATCAAACCGGAAACCTCTACGGGGTTGGAGGGTGTGGCTTCGAGTTGTCGCCCGACTCGGATGGCTGGAAAGAGACCATTCTGCACTGTTTCCCTGCATTCCAAGGTGACGGGTCGGGGGTTGTTGATCGCCCGATCTTGGACTCAGCCGGGAACCTTTATGGCACCACCGAGCAAGGCGGCACCAGCAAGAACTGCGGCGGAGGATGCGGCACGGCCTTCAAACTGCATCAGATGGCAGACGGACATTGGGAAGAGACCATTCTGCACGATTTCGGTGCCCCCATGGATGGCTCGTACCCCGCGGGTGAGTTGGCTATCGATGCTGCGGGAAGTCTCTATGGTACGACGTGCTGCTATGGAAACCTCTTTGAGTTGTCGCCCCAGTCGGATGGCCACTGGAAGGAGACCATTCTACACAGATTCCGTGCTCACGCCGGAGGTGGCTATCCCGCTAGTGTTGTCAAGGACGCAAAAGGTAATCTGTACGGGACCACCGGGTTCGGCGGAGGTCCGTGCGACTGCGGCGTAATCTACGAATTATCGCCACAGTCCAACGGCACATGGAAGTACACAGTGTTGTACCAGTTTAACGGGTATGACGGAACCGGGAGCGGTCTCCCCATGATCTTCGACGAGAAGGGGAACCTGTATGGCACAGGTGGCGGCGGCGCCTACAATCTTGGGGTCGTCTTCGAGTTCACGCCTTAAACCTCGGCAAAGGGTCTAGATTTCACCGGGCGAGTTTCGGTGCCTCGACTTCGAGCGGATCGAATGCCCTGCGTGCGGGGGAACAGTCTGCACCCGGTCCTGCTACGGCCCCTTTTTTATCATTGACCCCATCCTTCACAATCGGATAACCTTATACCACGTACATTATCTGTACGATATCCTTCGATCTTTGACAATCCGATTCGGGCCAAGGGCACCTCCGGGACACGACGAGTTCCAAAATGGGACGCCGCCCCAGCCCTAACTCCAATGTTCTCTAGATTTTGCGCGTAACTCCTTTAAACTCAAAGATCTAGCACATAGTCATAAAATAAATCTTGTGTTTTCAAGATTTTGCACACAACAGGGGGAGGGGGGTACCCGGTACTAAACAGTAAACTCCGTTCCAAAATGGAACAGTTAGGCCCTCCTCGCGTTCTTTCGCGCCCGCGCCATTCCCGCCCGCAGTCCCTGCTGGATGCTCCGCTCGTAGCCGGACGAGTCCATGGCATACATTACCCCTGCGGCGATGCCGCCCGGCGTCGCGGCTTCCTCGAGCAGCCGGGCCAACGGAATCCGGCCTTCTCGGCAGGAGAGAATCCCGTCGGCGAGGGCGTGCGCCGCTGCCGTCAAAGCCGTTTTCCGGTTGAGCCCCAATCTCTGAGCCGAGGCGGCCAGCGCCTCCAGAGCGTGGTAGCCGTGGCTGCTGGAGTAGGTGACAGTGAAAGCATCGAACTGGCTTTCGGGAATTTCGAGCACGGTCCCGACCTTGTCGAAGAAGCTTCGTACTTCGGCTTTCGCATTTCGGGGAAAAGCCCGGTCGAAAGTCAGTGCCGTAAGCCCGCGCCCGCTGCGGCTCACTGGACTGGGCATGGCTCGCACCCAGCGCGCGGGCGACCGCAATCGCGCTCGCAGTTTAGACAGCGGAATGCCGGCCGCCAGGCTGACCAGCG
>Ga0222749_10001662_pt1 | contig 11180 bp, 10 predicted proteins | sample IncBWH2Mmetat_FD_197234 | JGI IMG/M metagenome (GOLD analysis project Ga0222749, IMG submission 197234) | Metatranscriptome of lab incubated forest soil microbial communities from Barre Woods Harvard Forest LTER site, Petersham... | ecosystem: Environmental > Terrestrial > Soil > Temperate...
CGCATTCCGTTGGATTCGAAATTGTAAGGTCCAGCAGCGGCTTCCCTGCGGCGCGATGCGCGGCCAATGCTTCGCTAAGGCGGTTCGGCGTGCGGTCCCAATTGGTTCGGTCGGCAAACATTTATTGAGCCGCATCATTATAGGTGACGCGCCGCGCTGTAGGGCCCGCCTTCTGAGGCGGGCCGCTCTTCCCGTCCCAGGCCGCCCCGGAAGCCGATACCCGATTGACGTATACTGAAGCTCTTTAGAGCGATGACCTCCAAACCTCAGATTCCCTTTCCGCCGGAACCCGTGCCGCAGCTGGACCTCGCCGCGCAGTACGCCGCGATTGGCGCAGAGATTCGAACGGCCGTCGAGCGCGTCATGACCTCACAGCAGTTTGTACTGGGAAGCGAGGGCGCCGCGTTCGAGCAGGAGGTCGCCAAGCTATGCGGCATAGCTCACGGCATCGGCGTTGCTTCTGGCACGGATGCGCTGATTCTGGCCTTGCGCGCTTGCGGCGTGCAGGCCGGCGATGAAGTGGTTTTGCCGGCGTTCACCTTTGTGGCTACGGGGAGCGCTGTGAGCGCCCTGGGCGCAAAACCCGTTTTTGCGGATATACGGCCGGAAACTTACAACGTCGATCCCGCAGAATTCGAACGCCGCGTCACATCGCGCACGCGCGCGATCGTAGTCGTCCATCTCTATGGCCTGCCGGCGGATATGGACCCGATTCGGGCTTTCGCCAAGTCCCGCAAGTTACCGGTCATCGAAGACAACGCCCAAGCCATCGGCGCTTCCTATAAAGGCATTCGAACGGGCGCGCTCGGCGATGCCGCGTGCTTCAGTTTCTATCCCACAAAAAATCTTGGCGCTTACGGTGACGCGGGCCTAGTTACGACAACCTCGGCGGAACTCGCCGCGCGCATTCGAACACTGCGCAACCATGGCCAGACCGGAAAATATCTCAGTAGCGAGCCGGGATGGAACAGCCGCCTCGACGAAATCCAGGCGGCCATTCTGCGCGTCAAGCTGCGCCATCTTTCGAATTGGCAGCGCTCGCGCCAGGAAAATGCCGCCGAGTACACGCGCTTGCTGAATCAGGTTCCCGGAGTGATGCCGCCCATAGTGTCCGAGGGATTCGAACACGTCTTCCATCAATACACCATTCGAATCGAACGCCGCGACGCCCTTCAACAATTTCTAGGCGAACGAAAAATCGGTAGCACCGTCTACTATCCGCATCCGCTGCATTTGCAGCCGCTTTACGCATCGCTCGGCCACAAAGTCGGCGACTTTCCGCACGCGGAGCGGGCGGCGCAAGAAGTTCTTTCGCTGCCGATGTATCCGGAATTGCGCAAGGAACAGATCGCGCGCGTGGTTGAAGCGATTGCAGATTTCATGAAGTGCTGAATTTTATTTTCTTGAATCGCAGATTTTACTTCTCGTGGATTCGAATTATTTCCCCAGGTAGAGAAGCGCCAGCAGAAAAACCCACAATCCATCCATAAAATGCCAGTAGTAGGAAGCGATCTCTGCGACGGCGGGGAGAGAAATTCTTGTCTTGTCGAGCTTGCGGAGCGAAACATAAAGAAGCGCGCCGACGCCGCCGAGAAGATGGACGGCGTGCGCCCCCGTAAAAATGTAGAAAAAGCTGCTCGCCTGGTTGCTGGCGATGTACACGCCTTGCGCGACAAGCTGGCGCCAGGCAATGAATTGTCCGGTCACGAACAGAATTCCCAGACTGGTGGTGAGCAACCAAAGTTTTCGAAAGCCAGACGCGTTCGAATCCGAGAGCCGCCGCCGCGCCGCTTCCAAAGTAAAACTGCTGGCAATAAGAATGATTGTGTTCACCCAAAGAATCGGCGGTAACCGCACCGTCACCCACGCGTCGCTGCCGCGTCGCAAAACGATGAAGGCGCTGGCGAGCGCCATAAAGAACATCAATATGGATACAAGCGCGATGGTGATAGCCGTGGAATAGCGCTTCGGCGAGGGAGTTCCTTTGCGGCGGCGCCTGTTGTCGTCGTCTCCGCCGCCGTCGCCATCATCGTCGCCACCGGCAGGTGGTTTTCCGCCACCGCCGGTGCCGATGTCTTCGATGATCAGTTCGATTTCTGGAAGTTCTGTTGTGCCCGGCATTGCGATCTTTCTACTTTCTACTTTCTACTTTCTACTTTCTATTTTCTACTTTCTACTTTCTATTTTTTAATTTCCATTCCTAGCGTGCTTTCACTACTTGATCCGGCGCCAGGTGCTGCGGGACGAAATCCTCGGCGACGCCGGGGACGCTGAACTCGTAAGCCCCACGATACACCACCGGATCGGTGGGGCCAAAATCATCGGCGGGCGGCGCAGAGGGGACGCTCCATTCGAGAGTGGTGGCGCGCCAGGGATTGCGCGAGTCTATTTTCTCGCCACGGAAAAGGCTCCACAGAAAATTGCAGAGAAAAATCGCTTGGGCGAGGACCAGGACAATTGCGGCGACGGTGATGAAAGCGCGAATGGGCGCGATGGCGAGTGCCGCAGTGGGCGCGGCGATTTTTGCGAGTGGGCTGGTGGAAGAAATGTTGGCGTGGGTGAGGAGGCCGAGCCAGTGCATGGGCATGAAGACGAGATAGACGCCGGCGAACGTGAGCCAGAAATGGATTTTGCCGAGCGGCTCGTTGAGGCGGCGGCCGAAAAACTTTGGAAACCAGAAAAAAAGCGCGGCGAGAATTGCAAACGTCGCGGCGACGCCCATCACCAAATGGAAATGTCCGGTGACGAAATCGTCGCTGACGGCCGCCGCGGCGAGATCACGGCGCGCGAGAAAAATTCCGGAAAGTCCGCCGGCCATGAAGAGCGAAATAAAGCCGATGGCGAAGAGCATGGCGGTGTTGAGCTGGATGCGCGCGTTCCACAGCGTGCCGAGCCAACTGATCAAGAGGATCGCGGCGGGCAGGCCGAGCGAAGAAGCCAGCAGGGAAAAAACGAGCGGCGAAAAAGGATTCATGCCGCTTGCAAACATGTGCTGGCCCCAAACGCAAAAGCCGAAGAGGCCGACGGCGCACAGGGCGAGAACGACGAGGCGCTCCATCCAAACGGGCTTGCGGGAAAACGTGGAGATGAGATGCGTCACTAGTCCGAAGCACGGGAGCATGGCGATATAGACTTCGGCTTGGGCGAAAAACCAAAAGAGACGCTGCCAGAGCACGGGCAACGTATTGGCCGCTATTGGCAGCGGCTGGCTGGAGAGGAAACTGAAGACCGGAAAAAAGTGTGTGCCTCCGAGGCGATCGGAGAGCAGGCACACAGAGGCGGCTAGGAGAATGCTGAAGATTAACGTGCTGAGAATTCCGTTGATGAACCAGGCCCAGACGGTGAGCGGGAGGCGCGGCAAGGTCATTCCGGTAGCGCGCAGGTCGAGCGTGGTGACGCTGAAGTTGATGCCGTTGCAGAGTGCGGCGGCGGAGAAAAGCGCAACGCTGATGATCCAGAGAGTGATTCCCGTTTGCGGTGCCGTGAGAAATGCCGCGGTGAGGCCCAGGAGCGAGGAGGCGGTGGCCCAGAAGGCGAGGCGGTTGAGCTTGGGGAAAGCCATTTCGCGCGCGCCGATTTGCAGCGGGAGGAAATAGTTGCCGAAGCCGGCTTGCGGCGCGGCAGTGAGCACCAGAAAGACCATGAGCGAGCCGTGAAGCGTGGTGAGCGCGGCGTAGCGCTCGAGCGAGAGGCCGTCGCCGCCGAGGAACGGCAGCCGCACGGCGGGCCAGACGAGGTGGATGCGCATGAGCAGCGACATGGCCAAGCCGAGAAAGACGCTGAAGAGCGCGAGCCACAGATAGTTCAGGCCGATGGCCTTGTGGCCGGTGCTGAAGAGAGTTCGCGCCAGGAAGCCGGGTTGTGGCGGCACGAGGGGATTGGCGCTGTTGTGGTCGGTGGACATGGAAGAGGTGAACAGTTTTCAGTGAACAGTGACCAGCGAAGGATAGCCGGAGATCAGTGACCAGAGAACAGTGAATAAGGAGCACCGCCTCTTCGACTCCGTTCCCGAATCGCTCGGGACAAATAGAATACATCGGGGAGCAAAAGGCAAGGGCTAGGGCTGGCGGCTGTAAGTTGTAAGTTTTTGGTTCTAAGTTGAGGAGAGAAGAAGGATTTAACGCGGAGTCCGCGGAGATCGCAGAGGGGAGCGGTATGCCACCAAGGCCTTTCGCGTTGGCGGGGAGGAGAGTTCCCTTCCTAGAGGTCGCCCCCCTCGAAGCTCGGGGTAAGCTGGGTGAACCAAAATGGGAATTGTTGGTGTACACCCGGCAGTTTTCGTAAGAGTGGCAAGGAAAGGAGTTACGGGATACGTAACTTGGAAGAGTGTGTAAGCAATTGAAAACACGAGGGAGAAAATCATCGGAACGTCGGAATGTCTTGATGTCAGAACGTCCGAGAAGCGCAACTGGATCCGGAAATTGGGAACGCACTCGCCTCCCCTTCCCTTGTTTCTGCAGAAGAGTGCGGAAGGGATTGAAAAAGAAGGGGATGGGTTTTTCGTGAGTGCAAGAGAGTGCGCAAGAGTATGAAAACAAAGGGCGAGTAAGTGGCGTGGAATGTGAGAGATGCACACTCTTTCTAAGTGGGGCAAATGAAGGACTTAAGGGGAAGGGCTGTTGGCGAGAAAGTAACTGATTGGGGTGGGAAAATTTTGGGGGAGTTAGAAGGACTACCTGGCGGGCGAGCATGGTTCGTGGGCACGGAGGATCGTGCCAGTTACATCCAGTAGTATAGCATATAGGTATAGTTAGTCAAGGATTACTTTAAGTAGTTTGGATGGTGTGGGATAGCGAGGCGTCTGGTTGAATTGGCATTGGTCAAAGCCCCAAGTGGAATACCGGCACCCGGACCCCAGGCGCATGTCCACCCCATACCTTCTGCGCCAGCCAGCCGCTACTTCTGGCCGCCTAGAGCCCGTGAAACATCATCGGAAAGCCGGCAGATTTGTTCTATGACCCCCCGTGCTCGTTCATCGGACATGCCCGCGATGTGGACCATGAATTGGGGCTCACTGGTATCGTTCATCTTGCCGGTGATCGCCTGAAAATTTTGTCTCAGAGAACCAGTCGGAAAATCGCCCTTGTAAATGCTTCCGAGCCCGGTGCTGTGGTACATGCTCGTCAGCTTCTCTTGAGGTGTGCCAGAACTTAGGGCGAGATATCGAACTGCCTTGCCAAGATGTTCTGCACAGCGCGCCAGTTGTTCTTTCATCACAAACCTCTTCTTCCCTACACCTATCTTGATCCCCAGCACTTCGCAACTCGGTCCCGATGATTCCTTTATGCCTTAGGGGTACATACCAAGAGTCTCATTCTGCAATCCATCTCCGAGAACTGATTTCCGGCTGTTTCTTGGATACAGTCCTAGAGTAACGGTCTGGGATGGGAGGACTATGGAGGAGTTAGAAGGACTACCTGGCGGGCGAGCATGGTTCGCGGGCACGGAGGATCGTGCCGAGGACATCTACTAGTATGGCATATAGGTATAGTTAGTTAAAGGGTTACTTTAAGTGGTTTGGACGGTGGGGAATAGCCCTTCGAGGCTCAGGGTAAACAGGATGGTTGTTGAATTGGAATCGGGGAAAGGTCAAAAGCCCCAGGTGCAAAATCGGCACCTGGGGCACCCGGCCGCTTCGCGACTCGCCAGAGTCGTGTTATAACGTCTCCATGCGTTACCTATTCTCTGTCTTAACGCGAAGGTGACCTGCCTTGCCGGTTGATTCCCAGCACTCGCGCATGCCCACTCGCGCTGGAATTCCGGCGATCCGCGCCTCGAGGCTCCGCCCGGGGAGGCTGAGCGCCGCGCTTCTATCACTCGCAACTTTGTTCGCGCTTCTCTTCCCCGCGAAGAACGAGGCACAAGCGCAAGCGCCGGCAACGGGGGAGATCAAGGGAACCGTAACCGACGCCAATAAACCACTGGCTGGCGCAAGGCTGAGCTTGGCCAATGCCCATGCGGGAAAGAGCTTCAAAATCAAGACCGACGACTACGGCAGATTCCTCCTCCAGGACGCGCCCTACGGCTACTACGACCTGGAAGTCATGAGCGCCGATGGAGACCGCCTTCTTCAGCAGCAGATTTCGATCATCCCGGCGGAATCTGCTCGCACCGCGACGGTGAATATTGACGTCAGCCGATCGAAGATGACCAGTCTACCCGGCGATGCGGACGTATACGGAACTATTCGAACGTTGCCCGAGCCGAACATCAAGAACAACAAGCAACGGAACAAGGAAATCCAGAAGCAAAATGAAAAAATCTCGCAAATGAACGCGCTCATCCTGCAGGCCAACGCCGCAGTCCTGGACCAGCGCTGGCAGGACGGCCTGGCCCCGCTGCTGGAATTGACGGGCATGGATCCCGATAACTGGGAGTACTTAGAGGAATTGGGCGACGTCCAATACAACCTCGGCCAATATCAGGAAGCCGTGGGCAGTTATGAGAGCGGTATTCTGGCGGCCGGCGATATTTCCGGAAGCGGCCCCAAAACTGCCGATGCCGACTTCGCGCGAAAGAAAACCGCAGTCAGCCACATGCTCAACAACGAAGGCATGGCCTACAACAAGCTGCGCAAAACCAAGGAAGCGATAGCTGCGTACAGTAGAGCCGCCGCACTGGCTGCCGACCCTTCTCTGGCGTACTTCAACCTGTGCGTGACGCAATTCAACTTGAAAAGCGTGGAAGGCACGATCGCCGCTTGCGACAAAGCGATTTCCGTCAATCCCAGCAAGGCGGAACCCTACTACTTCAAGGGCGCTCTCCTCGTCTACGTGAATCAGCCCGCCGTCAGCGGTAAAGTCACCTCGCCACCGGCAGGAGCCGCCGAGGCGCTGAACAAATACGTCGAACTCGCTCCCGACGGCGACCGCGCCTCGGAAGTTCGCGAAATGTTGAAGTACCTTGCCGCATTGGGAAGAGCCACAGCTCGTGATACCAAGAAGAATTGAGCTTGCCTCGGGCGGGTGGCGCACGCGGTGGAACGCGAGGAAAGAGAGGCCCAGCATGCTGTCAGCAAGAGATCTTAGACTTGTCTTTACCTTAGCCTCCGCCACTTTCCTTTCGCTGATGTTCGTCCGCCCTGCCTCTGCGCAATGCGATTACAACCCATTTGGCTTCCAAGGCGCTGCTGTAGAGCCTAACAACCCCCTCCAGGCCGAGTATTCCGCCACCGGCCTGCTGCGCAACTTTACCGGAAGCACAGCAGGTACGCGGCCCCTGGCGGTGGCCCGCGATTCACAGGGCCGCGTTCGAGCCGACAATTCTGCTGGGATGTACAAGGTCAAATCTTCTGATGCCCAACAAACCGAAGTCGAGCGGCACATCATCTGGATTTGCGATCCCGTAAGCAAGAATTCCATCCGGCTCGATACCGGGGACAAAACAGCGACCATCCAGCGTGCCCTTCCGCGACCTCCCCGTCTTCCTCCACTTCCAGTCGTTGATGATCAGCGATCCTTTTGCACACGAGTGTTTGATTCGCGAAAAGGGCTGCGCCACACGCGGACTGAAGATTTGGGGCACCAGATCATTGAAGGCTTCGATGCAGTGGGCCTGCGCGAGTGGCCAGAGTCGCTTAGGCCAGCGAACGCCGAAACGCAGCCGGCGTCCAGCTACAAGGACATGTGGTGCTCGGACCAGCTTGGCGCGGTGATCCTGCAGTCGCACGTGACTGCCGGCGCGAAGCTCAGCAACAAAAGCGACACGCTGATGCAGAAAATCCAGCGGGTCGAGCCCAACCCGTCGCTTTTCCAGATTCCTTCCGACTACACGATCCTGGAACGCGAGCAGCCGGGAGGGCCGTTACTCCGTCCCTAGGCTGCGGCGGACAGCAGCTCACAATGAACCGTACTTTTTACTTCCAATCAACCTACAATAGTCGGCGTCCCCATCCATGCCTGAGGCGCAACGCGATCCCGGCTGATAAGTGCTCACTGATCGTTCTGCGCCCCTACAAAGGCGACAAGAGCGGAGCAGGATTATGAATTGTCAGTAGGGCCCGGCGGCGAATCAGTGGTCGCCGGGGTGGCGCCCGTGGTCGCGCTCATGTTCACGGTCCCAGCGGTGGTCGTGCTCGACGCGGCCGTGCTCGCCTTCCCAATAGCCGCCGTAGAAGCGCTCACCGTCGTGTCGAGGGCCTACCCAGCGAGCGCCCTCGTAGGGCGGGCGAGTCCAATAGCCGCGATGCCAGCGATAGTGGCCACCTACGGGATACCAGTAGCCATCGACCCAGAAGAACTCCGGGCCGGGGCTGACCGGGCGAACAGCAACGACGCGAGGCGCGGGCGGGGCACCGATTACGATTCCGACAGAAACTTGAGCGAAAGATGCGGGCGCAGCCATCCATAGCATTGCCGAGAACAGTATTGCAGCGATGAATTTCCTCATGTTCTTCCGTCTCCTCTGGTGGAAGTGACCGGGCACTCAGATTATCCGGAATTGGAAGCTCGCTGCATAGGGTGAAAGCCGTATTTGTGCTTGGGTAGAAAACGAGATTGGAAGCTGAAAGGGAACGGGAAAGAAAGATGGCGACATAAAGTCGCCGCTACAAAAAAGATGGCGACGTAAAGTCGCCACTACAAAAAGGTGGCGCGAATGCGGTGTCACTAAGAGGACAGACAATCCAATTTGGGACGCGCAAGTTAGGGGTGCAAAAGATTCTGGGCTGATTGGAAACAGGCACTGTGCGCGGCCACGGAGAGGGCTCCGCTTCGCGCGCGGATGCAAGGAGGAGAAGTCATGTTGGGATTGATCGCATTAGTTTTGATCGTTTGCTGGTTGCTTGGGTTATTCGCGTTTCACATATCCACGGGTTTATTCCACATTTTGCTGGTCATCGGGCTCATTATGCTGATTCTGCATTTCTTCAGAGGGAGAGCCACCATATAAGGTCCGAGACTGCACCGAGGAGCCGCGATGAACCGTTGTCCGTTTGTTGCCGGATCCTGATCTCGCGAGTCTTAGGAGCGACTGCTTCCCGGCCCGCGTAATCGATATGGGAAAGAAGCAGCGGCGATCGGTGTGGACAGAACGACATCGATCGTTTTTTTGTTCGGTGTGATTCTCAGAAGTGCGCTGGAGAGCAGAAGAGAAAGAGGAGGCGATACCGTGGAAGAAACCATCAAGATAAGAGAACAGGAGACGGATGCAGGGTTAACGACCGCGGATTTGGCCAATGCCGGCAAGCCGCTGGGAGTGTGTATTGCGCCTACGTCAGGCTTCCGCGTCAGCAGCGGTTCCTCCGCGGGAGCGGCAACCGCTCCGGCGCTTGAGGAGCAAGCGGCGCCGCTCTTTTCTGCCGAGGAAGCGAAGGATTTTCGCGGCCGGTGGGATACGGTGCAAGTGGGATTTGTGGACGAGCCGCGACGGGCAGTGGAGCAGGCAGACAGCCTGGTTGCGGCGGCGATGAAGCGGCTGGCAGAAATGTTCGCGGCGGAACGAGCGAAACTCGAGGGCCAATGGAGCCGAGGCGATGACGTCTCGACCGAGGATCTGCGACTAGCGCTGCGACGCTATCGATCGTTCTTTGGCCGGATTCTTTCGGTGTAACAAAGGACCAAAGGGCGCGGCAGGGCTGGTCATGGGTTTGTTTTTGGGGTGTCTGAGGGAGGCGTTGCGGTGCCGCTGAGTTCGATGGAGTGCGGGCTGCCGGGGGCGTCGTCAACGATCAGCATTTGAGCGCTCTTGGCACCTAGCGTTGCAGGTGCGAAGACGACGCCGATTTGGCAACTGGTTTTGGGAGCAAGCTGGCCGGTAGCGGAAGGACAGCCATTCTTGACGGGCTGAATGCGGAACTCGGCGGCGGCAGGCCCGTCGATGCTGATTGGAGAATTGATGTTTAGAGTGCCGCTGCCCGAATTGGTGAAGGTGATGAGTCGGACGGCGCTGGAAGTGGTTAGCGGCTGATTGCCAAAAGCGAGACTGGCGGGCGCAAAGAAAGCCACCGGGCCCGGCGCGGTGGAGATGCCTTTCAGACTGACGGACTGCGGGCTGCCGGAAGCGTTGTCGGCAACGTTCAAAGTGGCAGACAACGTTCCCATGACGGTTGGATTGAAGATTACGCGAATCTCGCAATGAGTCCGCGGAGCGAGCGTGCCTGGTGAAAGCGGACAATTGTTGGTCTGGGCGAAATCGGCGCTGTTGTCACCGTCGATGGAAATGGCGCTGATGGATAAATCGGCTTCTCCGATGTTGGCCAGGACGATCAATTGCGAGGGGCTGGTAGTTCCCTGCACTTGTGCGGGAAAGCTCAATTGATTTACGGAGAGGTTCACCTGAGGCTCGGCGGCGCGGGCGGCAGTGACGGTGACCAGCAACAAAGCGGCAGACGAAAACATCGTGCGCCTGAAGCGCAGAGTTTGGATTAAGAATGCCGACATGTGAACTTTTTCAGAACTTCCCTCGTGAATTTCAAGAGCGGACCGGGTTCGCTAACTTCTCTACTATAACCGTCCAGACCAGAATAGAAACAGGAGAATCAGAATGGCCAAGCCCACGCCGCTGATTGGATAAAAACTCCACTTCCTGCTATGCGGCCAGATGGGAAGGGAAGCCACGAGAGCGATGAGGAGAAATACGGGAAGAATGAACGTGAGCATGAGGGATTCCATCCAATCGCGGGAAATCTTAAGAAATGATTAGGAGAGTGTCTGTCCTATTGTGAACAACACCGCAGCGTGGAGTTCTGCGGCCACTTGCGGTGAAATCGACTCTTGAGCCGCCAAATTCGTGGCTGTGCGAAAGGAGACTGCGGGCGCACCACTTCGATTCGCATGATGGGGTGGGTGCAGCACAAAAAACGTAAGAAAGAATCCAGAGATAAGACGCGAGCCCGCGTCAAGAAGGAAATGGGAAGGCCGCGCATGGCGAGGTCCGCGAAAATAGAGGAACCGAAGCTAGATGCAACGCGAATTCCAGAACCGGCAAGCACGTCGAGGTTTCCGTGACGGCCGAACCAGGGGCATCAAGATAGTCTCTCCAGTTCCGGTCGGAGTAAAACTTCAGGACAATCGACAATCGTGCGCAGCGCGATGGGTCGCGGCAGTTCGTTCATGATACATTTCTCCGTTTCTGAAATGGAAGCCGGCAAGGGCGTTCCTGCGGACGTGACAACGCCGCTATTTGGGAAGCTTTGCCCCCAGAACTTCAATTTGTTCGATGGCAGGTGGTTTGGAGAAGAG
>Ga0222749_10001664_pt1 | contig 11162 bp, 9 predicted proteins | sample IncBWH2Mmetat_FD_197234 | JGI IMG/M metagenome (GOLD analysis project Ga0222749, IMG submission 197234) | Metatranscriptome of lab incubated forest soil microbial communities from Barre Woods Harvard Forest LTER site, Petersham... | ecosystem: Environmental > Terrestrial > Soil > Temperate...
CCAGCCCAGCCCGCTCCCCCCATTCCAGTTCGCGCCGGCTGTAGACGTTCGTGAAACTGTCGCCCAGAAGGAGCACGGGGGAGGATTCGTCGCCCAGCGCGGGGATCTGCACGATCGGAACGGTTTCGGGCGGAAAGAGCCCGGCCCCCGGAAGGAGGTCGATCATCCTCATCAGATCGCCGGCGTGCGTCGCCGTTCTCCGCTCGGACGGATAGGATTCCCGGCCGGGCCCCGCGATCGGACTCACATACGCCGCGATCCGGTCGGCGGCGATGCCCAGCCCCATCGGGGTCCAATGGGTGTCCCGCTTGAGGTAGAGCTCGCCCCGCCCTTTGCCCCTCCAGAGGTCCTCGGTGAGATCCAGCACCGGGACTCCCGCCGCCTCCAGCTTCGCCCTGAAGGGCCCGCGATCGCGGTTCCCGGCGGGGCCGGCCTCGGGCGGATAGCCGGGCCAGACTTTTTCGGGATAGATGAACGGCTTGGCGGGAAGCGGGACAAAGACCAGGCGGATGCCGCGCGCCCCCAGCTGCCGGCCGAAGTCCGAGATCGCGGCCACGGGATCCGAGGCCTTCCGGTCCCCACGACCCTCCCCCGTCCCGCGCCGGACGACCGCGCGATGCGAGAGGAATCCGGGTCCCGAAACCATGTCCACCTCCTTCCGCAGGAAGAGGAACCCGTCCCGGCCGACGATGACCTTCTCGTTCCCCTGCCCGAGCGTGCCGGTCAGGAGCGTCTGGTATCCGGCGCGGATCCGCGCGGCCAGGTCGCTCCCCTGGGCCAGATCGTCCTCGAACCGCTTGAGGGATTCATGGGTCGGCCTTTCGCGGAACAGGGAAAGGAACCTCCACGTCCCGCCCTTCTTCAGGTCCACCGCCAGCTGATCGAGCGAGGGGATCGAAAGGATCGCCGCGAAGAGGGCGATCAGGCCCGAAGCCGTCCGGCGCCCGATGAACACGTCCTTCATGACGGGGGTCGGTTCCATTAGAACTGGAAGTAGAGGAAGGGGTTGAAGGTCTGGGTCGAGAGGGCGGCGACCGACCAGGCGAACAGCCCGAGCGCCAGCGCCGCACGCAGGGGGGTCACGCGCTTCGAAAGGTCCCACGTCTGGACCCCGATGAAGGCGACCGCCGCCGAGATCGCGATCGCGATCAGGTGGTCGGGCGAGTAGAGGACCGACCGGACGAGCATCCCTCCGGCCCCCGCCTGACCCATCCCGGAAAGAGCTTTCAGATACCGGAACGCAGAGGAGAGATCGTCCGCCCGGAAGAAGACCCAGGCGAGATTGACGATCAGGAACGTGAGGGCCACTCGAACCGCCGAGGGCGCCCGGCCGTAGAAGCTCGTCTTCCCCATCCGACGCTCCAGGGCCAACCCCACGCCATGGATCGCGCCCCAGGCGAGGAAATTCCAGGACGCGCCGTGCCAGAATCCGCCGAGCAGCATGACCACGAGCAGGTTCACGTAGGTCCGACCCTCGCCCTTCCGGTTCCCGCCGAGCGGGACGTAAAGATAGTCCCGGAGCCACGTCGACAGCGAGATGTGCCAGCGGCGCCAGAACTCGGTGATGCTCTGGGACTTGTAGGGGGAGTCGAAGTTCTTCGGGAACTCGAACCCGAACATGAGCCCCAGACCGATGGCCATGTCCGAGTAGCCCGAGAAGTCGAAGTAGATCTGGAAGGCGTAGCCGAAGAGGCCATACCACGCATCGAGCGCCTGGAGAGACCCTGCCTGGAAGGCGGCGTCGGCGATCTCCCCCATGGGGTTGGCGAGGAGGACCTTCTTCGCGAGCCCCAGGGCGAAGAAGAAGACGCCGCGGCCGGCCTTCTCAACGGTGTGGGTCCGCTCGTGGAGCTGCCGCTCGAGGTCCTGGTACCGGATGATGGGGCCCGCGACGAGGTGGGGGAACTGGGTGATGTAGCAGGCGAAGGCGTTCAGCGCTCGAAGCTCGCGCCGGAGTTTCGCCCAGAACGTGGAGGCGGGCCCCATGATCCGTTCGATCCAGACGCTCGCGGGCTTCGCGCGCCCGTGGTAGATGTCCAGGTTGTAGCTGATCGACTCGAACGTGTAGAAGGAGATCCCCGCCGGGAGGAGGACGGTCAGGACGTCGAACTCGGCGCGCCCCATCGCTGAAAGCAGCCGGTTCACGTTGTCGGCCGCAAACATGAAGTACTTGAAGAAGCAGAGCATGCCGATGTTGCTCAGGAGCGAGAGCGCGAGAAAGACCTTTCTCTGCCTCATGGGGTCGAACCACCTCCAGTGCCCGTAGATGAGGTTGCCGCAGGCGAAGTCGACGAGGGTCGACCAGAGGATGAGGAGCATGAACCACGGGTTGGTCCACCCGTAGAAGGCGTAGCTGACGAGGGTCAGGACCGGCATCCGGAGCGCCCGGGGCGCGACGTAATAAAGGGCGAGCGAGAAGGGAAGGAAGTAGAAGAGGAAGATATGGGAGCTGAAGACCATGCTACTCGGCCGCCCGGTCGGCCCAGATCGCCCAGTAGCGGACCCCCTTCTCCCGGATGTACTTGTCGATCAGGCCGACCATGGGCATCTGCTGGTCGAGCGGCGCCTCGAGCGCCAGCCGGTGGACGTCTCCCACCCTGAACGAGCCGACGCTCCCCCCGATCCTTCCGGAGAACTTGTCCTCGGCACCGGACCGCGGCTTGAGCGGATTGTAGTGGCCCACGAAAATCACGTCCCCCTCGGGCTTCCCGCGGTGCGTCCTCAAGACCTTGTACTTCATCACGTACACGTAGTCGTAGAGCTTGTTCGGCGGAAATTGGCCGGTGATGTCGACGAGCGTGGCCGTGACCTCGAGCGTCCCCAACGTCGAGACCTCCGGGGTTCCCGTCGCGGACGGGGGCCGGCCCTCCGGGGTCTTCGCGGGGGAGGGCCCGGCGTCCGCCTTGCCGCACGAGGCCAGGAGGAGCGTCAGGACGAGCGCGCGCCTCACTTGCCCTTCTCCGGCTTGGGCTGGATCCAATGGGGCTCCCAGGCCGTGGGCAGCACCAGCACCGGGCCGCTGGCGGGCTTGGAGGGATGCTTCACGATCGGCGCGTCGCGGAGACGCAGGAGTCCCATCGGCGCGCCCGCGTTCGACGCGTCGCCGTCCTCCTCCTTGTTCCCGGTGAAGAGGACGTACTTCCCGTCGGGCGAGACGCAGCCGCCGTAGCAGTGGCGGCCGTCCTCGGAGTAGACCGGCGACCTCTGCTTCCCCTCCGCATCGGCCATCCAGAGCTGGGTCCATTCCCCCGGCCGGCGCGAGAAGATGATGCTCCGCGAGTCGGGGAACCAGTCGGGGGTGCAGCAGTCGATCTTGCTGACCGCGTTCACCGCGCCCGTCGCGACCTCCATCCTCGCGACCGACCAGCCGGTGTCGAAATTGTTCGCGACGCCGGAGAGCCACTTGCCGTCGGGCGACCAGGTCATCTGCTGGAAGAAGCCCTTCCGTTCAAGGGTGGCCGTCACCTTCTTCGTCTCGAGATCGACGAGCGCGATCCCCTTCGAGGACAGTGACGCGATCCTCTTCCCGTCCGGGGACCACGACGCCCAGGGGTACTCCCCCGGCGCCCCGATCACCCGGGGTTCGGTGCCGTCGGCGTTCGCGATCACGAGTTCCCCCTGCAGGCCGTGGCGGTTGTTGTCGAACCGCTCGCCCCTGGGGAGCCGCCGGTAGAGGATCTTCCGTCCATCAGGGGAAAAGCGCGGCAAGCCCTCGTTGTAGTCGGGCGTGTTCGTCAGGTTCTTCACCTCGCTCCCGTCGGGCCGCATCACGAAAAGGTCCCAGTCGCCCGCCGGACCCTTCGCGCCGTAGACGATCCATCCCTTGTCGTGGACCTCCTTCCCGAGGTCCGCCTGGGCGAGAAAACAGGCAAGGAGCAGGATCATTTCCTGAGCCTCCCGCGGAGCCATTCCGCCGGAACCTCCACCGATGGCGCGAACTCCGGCCCCGACGCGTAGCGCTTGAGCCGGTCGAGGAGGAACGCGGACGCCGGGTCCGGCCGCGAGAAGTTGAATCCGCTCACGAGAAGCTTCCCCCTCCCGACCGCGAGCTCGAAAAGATACGCCCGGTGGGCCAGTCGGTTCGGACGGTCGATGCACCGGACAATCGGCTGGACCCGCGCGGGGAGCGAATCGAGAAACACCGCCTTGGACCCCTGGATGAGCGGGTAGAAATGGAGGTCGGCCCACCCCTCGTTCGGCATCCCCCGGAGCGCCGGATGGTCGCGATCCAGGACGGTGCCCGAGGGGCCTCCACCCTCCCACGAGGAGAGCCGGTAGTTGGTCCTCTCGATCGGGAAGAGGGGCTCCGGCTCAAGGAGGAGGACCCGGGCGCCCTGTTCGAGACGGTCGATCGTCCCGGGGTCGACCCCCGAGGTCACGACGAGGTTCGAGGGAGTCTCCTCGGGGCCGCCGTCCGGGAAGACCCAGAGGTCCCACTCGTTCCGGATCCGGGCGTGGCCGGCGAGCTCGACCCGGAACGACAGCTTCTCCGCCCCCGGACCGTCCGGCATCCGGACATGAACGCCGAGGAGCTCCTGGACTCCCTCCGCCGTCACGCGGATGCCCTTGCCGCCGCCGCCCTGGATCTCCCGGTTTCCCGACCAGAGACCCCAGTGGAGCTCCGCGGCCTCATCGGGAGCATCCTCGAACCGCGAAACGAGGATCTTGAACTCCGCGGTCTCGCCGGCACGAAAGCTCCGGCGTGGGGCGTCCAGGAGAAGGACCGTCGGGGCATTGAACGTCCGGAACTGGGCTGCGCTCAGGCCCTTGGGGCGCCAGAACATGTCCACCACGCCCTCCGCGCAGTTGGGGTAGTCCTGGAAAAGCCAGACCGACATCCCGCTGAGCCTCGAGCGTCGCGCGGCCTCGATGTTCGACTTCAGGCACGCGGCCTGGAGGTGGTAGGACGCCTCCAGCCACCTCGGATACTCCAGGGTCACGCCCTGCTTCGCCGCCAGGTCTCGCGTGGCCAGGAGCCAGTAGGGCCGCAGGCCTCCCCTGAAGAGGTCGATCTGCGACAAGTCATGGAGCGTCACGAAGTAACCCATTTCGTGGCAGATCACGGGCTTCCGGATGTCCGCGGGGATGGAATACTTCCCGTCCCCGAGTCCGATCGAGCCCCCCTCGCCGAACTGGACGACCAGGAAGTCGAGCGTGGCCCGATCCTGGTGCTTGAACCCGCATCCGTCGGAGTCGATGACCACGCGCGTCGGATCGGTCTCCTTGGCGATCCGGTACATCTCGGGCGCCTCGGGGAAAGAGTCGTACTGCTCGTTTCCCATGCACCAGGCGACGATCGAGGGATGATTGCGGTTGGTCTTGATGACCTCGCGCCACTGATCGAGGTAGACCTGTTTGGCCTCCGGCGTCGCCGCGAGGTCCCACCGGTAGGCAATGGGGAATTCGGGCTGGACCATCATGCCCATTTCATCGGCGACGTCCAGGTACTCCGGGGGAGGCACCCAGCTGTGGTGGCGCACATAGTTGAACCCGCAGTCGCGGGCGAGTGAGAGCCGGCGTCGATACTCCTCCCGGTCGACCGGCGGGGCGATGGTATTGGGGAAGATGCAGTCGTCGCCGTAGCCGCGCATGAAGAGCGGCTTCCCGTTGAGGACGAACCGCCCTCCCTCGACCCTGAGGTCGCGCATCCCGAAGCGGGTCGTGACGGTGTCCTGACCGGGGGCCGTGACGCGGAGCGTGTAGAGGGCCGGCGACTGGGGCGACCATAGTTTCGCCTCCGGAATCCGGATGGGGGAGGCGCCCCGCGCCACCCGGGAGCCGCCGGCGTCCAGGACTTCAAGTTCGACCGGGAGCTCGGGCTCGACTTGGACCTCGACGGTCGAGTCGGCGAGGTGGGGAATCGCGAATACGTGCTCGATCCGGCGGGGGCCGGTCGCCTCGAGCGTCACCGGCCGGTGAATCCCGCCCCAGGTGACGTAGAGGAAGTCGAGCGTGTCCAGGCAGCCCAGGAGCGGGTCGACCGCCTTGTTGCGCCGGGCGTCGACCCGGACCGTGACGGTCGCCCGGTCGCCCGGCTTCGCCCACGCCGACAGATCGAAGCGGAACGGCGTCAGGTAGGAGGTGTGCGCTCCGGCGAGCCGGCCGTTCACCCACACCTCGGCCGCGCGATGAACGCCGCCGAAGACGAGCCAGGGGACCCGGCCCTGCCAGCCGGCCGGGATTTCGATCGTCCTCCGGTACCACGCGGGGCCCGGGAAGACGCTGTAGAGCTTTTCCGATTCGCGGTCCGCCCCCGGAAGATTGGTCCCGTTGAGCCGCCGGCTTTCGTACTCCCGGAGGAGCTTCTCGGATTCAAAGGCCACGCCTTCCGCGTTCCAGGCGCCGGGCACCCGGATCCTCCGGTCGAAGGCGGCGTCGGGCTCGAACCACCGCTCCGACCTCCCCCGGTCCTCCGGGTCCATCCGGAACTCCCACTCCCCGGACAGATCCAGAGAGGGTCTTCCCTCCAGGGCCCCGGGGGAGGCGGCCGCGCATGACCCGAGAAACAGGGCCATGACCCCCCCCGCCCGTCCCGCCGTCCTCACTTTCGGAGCCCCACCTCGGCCAGGGTCCAGTGAGGCTCCCAGCCCTGTCCGAGGTCCACGACCGGACCGGCCTTCGCCTTCGGGTACTGAGCCCGGAGCACCTCACTGGGCCCGCCCACCACCGGCGCGTCGGCCAGGCGGATGAGCGCCATCGTCGTCTGCGAGTTGTCGACCTTGCCCAGGTCCTCCTGGGAGCGGGTGAAGAGGGCGTACCGCCCGCAGGGGGAGATGAACCCGCCGTAGACATGGCGGCCGATCTCCCCGTAGAGCATCTCCTTGTTCTTCCCCTCTCCGTCCGCCTTCCACAACTGAGCCCAACCCTCGGTCTTGGGATGTCCCTTGGAGTAGACGATGGACCGGGCGTCGGGAAACCAGTCGCTCGTGCAATTGAAGCAGTCGCCGTCGCTCACGCGGTTGAGTTCGCCCGTGGCGGCGTTCATGCGGCCGATCGCCCAGTGCTCGCCCAGGCCATTGGCCGTCCCGGTGAACCACTTCCCGTCCGGCGACCAGAAGAGCTGCTCGACGATCCCCATCCGGTCGAGCCTGCGGACGACCGCCCTGGTCGCCAGGTCGACGATCTGGATCCCCGATTTCGCCAGGCACGCGAGCTGCTTCCCGTCCGGCGACCACGAGGCCCACGGGTACTCCCTGCCGAAGGAGACGGGGTTCGTGCCGTCGGCCTGGGCGATCACCAGTTCGTAAAGGCCGTATTTGTTGTTGTCGAGGATCTCCCCCTTGGGCATCCGGTAATAGAGGAGCTTCTTCCCGTCGGGGGAAAAGCGGGCCGCCGCCTCGCTCGTCTCGGGGGTGTTGGTGATGTTCCGCCTCTGGGACCCGTCGGGCCGCATGAGGAAGAGGTCCCAGTCCCCCCTTTCGGTCTTGGCGCTGAAGACGATCCAGCCCCTGGAGGCGACCTCCTGGGAAAGGTCGTCGGCCCTCCCGGCGCCCAGGGCAAGCAGGACTCCGAGGAGTGTCTTCATGGCTTCCCCTGGATCCGTGGAACGCCCGGGATTCTTCCGGGCTCCCCCGGGTCCATCCCGCGGGGGGCGGAATCGCCCCTGCCCCCCGGTTCGACCCCACCGGCCCGCGCGAAGCGCGCGGCGGCGGCGGCCGGCCCGTTTCCGACCCCCATGCGACCTCCCCACGGAATCCTTGACATCCGACCGGTGTTTCATACAATACAACATGGTTGCATGATCACCAATCCTGAGATTATGGAGAAAGCCGGCCGGCGGATCAAGAAAAAAGCAGGGGCGAGCCCCTACCTTTCGATCCAGAAGGCGTTCCGGATCCTCGAACTTCTCGCCTCCGAGTCCCCCCGGGGCGTGACGGAGATCGCCGGGACCCTGGGCCTGGAAAAGTCCAGCGTGAGCCGCCTGCTGAAGGGCCTGGCGGAGCTCGGGTACGCCCGACCCGACGACCGGCGGGGCCAGTACCACGGAAGCGCCCGCGTCCTCCTCCTCGCCCAGCACTACCTGGAGGGCGACCCCCTCGCCCGCGAGGCGCAGCCCATCCTCCGCGAGCTGGCCGGGACGGCGCGCGCGAGCGCCCACCTGGCCGTCCTGGTCGCCGGCGACCTCGTCATCGTGGCGAAGGAACCCAGCCCCGAGAGGATCCAGGTCCAGACGCGCGTCGGCGGCCGGACCCCCCTCCACGCCTCGGCGATGGGAAAGACCCTGCTGGCCGGTCTTCCGGAAAAGGACCTAGCCCCCCATTTGGCCGTGACCCTGGATCGCTTCACCGACAAGACCATCACCGATCCGCGCAAGCTCAGGAAGGCCCTCCAGGAGATTCGCGAGCGGGGCTACGCCTTCGAATCCGAGGAGGAGCATCCCGGGGTGGGGTGCATTGGGGCCCCCGTCCGAGACCCCGACGGCCGATGGGCCGCCGCCATGTCCATCGCGGGCCCCCTTCACGGGACCCCCTTCAAACTCGACGCCGCGCACCTCGGGCTCGTCACGAAGGCGGCCGCGGAACTCACCAGGCGCGTGAGGGGGGGACGGCGGTGATCGTCGACGTCCACACCCACGTCTGGCGCTATCCCGACCACATCGACGAGAGCTTCATGGACGGCCTCCGCCTCGCGCGGCCCGGCGTCAAGATCGACATCACCGTCGAGTTCGAGCCCTTCATGGAGGCCATGAAGGCGTGCGACCGGGCCGTCTGCTTCGGCCTCCGGGGGCTCAAGACCGGGTTGCACGTGCCCAACGACCACATCGCGCAGTTCGTGGCCCGGGCGCCGGAGAAACTGATCGGCTTCATGTCGCTCGACCCCAGCGAGCCGGGGTGGATGGATGACTTCGAGCGTTCCCGCCAGGTCCTCAAGCTCAAGGGGGTGAAACTGGGGCCGATCTACGCGGGATTCGATCCGACCGACCCCAGACTCGACCCCCTCTACTCCGCCTGTGCCAAGCACAACCTCCCGGTCCTCATCCACGTGGGGACCTCGTTCGTCCGGTTCGGACCCCTCGAATGGTCGCGTCCGATCCTCGTCGACTCGATCGCGCGGCGCCATCCCGACCTCAAGGTCATCATGGCCCACCTGGGCCACCCGTGGGAGGGTGAGGCGATCGCCGTCGCCCGGAAGCACCCCAACGTCTACGCCGACGTGAGCGCCCTCCACTACAGACCGTGGCAGTTCTACCATTCGCTCATGCTCGCCCAGGAATACGGCGCCCTGCAGAAGCTCCTCTTCGGATCCGACTTCCCCTTCACCACGCCGGTCCTGTCGATGGAGGGGATCCGGAATGTCAACCGCTTCTCGGCCGGGACCTCGCTCCCGCGGGTGAACGAACAGGCGCTCGAGGAGCTGATCCACCGGGACGCGCTCAGCCTCCTGTGGGGGGGCGCGCCATGAAGGCGTTCCCGGCGGACCGCAGAGCGGACGACGGGCGGCCTGCGCGCGGAAGGCCCCTCCTCCCGGGCCGGGCCCAGGGAAGGGGCTCCTGATGCGCGCGCTCGTCTGGTCCGGACCCGACCGTCTCGAGCTCCAGGAGAGACCCCAGCGGCCGCCGGGGCCGAAGGAAGCGCTGGTTCGCGTCAAGGCCGCCGGAATCTCGGCGACCGACCTGCAGCTCATGGACGGGCGCCTGTCCATCGCGAAGCCTCCCCGGGTCCTCGGGAACGAGATCGCCGGCGTCGTGGAGGCCTCGCCGGTGAAGGAATGGGGAGGCCGTCGCGTGATCGTCGACCCGGTCACCGGGTGCGGGAGGTGCGCCTACTGCAAGACCGACCGGAAGGCGCTCTGCGACAAGGGGACCGCCCTCGGCACGACCGGCGGCGACGGCGGATACGCGGAATTCGTCACGGTCCCGGTGGCCAACCTCCTCCCCCTCCCCGACTCCCTCTCCTTCGAGGCGGGGGCGCTCGCCTGGCCGCTCGATTGCGCTATGGGGGCCTTCGAACGGGCCCAGCCGAGCGCGACGGACACGGTCCTCGTCTTCGGAAGCGGCCCCGCGGGGCTTCTCTTCGTCCAGCTGGCCCGCCTCCGGGAGTGCAAACTGATCATGCTGGTGGGCGGCGGCAAGGCGAAGCTCGCCGCCGGCCCGGCCCTGGGGGCCACGCACGTGTGGAGCCACGAGAACCGCTTTCTTCAGGACCTGGTCCTGAGCTACACGTCGGGAGACGGCCCCGACCTTGCCATCGAGACCTCGGGCGCCGACCCGGCCGTAAGCCAGGCGTTCTCCTGGGTCCGCAAGGGCGGCCGCGTGGTGCTCTACGGGCTGTCGGGTTCCTTCGCCAAGAGCATCCCCTCCGACACGATCGTGACGAAGGACCTCAGCGTCGTGACCGGCGGCGGCTCGCCGGCCCACGGGGCGAAGGCCCTCGAGCTCGCGTCGGCGGGAAAAGTCGACCTCGCGGCGCTCGTCACCCACCGCTTCCCGCTCGAGAAGGCCAGCGAGGCGGTCGCGGCCGCCCGCGACGGCGACGTCTCGGTCAAGGTGGTGCTCACCCCATGAAGATCTCGAGCGTCGAGGCGATCATCCTCGAGTCGCCCAAGGACTACGGCGTCCACGGAAACGAGTCGGCCGGGCCGCGCTTCCGTTCGCTGCTCCGCGTCTCGACCGACGAGGGGATCGACGGCTGGGCGGAGATGGAGACTCAGCCCCACGTCCTGAAGGCCGTCATCGATGCGCCCGGCGACGGGAGCGGGATGTTCGAGGGCCTGGGACGGCTCGTGGTCGGGAAAGACCCCTTCCAGATCGAGCGCTTCTGGGACGAGCTTTACACGGGGACGATCTACTACGGCCGCCGCGGCGTGGTCCTCCAGGCGATCAGCGGCATCGACCTGGCCTGCTTCGACATCATGGGGAAGGCGCTCCAAAAGCCGGTCCACGCCCTCCTCGGCGGCGCCCGGCGTGAGAGAGTCACCGCCTATGCGAGCACGCTCTTCCGCGACACGCCGCAGGCGATGCGGCAGGCGGCGCGGAAATACCTCTCCCAGGGATTCAAGGCGGTCAAGTTCGGCTGGGGTGGCTTCGGCAGGGACCGCGAAAAAGATGTCGAGCGCGTCCGGGCCGCCCGCCAGGAGCTCGGGCCGGACCGCGCGCTCCTCCTGGACTTCGGCTGGACCGTCCCCCGCACGGTCGCCCAGACGATCGACCTCTGCCAGGCGAC
>Ga0222749_10001668_pt1 | contig 11143 bp, 9 predicted proteins | sample IncBWH2Mmetat_FD_197234 | JGI IMG/M metagenome (GOLD analysis project Ga0222749, IMG submission 197234) | Metatranscriptome of lab incubated forest soil microbial communities from Barre Woods Harvard Forest LTER site, Petersham... | ecosystem: Environmental > Terrestrial > Soil > Temperate...
AAGTCGTCGGTGGTGTTGCGTTGTTCGTAAGCGATTCGCAGCAACAAGCCTGCAAGAATCTGGCGATCGAGTTCCAGATTCCACGACGTGCTGCGCGGGCTTCGGAGTTCGCCAATTATTTTGTTTTGATAGGACACAGAACTAAGCGCCACGCCGTTCTGGTCGAGCACAGTGACGGTGCGATCCGGAAGATCAATGAACGTGGGAGCCATGAGCGGGACGCGGTCATAAAACCGGCCAACGCCGCCCTTCAGCAGCGTCTTTCCATCCCCGGTCAGTGACAGGAGAAACCCGGCGCGAGGAGCGGCATGAGTGGAGCTCGTGATCGTGTCGTTGTCGAAGCGCAAGCCGACGCTCAATGTCAAACGTGGGTTGATTGCCCACTGATCGCCGGCGAACCAAGCCGTCTCGTTTTGACTGATGCGAAATGAGGTTGGGGAGGTGAAGGAGATGCGTTCCACAGGTTCGTTCGACGCCCCATCAATTTCCACGGGAAGGAACGTCTGGCGGCCTTGGTATGCGGAGTGTTCGTAGCTCAGGCCCACTGTGAATTGGTGGGAACCTGCGAACTGCCATGGCGCTAACTGATAAGTTTCCTGCAAGCTGGCGCGGGAAGTTCGACGCGCCTGCCGATTGAAGAAACCGCCTTCGGTGGTTTCCAGGAGCAGACGATACGGATCGTTGCTCTGCGCGGTGACGTCGGCATCAAAGCGCTTGTAGCTGAACTGTGAATTCAGCAGGCCCACCTGGCCGATGACGTAATGATCCTGCGCGTTGATTTGCTCCCCGCGCTGGTGAAAATCCGGAGTCGACGGCTGGGGTGTAAAAGTGCTAAGCCCCAAGTAGTCGAGCTTTTGCGGATACACTGCAATCGAAACCGCGGCTGTCTGCTTCGGGCTGAGAATAAAGTCGATTTGCGTATAGGAATCGAAACTTTCGAGTTTCGTATCTCGATGTGAAGGCGGAAGGCTATTTACTGGCGTTTGAACATAACGATATTCGAAGGACTGGGTGATGGCGATGCGATCTTTCAACACGGGGCCGGTGATGGTGGTTCGTGGGGTCGCGGCGCCAAGGCCCATAATGCTGCCGTCGCGATCTCGCAGTCGGGGCAGGAAATTTTGGATGGAGAAGTGAAACTTCTGGTAGTTGCTGGTCTTGGTAGAGACGGTGGAAACCGCTCCGGTGAACTTGCCGTATTGGGGATCATAGGGATTCGAAATGACTTGCACCGACGCCACTACATCAATCGGAAGATTTAGAGCAGGACTGCCGGTCACGGGGTCGGTGACGTTGGCGCTGTTCACCAACGCACCGCTTTGGGTGCTGCGTGTACCCTTGAGATTGACGTGTCCATCTGGGCCGCGAACAACTCCAGAAACGAGCGGTAGTGAGCTTTCAAACCGCTCGTTGACGTTGGGTGCATCGCGCAGTGTTTTCTCGGAAATGGTCTCGGATGGTGCGGGGTCTTTGGTCTCGCCCTGATCAGCTTTTACCTCCACGGACGAGGTGACTTCAGCCGGTATTAATTCGAGAGGAACGCGGACTTCACTCGCTTCGACATGTACTTCCCGCACGGCCTTCAGACCCGGGAAGACGACTTCCACGGTGTAGGTCCCAAAGGGCACAGCCGCAATCACAAACTTGCCGTTTTCGTCCGATTCAGTTTCGAATGTGGCCGGGCCGCTGAATTTCACTGAAGCGCCAGCCACAAAGGACTGGTTCCCTGCGGAGTCTTGAACGAACACTGTTCCTTCGACCTTAGCGCCGCCGGTGTTGGCCTGTTTCCCCCAAGACGCCAGCGCGAACAAGCAGATGGCAAGGAACAGGAAGACGACTCCTCCAGTCGATGTTCGTAGTTTCCGCGCTCGATTCCATCCCCGCACGAGACTGCATGAAGCAGGCACAATTCCAATGAGTCGATGGTTCGCGGCGCCTTGGATCCCCTTGCTTATCAATCATTTGAAGAGTGGGAGGAAGTTACACAGCGGCTGGCCACCGCGAACAGTTGACGACGCTTCGACTGTTTGGGCGAGTTCTTGACAACTTGCTACAGATGACCATGAGTTTTCAGCAGATTCCGCTCGGAGACCGAAACGCCCACGCTATGTCCTTCACGATTTAACAAATTCAGACTTTAGCCTGCCGCTTGCCATCACAACTGAATCTAGAGTTGGAGATTGGTTTACAATGGTCACTCCCGACGATGCCCACTCGAGCCGCCCATTGCTATTTGCAACTTCCTGCACGATTTTCGTGAACAACCGATCCCTCATGACCGTGTGCTGCGTGTAATCCACTACGTAGTCGACGGTGAACTCCAACGATCCGGCATTTACGACCATTGACACGGTAGGTTCCAACGAAGGGCTCGCGCTTGGATAGTTGTCAGTTATCGTCTTCCATGAAAGCTGGGCCTTGGCCACATACTCGCCAATCGCCTCTCTCGCTACCCGCAGAAGCATCTCCCTGGCGATCTGGCAATCGCTGGTGGTTGTAAATACCACTTTGATCTCGTCCCAGATAAATCGAAATTCCTGTGAGCAGTTGAAAATGGTCCCCTTTAACACCGTGCTGTTAGGGATATGAACGATCCGGCCGTTGTACATATCCCTGCTGACCAAGTTCCCCGTTTCCAGCAAGGTGGTACGCAAGAGCCCGATGTCTATCACGTCGCCCCGAGTTTCTCCGACCTGAATTCTGTCTCCTACGGCAAATAGCCTTGAAAAACTAATGGCGAATGCGCCCGCAATGCTGGCCAGCAGGTCTTGTAGGGCCACTGCTACACCTGCGCCAACCACGCCAAGCGTAAAACTCAGCCGCCCCAAGCGATCTTCAAAGAGAATGGCGACGAAAAGGAGAATCGCGACGTACCCTGAAAATGCCAAGAACTTGCGGACCCTATATCGCGCATCTGTCCGGCCGAACCGCCGGGGTAGCGTTTTTTCCAGAACGCGAAAGGCAGCGTGAATAGCGAGGATTCCCACAACTGCGGCAACACACTTCTCCAGGAGCGAAAGCGAAAGAATCTGATTCGAAAGATAGTCCATCCAGTTCACCATCGCACATCGCTCCGCGAACTGCACACGTTGATGCAGGAGTTGCCCCACCATAGATAGCCAAAGCGCCTGAACGGGTCAGACGGCAAGCAGGTTGGGCAGTTCGTAGGAAAGGAGGTCGCCAATGTGCTCGACGGTCACGTCCGCCGGCGGATAGGCGGCGAGCACCTCCGGGTCGTTCGCGAACTTACCTTGGCGCGGAAACACCGTCGTCACGCGGTCGCCCCACACCTTCTTCGTCGCGGCAAGGATGCGTAGCTTGTCATCCACCATTACGTAGTGCTCCGCCGGGTAGCGCCGCTCGACGTCGGCCAGTGCCTGCTCCTTGTGAATGTAGATGAGCACATGTCCGCTGACGGCTCCGCTGATTCCAGAGCGTTCGACCTTACGCGGTTGAAAAACCACATCGCCATCCGAAAGGATTACAGTCTGCCCCAAACTTCGCAGCCGATTCAGCACCTCGAGAGCACCGGGATAGAGTCGGTCGGCGAAGGGATAATCCACCAGGTAGGAGGACATAGCCAGCAAACGAATGTCCGTCGGATGCTCAATCCGATAGCGTTGTAAAGCGCCGAGGTAATCGCGATAGCCCAGTTCTTCAAAGAGGGCCTCGAGGATCTTCCAGTAACGGTCCCGACAAGCTGCGCCAAACTCGCGTTCGAGATGCTCTCGGAGGTCGTTTTGAATGCGGTCGTTCTCAAGCAATGTATCGTCCACATCCACTAGAAAGACGACAGGCAACCGTTCGCTCATGCCTTTTTACCCCCAGCGTTAAATGACTGCCGATGCCACAAGGACAAGCGCTGTAAGAGAATTTCCAGTCGCGGGGCCCTTTCCCTTTCCGATGTCGAATGGGGATCTCTTCTGCTTTCCGCGCGGTTTGTGCTCGAAGTATCCCCGCGCGCGACTGGATGAAGCAGGCAGAATTCCAATGAGTCGATGACTCGTCGCGCCTTGGATCCCATTGCTTATCAATGACTTGAGGAGTGGGAGGAAAATCCACAGCGGCTGGCGACCGCGAACAGTTAACGAGGCTTCGACTGTTTGGGCGGGTTCTTGACAGCTTGCTATAGGTGACAACAAGTTGTCAGCAGATTCAGCCCAGAAATTGATACCTCCTCACACGGGACTTTTCCGCATGTCGTCGTTCAAAGTTAGAAAAACCGTGTTTTTGGAAGAAGAGTATCTAGACAGGCGAGGCTTTGACGAGACCGTCAAGCGCATGACTGTAGCTTTGCGCGTTGCCTAGTTTCGCAGCCTCCCAACCTGCCAGAAGTACCTCCAACTAAAGAAGATAAAGGATGGCGCGAACAAACATCGATTGGAGAGCAAGGTGCATCAGCGGGAATGCTGTCGGTGGCGAGATGTGGCTAATGCGCGACCACTCCCGGAATCTCAAACAGTCATGATTGTTTAGGGGCTTGCAGGTGACGGCGCGGAGCGAGGAAAAACTTAGACGATCATGACGAACAAGCACAAGACGGAATGGAAAGCTGTCGGCGCCCGAGTCACTGGAATTCTCGTCATCCTGACCGGCGTCCTTCTTGCTGCGCGGGCGTGCGTCGCGAGTCCGCCGGGTGACCATCCGATTCCGAGCATCTTTGATCCGCACTCAGCGAATGCGGAATCGCTCTATCATCTTTCGAATTTTGTACTCGCCATTACCGCCGTGATCTTTGTGGTTGTCTTCGCTCTACTGGCGTACGTGACAGTGAAATTCCGCAACCGCGCGGCGGATGCCAAGCGCGAGCCTACCCAGGTGTATGGGAGCACGCAGATTGAGCTGGCCTGGACTGTCATTCCCATCCTCATAGTGGTGGTTCTCTTCCTGTCCACCGCACGTGTGATCCACGCCGTACAGGATGCCGCAAAACCTGCGAAGGCCGTGGCGGTGACCGCCATCGGACATCAGTTCTGGTGGGAGTTTCGCTACCCGGAGCTCGGGATTGTCACAGCGAACGAACTGCATATTCCAGTGAGTATGCCTACTTACTTGAAGCTGCTTTCCGCCGACACCGACCACAGTTTCTGGGTTCCTCAGCTTGGCGGAAAGACGGACTTGATTCCGAATCGCATAAACGAGATGTGGGTGCAGCCCCAACAGACCGGCGTCTTTCTTGGCCAGTGCGCGCAATACTGCGGCACGCAACACGCGAAGATGCTCTTGCGAGTATCAGTGGAGAGCCCCGAAGATTTTGACGCGTGGGTTCACTCGCAAAAACAGCCTGCCATTCCAGATGAAGAAGAAGCCGCAGGAAGACGCGTCTTCGAGAGCACCTCATGCGTGAATTGTCACGCGGTCGGGGGCACAAACGGCACTGGGCGTTTCGGTCCGGATCTGACGCACCTGATGAGCCGTCGTACGATCGCCGCTGGCGCGGCCGAGAATACCAACGAAAATCTTCGCTTATGGATTCAGAACCCGGATGCCATCAAACCTGGCTCGCTGATGCCGGCCATGAAGTTGAACGACGCCGATCTGGACGCGCTCGTGCGTTATCTCGAGACGCTCCAATAGTCGAAGGATTGGGGAGACCAGCTATGTCATCGGATGTGATGCCCATTCAAGCCGTGCAGGCTTCGGGCCGGCCGTGGGTGGAAACGCTGCATGAATGGGTGACCACGGTTGATCACAAGCGACTCGGTATTCTGTACCTCCTCTATGCCCTGTTTTTTCTCGTCGTCGCCGGGTCTGAAGCCATGATCATGCGCATCCAGCTGATGTATCCACATAACAATTTTGTTTCACCTCAGGTCTTCAACCGTATGTTCACCATGCATGGGACGACTATGGTTTTCTTCGTAGGCATACCCGTGCTGTTCGGCTTTGCAAACTACCTCGTGCCGCTGATGATCGGCGCCAGAGATATGGCATTTCCCCGCCTGAATGCCTTCAGTTTCTGGCTGACGGCTTTCGGAGGATTTCTTCTCTACTTCAGCTTTCTCGGCGGGAGTGGCCTCTATGGCGCCGGAAATGCACCTGATGTGGGCTGGTGGGCGTATGCCCCGCTGACCTCGCGCGCATTTTCTCCCGGCCACAGCACTGACTACTGGACCATCGCGCTACTCGTCTCCGGCTTCGGCAGCATCGGGACCGCCATCAATATCATCGCAACGATTATTTCGATGCGTTGCCCAGGCATGAAGCTGAGCCGCATGCCCTTGCTCGCATGGCTGAATCTCGTGATGTCTGGCATGGTGCTCATCGCGATCACGCCATTGTCGGCGGCGCAAATCATGCTCTGCGTGGATCGCTATCTCGGCGGACACTTCTTTGACACGCAAGCCGGCGGATCCGCAACGCTGTGGATGCATTTCTTCTGGATTTTCGGACATCCGGAAGTGTACATCCTTATCATTCCTGCTTTTGCCTTCATGTCTGAAATCGTTCCGGTATTCTCCCGCAAACCCATCTTCGGGTATCCGGTCATGGTCGGAGCCACGGTGTGCATCGGGTTCCTTAGCATGAGCGTTTGGGCGCATCACATGTTCAGCATAGGGATGAGCTCTTACTCCAACACTTTTTTTACGCTCACCACGCTTGCAGTCGGTATTCCAACGGGAATCAAGATCTTCAACTGGCTCGGTACTATGTGGGGAGGGAGGATCTTACTCAAGACGCCAATGCTCTTTTGTATTGGATTTTTGTTTCAGTTTTTGATCGCCGGTCTCACCGGCATCATGCTGGGAAGTGCGGCGTTTAATTGGCAGCTTACTGGTTCGTACTTTGTCGTAGCGCACTTTCACTACACCCTCGTGGGCGGACTTCTGTTTGCGTTGTTTGGCGCGTTTTATTACTGGTATCCGAAAATCACAGGAAGAATGATGAGTGAAGGCCTCGGCAAACTACACTTCTGGCTCTTTTTTATCGGATTTCACTTGACGTTTGATCTGATGCACATCCCCGGATTACTTGGAATGCCGCGTCGCATCTACACCTACGAGCCCGGCCGCGGTTGGGACACGATGAACTTTCTCATCACTATCGGCGCATTCGTCCAGGCCATCGCCACCCTGGTGTTTGTGGCGAACCTGATTGTCTCTTACTTCAAAGGAGCGAGAGCGGGGAACGATCCTTGGGATGCCTGGACTCTCGAATGGTCTACAAGTTCGCCGCCCCCTGCCTACAACTTTGCTTCGATCCCCACAGTCGCTAGCCGCAGACCCTTGTGGGATTTGAAACATCCGGAAGATCCGGACAGCCGTTATGAGTAAAGGAATCGAGCAATGAGCGCAATTACTACTCCACTGTCCGAAACGCAAGGAGCTTGGACGCTTCCGTATCGGGGTAAGGTCGGCATGGCGTGCCTCATCATCGCCGAGTCGGCCATCTTCACGATTTTTGTCGTGGCGTATCTCTTCTACGTAGGAAAGAGCCTCACCGGACCAACTCCGCCCGAAGTGCTGGAGACTCCCATCTTCTACACGATCTGTCTGCTGTCCAGCAGCCTCACAATCCACTTCGCGGGAAAGTTCCTTGAACGCGGTAAGCGAGGCGCATTTCTAAGCTTGTGGTTGCTCACGGTTGTTTTAGGTGGCCTTTTTATGTATGGCACTGGCCGGGAGTGGCACCGGCTGATCTACGAACACGGGCTGACAATTTCCACGAACCTCTTTGGAACGACATACTACTCACTGGTCGGCCTGCACGCTTTTCACGTTACGGCAGGGCTGGTGATGCTAAGCATCGTGCTCCTTTTCAGTGTGGCAAATCGTGTCGGGAAAGAACAGTCCGCCCGTGTAGATGTGCTTTCGCTTTATTGGCACTTTGTGGATGTCGTGTGGGTCATTGTTTTTACCGTCGTTTACGTTCTCGGGCGCTGAGGAGAAGAAATGGCAACACGGCTATCCGAAGAACAATTCGAACAAAGCTCGCGCGGCCCGGGCGAGCTCGAAGCTCCCGCGCCAACGGCTTGGCCTCTTGTCTTGGCCTTTGGATTTACCTTACTGTTTGCGGGCCTTCTGACGCACGTGTCAGTCAGCGTTCTCGGTGTCCTTCTGGCTGTGGCCGGTTGCGTCGGATGGTTCGGGGAAGTCTTCCCTCGTGAGCATGAAGTAGCTGTGCCGGTCATTTTCGAGGATGCTCGCGCCACGACCGAGCGCCCGGTTGTAGAACGGCACCCTGACGCGCCGTATCTTGTGCGCGCATGGCTTCCTCTCGAGACGTATCCGATATCGGCCGGGGTCAAGGGAGGATTGGCAGGAGGCGTAGCCATGGCCGTGTTGGCGTGCGCCTACGGATTGCTAAAGGCCGGGAGCATCTGGTATCCCATCAACCTTCTTGCCGCGACGGTCTACGCGCAATCGATGAAATTCGGCTCTTCACAACTGAATTCCTTTCATGCGGATAGCTTCGCGGTTGCTCTGGTCTTACATGGCCTCGGGTCCATACTCGTGGGGTTGCTCTATGGTGCGATGCTACCGATGTTCGCGCGGCGGCCGATCGTTCTGGGGGGGCTCATAGGTCCGGTGCTTTGGTCGGGACTGCTCTACTCGACTCTGACCCTTCTCAATCCGTTGCTCGCGAGTCACATCGACTGGTGGTGGTTCATAGCTTCGCAGATCGCCTTCGGTGTCGTCGCGGGCCTCGTCGTTGTGCGCCAGGAGCGCATTTCGACGCGCGAAAACATGCCCTTCGCAATGCGCGCAGGAATTGAAGCTCCGGGAATAATTCCACCAAAAGAAAGCGGAGAGAAACGCCCGTGAACCCAGTTCGATATTTATGCGCATCCGCCGTGATGGGCCTGATGTTGTTCTCGGGCTGCAGGTCACCGCACGGCCAGCCACGGCAAGGTTCCGAGTCTCTGGCGCCGAATGAAGTTCTGGAATTCCGGACTCTGTACTCGGAAAACTGCGCAGGCTGTCACGGTGCGGAAGGGCGGGGAGGAGCCGCCATCGCGCTTGCCGATCCAGTTTATCTGGGTATCGCGGATGACGCAGCGATTCGTAAAGTCATTGCGAACGGCGTGCGTGGAACGGCAATGCCCGCGTTCGCCGAAAGCGCCGGCGGAATGCTGACGGACAAACAGATTGAGATCATTACCAGCGAAATGCGGTCGCGCTGGAGCCGTCAGGGAATTCTCAACGGAGTCAATCCGCCTTCCTACGCACCGAAATCGGCGGGCGATGCCCAGCGTGGTGAGGTAGCGTACAGAACCTATTGCGGATCCTGCCATGGGCCCGGCGGCCACGGAGGAAAAAAGGGTAGCTCCATCGCCGACGATTCCTATCTCGCGCTGGTGAGCGAGCAGGGCCTGCGCACGATTGTGATTACCGGGCGCCCCGAATTGGGAGCCCCTGACTGGCGCGGCAATGTATCGGGCAAGCCTATGTCGGACCAGGAAGTGACCGACGTGGTTGCGTGGCTTGGCTCGCGGCGATCTCAGAATCCCGGGCAACCCTATCCCGTTTCGAATTACGCGCAGCATTAGGAGCTTGACGATGTCGAATGAAAACGTGGTGTCCCGTCGAGGATTCTTCATGAAGATGGGAATTCTCTTCAATGGCTTGGTGGCGGCTGCGCTGACTGTGCCGATTGTCGGATATCTTCTGTCCTGTATCACGCGAGGGCGCGCGAACGCCTACCTTTCCTGGGTGCCACTCGGGCCGCTGAGCCAATTCCCAGAAGGCGAGACGCGTCTGGCTACCTTCCGGAATCCCTACGTTACGCCCACCGACGGCAAGACGGCGGACACAGCATGCTGGGTGCGGCACATCGAAGGCGAGCAGTTCCAGGTTTTTGCGGTTAACTGCGCGCACCTCGGTTGCCCCGTTCGATGGTTTCAGCAATCCAACCTGTTTATGTGCCCTTGCCATGGTGGGGCTTATTATCAGGATGGATCGCGCGCTTCGGGGCCGCCAGAGCGTGGCCTGTTCCAGTATCCGTACAAGGTGCAGGGCGGCCTCGTCACCATTCAGGCGGGTGAACTCCCCACACCGGGAGCAAGCGCCTCTCTCGCTGGAGAGAAACCGTCATGCGCCTGATTTCCCAGATCGCGGACTGGTTCGATCAGCGCTTGCAGCTTGCGGCTCCCATCCGCGAGATTTCCGAGCATCCCGTCCCGCGCAACACGGCAAGTTGGTGGTACGTATTCGGTAGCGCCGCGCTCGTGGTGTTCGTTCTCCAACTCGTCACAGGGATTCTGCTTGCCCTGATTTACGTTCCTTCGGGAGGCGAGGCTTGGAGCAGCCTTCAAACTCTCAACCACGACGTGACTCTTGGCTGGTTCATCCGCGCCTTGCACGGGTGGGGCTCGAACTTCATGGTGGCGATTGTTCTCATTCATATGGTGCAGGTCTTCCTTTTTGGGGCCTACAAGTTTCCCCGAGAGCTCACCTGGATCGTCGGCGTTTTTCTTTTGCTGATGACTCTTGGCATGGCGTTCAGCGGGCAAGTGCTGCGCTTTGATCAAGACGCCTATTGGGGGCTCGGGATCGGAGCCTCGATCGCCAGCCGCGTGCCGATTGCAGGTCCGGCGATAGTCAAATTAATGCTGGGTGGGCCGATCATCGCCGGCGCGACGCTGTCTCGGTTTTTTGCGCTGCACGTCTTCGTGATTCCCGGGATGCTCATCGGGTTCGTGTGCATTCATCTTATGATGGTGCTGAAGCTCGGAATCAACGAATGGCCGATGCCCGGTCGCGTCGTGAAAAAAGCCACCTACGCCGCTGAGTATCATGAATTGACGAAGAAAGATGGGGCGCCGTTTGTTCCCTACGCGGTCTGGAAAGATATGTTCTTTGCCGCGTTCATCCTCTTGGCGGTGGCTGCATGCGCTTTGTACTTCGGTCCATTCGGTCCAACGGGTCGCCCGGACCCGACAATCATCCAGACGGTGCCGAAACCTGATTATTTCTTTCTTTGGCTCTACGCATTGCTCTCGCTCTTGCCACCTTCGATGGAGACGCCCGCGCTTCTCATCGGCCCGGTAATCGCAATCCTTGCGCTGCTTCTTCTTCCATTTCTTTCAGGTGAAGGTGAAAAAAGTTGGCGACGACGGCCAATCGCAGTCCTCACGATCCTGCTGATCGCGATATCGCTGGGGACACTGACGCATCTTTCCGGATTCACCCCCTGGAGTCCG
>Ga0222749_10001671_pt1 | contig 11126 bp, 9 predicted proteins | sample IncBWH2Mmetat_FD_197234 | JGI IMG/M metagenome (GOLD analysis project Ga0222749, IMG submission 197234) | Metatranscriptome of lab incubated forest soil microbial communities from Barre Woods Harvard Forest LTER site, Petersham... | ecosystem: Environmental > Terrestrial > Soil > Temperate...
CGTCGAGCAGGACGATGAGTACGTTAGGTGCTCCCTTGGGTGGGCGCAGTGGCTCGATCGGCGGGAACTTCGTGTTGGGGTCTTTGGCGTCATAGGTTGTTAGTCCGGTGTGCGGCTGGGATGGAATGGGAAGAATGCTTCTTGAGAGCTTAGCGCTTTGCTCTGACATGGGATCCCCCATAACGATTCGCTAACTTGCACAAGTCTCTCAAAAGGTCTCTTGGACCAGGTCGATCCGCAACTGGTACTTTTGCCAGTGGACTGTCGCAAAGTAGCCGCAGTTGAGTTTGATGACACAAAGCGGGGCGCCATTCTTCACAGCGCGCAATACAGAGAGATGGTTTGGTTCCATAGTCCGGACTCGCCACCCGAATTGTCTTGACATGGTTGACGAAATCAGATGGCCATAGCACTCAAATTTCGATCTCTTTCGATTACGTCCACATGTGAGCGTTTCTCCCTACGGTTGATCCCCGACCCCAGGCCAACAAAGGGAGACGCACTGACTTGGACATCGAGAAATGAGATGAGCTGGATTTGCGCTGCGCTGATCAAGAGATCAAGAGGATATTCTGCCCTGAAATCACCACAACTCGGAGTGTGTACATCTCGACATCACATACACATATACCCGTCAAATGTTCGGAGGGGGTATTACGCATTGAGGGGAAAATGCTACACCCCCTGAAATCGGGAATCGAAGTGACACATTGATGTTGGAAAGATGATAAACCGCGAGCACGCGCGTGAGGCATGCGGGCCCCGTGCGTGCGGGCGAGCGATGCGCGTTTCGTTCGAGAATCGCGCGGATAATATCGGTGGTGGGCGGCGTGAGGAATATAAGTAGAATGAAGGCTCAATGGGCGTTAGCAATCGATGAACGCACACTTTTCAGACTGCTGCTGAGAAACTGATCTCCACGAAGGATCGCGGTGATGGCGGTCAAAAGCTCATCTCCAGCATCGGACTTGAGCACATATCCTGCGCCTCCTGCCTCCATGGCTGCCATCACTACATCCGGGTCGGCCTGCTCAGAGACGAACAATATTCTTGACCCCGGCGCGATTTGGAGTATCTGGTGGGCGGCCTCGATTCCATTTAGGATCGGGAGTCCAATGTCCAGTAGAATCAAGTTGGGTTGTACTTTGTTAGCTTCACCGATCGCCGCTACCGCATCGGCAACCTCGCAGACGATCTGTAAGTTGGGTTCTTTCATCAGCATGGCAGAGACGAAACTTCGCCAAGGTTCAAAATCATCGACTATCATGACTGAAGTCCGGCTGACCAAGACGCCCCCCTTCCGATTTACAAGTCCCGTCCGACAATATAAAACTGCCAGCAGCGTTTGTACGGTCTTTCGATTCGGCAAGAGGCACAGTTGTTCCGCCCCCCACGCTCTTTCCTAAGCAGGAATTTTTGCGCTCGAATGAGGAGGCCCAATCGGCGCCGCAGCTTCGATTTCGGTGCCTAGCCCCGGGGCCGAGGAGATCTTGATCTTTCCTCCAACAAGTCGCAGGCGCTCGCGCATGCTAACCAGGCCGAGCCCATCGGAGAGTTGAACTGGATCGAAGCCCTTTCCGCGATCTTTAACTCGGAGTCTGACTTCGTCTCCCTCCGTAAACAAAGACACCTCAACCTGAGCTGCTCCGCTGTGGCGGGCCACGTTGTGAAGCGCCTCCTGCAACACGCGGAACATGACTAGGGGGACTGGCTCGGGGAGAGGGCCTATGGAACCCGGTTGAGTGAATTCCACGTTGATTCCCCGTTGTTGCGAAAACTCGCGGCAATAGCCCGCCAACGCGCGAGGCAAGCCGAGGATCAACTTGGGACTGTGCAATTGATGAGAAATCAGCCGGACGCTCTCTGAGGTCTGCTCTATTTCCTTCTGGATATCGGATAGTTCTTCCACCGCGGCGATTCCTGTGGGGAGGCTTCCGCGCAATCTCTGCATTTTATTGCAGAGCAGGGCGATTCGTTGGGCAATATCGTCGTGCAGATCGCGGGCGATGCGGCTGCGTTCCTCTTCTTGTGCTGTGATCAGTTTGCCCGCTAAGTCATGAATGACATCGTCGCTCTGGCGCAGCAACTCTTCCTGCGCTAGCCGCAGATCTGTAATGTCTTGAAAGGTAACGACGCTCGCAACTATGGCGCCTGTTTCGTCCCGGACGGGCGCTGCGTTAGTAAGCAACACGCGAAATGTACCATCCGGGCGCAGGTACCTTAATTCTTCGCCGATCACAACTTCCCCGTGCAGAATCGAGCGGGCAAGAGGTTGTTCTTGTGTGCTGTATGCTCGCCCGTCCAGCCGGAAAATCTGGTATTGCGAATATTCTTCAACACTGCGGAGTTCCCCAACAGACCGTTGCAATATCTGCGTTGCCTGACTGTTGGCGAGCACTACTTCGCCGGAGGGGGCTTTGGCGATGACGACTCCTGCAGCCATCTGGTTTAACACTGTTTCCAGCAGCGCACGTTGTGAATCGCCTTCAGCTCTCAGTTTCCGCTCACGCTCTGCCGCTTCACGTAGCCGCCGCTCGGCCAAAACTCTCTGAGTGGTTTCCTCCGTTACCAGCAGCACACCGCCTATATTTCCATCGTCGTCCGGAATGGGGCTATACGACCACGTGAAAAATGCTTCCTCCACCGATCCATAACGATCGATCATCAGTGGTTGATCGACCGACCAAGTCGCCTCGCCACTTTTGAGCACCTTGTACAACATCGGTCCAACTGTCTCCCACATGTCCACGAGAACGTCGCGTGCGGGTTTCCCCAGTGCGTAGGGATGCAAGGAGCCGATTACTTCGCGCTCTGCGTCGTTGTAAAGGAAAACCAGTTCTGGCCCCCAATAGATCGCCAGCTGAAAACGCGAGCTCAGGCAGACGTTCAAAGCGGTCTTCAGACTTTGCGGCCACTGCGCTGAAGAACCAAGAGGAGATCGTGACCAGTCGAATGACTCAATCAGTCGGGCCATCTCGCCTAAAACAATCGGGTGCACTCCATCGCTGCCAACATACGGAGAATCAGCTTGGTCTTGCTGCGCCTGCTCCACTGGTGAGTTCCTCTGACTGAGAAATCTGAGTGTGAAGTCATCGGAGTGTGAAGTCATCGTTTTTTTCTCAAAGTATTAGCTTCAGCGCGAACTGGATCTGCCGCGCACTAGTAACGGTACTGAAAATACGGCCAGCATTGCCCGCTAGGATACCGCATCCAAGAGAGTTCGCGGCTGGATTGCAACCAGAAGCTCTTCCGACGAAGATTGCGTCCCCGTTACCACCCGTACCGTTAGGACCCTGAGTGTTGTCGGGAACAGCGAAGTTGGGATGGTTGAAGATGTTAAAGAATTCTGACCGAAATTCCAGGCTCACGCGTTCGCTCAGTTGCGTGCGCTTGATCAGGGAAAAGTCGAACGCCTTGAGAGATGGACCGCAGAGGCTATTCCTCCCCGCATCGCCGAAGATATTGCCAGCGGCATCCGGTGTGTTAGGCAAGGTAAAGATAGTCGGATCGAACCACTGGTTGACGCTGCCGGTCACAGCATTGCAGGGATTCACACCAGATTTGATATCGGGTCGATCCGCCGGAAACGAAGAGGCTGTCAGCGAGTTATTGAAACCGAGAACTGGGGTGAAGGGGGCGCCTGACAGCAATTGAGCAATTATGCCCACTCGCCACCCACCTACTAATTTTCCGGCGATGCCTTGCTCACCGCCGTCCCGGCGCTCTCTAGGTCCGAACGGCAGATCATAAAGCAAATTGCCGATGAAAATATTGCGTCGGTCAAAAGCGGAGCTGCCACGATCGGCGTTCAAATCGAAGAAATTCTGTGATACTCCAGGCTCTGAGACCCAGTCACTGGGGAAGGCGCCGCTCGCAGTATCGATCGAGTGGGAGTACGTGTAGGATCCCTGGAATGACAGGCCTTTTACGAACTGCCGTTGAAGGCTGATTTGCAACGAGTTGTAGCTTGAAGTCGCATCGGTGACGATTTGAGGGGTCGAACCGAAGTTGGGATTTAGGTTGTGTCCCAGTGTTGGTTCATAGGGATTGGCTTCGCCAGCTCGCGGCAGGTGCAAGCCATGGGAATCGACGTAGGCAATCTGAAGCACCATCGCGCGTCCCAGTTGCCGTTGAAGGTTTAGGCTCCACTGCTCGTAATACGGAAACTGCGGATTGAAGGTGATCCCAAACACCCCGACCGGCGAGGTGGATCCTCCCAGAGCCGCGATGCTAGATGGCCGGGCAAGAAAATTGGGAGATTCAGAGATCAGTGCCCCAAAAAATGGCCGGTAAAAGCGCACGTCAAAATATAGGTTCGACCAAATCTGGTCGCGCATGATTCCGAACCCTCCGCGAACCACTGTCCCCCCATCACGAGACGGGCTCCAGGCGAATCCGAAACGTGGCGACCACAGGTCCAAGGGAACACCCGACCAGAGAGGACCGACGGTTGGGGCTTTGTCCGTAAATACGTCATGGAAGTTCGAGATGCGCCCTTCCGCTTCCGTGGGAATGCTTGAATACTCCCAACGGAGTCCTAGATTCAAGGTCAGATGGGGAGTGATACGCCAATCGTCCTGCGCATAGAGTCCTATATAGGTCTGACGAAAGCCACGATCAGAATCGCTGAGCGCAGGATCGGTTCCAATGTAGAAGGCTGGGATTCCACGGAGGAACGACTCGAAAGTTGGATTGCTGGTAGCGCTTACAGCTGAGCCCGTGAACGAATACTCCCCATTGGTACCAAAGTCGAAGGGACCGTTGATTTGAATCCGTTTTGCGTCAACCCCGAACTTCAGGCTGTGGCGTTCATGTTCCCAGCTCAGATTGTCAATACCCTCGAACGTATTTGAAGTGGAACCGAGGGGATAGACAAGGTTGTTTCCCAGTGCGGGCAATCCTCCGATTGAAATCACTCCTAGAGGACGACCCGGAACCAGCGAGATTGAGAGAGGATATGTATTGTCAACTTCGGCGAGATAGCGAGTGCGATTGAAGTTGAACTTGGCTTCGTTCAGCAAGTGGTTTGTAATCACTCTCTGCCAACTAAGCATTAAATATTGACTGCGGATGGGTCGTTTACCAGGAAAACCAGGAATCGCCGTGCTTTGAAAGGGGAAAATGCCCACGCCGTCATCGAACACATATCGGCCAAAGGTCTGATCCTTATTCCCGAGAGTTTGATCGATTCGCAGCACTGCGTAGTCCTCACGTGCAGATTGCACTTCAGAGTTGGTAAAGAGCGCTAATCCGCTGGGGATGCCAGCGTCGATGAGCTCGGGCCCGTTTGGGCGCGGATATAGACCAATAAAGAGAGCGCTGGTGGGATTGACCCCTACGTCCACCAAGTCGCCGCCGTTGACCGTAGGAAGCAATCCTTGGCGGGCGTTATCGTCGGGTACGGAAATGTTGGTGGTGATACCTTTTCTTTCGCGCAGCCCTTCGTAGTTGATAAAGAAGAACGTGTGATCCTTGACGATCGGCCCTCCCAGCGTGGCGCCGAACTGGTTGCGTTCGTAAGCGGGCTTGCCGAGCGTATCGAAGTAATTAGCGGAGTCTAGCGCCGCATTGCGGAAGAACTCGAAGACCGAACCGTGCAGGCTGTTCGTTCCCGACTTGGTCACAAATTGGACATTAGCGCCACCATTGCGCCCGTATTCTGCGCTGTAAGTGTTCAGGATCACGCGGAACTCGCGAACGGCCTCCACTCCCAACTGTGCCCCGGCGGGCCCACCTGGCGGGACATTGTAGCCCTGATCATTGATGTCGCCACCATCGAGCGTGACGTTGTTCATTGTTGGACGCGTCCCCTGCGCCGAGGCCTTCGACATGTTGCCTTCGCTCCAGAGACTTGATCCGCCATTGGTCGAGGGCGCAACTCCGGTCTGCAACTCTGTCAGTTGAAACAAATCACGACCGTTTAGCGGAAGCTCGCTCAAGCCGGTCGCGGTGACCACGTTGCTCATCTGGGCCCTGGTAGTTTCAACGAGCGGCGTCTCTCCCACAATCGTCAACTCTTCATTATTGGTAGAACCGACTTCGAGGGTCGCGTCCAATACAGCTGCCTGGTTCACCAGTAGCGTAATGTCGGTCAATTTCCTGACCTTGAAACCCGCGTGTTCGATCTTTAATTGATAGCTGCCTGCATATAAACCGTCGACATGATAGCTACCATTGCCATCAGTTACGGTTGATCGAGCCACACCAGTTTCCAGATTGGTCGCGATGACGTCGGCGCCGACTATAACGGCACCACTCGGATCTTTCACGGTTCCCTGGATTTCGGATGAAACACTCTGTCCGGCGCTGGGCACCGCCACCAGGCTCAGCAGGAGGAGCAACAAAGAAACGGGAAGCGTCATACCAAGCCGTTAGTCCTGATCGAAGGATGCGGGCGGTAGCCCTCGCGGATGCGCCCAGCATACCACCGCGAAACTGAGATTTGGCGTGCAATATCCGATGCCGACATCGTGGCGAGAAGCGGCTGGACTTTCTCCGAATAGAACTTCTCAGTAAGCCATGCGGGCTGGTCTGATGGCTTCCAGGCATGCTCTGCCAGAGCATTCCGTCGCTGAGTTTCTGCATGCTTCAGCCGGGCCTCAGGACTGTTCGCAGTTTGACGTCCGATCCTCGCTACATCAATCATCCTCTGGCTAGCAGTCCCTGCGTAACAGGCAGCACATTTAGCACTTCGCTTTTCGATGCTCTTTTGCGGCGCCATCTTTACTTTGTACGGAGAGGAAACTAAGCCCTAACCTGCAGAGCTTCTCCATCAATGATGTGGGGGAACCATACCCCGCGCCCTCATCCCCGAAAACGCAGATTTGCACAGGGGCGACGGGATAGCACTGCTGTGCAAATCCCATCTCGTGATTTCCTCGGGCTGAATAACTATAAGGCCTTTAGCAGAAGTGTGCGCTTTTCCTTCGACCCTTCGCCTTTTACAGGATGATGAGTAGTATGACGATTTTTTCGCCAATAACCCCTTGACGTGACCCTATTTCGGGGGGTAGATTTCGCGCAACGCTCGGGGCGGCGCTCACCCCTTTTCCCGCTTCGCATGGTTCGACGGAGTGGCCCGCGGCTCTAGGAGTCGATAGCAGGCGGGCTTGTTTTCAGTGGTGACGCCGAAGGAAAACTTCATTGCCTTCGATGCAGCATCGCTCAAGCCCCTCTGGCACTTTCAAAGGGGGGGCTATGCGGCTCCGATAGCCTTCGCAGTGGCTGGCAAGGAGTTCGTCGCGATAGCGGCAGGCAGCGCAATTTGTGCCCTCGGATTGCCGTAGAAGTTGAACTCCGATTCGATTCTGAAAAAACATTAACCTGAGATTGACATTCTTTTAATACGGGCGTCTTAGAAACATACGTTTACCTTCCAATTTGAGAGGCTCACCAATGCGTTCAGGACTTCGTGTTGTTCGCTCAGCAGCCGTCTCGCTTGTCATAACTCTGTTGCTAGTCAGCGGCTTGTCCGCTCAGCAGGTCGCGGGCAGCATTACCGGCAAAGTTACAGACCCGAGCGAGGGAGTGCTCCAGGGCGCACGAATTGAGCTGCAGCCCAGCGGCCAATCGACACAATCGGACGCGAATGGCGAGTTTTCTATCAAGGACGTCAACCCCGGCCGGTACACCGTTACCGTCTCGCACCAAGGGTTCGGCCTCTATTCGACGGACGTCACCGTAACGGCGAATTCACCAGCTCGCGTGGATGCCGTCTTGAAACTCGGGACACACAACGAGGTGGTGACCGTCACCGGCGAACGTCAGAGCGGAGAGATCGAGGCGCTTACCATCGAACGTACGGCCGACAACATTGTTCAGGTTCTGCCGGCGGACGTCATCACGAGCCTGCCGAACACCAACATCGCCGACGCCATCGGGCGTATGCCCAGCGTCTCGCTGGAGCGGGATGAGGGCGAGGGTAAGTACATTCAGATACGCGGCACCGAGCCGCGACTGAGCAACGTGACCATTGATGGCATCCATGTACCATCGCCGGAAGGAACCCGCGTCGTCAAATTGGACGTAATTCCAGCGGACCTCGTGGAGTCGATCGAAATTAATAAGACCTTGTCGGCCAACCAGGATGCCGACGCGATCGGCGGCTCGGTGAATCTGGTCACCAAGAGCCCGGCGGACAGGCCTTACGTGTCTCTGCTGGGATTGGGTGGATACACACCGATAGCCAACGGGCGCAATCTCTTTCAGCTTGCAGGCACTGCGGGACAGCGATTCGGCGCAGACAAAAAGTTTGGCGCACTGTTCGGATTCAGCTATGACTATAACGCGCGAGGGGTTAACGACCTCGAGCCCGCGCCAACAGCGAATACATTGCCCGATGGCAGTACTTTCTTGGGACCCAACACCGAAGATATCCGCTACTATCTTTACGACCGCAGCCGCTACGGCTTCGGTGGAACGCTCGACTACAAGCTCGGTGAGATGTCCTCCGTCTACGTGCGTGGCCTGTTCTCGCATTTCAATGACAACGGGGAGGATTGGATCTATACACCGACAGTCAACAGCTTTACAGATCCAAGCACATGTTCACCGGGAAGTCAGGTCACTCCATTCAACGGACCGGCTGGCTGTGGCCAAATGAACTTCACCGACGTATACCGCACGCCAACGCAGCAGACTGTCAGCGTGCAGGCCGGCGCTCACCACATATTTGGAAGCACTGTACTCAATTATGAGGCTGCCCTCTCGGAATCCAGCTATACGGGGGGGTTTGCGTTTGCCGGTTTCAGCGGCCCAGGCGCTGGGCCGCTGCTGGCTAACACCAATAGTGTCGCGCTCGGAGTAGACACAAGCCATCCATTCATTCCCAAATTCCCGGTGCTCAACGGCGTAAACGTTTACGACCCGGCACTTTACGCCATCAGCTTTGCCGATACCGAGAAAGACAGCATCTTTGAACGCGACGTCGTGGGAGACATTTCTCTGAGCAAGCAGTACGCGGTCGCCTCGCACTTCAGCACATTCGAGATTGGTTTCAAAGGCTGGGATGCCCACAAAAGTTCGGTTCTCAACCGTGAGAACTTCAACGCGGCTGGTGGTCAGCCCATGACCGCATTCGTGAGGAACTATACGGATAATAACTACTACTTTAAGCAGCTCACCTTTGGGCCGACTACGCAATACACGAAAATCGCCGACGCGCTTGCCCCGGGTGGGTTCAATCCGGCCGATGCGACCAACATACCGAATAATTGGGGCATCCAGGAGCGCATTTGGGCCGGCTACGCTATGAACACGATCAATGTCGGGAGATTGCGCCTGCAAACCGGGGTGAGAGTCGAAGCCACGAATGATGATCTGCGGGGGAATCTCTTCTGCCCTACCATAATCCCTACCACGTGCCCGGCTAGGGCAACGCCGTTGTTCAAGAGCACAGGCTACACGAACGCGTTTCCCAGTGTGCAGGCGCAGTACAGGATAACGACCGACACTATTCTTCGCGCCGCTTATGGCATGGGTATTGCACGGCCGAACTTCGGCTCGAACTTTGCGCCGGGGTTGGCTCCGTTCGTGATTTATGACCCCACTAATAACCCGACTCGGCCGCTTACAGCGGGGAATTCAGATCTGAAACCTACTCACGCGCAGAATTTCGACGTTCTAATTGCGCATTACTTGAAAAACGTAGGTGTGATTGAGGGAGGATTCTTTTACAAGTACCTCACCAATCCGATTTACAACGTCACGATCAACCGCCCGGTGCCGCCCTACCAAGGGCTCAGTGAGTTCACGGCCATTAATGGACCCTCCGCGCACATCACCGGTGTCGAAATGAGCTGGCAGCAACGACTCAGCTTCTTGCCCGGCGCACTGAATGGAATGGGAGTGCGGGCGAATTACAGTTACACGACCTCGCGGGCGGATTTTCCTGCGAATTTCGGCCGCACGGACCACCCTACATTGTTGCGCACCGCCCCGAACAATTGGAACTTTGACGTAACCTACGACAAAAAAGGCATTTCCGCGCGTATGGGGTTGACTCATAATGACGCGAACCTCTGGTCGTACGGCTCGGATAATTCCAAGACGCCATCGGGTGACACTTATCTTTATCCGCACACTCAAATTGACGCTCAGGTCAGTTACTGGATTCCACGCGGACGTGGGCTGCAAGCCGTGGTCTCGTTCCTGAATCTGAACGATGAAGTGTTCGGCTTTTACAACGGCGCCGAAGCTTATCCCATTCAGCGCGAGTACTATCACCGCACGATCTCTGCCGGCTTGCGCTGGACGCTGCACGGCAAGGAGACTCCATAATCGACGAACTTGTTATCAGACCGGGTACTCCGATTTTGGTCTGAAACAGGGTCGGGGCTGGCTTTGGAATAAATCTGGTGTCCCGACCGCGCCTTCAGCCGCTGCCTTCTCCGCACAGCGTTTCGTTTTTCGCAATGCTCACGTTCCCACAGGCGTTTACGTTCTGGATTTTTGTGTGGCATAGATCATCTTTTTGCAGGCGTCGATTCTTGTACCTGTTCTTCCTCATACCCTTCGAGCGCCCTCAAACACGCTGCCAGCTTCATCGCCCTCACGGGTTTACGATTGCAAATTTTCTCCAGTGTGTGTTGATTGATTCCTCTGCGCATGAATTCCCGCTTTCGAACTTTTGCGATTTGCGCCAGTTGTTCAACGGTGGCAACTGCGTTTCCTCGTCGCTTGTACTCGATTGTTTTGAAGTCCAGCAGACTCAAGTCTTCGCCTTCTTCCCAATGCCGGTCAGATTCCTTTCCGATGTAAATTGGCGGCCAATTCGCAACGATGTATGCGCGTTGCAGCAAACCTTGCGTGTCGAACTCGCACGGCTTTCCGTCTGGCCCAAGGCTCTTCGCTTCTGGGTGGTTCTGGTAACAGTCCAGGAGCATAAAGAAATTCTTGACCAGTGTTCTGCGACCGTCGTATTCGTTTGTGAGTTCGTAAACGGGAGACTGGTGATTGTGAATATTGATGCACGTCGAAGCCATTACTTCCTCACCCACCCAGCCCACTTGTTTCCGCTGTCCAAAATGTTCCACCCCCATGGTCATGGTCGAACGATTTTCTGTATTCACTGCTTGGCAACTCGCCACCAGGAGCGCGCTCTTTGACTCTTCCTAATCCACCAACCA
>Ga0222749_10001672_pt1 | contig 11112 bp, 11 predicted proteins | sample IncBWH2Mmetat_FD_197234 | JGI IMG/M metagenome (GOLD analysis project Ga0222749, IMG submission 197234) | Metatranscriptome of lab incubated forest soil microbial communities from Barre Woods Harvard Forest LTER site, Petersham... | ecosystem: Environmental > Terrestrial > Soil > Temperate...
CTTAACCTTGTTCTTGCCCGCGAATTTCTTGTCGCCTGCCGCAGTCACCGGACCGTTGGCGGCAGCTGCGGGCACAACCGGGTCCCTCTTGGCAAGGGTCTCATGCCCGTTATCGGAAACCATCTGCTGCGAGATCGACTCAGGTTGGTTTTCGGAGGACAGGGATACTGCAGCGATAAACCTATATCCACGGCCTGACACCGTCTCAATAAATCGAGGATGTTCAGGGTCATCCCGCAGAGCTAGTCTTATCTTCCGTACGGCATTGTTAATACTCCGATCTGTTTCGACGAATACGTTGGGACCCCATAAAGAGTCGACAATCTCTTTTCTGGACACCAGATTGCCGCGTTTCCTCAGGAGCAGCAGCAGGAGATCGAAAGGTTGCTTTTCAAGGCGTACCCGCCGGCCTGCTCGTCTGACCTCGAACTTGCCTAGGTCAATCTCCACGTCCTCGAACTGAATAATTGGGGCTGCCAAGGTGGGCTCCCGGCGTCCAAGGCGCTATATCTTAGCAGGTCCTTTTCGTCCTGTAGCGCCCAATATTTTCAGGCACTTGGGCCGCGATACGTTCGTGACATAAAAATTACCTTTTATCGATTGCGGCACTACTGAGAAATCAGGAGTATGTCCACGCGCTACCCACACTATCTGAAGGGATGTTCTGGGCGAGGGCGCAGCATCGGGAGTGCAGAAATACGCGGTTCCGATTCCGTTGCGAGGAGGTAAGTTGCAATGAGATGGAGGCTCGGATACTTGATCTTTGCGGTTCTGGCACTCGGCACCACGCTGACGGCCCAGATTCAGCCGATTCCCAATCTAACTGTCCAACCAATTCCTATTCGCGGTGGCGACCTCGTCCCTGGATACGGAATTGCGAATTCGTTCGTTCCCGGCCCGCCGGGCCAAAGTCCACCCTTTGATCCGATCGGCGCCGATCCGCAAGTCATCACCAACTTCAGGGGTCTGACCGCGATGGGCTACACGAGCGGGTTGGCCACTGACAACAAGAGCAATCAATACGTTGTCATCACCGACATACGCGTCTACAAGGGCAAATATATCGGAGGCGCAGCGGCGGACCCCGCTAATACGGCGGGAGCCACGGTGTCGGAGGAGGCGGATGGCATCTTTGTCGAGATATGACTCGACCTCTGGGACCTCGGTCTGAGGACCCAATTGCATGATTTCAGCCCGTGGACGTTGCCGAACGGTCTGTTTTGGACCGTGAAGGTTGACCCGAGTGCCGTAAAAATCGATGGCGATACCGTGACCATTCACCTGGTCGATGTTCCGGTGGTGGATGCATTCAGCTTTCCTCCACCTCAGCAAGCCGTACCCGGCATTTCCCCGTTCCAGCTGATACCAGCTAAGTTGTCGCTCGACATCACCTACAAGAGAACCGGCAATCCGCGCCGGGTTCGACCAACATCGCACGATCCGGTCAGTCCCTTTAACTGGGCGGGGACGATGTGGGATTCCTCCAACTCCGGAACGTTTTCATTGTCTTATGATGACGGATCGTTTTCGGCATCCGGCAGCTTTGACTCGACTGGCAATTTCGGCGAGATGGGATTCGAAAGAAACGGGGTATTTCTCAGGGATGGCGAAGGAGACGACAGCCAGAACGCAGAAGCTCAACCGGAAACCCTGCCGCATCCAAACGCCCCAACTCCTGAAATTACGGCGAAGGTTGCAGGCAGCATCCCGGTCCAGACAGCTAGGACTGTGCTTCTGAAGGGCAGAGCCCCGGTGAAGGTTAACTTTTAGTCCCGGCTCTCGGGTGGGTTGAGAACTCGAACCAGTTGTTAGCCGCCTACAAATTACACCATCGGGGAGGAAGGGATCGGTGCCCAGTTCATCGTGGTTCCCTTCCTCCACCCGTTTGATGTCCTGATCCACAGAGCGCAAAAAACGGGAAACAGCAGTAAGCCTCCCGCTCCCCGTTTGTCGGCGGAAACTGCTTCGAGGCTGAAGACCCCCAGCTCTTCACTCCACGCTTCACGCACTCAGTACAACTCAAACTCCACACATCTCCACTCCTCGCCCCCGGCGCCCCCGCGCGCACCGCGCCCGACAAACAAAGGGACGCACGATCTGGACGCGAATGAAATTGGATCTCCCGAGTGGTGGAATCGTATTGCAAATGGGGATTCCGTGCATGACCTGGCTGGATGTTGCTTGGCGAATGACAAGATTGATCGCTGACGCTCTCCCCGACGGCTCATGCGAGAATCCGGCGTGTCGCAACACGCTATCGAGCGATATTTGGATGGCAAACGCGTCCATCCCAAAACGCGAGCAAAGCTGGAAGAGACAGTAGAAAAACTAGAGCAAGAAAGATTAGTTGTCGATCGATGATCTAATGCTAATTCCTTGTTAAGCCCAGGGGCACCGGTTTCTCCGGCAGGACGAGCGTTGGTGTTTTACTTCGCGCTCCCGGAGAGACCCAGGCTTTGCGGACTGTTTCCTGCATTGTCCTTAGCTGTTAGAGTCCCTTTGAATGTGCCACTCGCCAAAGGATGGAAAGTGACCGTCAGAGTGCAGCTCTTGAAAGCGGCGATGCTGGTTCCACAGCCCGCTGCGGAGTAGCCAGTCGGAACGGAAAGCGAAGAGATGTCGAGGGTCTTATCTAGGGCGTTGGTGAGTTTGACAGTCTTGCTGGTGGAACTCCCTACAGCTTGCAAGCCGAACGAGAGACTCTTGGGGGCGAAGAAGGCCGGCACGAATTCGTACGCACCCATGTCGACGATGGCGGTGGGGCCGCCGTAGCCGTTGATAATCCGTGGATTGCCGGCGAAATCTTTGCTTGGCAGGTCGGGGGCGGAGTTGTCACCGGCGTCGATGGCAGGAGAGCCGTCCCTTAGCCGATAGTTTGATTTGGAAACAAATAGCGGGTCGACGGAGATATTCCCATTTGTCCCGGTCTGGTCGGCGCAGAATCCTCCATAGGTCGTCCCTGAGGGTGCGTAAACGTCGTTTGAAAAGAAAACCGCCACCGTTGTGGTGTTGAAATTGTCGCAGTAGAGTGCGGTCTCACCGCTGAGACCAATGACGATGTTGTTGTAAATCCGAGTCGGATCGCCGGTATAGCTATTCGTATAAATACCTGAACCGATTCCATTGCCGCTCTGGTTGTTGGCAACCGTGTTGTTGGCTATTGTCGGAGTGCCGAGATTTCCAAAAGAGTAGATGCCGCCTCCAGATGTACCAGCAGTGTTTCCAACAATCACATTTTGAACAATAATCGCGTTTGCGCAGCATCCTCCGATCCCGATCCCGCCACCCGCGCTCTGAGTGTTGTTGTTGGCGATTAGGTTGTTCGCGATGTACGGCGAACCGGCCGCAAACAAAGAAATTCCACCACCGGAGAAGCCGTTGCCTCCGTCATTTCCGGAGATTACGTTTCCAATTATCTGCGCCGCACTACTCGGTCCACCCACCGACATCCCCCCGCCACCAGAGCCACCGCTGCACAAATCGTGAAAGTTACCTCGAATAGTATTTCCTTTAATAACAGGTGAGCCTCCATTCACGGAGATACCTGCGCCGTCACAGGAGTGATTGCCAGTAATTATGTTGCCCAAAATCGTGGGTGATGAGTCGATGACGATTCCAAAGGTATCGTTAGCGCCCTGTATCGTAAATCCTTTCAGCACGGACGAACTCGTCTCAGCATGATTGAAGGTCACTCCAAAACTCGAAGCGGGAACAGCGATTGTGGTAACAGATGCTCCGTTTGAGCTTTCGACGGTAATTGCTTTGCCGTTGAAATTGATGGACTCGGAATAGGTGCCGGGAGCGACGAGGACAGTGTCACCGTTCACGGCTGCGTTGATTCCCGCCTGGATCGTAGGCTGGTCGGCCGGAACGTGGATGATTGAGGCTAGGGTGCAAGGGACGAACACGAGCGTCAAAAGTAGGAGGGACAGAGTACGGGACATGGGTTCTCCGCAGCAGCGCGATATTTGCGGTCCGACTGAGAGGAGGGAGCCGGGGCGCAGACAGTGCGAGTCATTCTCGTCTTTCAGGCGCGAAACGTCAAGCCGCCGTAAAAGCAGATTCCTCGGTCACCCAGCCCAATTTTGCTCGCCCGAAAATGGGGGGTAGCCGAATTTTTCCCGATAGATACTACCCCTTCTTCGGCTTGATGGGATAGGAGATAGAGATGATGAAACGACACATCATGTTGATTAATTGATAAACATGTGGAGACATTTGGGACGATGTGACGCGCGCGTGGATTTGGCGTGACGCGTGGCATACGCCGAGTGCGATTCGATATGAGAATGTTTTCGTCGGGGACTGGGGAAACCTTAAAAAGCTTATCGGGCACGATTCGTGGCAGTCGTGGGCCGTTGCGACCTGCGGTTCGTTAATATACTCTGCCACGAAAGGCCTATTTCTGCGAACAGCAACGTAGCCAGAAGCAGCATCCAGCCGGTTGCCATTCCGAAAGAATCCGGGATCGGGACCGCATTCAGTACTCTCGCGGTTATGAAGACACTCGTGAATGCGTAGTTCCGCGCCATCCACTGTCGATGTGCTTCAATATTGCCGTTGCGAACGGCTGCGAACGCCATCCCTCCAGTTATAAGCCATGTAGCGGCGAGAGAGAATACCCACAGTCTGTCCTGTAGTTGTTGGTGAATAGAAGAGACATAGAGTGCCATGATTGCAGATACGGCCACCGCGGAAAGATACACTCTGCCCACAATACGGTGCACGCTCAAGTGCTGTTGACGAAAACGCGACGAGAACTGAAAAGGCCCGATCAGAAGTGCGATCAATCCTCCCAATACGTGTGGCAAGACTAGCCAGCGCACAGGGAAGTAGTATGCCCATTTCTCATCAGAATGGATGATGATAAAGCGCTCATCATGCCAGAGGACAAAAAGAAACAGTGGTAGCAGCACCGCAAACGTTACATGCCTGAGGCGAATCGGACTGCTGCGGACGGGAATAGCGGATGAACTTGCCATTGGGTGTTACTCCCGCGAACAAGTAACTACATAGCCAGACATTTTTCCATCACTGTTGGTAAACAACTGTTGCGCTCATTGATCCAGCACCGAAATGATCGCCATCCGCAAAAAGATCTGTCGAACCCTTCTGCTTCGCGCTCCTTCCTGAACAGGAAACCGTCGATATGACCATCGGCTCCGTAGTAGCGCAACGATTGCATCCTCATCGGAAGCCGCTCTGGTCGAGTTGAATGATCTTGCTACCACACACTACCCTAGCTCCCTGTCATCGCTATTAGTTGTTGGGTTGTGGTCTGAATCCCAACTTCAGGTTTCTGGCTAGGTTAAGCAGTCGCCGCGCATGCTCTGAGAGGGACGGCGCAGTCCGGGACACTTCTGTCGATGCGACAACTCTCCCGACCGCATCTGAGGGCATCGGCTTCAGGAGGGCCGCATGAATGTTGCCGGTACTCAATTGAACGGCGCACACGACGATTTCTCCGCGTGCGTTTACATCGAAAGCCTTGATCAGGTTATAGCCGGAGCCCGGCGGAATTAGCGTGTTGAGGTCAATCATCTCGCCGTTCTGCCACAAAAGCGCGCGGTCTGGAGAATAAAAAATGAAACCGACGCCGGCGTCTCCGACGATCTGGCCACGCTCGTTTAATGAGTTCGCTTCGCTATTGTCGTCGCCGGCGGGGACACCCAACTCGCGCATGACACCCGCTTCCCAGAAGTAGGCATGCCCAACTGCACCTTCCTTCGGGTCAGGGACTGCGATTCTGCCGACCACTTGGCCCTTGTTGTTGATGCTATATGCGTCGCCACCAAAGGCATAACTTGGCGCGCCGCCGAGTTTAGCGACGCTGCCTCTATCCCAGAGTGTCGGGAAGAAAGGCGGGAATCCCAGGAGGGGATTAGAGATAGTGTCTTCCTGAGAATCGCCCACGATTTGACCCTGGTCGTTAATACCGTTGCCGATGCTGGAAGTAGAGCTACCCGGCCCACCTAGCGTGCCCAAGTCGCTGATCGCGCCATGACTCCAAACGACGGCGTGAATCGTTCCGTCCGCGGCTTGGGAAGTGCCCACGGCTTGGCCTTCGTTGTTGACCTGTTGCGCTTGGCTGAATCCGCTGGGACCAACGAGCGTGCCGAGATCCGTGACCGCTCCGTGGTACCAAAGCAGGGCGTGGTTGATGTTGTACGAGTTATAGCCGACTGTTACGCCTCGGTTGTTTCCGCCTAAGCCGGAACTATCAATGTCGCCGAGCGTTCCCAAGTCCTCCATGACCCCCTTGCGCCACTGAAACGCATGGACGATAGCATTGCCAAACGCGTCGACTTGCCCGGTTTCCGAAGCGCCGATCACGTCTCCCCTGTTGGTTATCCAACTTGGAACGCTATTATTGCCACCGAGCGTGCCAAGGTCGGTGATGCCGTAATTGGTTTGCGCCATGGCGGGCGTGTGTGTCGCCAGGCTGAAGGGCATGCATACCAAGGCGAGCACTGCGATATTCTTCCAATCGATTCCGTGTTTCGTGTTCATATGTTCTCCTGATTCGGATCGGCTAGCTATGGCACGCGCAGCCGGATGCCCATAGAGGTTCCCTAGGACCACCCACAGAGGCGCAATACCCTGTTAGCTGCGCCAGTGCTCGCGTCGAGTTCTTCTCAGCGCGAGGAGCAATCGCGCGAACTGTTACACACCCTAGTGAGATCGCCAGAGTGGGGTCAATAAATGCAGCCTGCGCTTTTGCTGAATTTTTTATGAATGGGCAACCTGCTCAGGCAGAACAACTTAAGGGATCTCGTGCCGGCTTGCCTCGACGACGATATAATGCAGCGATCCGCAGGAAGGACGTTTCCGTGCCTGCACCCGCCGATAACTCGCTCATCTTGCGGTTTGGTCCCTTCCAACTCGACGCCGAGGCCTGTGAGCTGAGAAAAGGCGAAACCTCACTTCACCTCGCTCCGCAACCTTGCAAGGTGCTCGTCTTGATGGCCTCCAACCCTCACAAGGTATTTACCCGGCAGGAGATTCAGCGCGAGATCTGGCGCAGCGATACGTTCGTCGATTTCGACCAGGGGCTTAACGCCGCCATCCGGCAAATTCGCGCCGCGTTGTGCGACGACGCAGAGTCGCCTCAGTATATTGAGACAATCCCTAAGCGCGGCTATCGATTCATTGGCCAAGTCACCGAAAAACCGGCGCGCCCAATTGCTCCGCTCGCTGGGCCCCCGCAGTCCGTAGTCCTTTCGCCCCCCGCAAATCCTCGCACGCGCGCCCATCGCCGCCCCGTGGTTGCGATGCTCGGTCTCGCCTTGGTTGCTGCTGCTATTGCGTTCGTTTGGAGAATCGGCCACGGAAGACCAGGGCGCGCAGATATTCGGCCGAGCATTCGGGCTATTGCCGTCCTGCCGCTGGAAAATCTTTCGCATGATCCAGAGCAGCAGTACTTCGCAGACGGAATGACCGACGCACTCATCACCGACCTGGCAAAGATTCACGCGCTGCGGGTCATTTCGCGAAATTCGATTATGCAGTACAAGAACCAGCCCAAACCGATGCCGCAAATCGCACGGGAGCTGAACGTGGAAGCCGTCGTTGAGGGGACCGTAATGCGGTCGAGGGACCGAGTGCGAATCACCGCCCAGCTGATTGAAGCGGCGCAGGATCGTCACCTTTGGGCCGAGACCTACGAGGGCGATTTACGTGATGTCTTGAGCCTGCAGGACCAAGTGGCTAAAGCGATAGCAGGAGAAATCAAGGTCACCCTGACTCCTCAAGAACAGTTGCACCTGACCAATGCGCGCCGCGTGGATCCGCAAGCGGAAGATGCTTATCTGACGGGGCGATATTACTGGAACCGCAGAACGACAGAATCAATGAGAAAAAGTTGTGACTATTTCCAGGCTGCGATTGATAAAGATCCCACCTACGCCGTCGCCTACGCGGGCCTCGCCGATTGCTACAACGTTCTTGGGTATTACGACTATCGTTCGCCAGCAGAGACCTTTGCAGTGGGCAAAGCTGCCGCACAAAAGGCACTAGAGATCGATGACAGTCTGGCGGAGGCTCACGCCTCCCTCGCCTATGCCAAGCATTATTTCGATTTCGATCAGACCGGTGCCGAACAGGAGTTTAAGCGTGCAATTGAGCTGAATCCAAATTATGCCACTGCTCACCACTGGTATTCCTTGTATCTATCCGAGATCGGTCGTTTTGAGGAGGCCAAGGCCGAGATCCGGCGGGCACTTGAGCTCGATCCGCTTTCGCCGATCATCAGCAACACCATAGGATGTATTTACTTTCGGAATCGCGAATACGACGCGGGAATCCAAAAACTGCGTAGCCTTTTGGAGGCCGACCCGAACTTTGTTGTCGCGCACGATATGCTCGGCCAGATTTACATACAGAAGAGAATGTATGACGCCGCCATCGCAGAATTTCAGAAAGCGAAGACCCTCGACGCCGGTGACGCCCCCAAAATGCTGCTAGAGATCGGAGAAGCCTATGCGCTGGCGGGGAGGAAAGCCGAAGCGAAGAAGGTGCTCAAGGAGGTCAAGAGTATTTCCAATCAAAAGTACGTACCTCCTTACATTGTGGCGCAGTTCTACGCCTGCCTAGGTCAGAACGACATGGCCTTTGAATGGCTCGATCGCGCGTTCCAAGTCCGCGACCGTTCTCTGACTTCGTTGGGGTTTGACCCTCAACTCGACAATCTGCGACCCGACCCCCGCTTCGCCGAAGTGTTGCATCGCGTCGGCCTTACCCCTTAACGACGGCTCATATCCTTGGCAAAGTGATGAAACAGAATGCCGACCCTCAAACGCGTCGCCCGGCGCTGGCGGATTCAGCAGGAATTCATCTCGGATTGAATGCGTGCTATCCGCAAGGTGTCTCCATTTGAGGCGCGATACAGAACGAACAGTTGCGCTACTCAATGCCATGAAGCGCGAGTATAACGGTTTCCCGATAGACCTTCCGCCGGAACGCGCCATGAGCGCGGCCAGCATCACGAAAGCGTTTCTCGACAAGATGAAAGTTGAGCAGCCGTCGCGGAAGTTTGATTTACCAGATCACATCTTGGGCAAGTGCATGCAAGCCTACTACGGAGGCCGCAGCGAAATCCGGATTCGGCACCAAGAAGTGCCAATTGTGGTATGCGATACAACGTCTGAATATCCTTCCGTTGCCGGACTACTCCGCTTGTGGCCTTTGTTGACAGCTGCCAGTGTCGAAGTGCAGGACTGTACCGAAGAAGCAACCAGAATTTTGGATCATGTCAACTCTGCAAGCATTCTTGATCCTGCGTTGTGGCCGCGTCTTGCGTTCTTCGCTTCCATTAAGCCATCGGGTGATCTTCTTCCGGTACGCGCGATGTATGGCGACACTGGCGAAACGAACATCGGCTTGAATCCGCTTACGGCGACGGAACCGATTTGGTATGCGGGTCCCGATCTAGCCGCGTCCAAGCTTGCGAGAGAACACACCCCACAAATTACCGAGGCATTCAGAATCGTTCCGAAAGGTCTCCAGTCAGGCATGAAGCCAACGGCGATTGGCACGCGGACGATCAATCCAGTAACGGATGACTTCTTTCGCGTTGTCATCGAAGAACGAAAGAACTTGCCCAAATCACATCCGCATTATCTCTTGTTGAAGATCATTGCGAACGCGCTCTACGGGATTTTCGCGGAGTTGAATAAGGAGGAATTCGGCAAAAACAACGCCAAACAACTTGAAGTGTTCTCCGGCAAGTACCACTTCGACCAACCAACGTTCGTTGTGGAACGTCCAGGCAGATGGCAATTCCCTCCCGCAGCTGCGCTGATTACCGCTGGTGGTCGGCTGATGCTTGCGATCTTGGAACGTATGGTTACGGATCTGGGAGGAACCTATCTGCTCACAGACACGGACTCTATGTTTTTTGTCGCCTCGGAAAAAGGTGGACTCTATCGATGTCCCGGCGGGCATTACAAGCTTAATGACAGGACGCCAGCGGTCAAAGCCATCACTTGGAAGCAGGTAGACACACTTTGCGCAAAGCTCAATAGCTTGAATCCCTACGATCCAAACGTTGTCAGCGATATTCTTAAGGTTGAGGATTGCAATCGCAATCGGAAAGGCGATCAGCACCAACTGTTTGGGTTGGCAGTGTCCGACAAGCGCTATGTCGTTTACACGAAAAAGCAGAAGAACAAACTAGAAATCATCAAGCCGAGTGAACACGGATTGGGAATTGTATACGTTCCCGACAGGCGCAGCCGCTATACGCCAATCGATTGCAAAGATCAGGAAACGAGTTATCCGCTTTGGATCGTTGAGACTTGGGAACGATTGCTCAGCGACCATTTTAAGAACGAAAGAGACCCTGAAAACGCGCTGATATCGAGTCAATTGTGGTTTGACGATTTGCCTGCTGTAATGCGAGTGCGGATCACAACTCCGAATGTCTTGAAAGTTCTGAGGAAGCGCAATCCTGAAATTGCCAAGCCTTACAACTTCGTTTTGTCACCGATACTGCTTCAACCGCCAGCAGATTGCACATTGGTCGCTCCGGCCAGTAAACATCCAGAGGAGTGGTCAACAAGGGACTACACGGAAATTCACACTGGGGATGCGGTTAAACTCGGGAGTGAATACAACGGAAAGACCCTCACACCGCAAACTCTTTCAAACGTCATTTGGCGGCATTTCCTGCATCCAGAAGACAAATCCCTTTCTCCGGAAGGTGAGTTCTGCAATGCCTAATACGCGCGGGCTTCTCTTGCGGCGTCCTGTTCAAGCCATTACGCCATTTATTCCGATAGGAAAGGAAATTGAGCGAAGATCGCAAGAAGGCGAAGACATCAGCGTCTTGGATAGCGTCGGACCCGTCCAATATCATCCTCGCAAAACCGCGAACACCCGTCCCGCAGATGTTGCGTTGATACAAAGGGCGAGCCGCTTTCCGAAGAAATTGCTAAGGCGTGAAGCCGGAGCTTCACAACACGCTATTGATCGGTTTTTTCGGGGAGAACGCATCCATCCTGGAACGCGGAAGAAGCTGGCTGAGGCAGTGCAGGAACTGGAGCGCGGCCTTGCAAGCGCTGCTACCCTGGACGGTTGAGTACCGTTTCCGTATTGACGAGACCGTCACTGTCC
>Ga0222749_10001677_pt1 | contig 11085 bp, 10 predicted proteins | sample IncBWH2Mmetat_FD_197234 | JGI IMG/M metagenome (GOLD analysis project Ga0222749, IMG submission 197234) | Metatranscriptome of lab incubated forest soil microbial communities from Barre Woods Harvard Forest LTER site, Petersham... | ecosystem: Environmental > Terrestrial > Soil > Temperate...
ACGTTCATTCACCGCGGGGAAGCGGAAGCCGAGCAGGCCAAAAAGGAATTGATCGAAGCCAACCTGCGCTTGGTTGTTTCCATCGCCAAGAAATATACCAACCGCGGATTGCAGTTCCTCGACCTGATTCAGGAAGGCAACATCGGCCTGATGAAGGCCGTGGACAAGTTCGAATGGCGCCGCGGCTACAAATTCTCAACGTACGCAACGTGGTGGATTCGCCAGGCCATTACCCGCGCCATCGCCGACCAGGCGCGCACCATACGTATTCCCGTGCACATGATCGAGACGATCAACAAGCTGGTGCGCACCAGTCGCCAGCTGGTGCAAGAGCTGGGCCGCGAACCTACCAGCGAAGAAATCGCCAAGCGCATGGACATTCCGGTGTCCAAGGTGCGGAAGATTTTGAAGATTGCGCAGGAGCCCATTTCGCTGGAAACTCCGATCGGCGAAGAAGAAGATTCGCATCTCGGCGATTTCATCGAAGACAAGGCCGTGGTTTCGCCGTCCGATGCAGTCATCAACCTGAATTTGAAGGAACAAACGTCTTCGGTACTGAAGACGCTGACGCCGCGCGAGGAAAAAGTCATCAAGATGCGGTTTGGACTGGACGATGGTAGCGAGCACACGCTCGAAGAAGTTGGACAATCGTTTGCCGTCACTCGCGAGCGCATACGGCAGATCGAAGCCAAGGCGCTGCGCAAGCTGCGTCACCCGTCGCGCTCGCGCAAGCTGCGTGCGTTCCTCGAAGGCCCTTCGCGCGATTACCTCTAGAAGGATCCGAACCTGTAAATACAAAACGCCTCCGAGAATCTCGGGGCGTTTTTATTTATCGTGGAATTCCGCGATGACTTCGATCAGTCCAACAATGTTTTGGTTGAACTCAGTCAGTTTCTCGGCAGGTATCCAATACTCGAGGTGGAGTGATCCACCGACTTTCTGCACTGTAAATTGCGACAGATACGCTGTTTTAACCGCAAAACGTGTAACGTGTCCGGCTTTCGAGTGTGAATTTTCGCGTTCCAATCGCGTGCGATTTGAGTTGCGTACTCCTCATTGAGCACAGGATAAAAAATGGGCTGCCCCGAAAGGCGAGACGGGAAGGCAAGATATCCCGACCCGGCGATAAGCCTCAATTCCTCCTCACCAACAGGCCGGAATAAGTGCGTAGTTTCTTCCAATCTGTAGATCCCGAAGATGGTAATTAGGCAGGGAGTTCGACGTACGCGGAGTACGTGTGGGGCTCAGGCACAGCTTGTCCTTCTTCGCGCAGTCCATCTAAGTGGAATGCGATTGCCTCGCGCATGTTCCGCTCGACTTCTTCCCTAGTTGCTCCCGTGGATACACATCCGTCCAAGTCCGGCGAATACGCGGAGAATCCGGTTGAAGTCTTTTCAATCACGATCAAGTATTTCCGCATTTCAGCCCTGCTTGTTTTAGCACGCTGTTTAGAGTTCCAGGCGCCAGGTCGTCGCCGGGCTTTCCTGGGACTGTCACCGGTCGTAGTTTAACAGGATGTTTGTTTGACGATGACTTCCCCGCGTTCTCAGCAACACCCATCCGTCCTCTTCCAGCATGCGAACGACGTCTCTGACTTTCACCGGCCAAACCTATTCTCTGCGTCGATCCTCGTCAATCCCTGACGTCTTGTCGAGGCGCCCGGGCAAAACGTTTGAACATCCCAACGGTCCACACAACCATGAATAGAAGAAAACCGGCAAGGACGTACCACAAGCGCGAGATGTTAGGCGCGTTCTCCGGGTGCAGGTTGGACTTGAGCGCGTAATCAAAGGTGAAGATCATGACCACAAGAAGTGCGCAGCTGAACCAGGCAAAATGGACGCTCATGAATTGCATGGACTCCGCGACGTGTTCCGGAGAGAGCCAATAGTCCTTGTTCGGCAGGTTGATCAGCTGGGGCGGCAGCGCGGCGATCATCCGCGGGATAACAAATCCGACCATTGCGGCAAGGATTCCTACGCCTACAAAGACACTGAAGAAGGCTGATTTTGTCTGCCAGCCGTTTGGCACACCGCGCGCGTTGAAATGCGAAGCCACGACCTCGGGCATTTGCGCGTAGTAGGACGAAAAATAGATCGCCGCCCCCAAAGCGAGGACGGCGAACAACAATCGCGGCAGCCTGACATCCTGCATAAATATTCCCAAGGGAAGCGTAAATCAGGGGGCGTAGAGGCACAAGTTTTCTGCGCCCGCCAGTGCTCCGGAAGTCACAGCGCTCTCCGGTTCTGCGGGAACAAGACAGCACAGATTGTGAAAGTGAATAAACTGAGGCGCACGCATTGCTTCCCTGCGTAATAGAATATAGTTCGGGTCAAAGCGCGTTATGAAGCCAAAGCAAAGAATTGCCGGGATTGTAGTGTTGTTGCTGCTGGGCGCTGTCGCATATGGTCTGTTCCGCACGGGACTGCCCGAGAATCAGCCCGCCCTCAATGCCAAAGCGCAGATGGGAGTGGCAGCGCAAGCGCCTATCGTGGATCAAACGCCACTGTTAACGGCGCAGCGGCTGGCGCAGATGCCGACCAGCTCCGAAGAACAACCCTTTGCAGAGGAAGCGCTGCGACTGGGGGATCACGAAATGGATCTCGCCTTTGCCGCGGCAGTGCGTGACGCTGAGGAACACCCACCGGTACTGAGCGCTGAGGCCAACGAGATTCAAGCGCGGCTGCAACACGCGGAAAGAGCCCTCGAAGTTGATCAAGCGGAGGTCGCGCGGCTGACCGCAGCGTACGAAAAAGCTAGCGGCGAGAGGAAGGATGCCTTGGATGACCAGCTCGATGTCGCCAAGGCCCAACTGGAGTTGGACCAGGACGAAGTGGATGACGCCAGGCAGGATCTCATCCGCGCCGGCGGAGATCCGAAGGGCCGAATCCAATCGATGGTGGAGGAGCACGAAGCAGCGTCGCACTCCGCGGATAGCACTCATGTCGCGGTCAGCAATACCGTCGATCAGGCTGGTTTGATTCACCGGTTCCAGCAATGGTCGACGCTCCATCGGAAACAGTTATTACTTTGGCAGGCCAAGCGCGAAGCGGAGTCCGCTGCGGCAGCCTTTTCGGCAAAGCACCATGCGCTGGAAGCCCAGATCGCCGCTAACAAAAAGAATCCAATTCCGGCGGAAGAGCAATCAAACCCGGCACAAACTGCGACAAGCAGCGCACCGCGCGCAAAGCTTAGCCGTGAGGAATCGAGCGCGCTGGTTAAGGTTACAAAACGGCGTTCGTCGGACGCGAAAGCGCTGGCGGCCCTGGACAAGCGGATTGACGATCAGAAGCAGCTCGCGGAAAACTACAGTAAATGGATCGAAGCCGTCGCCGCGAAACAAAGAACTGTAGTTCATGGCGGACTGATCGGGCTGACGTACATACTGTTCATTCTGCTGATTGGCATTTTTTTCGATAGCTGGCTCGAACGGCTGCTCGGCAAAACTTCTCTGGATCGCAGGCAGGTTGAGACGATGCGCACCTTAACGCGCGTATCGGTGCAAGTGGCCGCGGTGCTTTTCATCCTGCTGGTGATTTTCGGACCTCCGAGCCAGCTGGGAACGATTCTGGGGCTCGCCGGCGCAGGGCTGACGGTGGCGCTGAAAGATTTCATCGTGGGCTTCCTCGGCTGGTTCGTGCTCATGGGCAAAAACGGAGTCCGCCTCGGCGATTGGGTGGAAATCAACGGTGTAACCGGCGAAGTCGTCGAGCTTGGAATGTTCCACACCGTCTTGCTCGAAACCGGCAACTGGACCGATTCGGGACATCCGACGGGGCGGCGCGTGACGTTTACCAACAGCTACGCCATCGAGGGTCACTACTTCAATTTCTCGACCTCGGGTCAATGGATGTGGGACGAGTTGCAGATCGTACTTCCCACCGGGCAAGACCCCTATCCCGTGATTGATGCGATTCAAAAAAAGGTCGCCGAAGCGACCACCGAGACCGCCAAACTTGCCGAAAAAGAATGGCAAAACGCCGCAAGCTCGCGGCAGATGAGCGCTCTTTCGGCTGCTCCCGCCATCAACGTGAAGCCCGTTATCGGCGGCGTTGAGATCGCTGTGCGCTACATCACCCGGGCCAATGAACGCTACCAGTTGCGCGCCAAGCTTTACCAGGCGGCTGTGGATCTCCTCGGTTCGAAAGGAGCTCCTCCGCCGGCGCAAGCATCAGCACCCTCTTCGAACTAAAGCGAACCCGCATGCCGGGCTACTATTGCGTAATGCTTCGTGCGCGCACTTGTTCGGAGGTCAATCCGTACAGCGGCGGAGTCGGCACGCCAAGCATTCCGAGATAAAGATAAATCTGGCCGCGGTGATGGATTTCATGCTCGGCCATCAAGCGCAGCCATTTCCATTTCGTGATTTCCGCGCCATCAGGCGTCTTGCATTTGCGCTACAGGTCCTCATCGCTTAGCTTTGCAAAAATCTCCATCGATTCCGCGTGCTTCTTTTCCATGAAGGCCATCACGTCATCATAACCGTCGGCCAGTTCTTTGCCGTGGGTGGTGTAGCGACTCTTATGACCTTGCAAGTTTTCTGCCCACATGAAGCGCTCCGCGACCGCGATGTGCCGCAGCAAATCGCCAAGCGTGAATTTTCCGGGTGCGTAGCTCCAGTCCAGCTTGTCCGGCGGAATGCAGCGCGCTACGCGCATGGTACGTTCGCGGACATTCTTGAAATATTGGAGGAAGGAATCAATCGTGCGGATTTCCATGGCAGCCTCGCGCTAAAGAATGCTCCGACACCAAGCCTTATCGCAAGAGCTGGCGCGCGCGAATGGCGGAAACCGTGGCTCCGGTGTAGAGCACGGCCAGCAGCGCGTAGGCCACGACCAGTCCCAGGCCTTGCGCCACCCAGCCCAGCGCAAAACTCATGAAAAGCTGCACCACGGTCGTAAGGATGGCCATCGCGGATTGCGTGCGCCCCATGAAATGCCGCGGCACGATAGTCATCAGCGAAGACTGTGCTACTACTCCGCCCAGCGCGCGGCAGAATCCAAACAAAATTTGCATCACTACCGCGCCGGCGAGAAACGCGACGAACGGCGTGGCCATGTGCCCGGCTGCGAGTCCGGCGCACGCCGCAACATACAGAGGCATGCGCAGCGCTTGTGGAAGCTGGCTGGCGATGAGTCCGCCGATGATCGCGCCAGTCGCCCAGCCCGCTTCCAGAAAACCCAGCCCGCGCGGGCCGGCGCGAAGGATATCGTTCGCCAGCGCCACCAGGACGACGTTCGCGCTCACCACGCCCGCCATCATGATGGAATGCGTGATGCCTAGAGCCATCACCAGCGGCTGTTCGCGCAGATACGCGAAGCCTTCCTTCATGTCCGCGTAAACGGCAAGCGAGAGGCCCGCCTCGGCGACTTCCGGATTTTCTCCGGTCTCCAGCGCTTCGGCAGTCGCTTCCGTGGCTTCGCTATATTCCCGCGGATATTTCTGGCTCTCCCGCGGAGAGACGTATCCGCGCCGCACGCGATAGAGGCAATAAGCCGAAACGAAATAGGTTGCGCCGTCAATCGCCAGGATGCCCGCGATACCGGCGGTGTTGTAAAGGAAGCCGACGAAAGCGCCGGCGATGAGCATGCCGCTCTGCACGCCGACCAGCACCGCGGCATTCGCGCCGGTGAACTGGCTCGGCGGAATCACTTCCTGCACCAGCGCGTTCACGGTCGCCCAGTACATCGCGGAGCCCGTGCCGGTAATCAGCGTCATGGCGTAGAGGTGCCAGAGCTGCAAGTGGCCATGCCACGCGATGTACGCTGTACCGAGCACAAAAAAACCGCGCACGATATCCAGCAGCACGCCCAGGTAGCGCCGATCCAAGCGGTCGATCAACACGCCGCCGAGGAAGGGAACGAGCAGCCCGGGAAGCGTGACGACGATGACCTGCAAGCTGACTTTTACCGTCGAGTGCGTGGCCGCCAGGATGTACCAGCTGACGCCTGCGAAGTTCATTCCGCTGCCGAAGAGCGACACAAACATCGCGAGAAAAAAATAGCGGAAGCCGCGCTGCGCCCAGATCAGCTTCCAGTCCACCCGGTTTGTCACTGTGGTCGCCACGGAACGTAATAGTTTACTATCGAGGGCGCCATCGGCGGGCGGGACCGACGGTCGAAGAGTTACGCCCTCGCGACAAATTGGCGGAAAGAGCGATTCATCGGCGTGGGTAACGAACTGAAATGCAAGGTCCGGTCGGGCAAGCAGCAGTCGGAAGGCAAGGCCTTGCTCGAAACAAGCGAGATCCTTTTCCGCGGCGATTTCCGGCTGAAGATCCCCTTCTCCACGATCGAATCCGCGAAAGCGGTGGATGGCGAGCTCCGCTTGCAAACTGCGGATGGTCTCGCGATATTTTATCTCGGAGCAGCGGCCGAAAAATGGCGCGACAAAATCCTTCATCCAAAGTCGCGCATCGAAAAACTCGGCGTGAAAGCTGGCGCCAGAGTTTCTCTGCTCGGCAAGTTCGACGCGGGCTTTCTCGGTGAATTGAGCAAGCTCACCAAGTCCGTGAGCAAAGGCAAAGTCGCGCCGGAATCGGAATGGATCTTCTTCGCAGCCGATTCGAAAGACGACCTCGGCAGCGTCTCCAAAATCTCAAAGTCGATGCAAGGCGCGGCTGCCCTCTGGATCGTCTATCCCAAAGGCCAAATGCTCATCACCGAAAACGACGCGCTCGCCGCCGGCCGTAAGGCCGGGTTGAAGGATGTAAAAGTCGTCGGCTTCTCTCCGACGCACACCGCGCTTAAGTTCGTCATTCCTCTTTCAGCCCGGTAGTCGCGAGTTTTCGTGCGCGTGGAAATCCAGCCCAGTTTCGTGTTTCGAGTTTCGAATTTCATGTCTATCATGACCGCATGAGCGGATTGCTCGAAGTGCGCGGCCTCACCGTGGAGCTCCCAACACCATCGGGTTGGGTGCGCCCCGTGAACGAGGTGTCGCTGCGCATCGGCGCGGGAGAATCGATGGGGCTGGTCGGGGAATCGGGCAGCGGCAAGACCATGTTGTCGCTGGCACTGATGGGATTGCTTCCGCCGGGGGCACGCGTGAGCGGGGAAGCAAAACTGGCGGCGCAACCACAAGCATCAACAAAAAATCTCACGACGCTGAGCGAACGCGAGTGGCGCGACGTTCGCGGCGGCGCGATCGCCATGGTGTTTCAGGAGCCGATGACCTCGCTCAATCCGGTGATGCGCATCAGGGCGCAAATCGAAGAAGCGATTCGCGCGCATCAGCCGAAGCTCAAAACAGACGAAGTGAAACGCAAGGCCATCGACGCTTTGCGCCTCGCGGCTGTTCCCGAACCCGAATCCCGCGCCGAACAATTTCCGCACCAGCTTTCCGGAGGCCTCCGCCAGCGCGCGATGATTGCCATGGCGGTGGCCGCGGGGCCGCGGCTGCTGATCGCCGACGAGCCGACCACCGCGCTCGACGTCACGGTGCAAAAGCAAATCCTCGATTTGCTCGACCGCCTTCGCCGCGAGCTGAAGCTCGGCCTGCTCTTTATCACGCACGATCTGGGTGCCGTCGCGCAAGTCGCGGAGCGCGTTGCGGTGATGTACGCCGGACGCATCATCGAAGAAGGCCCCGCGCGAAATGTACTCGCCAAGCCGCAACATCCCTATACGCAAGGACTCTTAAGAGCTTCGCCCACTCTGAAACGCGGCACGCTGACGCCGATTCCCGGTACCGTTCCGCAACTGACCGCGTTGCCGCCCGGCTGCGCGTTCGAACCGCGCTGCGAACTTCGTCGGGCCGAGTGCGCCGGCGCCGTGCCCGCGTTGCGCATTATCAGCAGCGATCAAGCGGCCCGCTGCATCCTGGTCTGATGGAAACTCTTCTCTCAGTTCGCGAACTGCGCAAGACCTACCGGCGAGGCGGCGGCGTCTTCTCCCAGGAATCGGAAGGCGCGCGATTCACCGCCGTGGATGGCGTGAGCTTCGAAGTCGCGCGCGGCGAGACGTTCGCCGTCGTCGGCGAAAGCGGCTGCGGCAAGACCACGCTCGCGCGCATGCTGCTTCGGCTGATCGAGCCGGACAGTGGCGAAATCCAATTCGAAGGGCGCGACCTGCTCGGCCTTCACGGAGCGGACCTGCGCGCCGCGCGCCGCCAGATGCAAATGGTCTTCCAGGATCCCTACGCCTCGCTGAATCCACGCATGCGCGTCGGTGAAATTGTTTCCGAACCGCTCGCTATTCACGAACCAGTCCTTACGCGCGATCAGCGCCTTGAGCGCACCGCCGCCATTCTTCGCCGCGTGGGCCTCACCGAAGAAGCCATGCAGCGCTATCCCCACGAATTTTCCGGCGGCCAGCGCCAGCGCATCGGCATCGCGCGCGCGCTAATCCTCCAGCCCAAGCTCATCGTTGCGGACGAACCGGTTTCCGCCCTCGACGTCTCCGTAGGCGCGCAAGTCCTCCTGCTGTTGCAGGAACTTCAGCGCGAATTCGCTCTCACCTACGTCTTCATTTCCCACAGCTTGCCGGTAGTCGCCCAAGTCGCCACGCGCATCGCCGTCATGCGCGCCGGCCAGTTCGTTGAAGTCGGCCTCGCCGAACAGGTCCTTAACCAGCCGCAAAATGTCTACACCCGCGAACTCCTATCCGCCGTCCCCGAACTCCCTCGCGCGTAACAGCCAGGCAGTCTCAAGGGTGCGCCCCCAATTCCTGATCTCTGGTCTCCGATCTCCAATCGCTCTGAACCATATACTTTCGACTGTCAACTTCTTTTCCTCCGCGCTAGAATCCCCCCACTGAAATATTTCCCGGTACCTATGCGTAGAGCCGTGTAGAAGGCCGTACATCGCATCCTTGTGGTGGAGGAATCCTCAATGGCTACAACCCCTGTATCTGCGGCTGCGCCAGACGCGCAACCCTCTCTCAGTCCAGTCGCCCGCATCATGGGCGTCTTTTTTTCACCCAAGAGCACGTTCCAAGACATCGTCCGAAAACCAAGTTGGATGCTCCCCATCCTTCTGACCACAATCCTCAGCATCCTGGTCAGCGTTGCGATCAACCAGCGCATTAACTGGCGAGAATTCATGAGCCAGCAAATCGAAAAGAGCCCTCGTGCGGCGCAGATGTCCGCCGAGCAGAAGCAACAGCAGATCGAAGGCGGTGCCAAATTCACGCCGCCATTTACCTACGTGATTGGTGTGCTGGGCCCAATTGTTATTACGCTGATCATCACCTTGGTGATGTGGGGAGCATACAGTCTGCTCGGCGGGGCAAGCACAAATTTCACGACGGCGTTCAGCATCACTGCTCATGCTTTCTTGACCGGTCTCGTCAGCAGCCCGCTGTTTATCCTGATCCTCTATTTGAAACCGTACGGCACGGCGGACCTCGACAATCCTGTGGCTGCGAATCTCGCCGCCTTCTTACCCGATGAATCCGCCAAGTGGCTCGTGGCGCTTTGTAAGTCCATAGACCTCTTCACATTTTGGACGCTGATCCTTCTGGCCATCGGCTTCGCCGCCGTGAACCCCAAGAAGTTGAAGGGCGCGAAGTCTTTCACCATCGCGTTCTCGGTTTGGGCCGTCTTTGTGCTCTGCCGCGTCGGCTGGGCCTTCATCTTCTCCTGATACACTGAAGTCGGACAGGCATTCCTGCCTGTCCTCTTCTCAGGTGTCTGGTTGAAGACTACATTTTCATTCGAAGTATCGAAGACTGACCCCACCGGCGCTCGTCGCGGGCTCCTGACCACGCCCCGCGGCCCCATCCAGACTCCCTTGTTCATGCCCGTGGGCACGCAGGCCACGGTAAAAGCGCTGACTCAGGAAGCCCTCGAAGAACTCGGCGCGGAAATTATCCTCGCCAACACCTATCATCTGTATCTGCGTCCCGGCCATGAACTGGTCCGCAAGCTCGGCGGCTTGCACCAATTCATGTCCTGGCCGCGAGCCATCCTGACGGACTCGGGCGGCTACCAGGTCTTCAGCCTTTCGGCACTGCGAAAAATCACCGACGAAGGTGTGCGCTTCCGTTCGCATCTCGACGGATCCGAGCATCTCCTCACTCCGGAAAAGGCCGCCGAGATTCAGTTGGCACTCGGCTCGGACATCGCGATGGTCCTCGACGAATGCATCGAAACTCCCGCGCCGCGTGACAAAGCCGAAGCCGCCGTTGCGCGAACCACGACGTGGGCCAAGCGCGCTCGCAACTATTTTCAAGAATGCGCGCAGCGTAACGGCGATTTGCCGCAATGGCAATTCGGTATCGTCCAGGGCGCTACTTTTTCCGACCTCCGCCGCGAAAGCGCCAGGCAACTTCTCGATCTTGATTTTCCCGGCTACGCCGTCGGCGGGCTAGCCGTCGGCGAGCCGCACGCGACCACCTGCGAAATGGCCGCGGAAGTCACGGCGCTCCTACCCAAGGATCGTCCGCGCTACTTGATGGGCGTCGGCCGCCCCGAACAAATTGCCGACTACGTCGCGCTGGGAATCGACATGATGGATTGCGTGCTTCCCACGCGCGCCGCGCGTCACGCTTGCCTCTACACCACCGAAGGCCGCGTGCTCATCAAGAACGCGCGTTACGCGCAGGACCAGCGGCCCATCGATCCAAAGTGCGCCTGCAGCGTCTGCCGCCGCTACACACGCGCCTATCTTCGTCATCTCTTCGCTGCGGGAGAACTCACCGCCGCGATTCTCGCCACCCACCACAATGTCCACTTTTACCTTGACATAATGCGCCGAATCCGCGAGGCTATCGAGTTTGGGAACCTAGCGAATTTCTCATCAGAGATGCACGTGCGCTATGCTGTAGGTCCGGCCTGAAGGCCGCATCCGGGAAGCGCGCGGGCCATCCCGCGGGGCACCAAAGTCGGCCGTTCCAGGGTCGTCCAAAAAGAAGAGAAGTCGGCAGAGCAGGGGAGCGGGCAGCACACTCGCGGCCCGGTGGTTCTATCTTCCATTAAGATAGAACGCGCACTGGCAAATCAGCAAAAGGATTGGTTCAAGATACGATGATTGCAGCAGCAATTCTTCAAGCTTCAGGCGGCGGACTCTCGACTATGATCATTCCGCTCGGCCTCATGTTCGCCATTATGTATTTCATGGTGATCATGCCGCAGCAGCGGCAGCGCAAG
>Ga0222749_10001678_pt1 | contig 11075 bp, 8 predicted proteins | sample IncBWH2Mmetat_FD_197234 | JGI IMG/M metagenome (GOLD analysis project Ga0222749, IMG submission 197234) | Metatranscriptome of lab incubated forest soil microbial communities from Barre Woods Harvard Forest LTER site, Petersham... | ecosystem: Environmental > Terrestrial > Soil > Temperate...
GGCGCGGCGCTAGCATTGATCTGTGCGGACCGGTATTCGTTGTAGCGCATCGTGAACTCAGGGCCGGAACGGGTTTCAAATTTTGCGAGCGCAGTAAGCGGCACCGTCTGTCCCTGTCCGTTGCGGACGTAGAATTGGCCTAGATCATTGGTTGTCGCCCGGTAAGGCGCTTCGGCCTCGACGTACACCTGCCAAGTGCGGCCGAAATCGTTGTAGTAGTTGACGAACAATCCGCCCATGTAGGCCTGAATGGTGTTGTAGACATCCGTCAGATTCACGCCTTGCTTCAAAACCTTGTCCTTATCCACATTGATGAACTCTTCCGGCACACTGGGGATGAAGGTGGTGCTGACCAAGGCAAGTTCAGGGCGCTTGCGAGCTGCCGCCATAAACTTGTTCAGGTTATCTGTAAGAAACTTGACATCTTTGCCGGCGCGGTCTTCGAGGACAAACGTTACGCCGCCGGAAGTGCCTACGCCCGGGATCGCGGGTGGCGAGAAACTGAAGACGGTCCCATCTGGAAGCGTCTTGAGTTCCTGGTTCAAACGCGCCTTAATGGCTTGATATTGTTCGCTCCGGCTTTGGCGCTCATCCCAGGGCTTTAGAGAGACCCAGAAGAATGCGTTGTACGACGTTCGGACGTAGCTGAGCAGACTGAAACCTATGACGCTGGTTGTGTACTGAACTCCCGGCGTTTTGGCGAGAACGTCCTCTACCTGTTTTGCCGCCGCGCTTGTGCGCTCCATGGAAGCGGCTTTAGGAAGCTGCATGTTGATATAGAGGTAGCCTTGGTCTTCATCCGGCAGGAAGCTGGTGGGAAGATGTTTGCTGAAGAACCAAGCTGCACCACCGGCGACCACCAGCAGTACCATCACCACACTGGCCTTGCGAATCAGGTCACCGGACCAGCGGACAAAGTCATCGGTGGAGCGTTCCCAGTATTTGTTGAACAAGCCGAAGAATTTTCCCAGCGGGCCGCGAGTCTGCTTCTTGGGTTTGAGCAGCAATACCGAGAGTGCAGGGCTGAGCGTAAGAGCATTGAATGCTGACAGCATCACAGAGATGGCGATCGTGATGGCGAATTGCTGATACAACCTGCCAGTGATGCCAGGTATGAAAGCCGTCGGCACAAACACTGAGGCTAAAACCAGAGCGATACCCACCACCGGGCCGGAGAGTTCCTGCATTGCCTTGATGGAGGCATCCTTCGGACTCAGCCCTTCCTCGATGTGGTGCTGCACCCCCTCGACAACCACGATGGCGTCATCAACCACCAGTCCAATTGCGAGCACCAACCCGAACAAAGAAAGCGTATTGATCGAGAAGCCGAACAGCGGGAAGATAACAAACGTACCCACCAGGGAGACAGGCACGGCCAGCATTGGAATGAGGGTGGCACGCCAGTCCTGCAAAAACAGGTAGACCACAAAAATGACCAGCACAATCGCAATCACGAGAGTCCAAAGAATTTCCTTCATGCCCTCCGTGACGGGGAGTGTCTGGTCGAGCGAAACGGTGTAATCGATGTCCTGCGGGAAGCGTTGCTTCATCTGCGCCATGAGCTTGCGGACGCCCGCGACGGTTTGAACAGCATTGCTTCCGGGCAGTTGATAAACGGCAACGGCGGCGCTGGACTTGCCATTGAGTCGAGACAGCAGACTGTAGTCCTGCGTTCCCAGTTCGACCCGAGCGACATCTCTCACGCGGACGGTTCCACCGTTCGGTGCTTCGCGCACGACAACGTCGCCGAACTGTTCCGGAGAAGTCAGGCGGCCTTGAGCTAATACGGCATAAGTGAACTGCTGATTGCTTTGGGCTGGCTCGCCCCCGATCTGACCCGCCGGATTGACGGTGTTCTGAGCCTTAAGGGCGTTCGCGATATCGGTGACCGTGATGCCTAGCTTCGCCATCTGATCAGGCTTCACCCATAGCCGCATGGCGTACTGGCCTGAGCCGAAAACCTGGGTCTGGCCGACACCGTACGATCGCGCGATCGGATCATTGAGGTTGATGTAGGCATAATTCGCCAGATAGTTCGAATCATGGGTGCCGCGCGGCGAATAAAGCGCAATCAACATGAGCGGCGCAGTGGTCGACTTCTTGAGAGTGATGCCGTAGTTGTTCACCTCGGGCGGTAACTGGCCGTTGGCCAACTGTTGACGCGACTGCGTGAGCAGCAGATCCGTGTTGGGGTCAGTCTTGAGGTCGAAATCGACGAGCAATGTTGTCTGTTGGTTCGCGGTGGCGTTCAGCGAGTACATATAGGCCATGTTGTCGACGCCACTGACTTGCTGCTCGATAGGTGTAGCAACCGCTTGCTCGAGAGTCTGAGCATCGGCACCTGGATAGTTGGCTTGCAGCCTGATCTCAGGTGGAGCGATCTGCGGGAACTGCGCTACCGGCAAGGTGACGATTGTGACTACGCCGACTATGACCGTGAGGATCGCAATCACGATCGCGACAATGGGCCGTCGAATGAAAAAGTTCGCCATGGTTAGCGCTCCTCGGTTTCTTTGTACGGCGTGGGATTCACCAGTTCGCCTTCTTTTGCCTTCTCCGCACCAACCGCCACGACGCGTTCTCCGGGCTTCAGGCCCGTCGTGATCACCCAGAACGTTCCCTCTCTCGGTCCGACCTGCACCGTGCGGAGCTGCGCCCGGTTATCGGTGCCGATCACTGTGACCTGATATGTTCCTTGCTGCTGATTCACTGCCGCCTGCGGCACCAGCAGCGCTCCCGTGATGTTTCCGGTGGGCGTCTGAATGCGCGCATATTGTCCCGGTCGCAACAGGTTCTTGGAGTTCGGGAACTCACCCACGATCTGGATGGTTCCGGTAAGCGTGTTTACTTGGCGATCCGCGAAGATGATTCTGCCCGGATGCGGGTAGACGCTCCCATCGGCCAAAGTTAGCCGCAACGGGATTCGTGAGGCGTGCGTCAGAAAGTCCACGCTGCCCGGACCGCCGCCGTCCGCCATGCGCAGGTATTCCTGTTCGCTGATGGGGAAATAAACTTTGATCGGACTTACCTGCGAAACTGCGGTGAGCACCGTAGCCGGCCCCACCAGGTTGCCCACCTGCACTGTATTGATGCCGGCGATTCCGTCAACCAGGGAGACAACTCTCGTATAGCCCAGATTCAGGTCAGCCTGTTCGACCGTCGCCTGGGCGGCCTCAACTGCGGCCTTCGCCCCACGGAGCGACTGCGTGTCCGTATCCAACTGGCTTTGGGGAATGGCGTGAGCTTCCGCTTCGGGAATATCACGATTCACATTCAGCTCGGCGTTCGCCATCTGCGCCTCAGCTTGCGCCAGTTGTCCTTTGGCTTGATCAAGCACGGCTTGAAAAGGACGGGGATCGATCTCAAAGAGGAGCTGACCCTTTTTGACGAGTGCGCCTTCGTGATAATCCTGGCGAATCAGATAACCGCTCACCTGAGGCTGAATCTGCGCATTGACGTAGCCTTCGAGCGTCCCCACCCACTCGCCCTGAACCGGCACATCTTTTTGAATGACCGGCGCGACTTCGACCACCGGCGGTGGAGGCGGGGCTGCAGCCCGCACGTTGCCATTGCTGCAGCCAACTGCATGGAGCAGGAGAACCGCACTAACTAGAGCTGTAGATATTTGCTTCATCATTTCTTTCCCCTCAATCGTGGTTACTTACCTTCTGTTTCAATCGCGCCACTGGCGCGCCTGAATCGGGACGCTGCTCGGTTGGGGGGAAATGTGGCCCAAGAGTCGTCTTGTCAATTCAGGCGCGCCAGTCATGCGATTGCACTTTTCTCAAAAGCAAATCGCATACCAAAACCGACACGGCGCTAAGTAACGCCAAATCAAGGAAGTCTCTCGGGAGTTCGGCACAAGAACTGTCGAAGGGGTCGAAAGTGTCGAGAACGGCGGTGTGCGACAGTCGAACTCGTCAAGAAGAACTGGCACCAGAAACCTAATGGCTTCAGAAAAGTGCAGAAGGGACGAATCGCGCCGAATGGCCGTTTGTGCCAAAGGTGGGGCACTTGGTGCGCCACGTGCCAGTTTGTTTGTCATTCTGGTCTCCGCAGTGCGGTTGCACCAAGATTGGAGTTCTTTCGCATCCGCACAACAGACCCGCCCTCTTCGAAAGAGACCCCGTCCATCAGAGTCTTCATGAGGTAGATCCCACGACCATGCGTGAAGAGCAGGGTTTCTGGCAACGTGGGATCCAGGACTGCGTTGCTGTCAAAGCCTCGTCCTTCGTCTCGAATCGTGATCGAGACTTCTCCGTCCATGTAGCAACGACATGTGACATAAACGCTCTTGTAAGGGTCATCACCATTGCCGTGAATCACGGCATTTGCCAGGGCTTCCCGCAGAGCCATCTCGATGTCGGTTTCGCTTCCATCCGCGTGCCGAAAGTAGAGAACGAATTTCATTAGCTGGTCAACGAATGGAGCGATGGCCGCGACTTTACTGGAAAAAGACTGTCGCAGCTCTATGTAGGGAACAGAATGACCATTTCGTGGCAGAAGCGAGAGAGATTGGGTATGAGCTTTAGCTGCAATTTCTTTTTGGAATTCCCGTGCCATTACTCATGCAGAAGGCAAGGCTCATGCCAAAGGTCGGCCTGAACTAAGTGATTCAGTTTCAGAGAGTCCTGCCGCGATCATGCGTCATGTGGGTGACGAATGTGTTGAAAGCGTTGAAAGAGCCGGGATCATCTCCAATAAAGCCAGACAAACGCGAGGCACCCTAGCAGCGCGACATATAAACAGACGCAAATGACTGCGCCGTGATCGTCATTCTCCTCGTCCGTGCTTGTTTCGGCGGGCTCGAGATAACGAATCGCTGCGTATATCTCTACATCGGATAAGTCCTCGATATTCCAATCGGGCTCCTGATTTGTAAGCATGAGACACTCTCATCACTGCATCGGAGCTTTCACCGGTCGCCGTTCGTGTATTGCTCACCAAGCATCGCTGGCTGCGGAGTGGGCGATTGTTGCATCGGCCGTCTTGCTCGAGTCCGGCATCTCCTTGAGAGCGCGGGCCCGAGCTTCGCGAAGTTTAGAAACCGAGCACCCAAGAAGCAGAGCGCAATCATGTTCCGAATAGTGCTCCAGGGCTGACATTACGAACACAAACCGCTCGAAATCTTCAAGGCGCAATACGGCGTGAATTTCGGAGTATCCGCCGGGGCCAATCGAGAGGCCCTCAATCTCGGGAACGCCAGTTTCGGGCAGTGTTGAATTCGATTGACCTGCGCGTGGCTTCAATTCACGAATTGCATTCTGGATAATGGCGCGCTTCGCCCAGGAACGGGCCCACTCACGAAAGACTGAATTTCCGGAAACACAATCATCGAGGCCGCCCACAAAGCACTGCTCTGCCTTCACGGAGTCGCGCGTGAGTATAAGCGAAAGCCGATACAGACCATTCGTATCCTCACTAAAGATCCTGCGAAAGTCTTCGCGGGTCGCGTATTGATCTGCTTTCGCTTCGTGAACTCGAATGTGGGCTCGTTCAGCCATCTGCTTACTCCTCGAAATCGTGCTTGCGTCCCGTGGCTTCAACTTGCGCTTCGTAAATGGTCGGCAGCAAAATCTGGTCTCGTCGCCTGCCAACTCAGGCCTCCGCTCCCGCGATCTCCTCTTTAAGAAGTTTTGCGGAAGAACCGTGTGAACTAAGACCGCGAGTTCCTCCAGAGCGGCGGTGCGAAGTGGCCGACCTTCCACAAACGAGCCGTCTATCTCGCAGACTTCGAGACCGCGGACTGAGAGCACTCCGCATCAATTCCCTCAGTCTCTTACGCGCCCGTGCTAACTGAGCTTTCACGGTGCCAGTGGGTACTCCTAAAATCCGCGCGGTTTCGCGGATCGATAAGCCGTCAATCGCGCGCAACTGAAATGTCCTGCGCAGGGTCGGAGATAGCTGACCATGGAAATGAGTCAAGCGCGTACTGAGCTCGGAAGTTCGGCATTCGTCTTCCGGATTGGGCCGGTGATCCGCCAACCCATCTGACAGTGAAACTGGTCGCAGTTCCCCGTTGGATTCGTCGAGAGACACATGGAGGTGTCTTGGCCGTCGGCGCAGCTGCAATCGGGCGAAGTTAAGCACGATGGTAGTCAGCCAGGTAGAGATCTGCGACTGCCCCCTGAACTGATCTAAATGGGTATGGGCAGCCAGAAGAGCATCTTGTACCGCGTCCTCCGCGTCGGCTGCGTTTCCCAGCAATCGATATGCTTGTCGGTAGAACAATGGTAGGCGACTTGAGAGAACCTGCTCCCATGCTTGGGTTGTTTCCTCTCTACTCGGAGTTTCCAGACGCTCGTCCGTCTCGACGTATGAATTCAGGTTGTGCATACTTTTGTCCTCTGTGCGACTTGAATGGCCCGTTAAGTCAGCGCTCTGTTTCCCGAAGATCTCTGCTTGCGCGGCGGGACAGTTGTCTCAACACGTGCCTTGTGAAGACGCCCTGGCAGCGGAACTTGACGCCCGCGTTTATCAACTCAACAATTACCTTCTCGCCCTCCTGGCTGATTGTCGTTACGTGTTTCATCTCGACCACGAGCTCGCGGCCACCAAGGCCTAGTCTTGCGTCTTCGCATGCACTTCTAAGCTCGGCTGACCAGGGCGTAATAACCTTGCCCTCTACAATCAACCGACGCTGGGTGGGCGCATCAACGAGCGAGATCTTCATCATTGCCTTCTCACGTTTTTTGATAAGGCAAGGCGCGAACCAAACTGCCGAGCGCCGTAACTCGCTGAATTTTCGGGAGAGAAACATCAGAAGTCGCAGTGAACGAAGATGAAGAAGTCTAAAAGGGCGAAACTGTCGAAGGTGCGGGAGAAGAGGCCGGATTACTAAAAGAGGTATGAAAAGACGCGGGGCTGTCGATCAAGCATACTGCTTGGCATAGATGCCGAATTTCTTCATTCGAGATACGAAAGTCGTACGTTGCATTCCGAGGCGTGCGGCGGCGCCATCGGCGCCACCCACGCGCCCTTTGCAGGCAGTTAGCGCCCGTATGATTTCGTCACGCTGTCTCTTGTCGTATTTTTCAGCAACGCTGCTTTTGTCGCTTCGCGAATCTGGTCTGTCTCCAACGCTCTGACTGAATTCCGGCTGGCTGGCATGCGGTAACTCTACCGGGTTCGCTTTGCGGAGTTCTCCAACCGGCGCCTCAAGCGATTTGCCGCGCGTGACGATCACCGCCCGCTCGATGAAATTCTCCAGCTCGCGGATGTTGCCGGGCCAATCCCAAGCCGTAAGCCCCTTCATGACCGCAGGAGAAATAGCTTCAATCTTCTTCTGCATCTGCTTGGCAAATTTCTGGACAAAGTAACTCACCAGTTGTGGAATGTCTTCCTTACGTTCCCGCAGAGGCGGTATCCGGATCGGAAATACATGCAGGCGGTAGTACAAATCACTTCGGAATTCGCGGGCCGCAATCATTTGTTCGAGATCGCGATTGGTCGCCGCAACGAGCCGAATATTGGCTCTTCGCGTGTGCGTGCTCCCTAGTCGTTCGAATTCGCGCTCTTGTAATGCCCGCAACAGCTTCGGCTGAATCTCAATTGGGATGTCTCCCACTTCGTCCAGGAACAGAGTGCCCTGATCAGCCAGCTCCATGCGGCCGACTTTCTGAATAATCGCGCCCGTAAAAGCTCCCTTTTCATGTCCAAACAGTTCGCTCTCCAGCAGGCCGGTAGGGATGGCGGCGCAATTCAGTTTCACAAAGGTGCGATCTTTGCGTCGGCTGCGGTCGTGAATGGCGCGGGCGATCAACTCCTTGCCTGTACCGGTCTCCCCAAGCAGCAGGACTGTAGAGTCGCTGGGAGCGACGGTTTCAACGAGCTCCAGAACATGTTTCAACGCGGGGCTGTTGCCGATGATGTTTTCAAAGTTCATCTCGCTGCGAATTTCTTCTTCGAGATAGAGTTTCTCCTGGGCGAGTTTGTCTTTGAGTTGCGAAATCTCGTGGTATGCCAACGCGTTTTCAATGGCGATGGCTATCTGGCCTGACGCCCGGCTGAGGAAATCGACGTCTTCCGGAGAAAACGGAACCTCCGTAGTGCGAAAGATTGACAGAATCCCGAGTGCCCGCCCGCGATTTACAAGTGGAATATTGCAAAAGGTTTTTATGCCCTCCGCAGCCACTAAGTCGGATGCCTCAGAAGAGAGATCGTTAGGCTCCCAGGTGTTGATGACCACTGGTTTCAAGGTGTCTAGCGCTTTCTTAACGGCCGCACTTGGCGTAACCAGCAACTCTTCCTTCACGACCCCTTTTCCATGCGGAAAATCCATGGCATATACCCTGAATTTGCCCGAAGCTGCATCGGGCAGCGCAACATCTACCGCATCAGCGCGGATGACCTCGCGTATGTTGGCTGCAATCGCGCGCAACAGGTCCCGAAGTGCAAGGTTTGAGGTGATTCGATTCGTCAGGTCGAGAAGCAACTGCAGCTGGTCATTTTGATGCTGGGCGCGCCTGAAATTCAACCCATCATCAAGCGCGAAGGCGACGACACGCCCGATGAGCGCGAGGAAGCTTATTTCGTCCTCGCTGAATGGATTGACTGCGTCGCGGTTGATTCCGAAAACACCCACTCGACGATGCGGCGTCGTCAAGGGTACCCGGAGCCCCGACCCGAGACCTATTTTCTTTGCCCATTCTTTTAATCGCGGGTACCGCTCTTCCGTGTCCCAATCGGCAATATGTTGTGGGTCGCTACCACGTACGGCATCCCACAAGGGCAGCAACTCTTCGATCGGCAGCTCCGGAAAAGGTAGTGGGCCCTTACCCCAAACCAGATATTCGATCTCCTGGGAATTCTGCTTCACCACAACGAAATAAAGGTGGTCGAAGTGCAGAAACTTGCCAATCTCAACCGCGAGAGTTGTAGCCAGTTCCTCAGGTTCGCGGCACGCAGCGATCGCTTCACTGATGTGCAGCACGGCCTCATAGCGGCGGCTGTCGCTTTCCGGCGCAATGATTAAGTCTGTGCTCATGCCTTTACAATCCCCATACTCGCCGCCTAATGCCGGCTCTTAATTCACGAATTCACGCCCAATATCCATATAGATGATGACTCATTTCCTCTACAGGTCGCAAAAGTGCGCCAAGCGAATCGTTAAAAAGCTCCCGCGGCTTCAGGAAACTGTGCCACGACATTTGGCACGGCGCTTGCCTTGGAGAGAGATGCGACAGTTCGAGAATCAATTGTGAGGTGGTCATTCGGAAGATCACAACTCGCGGTTTCACGCTGGAGGACGTGTTAAGCACGGCCGCCAATAGGGCAACACCCGAATTGCGTTCTCGGCGACTATGGTAGCCTCCTTATTTATCTCATCGATCTAGTTCATATCGACATCGATAAGAAGATCCGTAAACGCGCTGAAAGTCTTGCCTCTCAGTTTGGATGAGTGGATCGAGCACCGATCTGATTTAATCCTGGGGGGACCACGACTGCAAAAGGTAAGGTAAGATTCTGGCAATTCGGAGCTTCGTTCCCAATGGCGTCTCTTCTGATTTTTCTTATGATTCTAGGCTTGTCTGTTGGCCTGCTAAGCAGCTGGCGTCGAAACCGAAAGCTTGTCGCACAAGCTCGCAGCACCGCGCAAGTTCAGGTGGATGAGCGAACGAACGAACTCGAAAGAGCCAATGAGGATTTGAAAAAAGACCAGGCAGAGTTGCGACGACGATGGCAGTACTTGGCGGAGGCTCAGCGTTTAAGTCATGCGGGAACATTCGGATGGAAAGTCCGCAGTGGTGAGCTGGTCTGGTCGGACGAAACCTACAGAATTCTGGGTTTTGCACGAGAAACGAATCCTACGCTCGATCTGGTTTTCGACAGAGTTCACCCCGACGATCTGGACCGTGTGCGACTGCTGTCGGATCGTGTCGCGCAGAACGGCATGGACTTGGATGTCGAGCATCGAATTCTGCTGCCTGACGGGGTCATCAGGTACGTCCACGCGGTTGCGCATGCCGGACGAGACAGCTCCGGCAATCTTGAGTACATGGGCGTAGTTACCGATATCACGGAACAAAAACTAGCCGATGACGAGCGCGAGGCGCTATCTCGTGACCTGCAAGAGAGCAAGGCCTGGCTTGAAGAAGCACAACGCGTGGCCCACCTCGGATACTGGGTGTGGGACCTGCAGACGAATCAGCTGATCTGGTCGGACGAAACCTACCGCATCTTTGGGTTGTCGCCGCAGGAAGGCCTCATTGACTTGGAGAAGGTACGCGAAATGATCCATCCTGACGACAGAGAAGCCGTATTTCGGACGGTAGAAGAGACCGTTCGTTCGGGAGCGCGCGCGGACTGTGAACATCGGCTTTTTCGCCCAAACGGGGAAATGCGCGTCGTGCACAGCCTGGCGGATTTAAAAAGAGACGCGTCGGGACGGCCCCACAAAATGTTCGGTACGACCCAGGACATCACGGAGCGCAAGCGAGCAGAGGAAGAACTCCAACTCCTGTACCGCGATTTGCAAGAAAGCAAAGCCTCGCTCGAAGAAGCCCAACGCATTGCCCACATAGGCTCCTGGGTATGGGACCTCGAGAAGGATCACGTGACCTATTCGGACGAATATTACCGCATCTTTGGGCTGACCCCAACGAAAGGACCCATTGACATTGCGACAGTGCGGGAAATGATCCACCCTGAGGATCGAGAGTATGTATTTCGGATCGCGGAAGAGGCCATTCGTGCCGGGGAGCGCGCCGACTGTGAACACCGGATCGTTCGTCCCGACGGAGAAATTCGCATTGTGCACAGCCTGGGCGATTTAAAGAAGGACGCATCGGGACAGGCCTATGAAATGTTCGGTGTAAGCCAGGACGTTACTGACCGCAAGCGCGCGGAGGAAGCTCTGCGTCGAAGCCAGTTTTATCTGAGCGAAGGGGAACGCCTGGCCCACATCGGGAGTTGGGCGTCGACAGATTTGGGCATTCGTTGGTCAGAAGATCTGAATATCTACTGGTCTGACGAGGTCTACAAGATTTTCGGGTTCGATCCCAAAAATGGAACTCCGAGTCTTCAGCAGTTCTTGAGTGCGGTTCATCCCCAGGACCAAGCCTCGTTGACAGCAA